>Ga0307508_10005111_pt1 | contig 12587 bp, 23 predicted proteins | sample 9_EM_MG_FD_203089 | JGI IMG/M metagenome (GOLD analysis project Ga0307508, IMG submission 203089) | Populus trichocarpa ectomycorrhiza microbial communities from riparian zone in the Pacific Northwest, United States - 9_EM | ecosystem: Host-associated > Plants > Roots > Unclassified | place... | reverse complement strand
GAAGTTCACCTACCTTAGTGCAGATTCAGTCACTGATCAAGAGTATGACTATGTCCTGCCAGAAGTTCTTCATACCTTCAATCCATCTGGATTTCCCTTGCATCAATTGGAGCTGAAGATAGGAGCATCCCTTATGCTGTTGTGCAACCTGAATCCTATTCATGGTCTCTACAATGGAACTTGCTTGAGGCTCATTAGATCCACTAGGTGAATCTTGGAATGTCATATATTGGGTAAAGATGGTGGTAACAATATGGTCATTATTCCTAGAATGGCTCTTGACTCTGGCTTGGAAGATTCTCCAGTTCCATTTCATCACTTCCAATTTCCTGTCCATCTAGCCTATGCCATGACCATCAACAAGGCTCAAGGACAAACAATCAAGGATGTGGATCTAAATCTAAATATATCTGTTTTCTCTCATGGACAGCTGTATGTGGCACTTTCAAGATGTACCCACCCTAGAAACATCAAGGTTCTTTTTCCTGGGCATCAAAGAAATACCAAAATCACAAATGTAGTTTGGAATGAAGTATTTAGAAACTTGGAACTATAGTTTGTATGATGTTGTACCAATGTAGAAATTTCTGATTACATTTTTGTGACTGACAATTTTAGTGTGAATTGCATGACTGACTATGTACTTTATTGTGATTGAACTACATAATTGTAACTGACTACATTGTGCATGACTGACCACTATACCTATTGTGTGACTGACTACTATACCACAAGTACACTCTCACATTTCAACTTTTTAAACTAATGTAGGAAATTTCATATAAATAGATTAAGAAACACCATCTACTTTCTCCCCCCTGGGCCAATGGCCCAAACTCGGGTCCTACCTACTAGTCTATAAAGTTAATGGGCGACAGGTGGGAAAATGGGGTGAATCAGCCAAGGCTGATGCCTGTTTTGGATGTTTCGTAGACCGTCAAGTGTGTCAGGTGTGTCGAGTGTGCTGGATGCATCAAGTGCATTGAGAGTGTTGGGTGCCATCAGGATGTTGGGTGGATCAGGTACCACATATTTTGCCATACAGAAAGCCAGACAACTGCACTCTGTCAGAATATGAATTTGCTACTTTAGAAAGTCAGTTTCAGTAGGACACTGATCACCCCCCCCAAAAAAGTAACATGTGACAATGAATTTTGGCAGTGCGTTCACCAACTATGAAGTTTCAGAAATAAAAACTTAGTCTCATCAAATATGAAAATCGGGACACCATGTTGTATTCAGTCATATGTAGAGTATATGTATGTGAGTCAGTAGGCCCTAGGGTTCCCCCTGCCAAAAAAAAAGAAACAGAAACACTATCCATTGATCTCATCCTCTTCCTCCGAGTCTTCTTCATCTGAGGCAAGGCGATTGACCCAAAGAGATGGGCTTGCATCGATCTTGTCAGCATCTCCAGTTTCAGGCCTATCACCCAAAAATCTATTGAGTTCCTATATGTGCTCTCTCACTTAATGAAGTGGCAAAATTAGTGTAATGTAGTAGATGAGCAATGTAACTTATGCAGAACCATACTAGCTTGATGACAGTGTTGAGAGATGCTAGTAGCAAGTCAAAAAATTGATGGTTAGGATTGATGTATAGGTCACAAACGTGATCTTGTGAAGGATAAATATCCTCCAAAAGGTTAGCATACCTGGACCAACAAGAGGCCCTGTGCAAATTAGGGTGCTCTTGCTGGTTTCTTACACTCTGGTAGCAAGCAGGCAAGCACACATATACATGCAGAAATGATGGTCTGCATGCATGCACATGCTCACATGCTTGTATGGTGGTGCCAGCTGTGGGGGAGATGATGAGGTGGGCGGGTGAGTACATGTGTGCAGCATGCTCATGCACTCTTGTGGCAGTGGGTGAAGGTGGTGGGCAAGGCAGCGAGAACGGCGGGGAAAGTGGGTGTGCAAGTGAGTACACGCTTGTGCAGTGGTGAGAGGGTGGTGGGGGAGACAGTGAGGTGGGTGAGGGTGAAATGTGCAGTGGTGAAGGAGATGGTGAGGTAGGCGAGGGCACATGGGTGTGTGTGTAGTGGTGGGCAAGGATGGCGGGGGAGATGGAAAGGTGGGCAAGGATGGGCGGGCACACATTCGCCTGGCGGCGGATAAGGGTGGCAGCCCTGGCAGGTGGGTGGGCAGGTGAGCACCTGCATGTGCGGTTGTGGGGGAGACAACAAGGTGGGCAAGGGCAAGTGGCTGAGCAAGCACACTTGCATGTGCGGTGGTAGGTGAGGGTGGTGGGGGAGACAGCAAGGTGGGAGAGGACAGGCAGGCACGTGCTCATGCGGTGGTGGATGAGGGTGGTGAGTGAGCACATGTGGTGGTGGATGAGGGTGGTGGATGAGATGGTGAGGTGGGTGGGGGCAAGCGGGCGGGCAAGCATATGCTTGTGCGGGGTGAGGGTGGTGGGGAAGATGGCAAGGTGGGCGGACATGCGGGCAAGCGCATGCACATGCGACAGCGGGTGAGGTGGAGGTGGCAATGGTGAACAGGTGACCCAGCTGTGGATACGGTGGGTACTGGTGCATGGGTATGGGTTTTATTGTGGGTCATGAAATTATAACCTGTGCTAATTCCTAGAGGCAGGGCAGTGGGTAAACGCATTCCCAATGCAAGGAGGAGACAAGGATTCAGAGGGCGAGCACAACGCACAACGGGCATGATTGCTGCCTGTTGGGTGAATGCAGGTGGGCAGGCTGTGTGCATTGGGACATCGGGAGGGGAGGCTGTGCAGTGCAGAGAGGCCCACTATAGTGTGAGATTAAAACAAGGTGCTGGTATTATTTTGAAGGATGAGGTGTCATCTAAGAGACAAATTTGCAATGAAATGGGTCCATGACCCACAGACTGTGAAACCATTGGAGTTCACTGCCTAAGGTGGTTTGACAATGGTAAGGTGGAAACAGGAGCTGTTTGAGAAGCAACATGTTTGTAATAAGTATTGCTTGTGGCCGGCCTTTGGGTTACAGATCTTCAGAGACTTGGAGGTCAATACTGACTCGGACAAGGCTTGAAGGTGGAATATGTCACTTTGCTGTTGTTCTTGATCATCATCAGGTCCATACTGACCCACATTTACTCTACATACAACTGAGTGTGCATCCAGAATGTCATCGTCAATGCACAAAGTCCATAGCAGTGAGCAGCCAAGTACAAAACCTGGGTGCTGGAAGGGACCAAGTGGCAGAACACTGGCGCAGAAATGTCTGAAGGTGTGGGAGAAGCAAACAAGACAATACAAGCTATGGCATGTCATGCTATTAGACAGAGTCTGCACAGAATGCGCACAAACATACTCTTAAATGGTGCAAAGTTCCAACAGACTGTGCAAAGAGAAGGAAGGGGCGGGGTACCTAACAACATAAAGCCAATGGAAAAGATACTGCTGACTTGAAATGAGCTAGTATTGAACACACACAAGAGCACAAAACTCTAAGTGTTCTGTTCAGGAGGGGATGATGGTGACAGTGATCACAGTGTGGGAAAAGAAGAAGTGCATTGAATGACAAAATCAACTGACTAATGGGCAAAGAAAATAAGTATGTACCTAAGCGGCAGTTGCATCAGTTAGATCTGTAGCCGAGTGTGAATGACCATATTTAGACTCACAAAAACCATGTGGCTTACACATGGTGGCTTAAATTGCCCAACTGGGCTGCCCAACACCACAGCCTCTTCCATTTTTGGCTATCTCCCACTGCAGTGCTCTCCGGCTACAAACTCTTTGCCCAGTGCCACAGCCACTTTCATTTTTGGCTGTCTTGCACTGCGGCACATCCTGGGCTGCAAATCCTTTGCCCACAACATTTCTCACCTCACACACACACTCCCTCCTCTACTTTTGCTCATTATCTGCTTTGCATATGCGATCCACAGTGTTTAGTGGTGCCATGGCTCATTACCTATGGTTTTATTTTCAATTTCCCTCGCTGCCTTTAGAGGAGCCCCTAGGAAGGGCAGAATTGTGTCTGAAGTAGATAATTCGTTGTCCTCCCCCTTGAGAGTGATTAGTCCATGCTGGGATCATGCCTGGTTTGCAAAGGACAACTGGGAACCACTGCTCATGCAGCCCAAGCTGAGTCTATTTAGTGTATCCAGTGCAAAATCACCAAGGTAGACCATTAAATAATTATCTCTTTAGCAATACATAGTAGATTCTTTTATAGGATAGTCCAGGTTGGTTAGTGACTGGATATCTGCCAGGAAGTGGTAGATGGGTTGCTGAGAGACCTGGACCCCTGGTTCTTCTATGGCCATTTTTGTTACATATATACACAAAATCATGTCAACTCCCCCAACTTCCCCCCAATGTGCTCAAAACATTGCTTGCCAAGCTGAGTGAGATCAATGTATGTATCTTGGAATCTCTGCCTTTTTGTCGCTTGCCATACCATCAACCTCCTTCACCTCCATGCAATGCTCCTGTTGCATTACTGGTAAGTATTTCATCTTTGACTACTGTTTACCTAGCTTATTAATTAATAATTAATGTTGTATAGCACTGTGTGGCACCTGTTCCAATACACCGGTATTCTGGATTGCCACGTAAACTAATAGAGCACCATGAGGTTCAACATGCATGGCATATATACAATCCACAGTTTCAACCACCACCTATATATTTTCTAGGTCCACCATTGGCAGCCGATGGTCATGTGGATTATCATCAAAACCTTATGCATAATTTTCAGCAGGCACATAAGGAACATGTTTGAAACTGTAATGCTAGGCATAGACAACAACCTCAAAGTCAAACCAACTTTGCTCTACCACCACCACCACCACCACCACCACCACCATTGCAGTTTCACCAACATATCATAGATTTACAAGATGGAAACAGATAGCAACATGCACAACAGCAACATTTGCATCAACAGGAACTATTGCAATGAGAAGCTTATCAACAGGAGCAAATGCATTAGGAAGCAGAAGTACAGAAGCAAATTCGCCAACGAATTTTGTTACAACATGAGAGGATTCAAAGGTGGGTAGAAAAACAGGATGCAATCCAATCACAATGTATTTGAGAACAAAATGAGGACAGATTATATAATGAGCTTTATGAAGAATATAATTAGCTTTCTCAACAGTAGTATGATGATGATGATGCTTGCAGACAACAGCCCCCAGGCTCTCTTGGATCTCCTGACTCAGATGATAGTAGTTCAGATTCAGATTCAGATTCAGATGATCGCAATCATTTTCCTCCACCTCACAATAATTCTCCACCTATTCAACTACCTCCTGGTGGCAGACCATATATTGAGCCTATACAAACCCATTATCTTGGGCTCATGAATGTTGAATGTCCTAATTGTCATGCATTGCACTTTGATTGTGAAAAACTTATGTGCTCAAAAGTATGCTTAGAGGGAAAGATTCAACTTCCTGCACTTCCTCAATGGCCACAAGAGCTTCAAAGGCTATATGAAAACAACCATAACTTTGTTCACAATATACGCCAGTATAACAACACATTTGCATTTACTTCTTTAGGGGTTGAGGTGGATCGTCATACTGTACAAGGTCCTGGTCCAGCAGCTTTTCACATACATGAAGAATTATATTACTTGATGGGCAGCTTATTGCCTGAGGAAAATAATGTCCCAAGCTTTGTACAGCTTTATATTCATGATCCTCATGAAGCCATGACAATTTGTCAACAATGAAATCGCAATCTTGATGCAGATATTTTGCGAGAGCTGAATGACATGCTGCTCAATCATCATTCCTATGTCAATGTGTTCAAGCATGCTTATCAAATATTGAATACAAGATAGGGAGAAAATCAAAGTGACCTTCGTGTATGGTTATGTACATTATAATAAAGCAACTGATGCCAGAAGATATAATCTACCTACTGCCAATGAAATTGCAGCAGTCATTTCTAGAGATGGTACAGAAGTTCTTAATGAAAATCGTGATATCATCTTGCGTCTTCAAGAAGGTGCTTTATGTTGCATTAGTCACCTTCATTGTGCATACTCCACATTGTACTATGTGTTACTATTTCCAAAAGGTTAACATGGCTGGCATCTTGGCATGGAATTGCAACAAAATGAAGGTAGACAAAACTGATCAAAGCATCTTACCAAAATCCTATACTATGCTTATCGCATTCATATTCGTCCTCAAAACATTGAACCCAGGAATCTTTTCTATGGAGCATGGTTGTTTCAACAATACATCTGTGATGCTTGGGCTTCTGTAGAGCAGTCCAATCTTACTTGGATTGTTCATAATCAAAAGAAAATTCGAGCAGATCTCTATAATGGCTTACAAGACCATATTGCACAAGATCCCAATGTACATAAATCTCCAAGACACTGGCAGAAATGTTGTTCTATCTTCATCTCATTCTGGAAGTCCATGCTATATGCAGCAACTCCTTCAGGATTCACTTGCAATATGTCGTGATTATCAAAATCCAGATTTTTTCTTGACCATTGAAGCTGTTTGGCATCTAATGGAGTTTTTCATGCATTTGGAATATCCTTCTGTATACAGACTGCCTGTTCATTTGGAAAATGAGCAGAATGTTTTATATGGTGCTAATGATGCACCACAAGAGATTTTGGAAAGAGCCACCACAAAGGACACTCAGCTATTAGGGTGGTTCAAAGCAAATGCTAATGCTGATTGCATTGCTGCTGGGGCACAAAGCTGCTGGCATGTGTACAGGACAAGGATTGCACAATCTCTTTGTTACTATTTTACTCTTTTGCAATCCTGTGCATCCACATCAACTTTGGGAGGCAACATGTAAACATCTTTGTAATGATTTGGAACATCATATTCAACACCCTTTTCCCATAATACCTGAACCTGAAGAAAACCAAGTCTATGATTATGGCCTTCATCTCATTGATTTTGCATTTCACAAAAGTGGCAAAAGCTTAAGAGATTTTCCTGAAATACCTCTTCCTCAGGAAAACTGGGTTGCAGTAGAGGGCAATCAATTACTTGCAGAGCAACTTGCTTATGATGTACAAACACTCCAGGGAATTGTGGAGCATGGCATTACAACTCTCAACCATGAACAAAGAATGGTTTATGATGAGGCCCTAAATGCTGTTCAGCAAGCAGTGGGTCATAGAGAGTGTTTCTTTGTGCACAGTGCTGAAGGTTGTGGCAAAACATATCTTTTCAACCTTATTGCTGCTGCAGTTCGTGCTCAAGGAAAAGTTATACTATGTATTGCATCATCTGGAATTGCATCACTTCTACTTTCAGGTGAACGTATAGCCCATTCACACTTTAAAATTCCCATTCCTGTTCATGAGGCCAGTACCTGCAATATTAAAAAGAATAATCAACTTCATCAACTATTGAACCAGACTGCTCTTATTGTTTGGGATGAAATACCTATGCAGTATTGTTATGCTATAGAAAGTGTTGATCATACTTTACAGGACTTGCTTGAATATGATGTGCCTTTTGGAGGAATTGTTGTGCTTCTTGGAGAAGATTTCCACCAAACTCTTCCTGTAATTTCACATGGATTCAGGAAGCAAATAGTTGGTGCTACTTTATGCAGATCCCACCTTTGGCCACAAATTCAGCTTCACCATCTTCATACAAACATGCACTTGGATTAAAATATAGAGTGCAGGCAATTTGCAGAATGGTTGCTAGAAATTGGTGCTGGACATGGTGTCAATGCTGAAAATGAGATTGTTCTCCCTCAATACATGCATTGTGGAAATGATCTTCAATCCATGATTACTGCACTATATGGAGGACTTCTTGATCCAGCTTGAAATTATCCTTTGCCTAATGGATACTTCTTGGATCACACAATACTTTCTGCAAAAAATGCACATGTTAATGATATTAACACTACCATTCTCACATCTCTGCCTGGTGACAAAATAGTCTATGATAGTGCAGACTCAGTTACTGAGCAAGAGTATGCATATATCTTTTCAGAGTTTCTACATACACTTGATCCCTCTGGCTTTCCTCTTCATAAGCTGGAATTGAAAGTTGGTGCACCTCTTATGCTTCTGTGAAACTTGGATCTCCAACATGGATTGTACAATGGTACACAAATGATCTTGGTCAGCTCTACACAACACGTTCTTCAATGTCATGTACTTAGGCAGGAAAATCAAGGGGTACAAGGTGGTGATGACAATATTGTCTTCATTCCTCAAATTGCTCTTGATGCCAACAAAGATGAATTTCCTATTCCACTCTGATGTCTACAATTTTCTGTCTGCCTTGCATATGCCATGACAATAAATAAAGCTCAGGGACAAAATGCTGCTTGGCCAACATCTTTGAGGAAATACTCAAACCCACCCCAAATCTCTTTGACCTACACATGTTGCATTGCAACTGCACAACTTCATCCTGAATGACACCATGCAGCTCACGAGCTCCAGTACCAGTCCATCCTTCCCATGTGATATTAGTGGATTGGCACTAGGAACAACAGGTAAGTTCTGTATAGTAGAACAGATGGATGGTGTTGATTGGTTTTAGATATTGTATCTCTTGATTGATGTTAAACATTCCTGTTTGCTTGCAAAGGTGCAGATAAGAGGGTGGAATGAATGGTGGGCCAAGCAGGGCATATTGATGCTCAGTTTAGCGGGGGCATTCCCCTTCTTTTGTGGCCATGTCTTTTCCCAGATGAAACTGACATACTCAATAACCTGCGACTCCCACTCGAGCTGGCACCATGGACGAGGGCTCTTTCTGGACTCAGGTAGGTTACTCCATGCATCCACTTGTCGATTCACCTAGTCAAGATCACACATTAGTTCAACAATCCAGATTTCCAAATTGCTGTCACTCACCAAGTTCATCCACTTCATGTGGAATGTTTCATGGTCCTTGGAAGCAACAAGTGATGAGCTGTGAAGGAGAGAAATGACCACCTGTGGCTCAAATACTGACATCTGGATGCAACGCAGTGAAGCCAGGTAGAACGAAGCTTGAAGCTCAGGCCTTAGGGGTTGGCATACTCCCTGAGTAATTTTTCCATTATATAGTATTTGCTTGTATCCACATGTAGCTACCATGCTCCTGTCCTTCATCTCCATCTTTCTAGTTCATCACCGTGCTTTCAAACTAGCATGTCACAACATCGAATTATTATTGTCTTGTATGATCGTGGACTCGTCTAAACTCCTCATGTTGGTACATCAATGCTAATGTCTGTTTGTGACCCAAGTCAATTTCACTTGGTAGGACCAGCAATCTGCTCCAATAACTAACAGTTCTGCTGCTGCTGACAATGGCACTAAACAGTTACCAGTGCACCAACCTGACGAGGGCAGCTCAGCAGCAATTCATCTTACATTAGGTGGCGACATAAAGAATGAAAGCTTTGATGTGATTGACCTCATGCTCAATGAGGATTCACTAGCAAATTCATTGAGTGCCACTACGCCTGGGCCACCATCTATTAGAGGCATATGAGCATGTTTGGTCTCACAAGAGTTAGCCAGGCTGATCAGTGATGACATAAAGGACTCAGGGTGGGTCTGAACTAACAGTTTCCTTGTTTCCTCGCAGCTTACTGACATCACGGCGCCTAGTGACAATGAGATGGTGCAAGTGCACCATATGGATCATGCAATTACTTCACATGTGGGACTTCACATAATGCTCGAATGAATGGGAAATGTGGCACTTTCTAAATGTACAAATTCAAGGAATCTCAAGGTTGCATTTCCTCTTGATCAAAATACCAACAAAACAACAAATGTAGTGTTTGCTGAGGTACTTAGGAATGTACTAAATGAATAATTTCTTGAATACCCTTCACTTTTTGTATTGTGTTTTATTCAAGTTCTTTGTACTTTTATTATACCATGAATAAATGATACTGATCACACATCTAACCACTGGGATACTGATCACACTCTGACCACAGTCACTGACTACAGTTACCCACTCGAGCAGCCTTGAAGAAACTGACCAGATATTGTGTGTCATAAGGGACATGGCAAAAAAGCAAGAAGAGCAAGAGACCCGGCATAGGTCAAAGAGAAGGAGGATGGCATGTCAAAGAGAAGAAGGACAGCATAGCCTGAAGCAATGCAAATGGACTATAATTCCTACAATTCATTTAAATCTACATGTGCTAGGTCTGTAGTTATTACATATGTCCCAGGGTTTGAGGTTTGGCTCACACTCCAATGATTTACAACAACATCTTAGTGTCTACCCTTGATCTACCCCTTGGGAGGGTTCACTGGGTTCTGGCAGGGCTACCCCTTTTGAGCTTCTTGGCTCACCTCCCAGCTTACCACCCCACTGGAGCTCAGGATTCCCATGGAACAGTCCCAGTTCTGAGGACTGATTGAGGACTGATTTCAGGTCACATGATGCCCCTGCCTGAGAAATCTTTGCCAAGGTCGAATGTTTTGGGTGGCATGTTGTGCACCACAGCTGCAGTGCTCTAGACTTAGTTACTAAGGGTATTCAAGTGTGCCACAGGTGGCACTGCAGGTGGCAAATATTAATGTCACAAATAGGCTGCATGTCTGCAATGTGGCATGATTCAATCAGAGATCCATGCTGTGTATGGTTTTTGACATGTTTTGTTCAAAATATTGACATAGCTTACATTCGGAGGAGGATGTCCATTGTATCGAGCACATTTTTGCTTGCCCATACGTTTCTGAGAACCTGGATCCTCTCTTGCTCACCTGGTCAATGCTTGTAAGGTTGCAATGCATCAAGCACTTAGGCATTGGCATGGGTAAACCCACAGGTGCCCATGGCCTCACCCACACCTGTACCTGCAGAAAACCCATACCCGTTAGCGTGGGCATGGGTTTGGTTGTGGATACACAAGATCGTACCCATACCCATACCTGCGACAGGTGCAGGTACAAAACCCACAGGGCAAGTGGAAGCATGGCAATGGGGCGACAGCACAACCATGCAGGGGGTGGCCGAGGATGAGGATGAGGGAGAGGGAGGGTGCAGGTGCAAATGAGGGTGAGATGACACAACATGCACATTTGTGCATGTCGTGCTGCCCCTTTTGCATGCCTGGAGCTGGGAGGGAGAGGCAGAGAATGGTGACAGTGACGAGAATGGCAATGGCATGATGCGCGCAATTGTGTGCATTGTATTGTCGCCGACTCGACGCCAAGGCGGCAGGGCAAGGGCAAGAGTGAGTGAACCCTTGAGCAATGGCAATGGCAATGGCACGATGTACACAATCATGTGCGTCATGTTCGTGTCATGTTGCCACCAAGGCTGCCGAGGAGGTCAGCGGGGTAAGCGAATGTGGGCGGGGGGAGCGAGGGTGGTCCTGTGAGCAAGGATGTCGGCAGGTGTGCACAAGGGGCAATGGCGACAGGTCGTCATCGTCATTGCAGTGCAGTGGTGGCACTGGAGTGGTGATGTCATTGATGCAGCACCCTTGCATTGTTGTCGTTGTTGTCGCAGTGCAGTGGTGACTGGTGTGGTGTTGATGTTGATGTGGTAATGCCGCCATTGTTGTGTTGAGTGGTGGAAAGGGGGGGGGCCATCAACTGGAACCATCCTCACCTGCTGAGCAGGGAGGGAGGGCAACGGCATCTGACGGCAATGATGACATGACAACCATGATAGCATGGTTATCATGTCATCGCCATCACCGTCGTCATAAGACAAGGCAAGACAGGTGGGGGTGAGGGAGAGGGGATATAAGGGGTGTGCTGGTGAGGCGAGGCGACGACACCCGCTGTCTGCACACGATGACACATTGTCGTCAATGTGATATTCCCGCAGGTACCCGTGCTCATGTCATGGGTGCGGGTACAGGTCCCAATGGGTGGGGGGATTGCAGCGGGTCGTGAAAATGTGACCCACACCAGTACCCATGCAGGTAAGGGTATCAAAACCTGCATGGGTTACCCATATCCATGCCAATCCCTATGTCATACGTGAATCACTGCATCCACTGGCACCACATGCATGTGCTCCTGCATCACTGATTCTCCCATACACCAATGGAGCCTTCTCCTTCTGTGTGGGGTGAGCTACACCTCCTGCTCACAGGCTTCTTTGTGTTGGGAATGCAGCTCACAACAACGAGAACGGATTCATTGTCAGACACTAAATGTGCTAATATATACAAGATGTAGTGAATGCGTCACGGATTGTTAAATGTACATACATGTCACTGCAACATGGGCAAATAAAAAAATGGATGGAGACACCGACAGGCCATATGTTGTTGAAATTGTTCCCTTCCACCCAGTCGAGAGAGAGGTTGGGATCAACATACTGACAGTTGAGTACTGTCCTGGCGACGGTGGTGTACGAACCATTTCCAGAGATGGGGTGGTGGCCACCGCAGGCGGTCGGGTACATATTGTATTCCACAACCCTGGGAGGGAGGTCATCTTTGGTGATGATCCTGGAAAGGATAGCGGACATGGGGACCGTATGGCCAGTGTCAATGCAGCGAATGTGGAGCCAGCTGCTGCATATGTGGCAGTATCGCTGCTCGAGGAGTGTGTCGTAGAGGGGGTTGATGCAGTCGGGGTGAATGCATTTGCTGGAGTTCTGTGAACTCCTGAGTGAGGGAATGAGTGGAGAACGTCATCGGCGAGACTCACG
>Ga0307508_10005109_pt1 | contig 12591 bp, 8 predicted proteins | sample 9_EM_MG_FD_203089 | JGI IMG/M metagenome (GOLD analysis project Ga0307508, IMG submission 203089) | Populus trichocarpa ectomycorrhiza microbial communities from riparian zone in the Pacific Northwest, United States - 9_EM | ecosystem: Host-associated > Plants > Roots > Unclassified | place... | reverse complement strand
CCATTTGTTGTTTTATGTTTCTGTTATCATTGTAAATCTGGGGTATGCCCCTTATAATGTTTGTATCTTCTTCTTTTAATACATACGTCAACTTACCAAAAAAAAAGAATAAGGAATCCTTGTAAGAAAAGGATTCTGAAATAATTATGAAACCTTCCTACACTTGGAAATTATGTTGCAGCCCATTAAAGGTATTTGTAGAATTAGTAGATTTCTAAAATAAGCTGCCACATCCTTTTAGGAAAAGAATCCTAGCCAAATAGGAAGTCCACAAGTCAAAAGGAAGTAAATAACAAAATTCGTACAGCCTCTGTTGACCCGTATTGAGATGCCTTCCCAGACTCCAATTGACCTGAAATTTCAACCCACGGTAGGACAACATGTCTGGAGACTTCACGTAAAATTTCAGCCCGATCCAACGATCGGATTGAGAATTATGACTGTTGCCGTAAAACTGGATAGTTGCACATTTTACGTCAAAATCTGAATTTGACCTTTCCTGGATCATATCATGTTTGATATACCAAATGTAGTGGTGCCCAAGAAGTTTAAGGTGCGAGAATTTGCAAAGTATATGGGACTAGAATGTCTTAATATGCACTTGAGGTCATACTACAACAAAATGGCATAAGTCATACATGAAGAGAAGTTGCTCATCCATTTTTTGTAAGACAGCTTGACCAGTTATGCGTTAACCTGGTACATGACTTTGGATAACACAAAGGTCAAGAAATGTTGTGATTTTGTTGATGCTTTCTTGAAACAATACAAGTTCAAAATTGACATCGCTCTGGACCGTACTAGCTTGATGGTGATGAAGAAGAGCAACAAGGAAACTATAAGACAGTATGCTCATAGGTGGAAAAACAAGACAACGCATGTACACCCACTTTTGTTGGAGAAATAAATGGTGACTTTATTCAGCAATTACTTTCAAGTGTCCATATTATTAGCATCTGATGTGTAGCTCTGCCTAACATTTTGATGATGCTGTTGTTATTGCTGAGAGAATAGAACAAAGGATAAGAGCTGGTAAAATACTGAAACTTGCTGACAAAAGGGGGTTTACTAGGAGGAAAAAGGATGGTAAGGTGAGCAAAGTGAAAGGAGGATAAAAGGGTAAAAAGAATTACTTAACCCAAAGCTACCAGACCCCACCTTCCCAAATATGTAGTATTAACTTTGCAAAGCCGCTTCTGGTAAACCAGCCCACCAACCCGCTAGAAAACCAAGCCAAAAGCAACCCAAATAGAGCCTACCAAAGAAATCAAGAACTCCCGCCATACCCTTAGGATAAATGTATGCAAACTTGTTAAGCATAAATCATATGCCCCCTCTTCTATTTCCACCACTTAAGCCTCCTTTCCCAAACTAGTACAAACTAGATCTAACCTGTGAGTACCACACCGAAAACTCTGGCCACATTATTGATACTTGCTCAACATTCAATAGGAAGCTCTTGCAATTATTCAAAGTAGGATGAATAACCTTTAAAGATATCCTTAACATCAATTCCAACCCCCTGCCTAATCATGCTTCTAGTAGTGGGGGAGTAAATGTTGTGGAGTTTGGAAGAAAGAAAGAGTAGGTTTTAAGGGTAACCATTATGACATGTTAATGTCATCATGTGAAAGGGGTTGCGGGGAGCTTTTGTAATAAAGAATTCCCTTCTGCTCCTTATTTCTTGGCTTAACGACAAATGTCTTTAGGTTTTTGACATTTTACACCTGGACCTTAGTCAGAGGTGCAATAACCCTTTCTGGCAGCTTTGGTTAACATAGTTGTTATGAATCCAGGGCCTTCCAAGCAAAGCTCGGTACAATGCGGACACATTCGTTGTATTAGAGTTTTTATGCCCGTCTATTCATATTATCAAATTACTTTCCGGAAAGATGATTCCATTCCATATCAGAGTGAAGAAAGGAGCAATGAAGCAGTTCCTATATACGTTATTGGAAGATAGGGAGGTGTTTCAGACTCATCAAAGTAAGCAACGAGTACTAGTTCAATGAAAGCAACATATCATGGATGAGGTCTAACAGGAGAAAGTTCATCTTTGTGCGAGTCGGGTATGAGCCCACTTAATTAAATATCAGGAGATGAGTCGATGACAAAAGAGTTTAGTTCACAACTAACAACATAGAAGCTCCGAGGCCAAGAGTTGACACCGCTTCTTGACTTTAGACTTTGTTGACGAGTCCGGCAAGAGAAAGAGAACTATTTCAGCCCTTAGTTTCAAGACTCTGGCTTTCAGTCTTCCATTTCCAAGTGAGTGTGTGTTGAGATGACTTCTGTCAATAGGCAACTGCCACTCTATTACGCAACCTCACTCTAGTTGTTGTCGTAGTTGAGGACATAGCTACGAGAGAAGAGCAAGAGGACCTTGCCAATGTCTTGACCTTCATCAAGCTGAGGCACAAGTCAAATCCGAATAAGTGGCTTTATCTCTTGATCTACAATATTGGACTATCGGGAGTTTGACATAGCCTTTAGAGGGGCATGACAGCAGATAGGGACTACTCATATGGATAAGTTATCACATTATTCACCCGCCATGATAAAAAAGCCATAGCTAGAGAAGAGGAAGAATCCAGCCCACTAGTAGTACTCATCCCTTCGACGCCGTGGAACAGCTCCTTATTCCGTGAAAAGTGAGATCGGATTACCCAACTGACTAGGTTGGTTTACGGAGTGTTGGAATAGCTAAAGCCCACTCCGCCCAGGGTTTTCATCTCCCAGCACGCATTGATATCTTTCGCGGGAGGCTGATCAACCACCTTTATCGGGCTTGGGGCTGTCCCCAGAACAGGTTTGAACACCTGCTCTGATTTTGCCAACTAAGAATTCCACCAGGTTAAGGCGCGTGTTGATTTTGCTAAGACTAGGAAATTTTGCGTAACGGCTTCAGCCATTAGAGTCGAGTTGTACCTACTTTGCTCCCAGTCACGAGAGGGTTTCGAACAACCGATATTGCATTTAAGCCTTGAAGCTCGCGGGTCGTCTATTCTTCATTTGAATAACCTCAGTGGTCCGAACAACCTAGAGATTTAGGCCTCTGACATCGGTTGTCTCCTTTTCGACGCCGTCATCTTACTATGGTTGTCTGGACTCAACCCACTCCTACTTTCGTGTTTACCCTGTCAATAAAAGTTGCTGCAGTCTTACCTTGAGACAGGTCAGAGCGCTATCAATTTTGTCGTACTCAAGGAATGAAACGTAACGGTCCCCTACAAGAAGGAATGGAGGGGCCAGGTCGTTACTACTTTGTCTCACTAGCCACAATAAGGTTTGGTGCAACCGCTAAACCAAGTCAGGCTTTTAACCCAGTCTTTGCACTATGCTCGATGTATGTGTCTTTGTTCAGTGCTCAATGGAGCTGCGAGTTAGGGCCAGAGACGGGTAACAGTTACCTTTGACTCAAGCCACAGAGCTGTTGGACCAACCTCAATGGAGCTGTGAGCTAGGGCCAGAGACGGGAAACGGTTACCTTTGACTCAAGCCATGGAGCTGTTGGACCAACCTCTTCTAGAGCCAGCTTTGAACTGTGTATAGACGTAGGCCAGTGATACCACCTCAAGCGACAAAGCAGGTTCCTTTCCTTTCTCTATGCAATTTTAGAAGATAGGATTCACTCACAGGAAGAATGAAAGTGAAATATTTTTTGAGTTCAAAGAAGATCGCTTTAGCCTATATTCTTTATATCTTTATATAAGGAAGGGCTCTTTTCTTCCATCGAAAAGGAGTCAGGGCCTACCGATCGATGGACTACTTGTAAGTAGCTAGTGGCATGCTCTAATCCGATCTTATTCTTGAGACAAAACAAGGACGAATGGCTTCCTGAGTCCTGTCTCTGGCACCGATTGCTTTGATCTTGGAATGTTTCAGAAAACCCTAGCCTTTGCTTGAATTTGATACGACGATCAGGAAATCAGTGGCGTGTAAATGCCTTTTTAACATAGCTGAAAAGAGGCATTTCCACACCCCACGCTAGATTTACAGATTGTACTTTTTTGATTAGCCATAAGGATCATACACCCATATTCCAGGACCATACAATCCTGTTACATGAAAAGCACCAAACCCAAAACAAGCCACTCCTGAGAGAAATAAATGAATTCCAAAGATCTTGGACAAATCTAAAGAAGGTTTTCATGTATGTTCATCATAAAATATTTCTAGATCCCAATACACCTAATGCTAGATAGCTGCCAAGAAGCACAAGCTAGAAAACACAATATGTGCCCCAACCACACCTTCATAACTCCAAATACCCGGATTCGTTATAGTTCCTCCTATAATATTCCAACCACCCCATGAATTGGTTTTTCCTAAACAAGTCATGAAGGCCTAGGCGCGTACAATTGAGTGGCAAAGGAAAGTGGGATAGTACCTATTTTACTAGTCACGCGGAAGATCAAGTTGGTGAGTTGTGTGATTGGAAACCTTCCCGCATGGTTTAGAGAGCACTGAATTAGAATGAGAGGTTCACCACCATATTACTGCATGCAATGGGAGCTCGCTTGATTCGCAAATTGGTCTGACTTGTAATTCACTTCTGACTCCGTGTTCGATAACCTGACCATAGTGATGTTAATTGTGGTTACATTCATAAGTAGCTTGGTCCATCTTTATTCCATTTTATATATGTTTGAAGATCCGCATAGCCTTTGATTTCTATGTTATTTATCCATTCTTAGCGCATGATGGGAATAGGAAGAATAAAGAAATATCAACGGGATATGGAAATCGTTGAATTCGAGTCCCTTCTAAAGATCCGAAAGACCTCGAGATTCACCAAACAAAGGCTGGAACCTTATTACAAAACTCAATGAGCAGACACTTCAGAATGGGATCAAAGCCCGACGAACCCATCATAGGCTAACTATTGACTTGTAACGTTTTTTCCATAAGATAAATTGGGTTATGGTGCTGACTTAGATGAGTGGAAAGACAACGACATCCAACCGGCGGTAGATCGAGATTAGGGGTGCAATATTCCCTTGTTGACTCCCTGTCAGTTCCCTTCAACCATACATATATCTTAAATCTAGCTGGGTGCATGTAGACATTTGCGGACATCACCTATAGTGAATTTCCCGAAGCACATCTCGTTGGATGGATGTCGTTGCCACGAAGTGAGCTGGGCCACCTTCTGAGTAGAAGTGCCTTTGTAGCCTAGATCGTGCTTAGCTGGATAGGTTCTGACTCTTACTTACAGATCGAAATAACAAAAGAAAGAACTAGAGCCCTGCTATTCTAAAGCACAAGTAAGGGCTTTTTTGTTCTACCAGAGAGAGTCTATTCTCACACTGAATATTCAAAGGGTCGGGGAAGGAAACGATGATCAATCTATCCCATTAAGCGTAATCCCGTTAGCCAATGAAGGACTACCTTTCTTGGACTATGAGCTACAACACCAGGTGATTAGAGCTAAGCGAGAAATGAGAAGCTGCGGTGAATCAATCAGTATTAGCTAAGGCAAGCATTCTAATTCTAGGGAAGAAAGGAAATCTGTCTTTATAGGAAATTTATATTTATAGGGAATCTATGCTTACTAAGCCTTTGTTTGAAGGACCGGTCTGAAAGTGCAAGACTAGCTAGACCCGGACTGACTAATCGCTAAGAGCTCATCCCGAGAGAACTCTCAGTAAGGCATTCAGTAAGAAGTTAGCCAAGTTCTTTTAGCCGTTACGCTAGGGTGACTCGAGAAAGTTTGAAAGGGAATTCCAATAGCCCTTAAGCTTCAAGCTATCCGGCTTCAAGCCATGAAGGAGGAATCTGAGTTACATCATCTTAAAATAAGGAAGATCGTTCATCAGCGCTTTCAGTAACTAAGAGTCATTCAGGTGCATAATCAAGCTCATCTCATTACTTAGGATCTCACTCTCTCAATCTCCTATTTGAATTCTTTGCTTAGTTAGAGTTGAATTTTATAATAAGGACAAGAAAGATTGGCATTCATGTGAGGCATGATTTGGAAGATAGTAAATCTCTCCTTACTTGACTCTAGAAAGCTCTTTCTTTGCAAGTGGCAAACAAGACTATGTTAGAGGGAAGGAATAAACAAGAAGGTAAGCATTAGTCTATGCAGTCTAGAATAGCTGTTTGTATAGCGCCAATCTGCTATGCTAGTGAATATCCTTAAATAATCTATGGCCAAGCATGTCAAGTAGCTCCCATAAGCTATTAGAGTAGCTCCTCTATCTAAGGTAAGCAGAGATCTTCTGATATCCCTTCTACGCTTGGGAAAGGGATCGAACGAGAAGCTTTGGCATGAAGTACGCGTGGGAGGCATTCAATAAGCATGGCATTGAACTAAATCCGCTGCATCTACAATCACTATTTTCAACATCTGTTGTGCAAGTGCAATATCCACTCCTATCTTTAGTTGGATTCTAACTTGTTAAGCAAGTGAAGTGAGCCAAGGAAAGGCAGTGAAGGTTCGACTCTGTTCGGGTGGGTGAAAGCCCTGAGTTGCGTAGAGAAAGTATAATAGAATTTTTTAACCAAACAGACCGACTTTCCTCAAAGGAAGCCGTTTACTGATTTAGTTTAGGCGCTCATCGAGACCAGACAATGAAGTAGCGGGCGAAAGAAGAAAGGCATAGTTGAAAAAGGCTATTACTGTTACTTTTTTTACTCTTTAAAGAAGAGTTCTGTGACTTCTGTGTAGCCTATGCGAACCAACCCAATCTCGAATAGATAGAACGAAAAAAACTACTACATACGATTGATTCTCTAGCGAAGAATCGTCCAAGCCCTAAGCGAGCTGAGAAGAAAGTAGCGCTTTTTTTAGCCTAGGTCAACCATTCCTTGAGGGGTTCTCTGAAGAGAAGGCCTTCATGGAGGCACATCTCGCTCTTTTATTTATTTATGATAAATCATGAGAGTTCAGTTCCAAGTAAGCATGTAAGCAAGTAGTAAGTACAGCGTGAAGCAAGTTAAGGCATGGGCAAGCCGAGTGCAGGGAGGTGTGGTTATTTTCATACATTTCTCCTTTCCTTATTACTTCCTTCATTCTGTGGTTTTGAGTTCCCTTTGCCATTCTTCTCCAAAGTTGGCTAATCTTCCAACCAAGTAGTGAGAATATGACAGGTCAGCATGTAGATGATGTCGTTATCAGGTCTTCGAATTGAGTTGGAAGACGAAGACGGTCTTGGGGCCATATAGCGTTTTGGACAGCTTCCCTTGTTAAGGAGTATAGTGTATTAAGCATGGGATTCACCACTCCTATATATCAATTGTCTACCTTGCCCATGACTGGCACCCTTTTTCCTTCCTCGCCATTGACTCTCTCTTTTTAGACTTTCTATTTTTGCTTTCGACTAATTATGTTCGGGAACCAGTCTTCCACGTCACCTGTGGTTTTCGGGCATGGTCGTTCTGCTTAGGACATGTCTGCTACGTCTCTATTATTCTCGAGCCCTCACCTCGAAGCAAGGCAAAAATCGAGCATCGAAATGAGCATATAAGAAGTTCAAAAAAACGAAGTTAATGGGCGACCATCTTCAACATGAATTACTTTATGGAAACAGACCGCCACACCTCCCCTGTGAAAAAGGGCTATGCAGCTGATTCGGTTAATCACATGTCAGAACATGTTATATTTTTCATTACCAGCTTCGGGTCACCTTTTTTGTTTTTTCTTTGCTAATCTATTCCATTTTTGGAGTCTAATAAATCAATTTTTTGGAAATGGTCCATGTCTGCTTGTTCTTCTGCACGGCCATATGACAAGTCATTTACGAATATTTCGGGAACTTTTGGTTGTCTTTTTGTTCCAAACATCGCATCCAGTATTGCTGGTTTCTTTTTTAAAAAGCTAGCTCATTAGCTATCTGTGAGTAGGGCTTGTTGAAAGCATCTACTCAAGTGTATCGAGAAATGTACCAGTCATCTCAACATTCCAAATTCCTATGTTTCTAGCCAGCAGCCTATTACGTAAACAGCTTTGTCAAATAAGACATATACATTGGAAATCTAATCCTCATTGGAAAACTAATCGTAGGAGAAACCTGTGGTGCGGAGAGGGGGAAGGCGACGACTTCCCTCTACCTTCCATCGGCTTAGAAGTGAAAAGACGGGGGGCCGGTGATTAGAGAGTGTAGAAAGAATATAAGTGAGTCTCAGTGAGGACTTCTCCCTCCCCGTCCGCTATTCATGCTTGGGCGTCGGGGCTTCTTTCAAATTCGAATGATTACTTAATTAGCCTTTCTTCTTCGAAGACTGATTTACTGATTGTGAGAGTCTTTATTCATAAGAATGGAATCTGTATACTTTTCTTTTTTTTCTACTATTGATGGCTTTGAAGAAAGGATTGAAGAAGAACTAGGTTCAGAGAAGATCCTCAGCAGGGACGATTCTAGTACTTATATTACTAGAGCATTTTACAAACTTTGCTAATAATAGCTCACTCTCCTTAACTTTAAAAAGGAAATCTGGACATGTGACTGATCCCACCATGTTCAGCTCACGCAAGGCTTGCTTGCATCCTGAGATGGGAGAACTGGCCGAGATGAGGGTCAGCGCCCCCTTGACTAAGCGAAAGCGCTAATGGATGGTGATTTCTTAGTTCTTATACTAAGGGTGAGCTTACGAATCTTCAAGCTAGGCTTTCCTTCATTATAGATTAGTTCTTTACCTAGGCTAATAAGATCAGGAAGGAGACATTGAAATCAAGAAAGATAAAGGAACGGGATAAGATAGTCGCTTACAGAAGGGCAGAGAGATCTTATTCAATGCAATAGAAAGAAGGCTTAACAAATGGAGCGAGAAAGTGGTAGATACCATTCCCAAATGCATACACAGTCAAGTTTCCACAGTGAATCTCAGAATAGCTAGGTTAGTATGCCCATGCTTTGGAATAAGTTAAGCTCCTATGGTATGGGCCGGTACACTGCCACTGCGGCGGATGACACAGCTTGGTACCTTTACTGCGCCGATCCATTTTTGTTCTTCTCAGCGGGCTAAGGCTGCTCTGCGATTGCACAACCTTTGCTCACCAGCAGAAAAGAAATCCAATCCAAGACCGACTCCGATCCACCTAGAGTTGATGGCAACCTAATTCTTTCTCCCTAAACATATATAGAAATAGGAGTAACGATTGGAATGGGACAGGTCACGACTACGTGTTTGACTCCGGCCAGAGAGTGATTTTGTCCAACTACTACTCCAACTCGAGCTCTTAGCCCAGCAAGGTTCAGACTGAACATCGCCGACCCTAGAGGTCCACTCTAAACCAGGAATTCCTACTATTCCAATCTCAAGTCATACTATTTTCATACAGGCCCGTATCTCCTTCTTTTTTTAACCTCCCTTGAGCGAGTATGGAAGTCCCTCTTCTTATCAAGTAGGAAAGCCCGCGTATTCTTATTAAAATGTCCATTGGAGCTTGACCTCCGGTGAGGCTTCTTTCTTTTCATAAGGGAAGCAGGGCTCTTTCCATGCTCGGCTAATTGAACCAAAAACAAGTTTCGGATCGATAGAGCGTTTAGCTTGGATTTAAGACGCGAGAGTGAGGGTCGATATCATTTCAACTCTAAAGGCTTTTCTTTAGCAAGGTATAGGATGGCGGAGTGTAGTGAACGAATACAAAATAATAGGATGAGCTCGACCGGAATGAAGATCATAACCTGAGGGCGACGGAGCGTATACCCAGAATCCAAATTGTGAAAATGTCACACTGCCACTAAGAGATCCTGGCTCGATACGGAACCCCTTTTTAGCCAATCAATTGCAATTGCGAGGTCCGTCCTTTTCCTACAGGACTAAACTAGAAAGTGTTTGAGTTCGCCAACAGTAGGCCTATCTAAAGAAGTAGCTGCTATGGCATACCATACCCATGAGCCTAATGAGAAGAGTCTCCCCCTAGCTTGACTACCTATAAGCCAATGGGATCATTCAATGGATGAAGCAAGATGTTGATTTCTCTTTTCATCAAAAGAACCGCCGAGTAGCTCGAGCAGCTTAAAAGCTGAAAAACAGAGGGCCCTTTTAACTTTTCAAAAAGTCTGGGAAACTAGAAACGGAATACCTAGGTCGCAAGGCAAGGGAGGACGGAACCCCACTTCGACTCACTAAGGAGAAGGTAATTAATTTTATATCATTTCTTCTGAAGTGATATAGATCAATGCCTGGGTTGGGGTGGCGTCGGGCCACGGGAAAATGTTTGCAGATGCAACCCTGAATCGAAATCAAAACATTCATCTGTCGACACATAAACTTTGCCGAAACGTCGATCACAAACGAAGGATGGTGAAGCCCCGGTTCCCAGGGTTGGAGTATTCCCTATTATGAGCCTCCTCATATCAGAACTAGTTGATTCTCTTTCGCTTATCAGTCGACCGACTTTAAGCAACCTTTGCATTTCCTGCTGAGATCCCAACATCTCCAAGTGGGCCCTCTTGGCCACCCGCGACCTTGGCTTTTTAGAGAATCCCGCTCCTGTGTCGTGGGACTTGTAGTTAGACAGTCCATCAGGTGGGTTGGTTTATCCTTCTAGTTTCGAGTGTCTTCTTAGATAGTTATAGCGAGCCATAGGCGCAAGATGCACCTTGTGGAAGGGGTCGGCGGTCCCTTGGACATAGTCCTTTCAGGCAATGGTCGTTTAGACCATGGTCCATTTAATGGTCGGTGCAAGGCTAGAAATTGGAAAACATTGATTTCGCTCTTTCCCGTCCTTCACTTCAAGGCTTGTCCCTCGGTGCGGTCAATACTTCATACTGTCGGGCAACGAAGCTTACACTTGTCACTAATTATGATGGTTCGCCAAGGCCTTTTCCTCCTCCCTTTTCTGCTCACTCGTTGGGGTTCGGACCCCCAAAAAGGGGGAGGGAGTCAACTGAACATCTCAACCATTGGCGGGAATTTCCCCCGCATCCGATCCCCAATTCTTGTTCACCCCGGATGATTGTGGTGGCTGAATTATGACCTCGTATGATCGTGTCGGGTGAGGAACAACCGCTTCGTCACAGTACTTATGGGCTAACAGGTCACACTTTGGCCAAGTATCCTACAAAGAGACTCCCGAGAGCCAGAAGTATTAAAGGAATGGCCATTGGAATGGGCACATCATGACATCATATGGTGTCTCGCCCGAATGAATTAGTTGGTACTAGAAATGTTAGAAAAAGTGAACGAAAAGAGTAATAAGAAGTGAAAGGACAGACACTTCCCAACCAGAAAGCAAAGTTCCCACTGATGGTATACTTAGTGTAAGCGAGCTCTAAGAGAACATCTTTGGAATAAAATCCAGTTAGAAAAGGAAATCCAATTATAGATAAGCTGCTCATGAGCATCATGACATAGGTAAAAGGGAACGAGGAGGCAAGACTTCTGCATATCTTGCTTATCCGACATAGCATGAATCACTGACCCCTTTATTTGAATACTCACCTGCAGGTTTGATTGTTATTACTTTTGCAGGAGCTATGACGTCATTCCTTGCATCAAGCCAGGTGTTTGTCGACAAAAAATTAATGAAGTTCAAGAAAAAGTGACAGTTTTTGTCAGTTCCATAAAGCAAAGGGACATAACATCAATGAATATAAAGAGTTTTACCAAAAGGTGATTCAAATGATGACTTGTGGTCTTTACAAATAGAGAAAGGAGAAAAGGGATGATGTCATAGGCATGATAAGTTTTCAAGGGAAGAAAGCAGAGATGTGTATAAGCTTCAACACACCAAGAGCGGTCCACCAAAGGTCGTCTTGACAAGGCTTGTCATTACCTATAATAGGAACTATAATGCATTGCCATATAATTATAAAATTTCTCCCAATATTGAGAGTCCCGCTCCTATGTTTCAAGTCGAGATTGATGGATTAACTCGAAGTAGCAGATGTTTTGCACTTGAAAAACTAGATAGGCAATGAAAAGCTAAAGGCAAAGAGGTTGTAAATGCCATCAATGATATGGAAATAAAAAAAAACTCGTGAATGAGGAGGAAGTTGGTGAATTCCTAAAGCTTATGAAGCACAATAAGTATAATGTTGTAGATCGGCTGAAGAAAACCCTTGTCAGGATATCTCTGATGTCTTTTATCCTGAGTTTAAAGCCCCATCGCAATGTGTTGCAAAGAGTGTTGAACAAGGCATATGTGCCCCAGGATATAGACTAAAAAACTATAGAGCATCTGGTCGGAAGAACCCATGCGACAAATTACCTATACTTCACTAAAGACAAGGCTCAATGCTTAAGGAATGGGTCATAATAAACCTTTATACATCACTATGACCTGACAAAGCATTGGTTGACAACAATTTAACTTTAAATGTACTTTCAAAGCATGTGCTGAATGAAATGCCAGTTGATTCAACACATGTTGTCAAGCACCATGACAATTAGGGCTTATAATGGTTCCCTAAGGCAAGTGGTGGGGACCATTCAAAAGCGTTGTTCATTGACCCACAAATGTTTTTAGTAACCTTACAAGTGATGGATATTTACCCATCATACAACATCAGTGTTTGAAGTATATTATGTGATGCAAACCTCGTGATCAAGTGGTCCCACAAAGCCACCAATTCCTGAAAAACCAAGTAAATGACGTTGATAGGAGTGTGACACAACGATAACTTATACTTATGCATC
>Ga0307508_10005108_pt1 | contig 12592 bp, 9 predicted proteins | sample 9_EM_MG_FD_203089 | JGI IMG/M metagenome (GOLD analysis project Ga0307508, IMG submission 203089) | Populus trichocarpa ectomycorrhiza microbial communities from riparian zone in the Pacific Northwest, United States - 9_EM | ecosystem: Host-associated > Plants > Roots > Unclassified | place... | reverse complement strand
GACATTCGGACTAATACATGCATGGCTACTGCTTCTTTTTCACATGTAACGTGGGCAACACTGCAAAATTTTAGTGTTTCTAGGCTTGCCATATCAGTGCTACTGTGCATAATGCACATGTGTGCCTTTAAGCCTGAGCGGCAGACGGTCGCCATGTGGAAAAGCAGTGTTAAGCTAGGGGCAGTGTACAGTAATGAGGCGAAGCTTGATTCTGAGAATCGTGTCAGATCAATCTGAATACATTTTTATACATTACACGCCAGGCGGGCTGTGCAGGTGCTTGGGGCCATCACATCATTCAAATTTCAATGGCTTGCAGTGTTGAACGGAGCCGGCCGAATGGTATGCCAAGGCCAACAGGACAACACGTTTTCGGAATCTATTCAGTTCTGAATCGGAGAAATCAAATCGCCCCACTTTTGTAACCCATTAGACTAACTGCTGCTCTGTACTGTGTACTGTGTGCAGCTGTATGCATGATGCTGTTCGCGTCGTCTTGGGGTCAGTCGATGTTCTAAATCTATCGCGTTGCAACACCTCAATAATAAGATAAGTATTGCGGGAAACTGGTTCAATAGACAATAAGGAACATCCGTCGCCGGTAAGGAGTGTAACGTCGGCGCCGTGGACAAAGGCAGCCACTGTATAGTCGGGTGCGTGGACACTGGAGAAGGAGGCCCATTGGAGTAGGCAAAACATTGAGCCTAGCCACCGGCGGCTGCCGGTGATAGACTAGCCTCGATGTACATAAATAATCACAATGCCTCTCGCTTCCTTGCCACCCGTCAACCTCATCCTTTCACGTTAAGCGATCAACACACTTTTATTGAACACCAATACTTTTGATTTATGACAAGGGACAGAAAATGTAGCCGATTTTTCTGAGACACAGAGGTCGGTTCCGGTCTCACAGACTGACACCGTCGAAGATGCATAAATAGGCTGAGGGTACGGGGATTTTCTCTTTCCAACTTCTGCGTCCCCTCGAGTTACAGCGTACAGGTGCCTTGCCCTAGCTCATCAGAGGCCGCTTCAGACTATTTCTACCAATCCCTATCGATATGAACACTCTCGCTGTCCTCACAAACAAACCACTTCCCCCTCTCCCTTGCGATGAGGTGGCGAACGACGTGGCGTGTGCGGACGTCCCGTGCACTCCAGATACTTTCACCGACGCATCTTCCAAGTGCGTTGTCCTAGTCATTCTTGCCATTCCTGACTCGGACCATTCCTGACTCATTAACGTTGCTTTGTCCTCAGTGAGCGTCAGGCCTCGCGCAAGTCTAGTCGGAAATTACTCAAGATGGTGCAAACAATGAAAGCTTACATTGATCGTCGCAAGAGAGTCAATCGCGACAAGATGCGCATTGACGGGGACGAGGAAGACGAGAAATGCGAGTGCACTATATGCCTGAGGTCGCAGCCGAAGCCAGCAGGTCGAGATATCTTCGCCGAATCAAAGAAACTCGTCGATCTACTCAACGCATTACCTCAAGTTGGTGGTCGTGTTTCTAAGCAAGGCAAGACGTCGCGAACCAAGTCCAAACGCCGCCAGATCCCGAGACCGAACGTCACGGTTATACACGAGCTGGGCGTCTGTGAAGAGTACGAGGTCGAATGTGAAGCTTGCATCTGGGACATGAAGCAGACGTGGCGCTTTGGGGTCCTGGGCGAGGGCGATCTCCCCGAGTATCTTGATAATATGCTAAACTCAAAGGCACCGGAGGAATTCTAGACCTAGCGACACAAATCCCACTATTAAGGGATCGTTGGGGTTGCAGAGCTGACGGAAGGAATCGCAGGTGGCCAGTGCCGTTCTTACTGCGGCTCATTCAGGGCAGCAAACACGACTACGATGACGCTATCATCAAGCGATTTGCCTAGCTTCATTTCCCTGTAACGAAGACAGCAAAACTCTCTGCCTCTGGTCTTGTTCGCTACTCGTTACACTCTTGGGCAATTCTCCCCAATACTCGATTATGAAGAACAGCCATGGGCTGGATGACGACGTAATATCTACCGTTCTTTTTACTTGCCAGACCGCTGATCTTGGAGCTGGCGAGGCCTCGATGGTGCCAGTGCTCTGGGGACTTTGCGTGGGGCTTCCTGCGTTTCCGTGGGGCTGTTTTTCGGTTCGTTCGCGTCTCGTTTGGTGATGCGATGAGTCTGTTTTCGTTCACATATTCTATTAATCACTATCTTTCGGGAAACTACGGCTGCGCGTAAGGTGTGTCTTAGTTGTAGAAAGAAAAACCTCTGTGATGTCGGCTTGGGGCTTGTTTCCGATCACCCACAACCAGTGTTATAAAAATGTTCACAATTTATCACTACTATCACATCATTTTTTCGGCATTCTACCCACCCCCAACTGCACGTAATCCCGTGACACAGAAGGCAAACGACCTGTAGGAGCTGAGCAGGAACTCTTCACCGGGGATACTTTGCTGGAATATCCACGACGGACGTGGACTTCGTCTAATCGCTTTTCGGCACGTCTTACAGTTGATATGAGCTGTTCCATTTGCAGGAACTGCGCAGAGAGAGACTCAAGAATATAGTGAGAGGAATGGCAACAGGGGGCAATGTTTGACATTGTCTGACCTTCCCTTGAGATCATTTTGACCAAATGGTACGTATGTAAGCAACTGATCTCACTCTACGTCTCCATTTCCATACATGTGAACAGCTAGAGTACCTGGCGGCCCCTGCATACTTGCTCTACCCACTTTTGTCTTTAAGTGGTGGCGACCTTACTTACCCTGCTTCACCTTAGAATGAACCGCCTGGAGATGACTTCACGCGAAGAGGATGATGTCTATGATTGCACTCGTGGAAGCACTTCGGGATCGGAATCAAAACAGGCTACCAAATCTGGAGCGACTAGAGAGATATCCCAATTACGAGAATCACTTTTGCAGCTTTGTGGACAATTTTTTGATGCTAAGTCACCAGACCCATTAATATTAATATCAAAAGCGCAAACTAGTTCGAGTGGTCCATGTTTGAGTTACGTTAATACTGGCCTTCTGAAGAAAGATAAATTACAGCGTGGAAGGTGCAGCATTTGGGACAAATAGATGGGCGCAGGATCAAAGTTCTCGAGGAACATACTATAATAATGACAAAAATTAGGAAATAGTGCACTTTGTTGGAAGACGGGAAGAGTAGTCAGGGTGGGACACGCATCTGAGCGCGGCACGCCGTGTATTTACGGGAGAGGGGTCTGGGTCTCAACTGGATGGTACAAGGTCGCATGGTATGATGGAGGCGAGAGGCCCGGCCGACCACTGGCAGGCATACCAAACTACCGCCTCGCGCGGAAATCACCTCAGTGCATCTTCGGAAAGAATAATCTGCAGCCTCGGGACAGTCCCTGAAGACGCCGCATCCAGGGTGCGCTGGGCAGCATCCAAAGCTTCACCAAGAAGTTCGGGATACTCTGATCTAGAATACTGGGGGTCTTGGCACATGCGACGATAAATGGTGACGCGCTCTTCCAAGAGTACAACCGCCTCCCCGGCTTTATCCATTGAATGGAGGTAGGAAGCAAGATTCAACAGGGAGGTAGCGAGATATCGAGCAAACTCGAGAGGCGTCTCCTCGCAGAGGACACGACACCAGTTGACGGCTTTCCTACAGGCACCTAGGGCTTCCTCGCTCTGGCCTAAGACGCGAAGAAACTCTGAGTATCTCCAAAGTGTAGCAATGAAAGGTTTACGGAACAAGGATGGCGCTTTGTCCCCGAGGCAATTGTAAGTAGTGACGACGCCTTGTGCAATGTTAGATGCTTCCTTGACATAGCCCAGCGTACGCCACAGTTCCGCTCGTTGCCATTGAAGATCAAACATCTCCCGGTGGCACCCCGACGGATCGAGTTCGTAAAGTTTAGCGTAGATCAGTGTTGCTTCTTGTTCAACGGCATACGCTTCGTCTACGCGTTCTGACACACGAAGTGAGTCGGCTAGTTTCCGCAGGGCCTCTCCGAATCTTGGGGAGAACTCTGTTGAAGTTGGATGCCAAAGCTCGCGGCACATCTCAACAGCGTCTCGATAATGGCTGCACGCCTCCGGTAATCGACCAACCATTTGAAGAAAATTAGCCGTTCTCCAGAGCGTATCAACGCATTCCTCGTAGGAGCATCCCTCGCGGTGGATTGTCGCTGCCTCTTGACACGCGGCAACGGCATCGTCTGTTCGGTCCAATGAGTGAAGGAACTCCGCAAGTCGCCCCAAGGCATCCACCAACTTGTCGCGGGTTCCAGGCTGCTCCAATTCCCAGAGGGCGCGATAAACAGAAACAGATTCTTGGGCAGCGGCAAATGCCTCGCCCCTTCTGTCCAGCGCATGAAGGAATTCCGCCAGTCGCCAAAGGGCATCCGCTAACCGGCGGAATGGTGCCTCGCCGTTTTCCAAGAGATCGCGGTAAATGAAGACGGATTCTTGAGCAGCCACATATGCCTCATCCGCCCTGTGCAACAAGCAAAGGAACTCCGCAAGTCGCCAAAGAGCGTCCACCAACTGGTCGTGGAATGCACGTTCATTCATTTTAAAGAGGGTACGATTGAAGGATACTGATTCTTGAGCAGCGACGAACGCCTCCTCCTCACGACCAATGAAGGACAAAGACTCCGCAACTTTCCACTGTGATTCGGCGAAATAGTAAAACAGCGTCGGTATCTCCCCGCTAATTTCTCCAGAGGTGCCTATAATTTCGTCCATGTTGTTTGCGTTGTCAGCGAGATCCGGCCGTGTCACAGTGCGCTTAATATCTTTCAGCGCTTTCAGGGCAAGTTTAGAGCTTGCATCCGATAGGCCGGCCCGGTGCATTTCGCTACATTTGATGAGGCATTCCTTCCTAATATCCAGTGCATCCCGCGTCCGACCGAGGGCTTCGAGAGCATCGCCCAATTCGTTGCATGAGAGGGCGAGTAGTTCAGTGTATGGAGTGGGGGTGTTTATGCATATCTCGCGATACGCTGAGATGACCACATCCCAAACCGAGCATGCCTCCTCAACACGACCTGCTTTGCACAAAGCGTTGGCACGAGCACGCTGAACCGAAGACACAAAGTCCGGCTGCAGCACGTTGGAACCTACAAGGTGCTTGTGGGCTTCACAGGCGAAGTCAACAATGAGCTTTGCCAGATTACAGGCCTCAGCCGGATTGCCGTCAGTGATCTGTTGCAGGAGTGATAGGAGAGCACGCCGGACACCCCTGACGAGCGTGCCGGCTCGAGGGGATTTGAAATCAGCCAGGCGGTTCCATTCTTCGTAGTAATCCTATGAGCAGATAGATGAGAGATAGTGTCATGTCTCAGGCCTTTCTACACGAACCTGCGCTTTGGCGAAATGGATGAGATGTCGATACTCTCCCTCCAAACGGCGTAGGGTCTCCGTGAGCTATCAATTTGTTCCCATGAGACGACACACCGTGCAAAAAGGGTTTAGACGACGCACATTAGGAAGCTGAGGGGAGTGATATAGCAAATTGAGCTTGGCATTAATTTCCTCACGAATTTGCCGGGCGATGGTAGGGTTTGGAAGAACGCCAAACGTAAATGTCCCATCCCCAGCCGCTCCGAGGTGCTGTTGAAGTAATGACACAAAGAACCAACAATTTGCCTAAATTCACAACTAAACAAATGGAGGCCCCGCAATGATAAGCCCAGACGCACCGGCCATAGCTGATACTGCTGCAGCGAATCGTTGATGATCCGAAGCAAGTATCGGAGCTCTCCGAGGGTTGGGACAGTGCTGAATTCTTGGACACTCTCGAGTCGACCTCCGGAGATGACATTCTCTTTATTAGCTGCAAGCTCGGCCTGATTTGCCAATTTAGAGTTGGGGCATGAACAGGATGATCCGACATACCGTGTCGTTTGCGCGTGTGCGTGCACGAGAGGCCAAGAAGCGGAGGGCATTGACTTCTGGTGCTTTTCGACGATCGATGCGCAAAAATATGGTCCTCCTTTGGGGACGGCGCAGTTCAAGGACGAGGAAGCGGTGGAGGACTCCCCATGTCCATTCCTTGTACCCCTCAGCAGTGACAATTTCAGCTTGCTGCATTGACCGGTGGTCATCAATGACTTTGCATAGCTCTTCTGAAGAAAGTTTGCGCTGCCCATGCTGTAGGATGGTGATATTAGAAGTGATAGACATTCCTGAGACCATGCGCCGGAGAGATATCGTAGACAGCGCGTGCCTCAACGGATGTGGGGGTAAATTGTCGGAGACGGCGGGTAGAAATGAATTGCCAAAGTCGTCGCTGAAGAAGTCAACCTACAGAGCATCAGGACGCATGTGCGAAGAGAGCACCAACACCACGTACCACGCTGGAGTCTGCGTGTTCAACTCCTGGATTGCGAACTGGCAAAGAAGCCAGGGTGTCTTCACTTTCATTTGGGACGGAATATACGGTTGGGGGCCCGAGTGTGGCTGCATTTTGAGTGCTGTCCTCTTGGTCGAGAATCTCCTTAAAGGCCCGTTATCAACACAGGTGCAGAGAGGCTCTGTCCAGAACTTCGCTGACCTCTGAACTGACAGTCATGTGTGCGTGGTTCTCTTTAACTCCTGGTTTTCAAGTGATTGCAGTTGAGAGGGGAGCAACTGAGATTATGATATTTCAAGGCGGTGCCGAATATCTTCAATTTATTGGGCAATGGGCACGATACGGAAGAGTCTGACAGCATCCTGTCCTGGAAGGCAGTACGGGATGTGACATCGTGATGATTTACGTCAACCTAAGTGAGTCAGTCTCGCAAGTCTTAGGCGAGGCGTGATATAAGCGAGAGCGTGACAGCACACAATAGTAGCAATGAATGTGTAACATGTGACTGTCACGTACAAACACAGCAGTCCATCGTCACAATCCAAGAAATTCGGAAAATTGTTGCAACTCCATTTTTGTTGTCTCCGACCCTCCCGTCCCCCTTTGCTTAGGTCTGATTCTCCTCGTCCCGCCTCCTAAATGCACACAAATAATCACAATACAAAATATCCCTCTCCTTGCCACTCCCGTCACATTAAGCGACCGACAGACGTATTCTTGAATGCCAACACTTTTTATTTATTACAGGGGACAGAAAATGTAGCTGATTGTTTTTTGAGACACGGAGGTTGCTTCCTGTCTCACCCCGTCGAAGATGCATAAAAAGGCTGGGGGTTTCTCTTCCCAGCCTCTACATCTCCCCGAGTTGCAACGTGCAGGCCCCTTGCCCTAGCTCCTCGCAGACTATTTCTACAAACTCCTATCAATATGAACACACTCGGCCTTCTCCCTTGCGATGAGGCGGTGCAAAATGTGCCGTGTGCGGACGTCCCTTGCACTCAAGACACTTCCATCGACGCATCTTCCGAGTGGGTATCCCAGTCATTGTTCCCATCTCCGGTGAGCGTCAGAAGAGCATGATCTCGCGCGAGCCTGGTCGGAAATTATTCAAGCAATGAAAGTTTGCGTTGATCGTCGCAAGAGAGTCGATCGTCACAAAATGCCCATTGATGATGACGACGAAGACGATGAGAAGTGCGAGTGCACTATTTGCCTGAGGTCGCAGCCGAAGCCAGCAAAGTCGAGACATCTTCGCCGAATCAAAGAAACTCGTCGATCTCCTCAATACGTTGCCTCAAATTGGTGGCCGTGTTTCCAAGCAAGGCGTCGCGAACCAAACGCCGCCAGATCCCGAGACCGAACGTCACGGTTGTGCACGAGCTGGGCGTCTGTGAAGAGTATGAGGTCGAATGTGAGGCTTGCATCTGGGATATGAAGCAGACTTGGCGCTTTGGGGTTCTGGGCGAGGGCGATCTGGCTGAGTATCTCCACGATTCGCCAAACTCAAAAGGCACCCAAGGAATTCTGGATCTAGCCACTGAAAACCACGCTACCTCTTCTCGGTGGGTCTCTGCCTCGGTTTTCATTCGCTACTCGTTGCACTCCTCAATATCCAATACCCAAGACCCAATTGATTATGAAGAACAGTCATGGGCTGGATGACGATGTTATATCTGCCATTTTTCTTGCCAAATTCATGGACTCGGAGCTGGCGAGGCCTCGGCGGTGCAAGTGCTCTGGAGGCTTTGTGTGCGACTTCCTGCGTGTTCATCGGGCTGTCGTTGTAGTTTCGTCCACATTTTTATTAATCCCTATCTGTCGGGCATTATGGCTGTGTGTGAGGCGTGGGTTAGTTGTGGAAAGGAAACATTCTTCGTGATGTTGGCGTGAGCCTTGTTCCCCGATCACAAACGAGTATTAATATTATAATATATGTAAAATTTATTATACTTACTGCTCCACTTTGTGAGCATAAAAAATTACCCGTGACATGGAAGGCAATTGATCCGTCGGGTGTTCCGAACGGGGACCGGTGGGAGCTGAGCCCCGCGGGACCGGAGCTTTCAGGTATGGTGCGGGGAAGTAAAATCGGGAGGATTCCGTTCCTGCACATATTCGTTGCTGTCGTGTCAGAGCTGAAACATGATCATAATGCTGGTTCATCGCAAAATCGTATGCATCAGATCATTCAGAAGTCGTAGAGAGTCTAGAGACGCCAGGGTATCTTGGCCAAGACACGGCTAGAACTTCACATAAAGATAACGGAAGAGCAACGATTCCATTCGTTCGTTGTGAGGTGTGTATACATGTGCTTGTTTAGTTATCCTAGAATTCGCGATCAGGAGTAGACTGCCAGTCCTCTTGGTTGCTCGTTATGTCTGCGGCTCCAAAGGCTTATTCTATCGCTCAGGTGCCACTAACTGCACACGCTTTCAATGCTGCTCGGACCCGTGCGATGCCCACCTTGCGATCCGTTCCTTTCTGACATCGATCATAAGTAGATGTCGCAGTGAGTCTGAACTCAAACGAGGCTAAAATATACAGCTATCAAGGGAGTGATTGGGCAGTGGAGTCTACGCTCGCCGAGGTTGGAGCCCTGCAACTGGGAATGATCTTGACAAGCTGACACCACATACCATCAGCACGACAAAGTAATCACTTCGATAGATTGGGGGAAGATAACGAACCGCATTGTAACATGCTCCCAAGATCGCAACGCGTATGTCTGGACGGAAGCTCAGGATCCACAGACTGGTGCACTCGTGTGGAAGCCCACATTGGTATTGCTGCGTATCAACCGTGCGGCAACATTTGTTCGATGGAGCCCTAATGAAGACAAGTTCGCCGTAGCTAGTGGTGATCGGTATATCCCATATCTGACGTAAACTGGAATTCTGCTTACGGACTGGTTTCAAAGTGCCATCGCTGTTTGCTCTTTCGATCAAGAGAACGATTGGTGGGTGTCGAAGCATCTCAAGAAACCCATCCGATCCACTGTCCTAGCACTTGATTGGCATCCGAATAATGTCTTGCTCGCCGCCGGAAGCTCTGATTATAGAGCACGTGTGTTTTCTGCGTACATCAAGGATGTTGATGCAAAGTATGCAAATTATGCATCCTCACCACGCACAAGGCTAATAGATTGAGGCCATAGACCTAACCCATCGGTTTGGGGGTCAAAGCTGCCGTTCAATACCCTCTGCGGCGATTATACCAGTCCCAGCGGAGGCTGGGTGCATGCAGTAGGATTCTCTCCATCCGGAGATGCACTTGCTTTCGCCAGTATGTCATGACAATTTCCCGGAAATCTAACCAGGTACTGGGCTCAAATATTTCACTCCTGAAGGTCATGATGCAAGCATCACCGTCGTCTACCCCGGCTCGAACGCCACTTTCAGTGTCCGCACTAGCTCGTTACCCTTCGTAACACTTACGTGGACCAATGAGGAGAATTTGGTCGCCGCCGGACACGATTGCCAGCCAATCCTGTTCTCTGGCTCTGAAGCTCAAGGCGGCTGGAAAATGGTTGCGAGTTTGGATGATACCGCGACCACTTCCGCCCGCAGTAGTGGAGGCATGCTAACCCCATCAGCCACTGGCAGCAGCGGGGCTGGCGGACGTCCTGGAAGACTGCATAATGAAGCTTTCGCTCGTTTCAAGAATGCTGATTCCCGTGGCACCGGGACCGTTCCCTCGCCCCTCGGCGGACCTGGTGCTGCGAGCGCTTCGACGGATTTGTACACTGTGCACCAGAACACGATTACAAGCATTCGGCCATTTACTTGGAATGCTGATGGAAGCGTCGTGGAGAGTGTGAGTACGAGCGGTGTTGACGGGCGATTGGTTATCTGGGCAGTTCCTGCAGGCGCGGGCGTTGCAGCGCTCACCAATCGCGTGGGCGGTTTGCATTTACGCTGATTAATTACAGGATACGAGAATGCCTGGGCCTCACATGTGTGTACATCAATCTCATCACGAGTCTCTCGAAACGACATCCTAAAACAATGTCCGATCTTAAACAATTCGAGGGCCATAGGGCTCACGCGTTGGCGGATTGGCATTGGAGTGTAGCTGAGTGAAATTCCTACCACCCAGTTACGTCGCGCGAAACTCGCTGGAACCTAAACTTGCCCGAAAATGACGGTGGCACAGCCCGCTGCATCGACTCTCACCCCATTCAACATGGTAGAATGCTATATCACCTCCAGAGCTCAATAGACATCCGGCAGGGGTCGCCGGCAGATATCCTCTTAAGCGCTCTTGCCTCTAGCCTCGGTTTCGTGGGTCTGAGACCACTCGCATACATTGACGTGTCCAGACCCAACATCTAAGTTGGTTTGAAGCTGACAGGATAACGTAACCATGGTGCAACCGGCTCTGACTAGTTCCTCCAGTCAGGAGCAGAGCATTCGCTCGAAGAGCTTACCATCATGATATCGTGATCGGGTATATGCTTCCGCTACTGCAGGAGGGGATTAGTGTCTTGGCCTCGCGTTCCGAGGTCTGCATTTATAATAACGAATGGATCGAATCATGTCGCGCAACATAAAATTCGAACCTTTCCAGAGTGTCCTTTAGCACAGGCAACACACGCATACGATCTGGGTCTGGGGCTTTTTTCTTTTCTTTCATTCACATGCGGGCGAGAGGGGCCGAACTCGCTCGGCTGTCAAGAATCTGCCGTCAGCTTTACGTGAGAGTCCTTGCGAAAGACTGGTGCAGAAAGGGGTAGAGTGTTCACGAGCAAGTTTATCATGTGCGTTCATATCGGGACAGCTGGAGGCTGGTTGGAGCCGCGAGAGGCGCAAGGTCGCGTACAAGATGAGCCAACAGTTGTTTGAACGAAACGCCTGCCAGTTTGCTGTTAGCGATACCACACCAACAAGGTCCAGTTTCCGAAAACAATCAGCGGAAGTAATACACCCAGCCGCTTAAGCGTGCGAGATGATAGACATCAATTGTGGCGCTGGTACCCAGGCCCACGACCCTCCGATGGCGTCCACGACCAATGTGGCGCAATCCCCTGCGAATTAATCGTGTATTGCTCAGAATGACATTATTTACTGCCTGTCAACGCGGTGGAATTCACCACTACGCACCAGGGAGTTATGACTTGGTGGGGTTGGAGGAAAACACAAGACACGTTCCACAGGCAAAATGAACAACTTCCGTAAGGTAAATATTCCACCTAATTACTGTGTTATGTTCCTGAGCACCCATCCTCAGTCTCTGCGTCGGTAGTTTTGGTATACTGGAGGAAAAGAGCGACATGATCTTTTGATCCCCCATCCGGAATGGCAGATACGGTCGCGTTCGGATCGATCGCGTCGCGCAAATTATTCGCAAAAAGTTCAAAAAAATAATGGCGGGTGCCTTGGGTGCCCATCCGACACTTCTGATCGTTTATACGCCGTAGGAGTGGCTGGCTGTCTCAGCACAAGCGATGAAAGTGAAGCATGTGACCAGTCGTTTGCAACGACTGATCACATGGACTGTGGGAATGGGGGTCTGGATGGCGTTGATCCTAAAGACACACAAGAAACCTGTAAGCTTCAGTCAAGTTTCATCCCCGATGAATTGCTCTCAGGAGATAGATGAGGGGGCGGGAATATCCATTCATTCCGAGCACGGTGGAAACTAAAGGACGAAAGAAAACAGCTGAAGCCCTGATTTCAAGGGTACCAAGAAGCAGGATCGTCGCTAGCGCATTCATACGGTGAAGAATCAAGTGTCAATGTCAAGCATGAGCATGAGGAGTCACCGTAATTTAGGATCACACAATGAGGCGGTGCGGTGTTTTATTCCGACACGAGGCCCGCACAGCGCATCATATCATTACCATAACTTAGCCACCGCCGCATATTGACAGGAGTCGAACATGCACAAAATCAACACAATACCGCCCATCTGAGCGATCTTTGAAGGAAAATTAGCACCCCGGATCGACATTCAACTTCGAATTTAACCCGCTCGACACCGGTGATAGGAGCCCGCGAGCGCGAGGTCAATATTTCTGGTCTACGTTCACGCGGGATCATTGATCAGCACCGCTGATCGTTGCTGCTGGCTGGACGCGATTTCGGAATTGGGTTCCGCAAATTTGCCTAAGGATACATGTCCACCACTATCATTCCTGCCAGACCCTTCACAGCAGGTCGGTAGCTCGTATAAGATGATTAATAGTAGGAAGCAACTTCAGACTTGGGAAGTCCTTGAGCACATACAGGGAACTAGATGCATCTCGGCGGCGATATTTGCGCTGGTA
>Ga0307508_10005105_pt1 | contig 12593 bp, 10 predicted proteins | sample 9_EM_MG_FD_203089 | JGI IMG/M metagenome (GOLD analysis project Ga0307508, IMG submission 203089) | Populus trichocarpa ectomycorrhiza microbial communities from riparian zone in the Pacific Northwest, United States - 9_EM | ecosystem: Host-associated > Plants > Roots > Unclassified | place... | reverse complement strand
GCGGCCAGGCCGTGCGGCAGCCCGGCGGCCGCCGCCAGCACCCCGGTCAGCAGCTCGCCGCGCCCCGCGCCGAGGTCCACCAGCGCCAGCTCCGGCGGCCGCCCCAGCGCCTCGTCCACCCGCCGCAGCAGCTCCGCGACCGCCCGCGCGTACAGCGGTGAGGCGTGTACCGAGGTACGGAAGTGACCGGCCGGTCCCTCCGCCCTCCGGAAAAAGCCGTCCGTCCCGTACAGTGCCCGTTCGGCGGCCTCGCGCCACCCGCACCATTCCCGCAGTTCACTCGCCACGCCCCCACGTTAAAGCGGAGTGGTATCCACCTTGGGGAGTAGGGCGGGGCGGAACGGATCGCCCCTCGGGCTGACCCGTCCGGGTGTTCCCTCTGCCTACTCTGGGTGACGTGCAGCGCCTCTACGATTTCCTCCGCAGCCATCCGACGGGGGTGGACGCCTTCTGGGGCGTCCTCCTCTTCGGCTGCGGGCTCCTGTGGCTCGTGCAGGCGACCCCGGGCTACGAGCCACCGCTCGCGGCCGTGCCGATCACCCTGGCGCTGTGCGCGGCCGTCGTGCTGCGCCGCCGCGCCCCCGCGATGATGCTGGGGCTGGTCGTGGTGTGCGGCGTCGCCCAGCTCGCGCTGGACGTCCGGATCAACATCGTCGACTTCGCGATGCTGGTGATCGTCTACACGGCCGCGTCCATGGCCGGGCGCCGCACCTCCCGGCTGGCCCTGGCCGCCGCGGTCTGCGCACCGTCGCTGGCCACCGTCCGCTGGCCCGACGAACACGAGTCGGGGTGGGGGGCCGCCGTCTCGACGGTCTTCGTCACCATCCCCTTCGTCCTGGCCTGGGTGCTCGGCGACTCGATCCGCACCCGCCGCGCCTACTACGAACAGCTGGAGGAGCGCGCGTCCCGGCTGGAGAAGGAGCGCGAGGCGCAGTCGAAGGTCGCGGTCGCCGCCGAACGCGCCCGGATCGCGCGCGAGCTGCACGATGTCGTCGCGCACAACGTGTCGGTGATGGTCGTGCAGGCGGACGGCGCCGCGTACGTCCTCGACGCCTCCCCGGACCAGGCCCGGCAGGCGCTGGAGACCATCTCCGGCACCGGCCGCCAGGCCCTCGCCGAGATGCGGCGGCTGCTGGGCGTGCTGCGCACCGGGGAGCCGGGGGAGGCCAGCGACTACGTCCCGCAGCCGGACGTCGAGCAGATCGACGAACTGGTCGAGTCCGCACGCGGCTCCGGGCTCCCGGTGGACTTCAAGGTCGTCGGCAGCGCGCGCCAGCTGCCCAGTGGCGTGGAGCTGACCGCGTACCGCATCGTGCAGGAAGCGCTCACCAACACCCGCAAGCACGGCGGCCCCGACGTCGGCGCCAGTGTCCGCCTCACCTACTTCGACGACGGGCTCGGCCTGCTGGTCGAGGACGACGGCCGGGGCGCCCAGCGCGAGTTGTACGAGGACGGCGGCGCCGACGGCAGCGGCCACGGGCTGATCGGGATGCGCGAGCGCGTCGGCATGGTGGGTGGCACGCTCGACGCGGGCCCGCGCCCGGGCGGCGGCTTCCGTATCAGCGCGCTGCTGCCGCTGAAACCGGCGGGCTGAAACCGGCGGGCTGAGGCGCGGACACGCGTCCGCGCGTACGTAGGTGGTGAGCGCCGTACGGGCGCGCGCCGAGGGAGCCGAGGAAGGGACCCGACCGGATGTCGATCCGCGTCATGCTCGTCGATGACCAGGTGCTGCTGCGCACCGGTTTCCGCATGGTGCTCGCCGCCCAGCCCGACATGGAGGTCGTCGCGGAGGCGGGCGACGGGCTGGAGGCGCTGGAGGCGGTGCGCTCCACCGAGGTGGACGTGGTCCTGATGGACGTCCGCATGCCCAAGCTGGACGGGGTCGAGGCGACCCGGCGCATCTGCGAGGTCGAAGGCGCACCCCGCGTCCTGATCCTGACCACCTTCGACCTGGACGAGTACGCCTTCTCCGCCCTCAAGGCGGGCGCGAGCGGCTTCATGCTCAAGGATGTGCCGCCGGGCGAGCTCCTCGCCGCGATCCGCGCGGTCCAGAGCGGTGACGCGGTCGTCGCACCCAGCACCACGCGCCGACTGCTGAACCGCTTCGCACCGATGCTCCCGGGCACGGGCGGCGGCCGTTCCGGCGCGGCCTCCCGCCCCGAGCTGGAACGGCTCACCGACCGCGAGCGCGAGGTGATGATGCTCGTCGCCCAGGGCCTCTCGAACGGCGAGATAGCGGCCCGCCTGGTCCTGTCGGAGGCCACGGTGAAGACCCACGTCGGCCGCATCCTCACCAAGCTCGAACTGCGCGACCGGGTGCAGGTGGTGGTGATGGCCTACGAAACAGGCCTGATAAAAGCAGGCACCACCCCCCGCTGACCCCGCGCCGGACTTCACCCCCCGGCCTGTGGTGCCTTGCGCCTGGCCCGAGGCCCTTGGTGCTCGGCCTCCGGAGCCCGGAGCCTGGTCCCCGGCGCTCGGCGCCTGGCCCCGGCGTCCGGCCCCGGCGCCTGGTCCCAGGCGTCTGGCCCCAGGCGTCTGGCCCCAGGCCCTTGGTGCTCGGTCCCCGGCGCCCGGCCTCCGGCCCCGGCGCCCGGTGAGCTCGGCCCCCGGCGCTCGGCCTCTGGTCCCCGGCGCCTTGCGCTCGGCCCTTGGCCCTCGGCGCCTTGCGCCTGGCCTCAGGCCCTTGGCGTTCGGTCCCCGGCGCTCGGCCTCTGGCGACCAGCGCTCGGTGAGCTTGGCCCTCCGGCCCCGGCTGGCCTGGCCCTTGGCGAGTTCGGCGCTCGGCGCCGTGCGGCGGGACCGGCGCGGTACGAGCCCGGGGCGCCCGGGGGCGGGGGTCCGGGGGATTCCCCCGGTTTCGGGAAGGGGCGGGGTGGGGGAAAAGGCCCCCGCTGCCCCCTACCGGAGGACGCCCTCCAGGAAGTCGCTGCCCAGGCGCGCCACCGTCGCCAGCTCCAGCTGGTGCAGGACATACCGCCCGCGCCGCCGGGTCTGCAGGAGCCCGGCCTTCTTCAGGACGGCGATGTGCCGGGAGACCTCCGGTGGCGTGATGGCGTACGCCTCGGCCAGCTCACCCGTGGTGTGCGGCCCACGGGCCAGCGCGCGGCAGATGCGCATCCGCATCGGGTGGGCGAGGGCCTCCAGACGGTGCTGGACCAGTTCCAGGGCGGCGGGCGGGGCGAGTTCGGGCCCGGCGACCGGGTACTGGATCACCGGGGTCCAGCCCGGCGCGTGGACCAGCAGCAGATGCGGCCAGCCGAAGGTCGTCGGAATGAGGGTCAGCCCGCACCCGGCCGCCGTCGTACGCCCCGCCGCCAGCTTGTCGGCCAGGACCCGCGACCGCCCGTCCGCACCCTGCTCCAGCGACAGCGCGGCCGAGGCCGCCGCCAGCGCCTCCGCGAGCCCCTTGCGCTGCAGCAGCTCGCCCTTGTGGCGGGCGTCGGCGGCCAGTTGGACGCGCACCCGCCGCCAGGTGTCCGCGAAGAACGCCTCGTCGCAGTCCTCCAGCAGCCGCCGCAGCCAGGCCCGCAGCCCGTCCGGGTCCACCAGCATGCGGTCCACGAACGCCAGTTGCCGTGGCCCTCGGGCCCGGGCCATGTCCCGGACCCGGTCCCGTTCGCCCCGGTCGACCAGCGGCGACGGCGTCGGCCGGTCGTACGAGGCGGAGCAGCTGATCTCGAAGGCGGCAGCCACGAACATCTCGTCGTCGATGCGGTCCAGCGCGTCCAGCTCCTCCGCGAGCGTCGCCCCGGGGGCGGACGGCAGCAGCAGGTCGGAGCGGGCCGTGCCCCACAGGAAGTCCGCCTCGCACAGCCGGTCGGCGAGCTCGGGCTTGAGGGAGGCGGCGGTCGCGGTGGCCCAGCCGTGCTGCCCGGGGTGGTGGCCGGGCTCGGACAGCACATGCAGTGCCGCGCCCAGTTCCGCGAGCGGTGACGGAGCGAAGACGACGCGCTCGGGCGGCAGCCCGGTGATGTCCACGACATTGGCCATGACTCCATGGTGCGGTAGCCCGCACCGCGCCCCGACCTCGTTTGACGGCGATCGTCAAACGAGGTGACGGGCGGCGGCGGGCCGTCCGACGCTCCTTTCATGTCCGTCACTCAGCAGTACGCACTCGACCTGTACCGGGCCGCCCAGCGCGGTGAGCCCGCCCCGCCCGCTCCCGGCCACGGTGACTGGCGCGCTCTCCGGGCGCTGCGCGAGTACCGCGACTTCCAGGCCGTGGCCGCCGAACGCCCGGCCCGGCGGCGCTCCGGGGCGCTGCGGCGGGCCCTGCGGCGGGCCCTGCGAGCGGTCGGGGCACGGGTGGCCCGGCGGCCGGTTGCCGGGCGGACGGCCGGGGACGCGCCCGGTCGCCCGGTCACCGACCCGTCCTCGTGCCCGACCCCCGGCTGAGGCACCGGCTGCCCCCCCCCGGCCGAGCCGCCCAACCGTGGTCCCGCCCGGGGCTCAGGTGGCGTCGTCCGTGCCGTCCTCGGCCAGCACCGCCCGTACCCGGGTCAGGAACGCGGCGACCGCCTCCTTCACGTCCTCCGCGGTCCAGTCCAGCGCGGGTGCGGCCACCGTCACCTCGGAGACGGCCAGACCGGGCGGCCCGTGCTCCCACCAGCGGCGGAACAGCGTTGTGCGGGTCTCCTCGGCCAGCCGTATGCCCGCCTCGTCCAGCACCCGTGAGGGATACGGCAGCCACACCTGGAACTGGTGGGTGTGCGGCACTTCCGGCTGCACCCGGGACCAGGCCACCCCGGCCGCCGTGAAAGCCTCGCGCATCGCCCCCGCCACGACGGCCGCATGGGCCACGTACGACGGCAGCCGCGGCAGTTCGCGGTCCAGTCCGGCCAGGGCGGCGAGCGCCGTGGGCCACTGCTGGAACACCTGGCCGCCGTACCGGTGGCGCCAGGCCGTGGCCTCCGCGATCAGCGTCTCCGGGCCCGCCAGCGCGGCTCCCGCTATGCCGTCGAGCGACTTGTAGAAGGACACATACACCGTGTCCGCGAGAGCGGCGATCTCCGGCAGTCCGCGCCCGAAGTGCGTGGTGCACTCCCACAGCCGGGCCCCGTCGAAGTGGACCACGGCCTCGCGCTCCCGGGCGGCCTCCACGACATCGACGAGGTCGTCCCACTCCGGCAGCACGAAGCCCGCGTCGCGCAGCGGAAGTTCGAGGGCGAGGGTGCCGAACGGCTCGTCCAGGTCGCGGATCTCCGCGGCCGTGGGCAGCCGTGGCTCGCTGGTCGGCCGCACCGCGCGCAGCCCGCTCACCGTCAGATACGCGTCCCGCTCGTGCACCTCCAGATGGGCCAGCGGATGGACGGCCACCACCGGGTTGCCGGTGCGCCCGGCCCAGGCGCGCAGCGCGACCTGCTGGGCCATGGTGCCGGTGGGGAAGAAGGCTGCGGCCTCCATACCGAGCAGGTCGGCGACCCGCCGCTCCAGCTTTTCGACGACCCCGCCCCCGTACATGTCCACCCAGTCGCCCAGGGCCCCGTCGAGGTCCGGGGCGGCGGCGGTCAGCTCCGCCAGTCGCTCACCGATCCGCCGCTCCAGTGGGCCCCGGGCGAGGACCCGCTCGGAGCCGTGCCAGGCCGCGAGCCTGCGCTCCCGCGCGGCCTGCTCCGTCGCGTCTGCCGCCTCTGCCTCAGTCGACTCAGCCGTCATATCCGCCCCATCCCCCGCAGCCCCCGCGTTCACGATGTCTGCCATGACCCGATGATGACCCACGGACAGGTCACCCCCTGAGTTATCCACAGGCGGGTTATCCACAGGCCTGGCACACACCCTGCCCCTCGGGAACACTCGCGTAGCATGGCGGGGAATCGTCCGGTACCCCCTGAGGACTGGAACGGAAGGCCGCAGTCGCGTGAACGCACAACCACTTCCCGAGCCACAGGACCGCCCGGCCCGGCTGACCGTCGGTGTCGTCGGCGCCGGTCGCGTCGGTCCCGCGCTCGCCGCCTCGCTGCGGCTGGCCGGGCACCGGCCCGTCGCCGCCTCCGGCGTCTCCGACGCCTCCGTGAGCCGGGCCGCCGCCCTGCTCCCCGAGGTCCCGATCGTTCCGCCCGCCGAGGTGCTGGCGCGGGCCGAGCTGGTGCTGCTCACCGTCCCCGACGACGCTCTGCCCGAGCTGGTCCAGGGCCTCGCCGAGACCGGTGCGGTGCGCCCCGGCCAGCTGCTGGTGCACACCTCCGGCCGCTATGGCACCGCCGTGCTGGAGCCCGCCCTGCGGGCCGGTGCGCTGCCGCTCGCGCTGCACCCCGTGATGACCTTCACCGGCACCCCGGTCGACGTTCAGCGGCTCGCGGGCTGCTCCTTCGGCGTCACCGCCCCCGAGGAGCTGCGGCTGGCGGCCGAGGCGCTGGTCATCGAGATGGGCGGCGAGCCCGAGTGGGTCGCGGAGGAGTCCCGTCCGCTGTATCACGCGGCCCTCGCCATCGGCGCCAACCACCTGGTCACCCTGGTCGCCCAATCGATGGAGCTGCTGCGCGCGTCCGGCGTCGAGGCGCCCGACCGGATGCTCGGCCCGCTGCTCGGCGCCGCCCTCGACAACTCGCTGCGCAGCGGCGACGCCGCGCTCACCGGCCCGGTCGCGCGCGGCGACGCGGGCACGGTCGCCGCGCACGTCCAGGAGCTGCGGCGGCACGCGCCGCAGGCCGTCGCCGGATATCTCGCGATGGCCCGTGCCACGGCCGACCGGGCGCTCGCCCACGGGATGCTCAAGCCGGAGCTGGCGGAGAACCTGCTGGGCGTTCTGTCGGATGTCTCGGATTCCCGGGGCCGGGGAGGAGCGGGATCGTGAGCCCGAAGCTGTGGACCAAACCGAGCCCCGGGGAGCCGGATGTGGAGCTGTTCGCGCGCCGCGCCGACTTCGACGCGGCGCTGGCGCACTTCGCCGCGCCGGGGCGCACGGCCGTCGTCATGACCATGGGCGCGCTGCACGACGGGCATGCCGCGCTGATCCGCGCCGCGCGCGCCCGGGTCGGCGCCAAGGGCCTCGTCACCGTCACAGTCTTCGTCAACCCGTTGCAGTTCGGCGCGGGCGAGGACCTGGACCGCTATCCGCGCACGCTCGACGCCGACCTGGAGGTCGCGGCCACCGCCGGTGCGGACATCGTCTTCGCCCCCTCGGCCGAGGAGGTGTACGGCAGCGGCGAACCGCGGATACGGATGGCCGCCGGGGCCATGGGCGAGGGGTACGAGGGCGCCTCCCGGCCCGGCCACTTCGACGGGGTGCTCACCGTCGTCGCCAAGCTGCTCCACCTCACCCGCCCGGACTACGCCTTCTTCGGCGAGAAGGACGCGCAGCAGCTCGCGCTGGTCCGCCGGATGGTGCGGGACCTGGACTTCCCGATGGAGATCGTCGGCGTGCCCACCGTCCGGGAGGGCGACGGACTGGCCCTCTCCAGCCGTAACCGCTACCTCTCGGCGCGGGAGCGGGACACCGCGCTCGCCCTGTCCCGGGCGCTGTTCGCGGGGCGTGACGCGGGCCTGTCGGCGGCGCGGTCCGCCGGGGATACCGGGAGCTCCGGGGCCGCCGGGGATACCGGGGCCGCCGGGGGCGTCGCGGACGGGGATACGGACGGCGGCCTCGTCCGGGTCGGCTCGCCCGGCGCGGTACGGGCCGCGGCGCGCGCGGTGCTGGCGGAGGCGGCCCGCCTCGAACCACCGCTCGTCCTGGACTACCTGGATCTGATCGACCCGGAGGGCTTCACCGAGGCCCCCGAGGACCACACCGGCGAGGCCGTCCTGGCCGTCGCCGCCACGGTCGGCTCCACGCGGCTGATCGACAACATCCGGCTGTGGTTCGGAGCGGACCGATGAGCGGACCCATGAGCAGACCGACGAGCGCGCCGACGAGCCGATCGATGAACGGACCGGCCACCGCCCTGCGCGCCCCCGCGCCCGGCTGGGCCACCGAGGCCGACGTCGTGGTCGTCGGCTCCGGCGTCGCGGGCCTGACCGTCGCGCTGCGCTGCGCCGCCGCCGGGGCCAAGGTCACCGTCGTCACCAAGGCCCGCCTCGACGACGGCTCCACGCGCTGGGCCCAGGGCGGCATAGCCGCCGCCCTCGGCGAGGGCGACACCCCCGGGCAGCACCTGGACGACACGCTCGTCGCGGGCGCCGGGCTGTGCGACGAGCAGGCCGTGCGGCTGCTGGTCACCGAGGGCCCCGACGCCGTGCGGCGGCTCATCGCCACCGGCGCCCGCTTCGACGCCGACGACGACACCGGCGAGATCCTGCTGACCCGCGAGGGCGGTCACCACCGCCGCCGCATCGCCCACGCGGGCGGCGACGCGACCGGCGCGGAGATCTCCCGCGCCCTGGTCGGCGCGGTGCGCGCGGCCGGGATCGACACCGTCGAGAACGCCCTCGTGCTCGACCTCCTCAAGGACGCCTCCGGCCGTGCCGCGGGCGTCACCCTGCACGTCATGGGCGAGGGCGCGCGGGACGGCGTGGGCGCGGTGCACGCGCGCGCCATCGTCCTCGCGACGGGCGGCATGGGCCAGGTCTTCTCCGCCACCACCAACCCCGCCGTCTCCACGGGCGACGGCGTCGCCCTCGCGCTGCGGGCCGGGGCGGAGGTGAGCGACCTGGAGTTCGTCCAGTTCCACCCCACGGTGTTGTGGCTCGGCCCGGATGCCGAGGGACAGCAGCCGCTGGTCTCCGAGGCGGTGCGGGGCGAGGGCGCGTATCTGGTGGACGCGGATGGGGCGCGCTTCATGGTCGGGCAGCACGAGCTGGCCGAGCTGGCGCCCCGTGACATCGTCGCCAAGGGCATCATGCGGCGGATGCGGGAGCAGGGCGCCGAGCACATGTACCTGGACGCCCGCCACTTCGGCGCCCGGATGTGGGAGCACCGCTTCCCGACCATCCTGGCCGCCTGCCGGGTCCACGGCATCGACCCGGTCACCCAGCCGATCCCGGTGGCGCCCGCCGCGCACTACGCCAGTGGCGGGGTGTGGACGGACCTGCGGGGGCGGACGACGGTGCCGGGGCTGTACGCGTGCGGGGAGACGGCCTGCACGGGCGTGCACGGCGCGAACCGGCTGGCGTCCAACTCGCTGCTGGAAGGCCTGGTCTTCGCCGAGCGCATCGCGGCGGCCATCACCGATACCACCGATACCACCGGCACCACCGGCACCACCGGCACCACCGATGTCACCGGCACCACCGACGCCGCAGCCGTCATCACCGCTGTCACCGACCCGCCCGCCCGCATACCGGCCCCCGACCCACAGGACGCTGCCCCCGCCCCCCGGACCGCGGCCCCCGGCCCCGGGGCGGCGCAGGGCAGGGGAGGGGCCCTGCTCGCCCCCGAGGCCCGGTACGCCGTCCAGCGCATCATGACCACCGGCGCCGGTGTCCTCCGCTCCGCCGCAAGCCTCGCCCGGGCCGCCGGGCAGCTGGACCGCGTCCAGGCCGACGCCGTCGAGACGCTGCACCGCGACGGCAAGACGGCCGAGCCCGGCGTCGAGACCTGGGAGGCGACGAACCTCCTCCTCGTCGCCCGGGTCCTGGTGGCCGCCGCGCTCCGGCGCGAGGAGACCCGCGGCTGCCACTGGCGGGAGGACCGCCCCGACCGGGACGACGCGGCGTGGCAGCGCCACCTCCTGGTCACCCTCGGCCCCGACGGCTCGCTCGACGTCCGTACGACGGACTCCGCGGCGTTCCCCTCACCCACCACCCGACCCGAGACGGAGTCCCACCCGTGAGCAGCACCTCCGACGACCGCCAGCAGAGCCCCCCACAGCCCGCGGCCCTTCCGCTGCTCCAGATCGGCCTTCCGGGCGGCGTCGAGGACGGCGGCGGCTGCGGCAGCGCCTGTGGCTGCGGCGACGGCGCCGACGACGGCGCGTACGGGCTCGACCCGATGGAGTGCGGCCTCGACCCCGACCTGGCACAGCTGCTGGCCGACGCCGGGCTCGACCCCGTCCAGGTCGAGGACATCGCGCACATGGCGATCGAGGAGGACCTCGACCAGGGCGTGGACGTGACGACCATCGCCACCGTCCCCGAGGACGCCTTCGCCACCGGAGACTTCACGGCCCGTGAGGCGGGCACCGTGGCCGGGCTGCGGATCGCCGAGGCGATCCTGTCCGTCGTCTGTACGGACGAGTTCGAGGTCGAGCGCCATGTGGAGGACGGCGACCGGGTGGAGCCCGGTCAGAAGCTGCTGAGCGTCCGCACCCGCACCCGCGACCTGCTCACCGGCGAGCGCAGCGCGCTCAACCTGCTGTGCCGCCTCTCCGGCATCGCGACCGCGACCCGCGCCTGGGCCGACGCCCTGGACGGGACGAAGACGAAGGTCCGCGACACCCGTAAGACGACGCCGGGGCTGCGCGCGCTGGAGAAGTACGCGGTGCGCTGCGGCGGCGGCGTCAACCACCGCATGTCGCTGTCGGACGCGGCGCTCGTCAAGGACAACCACGTGGTCGCGGCGGGCGGCGTGGCGCAGGCGTTCAGCGCCGTACGGGCCGAGTTCCCGGACCTGCCGATCGAGGTGGAGGTCGACACCCTGGACCAGCTCCCGCCGGTCCTGGAGGCGGGCGCGGATCTGATCCTGCTGGACAACTTCACCCCGGAGCGCACCCGCGAGGCGGTCGAACTGGTCGGGGGCCGGGCCGCGCTGGAGTCCTCGGGCCGCCTGACCCTCGCCAACGCCCGTATGTACGCCGAGACGGGCGTCGACTACCTCGCGGTCGGCGCGCTCACCCACTCGTCCCCGATCCTGGACATCGGCCTGGACCTGCGCGACGCCGAGGCGGTGTAGCGCCATGCCGCTGACCATCGGCCCGCCCGTCGCCTCGCCCACCACCCCAGAACTCGTCCTCTGCCGTGAGTCCGGCCGGAAGCGGTGTCGCCCATGCTGCTGACCATCGACGTGGGGAACACCCACACCGTCCTCGGCCTCTTCGACGGGGAGGAGATCGTCGAGCACTGGCGGATCTCCACCGACGCCCGCCGCACCGCCGACGAACTGGCCGTTCTGCTGCAGGGCCTGATGGGGATGCATCCGCTGCTCGGCGAGGAGCTGGGCGACGGGATCGAGGGCATCTCGATCTGCTCCACCGTCCCCTCCGTCCTGCACGAGCTGCGCGAGGTCACCCGCCGCTACTACGGCGATGTGCCGTCCGTCCTGGTCGAGCCGGGCGTGAAGACCGGTGTGCCGATCCTGATGGACAACCCGAAGGAGGTCGGCGCGGACCGGATCATCAACGCGCTGGCGGCCGTCGAGCTGTACGAGGGCCCGTGCGTGGTCGTCGACTTCGGCACCGCGACCACCTTCGACGCGGTCAGCTCGCGCGGCGAGTACGTGGGCGGGGTGATCGCGCCCGGTATCGAGATCTCGGTCGAGGCGCTGGGCGTACGCGGGGCGCAGCTGCGCAAGATCGAGCTGGCCCGCCCGCGCAGCGTGATCGGCAAGAACACGGTGGAGGCCATGCAGTCCGGCATCCTGTACGGCTTCGCGGGCCAGGTCGACGGGATCGTCCGGCGCATGGCGCGCGAGCTGTCCCAGGACCCGGAGGACGTGACGGTGATCGCCACCGGCGGTCTGGCCCCGATGGTGCTGGGCGAGGCCTCGGTGATCGACGAACACGAGCCCTGGCTGACCCTGATCGGTCTGCGGCTGGTCTACGAGCGCAACGTCGCGCGCGGCTGAGCGCCGGACCGACCGGCGCTGTTCGGCGCTGATCGGCGTTGTCGGCGCTGATCGGCCAGATCAGCCCGATCCACGCCGCGAAAACACCGTTCACCTGCGAACTCAGCAGTATTGGTGGCATTACGAAACGAATTCCGCGCGCTGTTCATTCGGCACGTCAGCAAGCACACTCCACCAACCACTCCACCGACTGCCGAGTCGTAGTCGAGGAATGTCGACCCGCCGAATTCGGGATCGACAAGCGGAGTACGCCCGGCCGGAGCCCGTTCGCTCCGGCGGAGCCGTCCGCCCGGGGCCGGGCGGACTCCGATGCGAAGGCGGACCCGTACCCCGGCACCCACCGCCGAATGGCCGCGCCCGCAACGCGCCGCACCGCCCGCCGCTCAGCGAAATTTGTCCGCTTAGCACTTAAAGTCCTCCCATGCCCACGCCCTATGGAACCCGCGGCGGAATGGCGTTCAGTGCGGATGAGCTGCGTGTGCTCCGACGCGCCCTCGCCCTCGCCCTCCAACCCGAACCCGTCACTCCCCCCGGCCTCCCCGGCCCGGACCGGGCGGAGGAGGTCCAGGACTGTTTCCGGCTCGCCGAGGCCGTGGACGAGGCGGTCCGCGAGGGTGGGCGGCTGCGAGCGTTCCTGCTCGACGAGCTGACCCGCTATCGCGCCGCCCTCCCCGGCGCCGCCGTCGGCTATCTGGACCAGCTCGAGGGCGCCCTGGCCGCCGGTTACGAGCCGCTCCCGGAGGACCTGGCCGCACTCCGCACGCTGTGCCGGGCCACCGTGTCGGACGGCGAGGCCGAGCGCCGCCGCGCGCTGCTGAGCCACTGCGAGCGCCTGGCCGAGCGCTGCGTACGCGCCCGGCTCGCGACGCGTGCGGTGGCCGCCCCGCCGCCCCGCCCCCGCCCCGTGGAGGCCCGCCCCGTGGAGGCCCGGCTG
>Ga0307508_10005104_pt1 | contig 12593 bp, 9 predicted proteins | sample 9_EM_MG_FD_203089 | JGI IMG/M metagenome (GOLD analysis project Ga0307508, IMG submission 203089) | Populus trichocarpa ectomycorrhiza microbial communities from riparian zone in the Pacific Northwest, United States - 9_EM | ecosystem: Host-associated > Plants > Roots > Unclassified | place... | reverse complement strand
ATTGGTAGCTGTCACGGTATCATACAATGAACTATTCGCGTAGGTGGGATGAGAAGTATCCCCTTTTTTTGGAATCCCCTTTTTTAATCCCGCTTTTTTCCGGTTACTAATGCCAGCTGAGTTGTCGTAGCCACACGCTTATTTTTTTAGGCTTAGCGTGGTGGCCGCTTGAAAAGATTCCGATAGGTCGCACTCGATTGATGACTAAATAAAAAAAATAAAAAAGTAAAAAATAGCTTGCGTAATACGCGGTTTTGGGCATCAATCCGTTCCGAATTCCACTGATTTAGGCGTTCTTGTGTCTTTTAGTGCGACAGGGGTACTGTAACTGCTGAAGTCAGGACTTCACATGAGGTTGGGAGTGGGACGAGTGAGCAATTATGAAACAGAGCCGCTCACTGTCTTAAATTTTTTTCCAAACGTTGTTCAATGCTGCTCACTACACAGCTCACCGCTTCTAAACACCACACATTCACAATGGCCCGGAAATCGAAAGCCAAGAAAAACCAAACAGAGTCGACGACAGCTATCCTCGCTACAGCCGATATATTACCCACAAACGCCGAAGATGCCCCGCCGCCATTGGACAAGGAAGAGGAGGAGCTCGAAAGGCTTGTCTTCGGTGATGTCGCGGGTTTCAGAGCGGGGCTGAAAGTACTCGAATACGAGTCGGAAGAGGGCACTGAGCCATTCCATGCGGGCGTTCGCGGTGGGGATGTTGCTGGTAAGGGACAAGACATTTCTGCTCTTTTAGACGATCAGGTGGGCTCCTCTTTTGTTGGGCGTCGAAACGGTGGCTTATGCGGACTCTTACAGTTATTCTTCATTGATGCGGGCGACGAAATGGCTCTCACCCACCGGGATACGGACGGAGATGTGGAGATGGTAACGGGCAGCGACGCCCAGGGGGTCCACGAAGAAGACGGTGAATCACCAGCATGGGAGGACAGTGACGACGAAAAGATGATGGTCTCACTTGCCTCGCACACCCGCATGCGAAAGCTCCGCGATACGGAAGCCGACGATTTCGTGACCGGCAAAGAGTACTCGTGGCGCCTCCGGCGGCAATTCGAGCGTATTTATCCAATGCCGAACTGGGCTCGCCCGCCTAAGTCTGATACTAAGCGTCGCCGCCTTTCGGACGCTGATGGGTCGGAATCGGACCCAGAAATGGAGATCGACACTGACTTCACCACCGTTCTCTCTACACCGCCGCTCTCTGCGCTCCTCTCCTCCGCCGCGGACCTGACCCTTTCCAAGCCGTCGCGGAAAGCGCCCAAGCTCCGGCCAGAGGTGATCGATATCGCCCGCCTCGTCGATGCCAATGTCGCCGCACCGTCCAGATCTGCGATCCAATGCCTCTCTTTCCACCCGACCCTCCCGCTTCTCCTAACCTCCGGTCTCGACTCCACTATGCGACTTTACCACATCGACGGCAAAATCAACCCGCTCGCCTCTTCCCTTCACATTCGGAAATCTGCTCTACAGACCGCATTGATCCATCCCTCCGGCACCCGCATCCTTGCCGCTGGTCGCAGAAGATACTTCCACTCGTGGGACCTGCAGTCTGGGACAGTGGAGCAAGTGACCCGGGTTTACGGACATGAGGGCAACCAGCGCAGCATGGAGCGCTTCGATGTCTCGCCAGATGGAAAGTACATCTCGTTCATCGGCTCCAAGGGCACGGTACAAATTCTCGATGCGGTCTCGAGCCAATGGATAGCCACTGCGAACGTCGAAGGGCAAGTCGCCGATATCTCTTGGCATCCCAACGGCGAAACTCTTTCCATCGCCAACACCGCCGGCGAGGTCTACGAGTACTCTCTCTCCACCCGCTCCATCTCCGCCGTCTGGCGTGACGAGGGTGGTGTTTCCACCACCTGTATCTCCAACTCCCCCGCTGGCGCACGCTTCGTAGCAGTCGGTAGCGCATCAGGAGTAGTGAATATCTACGACCGCCGGGTTTCCTTCGGCGGGAAAGGACTGGGGGCGCTGGGAACAGCGACAGACCCGAAGCCTGTCAAGACGGTGGAGAGTCTAGTAACCAGTATCAGTACGCTTGAGTTCTCGCGTGATGGCCAAGTGCTCTGCATTGCTAGCAGGAACAAGAAGGATGCCCTGAGACTGGTCCACCTGCCCAGCTGCGCAATCTATAAGAACTGGCCTACATCCGCGACGCCGTTAGGAAAGGTTACCGCTGTTAAGTGGAGTGGTGGAACGGGAGGCATGGCTATGGCCGTGGGGAATGAGCAGGGTAAAGTCAGGTTATTTGAAGTTAGAGGGTCATAGAAGTTGTAATCATAATCTCCATAGCCACTGCCCCTATGTACCTGTAAACATTCTCCAAAAAGCAACCCTCCTCCATCTCCGCCCCTCACTAGTATGACACCATCCTGCATCAACATCACGTCAAAAACGCGTCTCCCCGGCCCACGCCCAACAACCGAACCGCACGTCCACAATGTCCTCCCCGCCACCCACGCCACACCTGTTATACAACACGACTTACACGCTACACAGCGTCACTCCGCTCTACAATTTTCCGGCGCTCACCGCAGCGGCGCTAAAACCGCATTCCCGGCGTCTCCAACAGCTCCTCCGCGGCAATTCTCTCCGCGGCGTCGCCCTGCCGGACACATCAGACCCGTCGCTCTCACGGGCGGGCAAGCTCATATCGGTTGCCTGGCTGCCTCTGCCGGCCGAGCCTCCCGCGGCGCGCGGCATCCACATAGAAATCATCTATGAGGCGGCTTCGTACACGGCGCTGCTGATCGGCGACGACGGCGGCGAAGAGCCCGAGGGTTTCACCCGTCTACCGTTGCTGATGAGCCGCATGCCCTCGCCACTCCGCGAACGACTCATGTCGTACCTGACTACTATGTTCGATGTACTCGTGCTTCCGGTCGTTCTCGGCGACGAGCTGCTGCGCCGCGCGCTGGATACCTACGTGGACCGCCTCGAGGGCAGCGGTGGTAAGAGCGTCGTGCTGTTGTTTGCGCCGAGTGAGGCCGAGGGATTGAAGCGGGTAGAGATCACGGTGGGGGCCGGGGATGTTGGGAGTTTCTGGCAGAGGAGGGGGGAAAGTGGTTTTTTGGAGGTCCTGGGGAGACATTGTCTGGAGGCCATGGGGATAAAGCTGGATGAAGTCGAGTTGGTTAAGGTGGCGACTGGCGGGTTTGTACTGGCGGGTGAGGGGAAAGGGAAGTTCTTTGAGGGGGAAGCAGGGAGTGAGATTTTGGTTTTGGTTTTGGCGGCAGCGGGGACAGCCAGTGCTAGATAGCGGACGATACAACTGGAGACAGGCGAAGGTGTACTTGCAGTAGACCATATCAAAAAGGTACGCAGTTCACGAACTACGATGCAATATTGTGAAAGTAGTATCATTCAGTAGCCACAAGACTTTGGCCTGGAGGCAGAACAAGTAAAAGCACAGAACCGCGATACCAAAGCAACCGAGAGTCCGAAGGATAGAACAAGTAGCAAAGGAAACAATTGTAAATGATCAAAACGCCGTGCACACCACAACAAAACCTTCCCTCCCGCCGATACTCAATACCTTGTGCCAATCTGAACTTGAAATCGTGAGGCTGGTTCCAAAGAAAAGAAAAGAAAAGAGCGCGGACCGAAAGAGGAAACAGCGACTATGACACGTCGAAAGGCAACGCGTCGATCATCATGTGGAAATAAATACTGTTGTAGTAGTCGGCTAATCGATGCCATGCTGTCTCTTGACCTTTTCTAGGTTCTCCTGACGCCTCTGAAGGTCACCTTCCGCGCGGGCCATCTTCTCGGGCTGGTGATATAACACTATTCAAACAAAGAACAATCAGCAACTGATCATCAACAGGATGGAACAGAAGGGCGCTGGACTGACCGACGAGGTAGCGATTCTGGAAGTTAAAACCATTCAGCTTGTCGCAAGCGGTTTTGGCATCCATCACGTCCTCATAGACGACGAACGCAGTTCCCTTGGTATTGTTGGCGATGCCCTGGCGGATTTGGCTACGCGTGCGAGTCAGCCATGCTCACTGTTGCCAGGGAGGTTCTTTCATCCACATCGCAGAGCGGGATGGAAGTTCGAGGAGGTAATACCGGATAGGACCAAACTTGCCGAAGAGATCAAAGAGTTCCTCGGAAGAGACGTTGTAGCTGTTTGATGATTAGACGTATGACTCGACGACGGAGTAGACAGTCCGTATCACTGAGGGGGGTGGGGGACACGACGGCGACATGATGTATTTTACACGACACGCGTATCATCCGCGATGAAACGGTAGTCGGATGGGAAAAGAACAGGATGATGGAACGACGGACCTCAGGTTCTTGACAAAGAGAGCTCTCTGAACTTCGGGTGCGAGTTTGCCCCTGTTCATATCTCGGTGATGCTGAGACGGGAAATGTGTGAAGAAATATGATTTGGTGTTAAGGCACGGTAACGTTGTATCGTGTGGGAGATATGGGGAGGAGAACCCGCGTAGATAGAAAGGTTGAGTAAATTGGGGGTGGCAGTAGAGATACGGGAGGAATAGTGTTGCGAATCAGAGAGACCAAATCAGATCAGATCATCAGATGCTCATGTGCCTTCTGGGGTAATTTCTAGTGTAAGGGTTAGGGGAGTTGGCGGATGTTACGATACCGACGTCATCGTGGGGAAGCTGCATTACCGTCAGCGGGTATGATGAACGAGAAACTTGTTCGTGAGCGAATCAAGATCTCTTGCTTTGATACACAGGAAGAACGAAAACACTCCGACTATTTATGTCCTCTGTTCACTCTCCGACTGCCAGTTAGAATAGGCATCACATCTCAGAGGGCTCGCCATCTGTGATCTGCTCGCATTTTATCAGTTGCTATCTGTCAGGTATACGCCCAACCAAGACAGATACGGTACCAGGCCTAAAGCTGGTGGTTTCAGCTACGCCAGAACGCAACCTTGAATCAGGGAAGGACATAGCAGAGGGTTGGGAGCGACGGGCCCGAGCTGCAGTGAATATACAGGTATGAAGATAATTGTGGTGATGATTTGATCAAAGGCTAAGCGAAGACACCAGAGAAATTACCGTGGTCACAAAGAGCGACGAGAGATGGACGGCATGTGTCTAACGCCAGATCGACGCTGGATTGAGGTTATTACCCTGCTCCTAAGATATTCGCAGCTGGTGGCATTTACCCGATGTGCAGGCGGTGTCAGACGCACGTTGGCGGAGGACTGCACACGTCCCTTCTCATGGTAGTCAGGCTGACAGAAGCCGGAGAAGCCTACTTGGGATAAGGTAGTGAAAGTTGCTATGAGGGTTAGTCGCTATGAGGGTTAGTCTGGAGCGTCGAAAGCCTCAAGTAGTCCTAACGAGCCTCATTTCAACAGGTTCAACATGACGATCCAGACCGTGGCCAGGTAGATGGTGATGAATACAAAGCAGAGGACGATATGAAGAGAATCTCCACGCGGCGGAAAGCGCAGCACGACATGGCGACAATGGACATGCAGTAAGTTTTCCCTTGGTCGTCAGTTGTCCACGTATTAAGCATTTTCAACAGATACTTTCTGGAGATGGTTGACGGTGGGTAACACCTACCCAGTGGTTTGGTTGCGGATTTCTGATCGCCTCTCTACCGTGATTAGTCAAGGTGGGTAATCCGCGACATTGTCGTAAGCAGCCGCTCAAGAGATCCAGCATCGACATGGCCACAACCTCCGGGCCTAGTTACCATGAATACTGGAAGCTGCAAGATACTAAAGAGAATTTCTTCCAGTGGCTTGACTACAGCGAGGGCAAGAAAGTAAACCTAAAAGAGGTCCCTCGTGAAACATTGGAACGTGAGAAAGTCCGCTACCTCTCACTGGAGGAACGACAAGCATATCTGGTCAAAGTCGATGAGGTGTGTGGCCATCTTTTCATCAGACGATACAATATTGACGGAAGTAAAGGATGGCCGTTTTTGCTGGGCCAGGAACGGCCAGCGAATCGACACCACAGCCGAATATTCGGACAGTAGGTTAGGTGACTGATACTTTCCTGCCCACAGATCACCGATGTTGAATGACTACAGGAATCGTCCCTTCGGATCACCCAGAAGCGTTCCACCAGTATCATCCGGACAGAGGCGAAGCTATGTACCGATCGTCCAGCTCTCCACCATCATCGATTTCGCCATCCGAGTCCGAGCCTGAGTCATCAGGCTACGATGATTCCCCGGAGCCAAATCCTGGGAAGACTTTCCATGTATCTTCAGCGGTGATCTTCAACCGACTCCTCCGCAAAACCATAAGGAAAAACACCTGGATCTTTGTAGCAGACACTTCTCTGCGCTTGTACCATTCCGATCCCAGTCCCTTTACATCCAAATAATCATCTAACCTCCGCGTAGGTACGTCGGAATCAAGCAATCCGGCACCTTCCAGCATTCCAGCTTCCTTCACGGCGCACGAGTCTGAGCCGCAGGACTGATCAAGATCAAGGACGGCAAGCTGAAAAGCCTTAGTCCACTATCAGGTCACTACCGTCCAGCGCCCTCGCAGTTCCGAGCATTCTTAAGGTCCCTCCAAGATACTGGGGTCGACCTGAGTGGTATTGCTATCGCGAGGAGTTATGCAATTCTAGTCGGTCTAGGTGCGTACAGAGAATTCAAGACAGGAAAGAAGAAGATCAAGAGTGCATCGAAAAAGGTGGTGGACAGAGCGACGTAGTCGGGCCATGGTCATTGCCGTGGCGGCAGTGAGGAGAAGAGGGACAGCGAGATGGCGGTTGGAAAAGGGCAAGCAACCGAGGAAAAGTCACAGCCTCAAGCCGATCACAATAAAGCATTGTGCAGTTGAGTCCATAAACTGACTTGTGGACAGTCAAGAGATTCAAAGATTGGGCCTGTTTGATCGGTACCCCAAATTTGTCCTGTTTGGGTTGCACCGTACTCTTGTATAACCATGACGATCTATAAATCGCAGTGATGAGTATCTGCAGTCTGTCACTCTGATTTGATCACTGTGTATCATTCGTTATCGTGTCGTGCATCACGAGGTCACGAAACACGTGTTGGGAACACAGTTTCTTGGCAGTAACTACCGCGTTATTCGCGTCTCCCGGATCCCTGCACACTAAGATTCTAGCTGGACACGACCGACGACGCCACTTCTCCCGTTTCGTGGTCGATGATTCCATCTTCACGACTCACGGACGACGACTCACGGACGACGACGACTCACGGACGACGACTCACGGACGACGACTCACGGCCGACAACTCAGACCTCATTATATTAGCCTAACTCTATTTCACCATGACCTCTCGTCAGCGTGTCCCGTCCGCGAAGCAACCTCCTCCCGTCACGTCCTTCTCTCTAACGGGCGAAGAATATGACGCCTCTACGTTCGGTGGAATCGGCGATTACATGCGACGCAAGCGAGTCAAGCTGCAGAACCAAGACTCGCTCAGACGGAACGCTGCGCTACCACAGATCTTCAAAGGCCATGTCATGGCTGTCCTTGGCTATACGAATCCGAGCATGAGTATCTTGCGACAGATCGTCGTTGCACATGGCGGCACTTGGCGTGATTTCAAGGATGGTGGCTTGACGGTGGTCATTGCCACTGCGCTTCCAGTCAAGAAAAAAGAGGAGTTGTTGGGGAAATACAAATTTGTCACACCAGACTGGGTGCTGGAGTGTGTTAAGGCGGCAAAAATTGTGGCATGGTCGGACTACAGCCTGTCCGAAAGGACCGAAGGACAGACTGCACTTCGGTTTACTCGAAAGTTGCAGATGCCGAAGTTGAGCTCGGCGCGCCGCGAGGAGTTAGTGAAGTTCGCGCTGGATATTATCAAGATGACCCCGCAGAAAAACGCCGAGTGGGAGATCCCAGATTCAGACGACGCAGGTGGCTTCGACGATGACGAAGAGGGGCTGGGTCAGGGACGTCCGTATTTAGGCCAGCGACCAAAGCCATTACCTGGAGAGACTGATCGGGCGCCGCCAAGTGGACAGACGGTGGCGGAGGAGATCCCCGACTACCTGGATGACGATTACCTCGATGACATTGATGAGGATGTATTGTGGATGGCGGATCCCGATGGACAAATGCCACCACCGAGCCATCAGCCAGTGACGAGATACAAGCGCAACTTTGCGGAAGTGGGGGAGGCAGAGGAAGATGAAGAGGAGGCAGACGTTGTATGCCTCATACCAATAACTGAGACCATCAGAGATTCTCCTCGAACGCCATCCCCCGAATCCCAGTCCGAGCCCGAGCCCGAATGCACACGACCTCCGCCTGTAGATAATATCAACGGCGCGGATGCTTATACCGTAGAGGCACTCATAGGAGAGAAGAGGGCAGGAAAGAGTAAGCGCACCAGGAAGAAGTTCCTGGTCAAGTGGAAGGGTTATGACGAGAGCGAGGCTACTTGGGAGTGGGGAGATACTCTGCGGGCTGACCTGGGTTCCGCTGTGCTTGACAAAATGGTGGAGAAATATTATAAGAAGAGGGCACCTAAGAGTTCCCAGCCGGTGAAGCGGAATCGGGGGGGCTCTCGGAAGACATCTCAGCAATCGAAGAAGCGAGCGACATCGACACAGAAAACTCACGCTGGATCGCAGCAGATGATCTTTTCCCAGATTACCAAGCCGTCAAGTCAGCGCTCGAATAAGGAGAGGAGTAGAAAGGAAACGTCTTCTGCGGAACCGGCAATCCAGCCTTTCCGACATACGACGGTGCAAAAGTTTACTCAAGAGACGCTGGCTGAGGCTCTCGAATCCACAGCAGCGGTGATTCGGCCTCCATGCATGACAGAGCCTTCTCGGCCTCCAGTGGCGGAAGGAAAAGTGATGGCTGGTCTTAGCTTCTTGAGTTTTTCGACCGTGTGTCTCTCGGACTTCGAGGGCAGTCAAGATAAGCGACAACAGGTCGTAGATGATATCCCTACGGCTTCCCCATCCACTAAAGGAGAACATCTCAATGGACAATTACCACTCGTTGCTGAACAGGAGATGGTCGAGGATGACACGGCAAAGGCACTTGAATCCGACCAATTTCCTGCCATTGCCGGAGAGGTGGTGGCCAGAGAAAAGGCAGGAGAGCCGCCACACTCTCACCAAGTCGATGATATGGTGAACAACGATGAAGAAGCGAGACTTCTACTATCCTATCAAGCCGTCGAGGTATCGGTGGAAGCAGAAGCATGCAAGCTCCTACCGCCTGACCAAGAGCCTGTCCTCGAGGAAGGGGTAGCTGTGAGGGAAGAGCGTGAAGTACTAGCGGTGGCGGAGAACGAACCAACAGATTTTCTGCTTGCTCCCGTCCCGCCAAGTACCCAAAAATTGTCGCAGATACTGGAACCCGTGAGTGGCATAGAGAAAACACCTCCCTCGGCGTCCCATCGAACTAAGGTTCCGAATCATACAATCTACAAGCGTTCAGCTTCTCCTGAATCACCATCTTGTTCTTCAAAGAGGGTCAGGCGCGCTGCTGTGGATATTTCTGGGGGGGATATGCCAGTCGTTTCTGTATCTCCTAAGAAATCTCCCAACACGAATAGAACGGTAGCAATGCGGAAAGCTAGGAACCCAGAGGAGTTCAACGAAGCCTTCCTCTCAGACCCTCGAGTCCGCAACGCGTCGGTCCTCAATCCAGATTTCCTCGGTACCTTTTTCAAGGAATCTCGCCTACATTATCTCTCCACATCGAAAGCCGAGCTTCGCTCCAGGTTGCAGAGACTGGAACACAGATTTCCCCGGCCAAAGCCTCTAAAGACAAGAGCTACCAGATATATCATGCACATAGATTTCGACTGTTTCTTCGCCGCAGTCTCTACACGCGATCGTCCGGACATAAAAGACAAGCCAGTCGCCATATGTCACGGGCGGACGGAAAAAAGCATGACATCAGAGATTGCATCCTGCAACTATGCGGCCAGGGCGTTCGGCGTTAAGAACGGCATGTGGATGGCCAAAGCCAAGGAACTGTGCCCGGATATTGTCACTCTTGGATACGATCTTGAGAAATACGCAGAAGCGAGCGAGGCGTTCTACGAAGTTATTCTTTCACTCGGCGGTGAGCGTCTCCAGGCGGTTTCCGTGGACGAAGCGTTAGTGGACATCTCGAATCTTGTCTGCAATGAGGGCTCTGCCGATTTGGACAAAGAAGAAGCAAAGGCCCAGGAGCTTGCCCGGCATATCCGTGACGAGTGCCGCGGAAGAACTCGGTGCGAGGTTTCCGTCGGTATCGGCACCAATGTTGTCATGGCTCGGCTTGCCATGAGAAAGGCGAAACCTGCCGGTCAATACATCATCCGACGTGCTGAGATTCACGATTTTCTGGACGGCCTGGACGTCCGAGCGTTCCCGGGGATCGGGCGTCACACGACTGAGAAAATCGTTGAAATGTTTGGGTCGGATGCAGTAATTCAGTTAAGGAAGATCCCCAAGGGCCGGCTGCAGCAGACCCTCGGCACCAAAACCGGAACCCGGGTCTACGAGCTCTGCCGTGGCATCGACAATACGCTCGTGGGTGCGGCCGATACTCCGAGGGAGAGCATATCGATTGCCATCAATTGGGGAGTTCGATTCACAGATACGGAGCAAGCCGAAGAATTCCTTCATCGTCTTGCCCGTGCCGTTCAAGAGCGGATGGAGGATGAGGGAGTCAAGGGCCGTTCGTTGAACTTCAAGGTTGCCAAGAGGGCTGCGAACGCGCCGTTCGAGACCGAGAAGTTCCTGGGATGCGGACGGACCGAAGACATGAACAAGACGTTTCTGTTCGGTGCGCCAACCTCCGATGCCATGCTCATCGCCAAGAAATGCATAGAGATCCTGCGAGGCTTCTCGGTTTCTCCCGGCGACATCCGTGGATTCACCGTGGGAATGAAGGCACTCGAAGATGCAGCCCACGACGGCAGACAGCAGCAACTGCAATTCCTGAAGCACCACGCGAAAGCCGTGGAAAGACCTAGGATCCCCGCGCCGCCTCCTCCGGAATTGAAGCCTGCGGCTCCCGTCACGATACAAGCCTACGTCAAGCCGAAAGTCACGACTCTGTTCGATGTTTTCGGGAAAAGGGGCAACAGCGGAGGTCCTCGTCCGCTAGCGGCCAAGGGTGGACCGGCAAAACAACATGCACTGGCTGGAACAACAATGCCTGCGCTGGAGCCACCGGCTGTTTTACAAGAATCACCACCGCCTCCGGGTCCCCCGGAGCCGCAAGACACAGACCGCGGTTCTCCGGGCTCGGCTTCTACCCGTATACAGCCGGCCCTGTTGAGTAACAATACCAAGGGCACGCCTGCAACGAGGAGAGTGGAGGAGGAGGAGGCCTCCTTCAAAGTTCCTCCCAACCCGCATCATGCCGAGGTGCGGACTCCTCCCAGGATGGCACCCGGCCGTATTTTCGATCCGCAGGTGCCCTTCAGCCCTATGCCGTCTTCAACCCAGTTTGACGTGCCCTCCTTGTCGCAGATAGACATGTCCTGTCTCGAGCACTTTTCGCCTTCGATGCGAAGCGCGATTCTCCTGCAAGCGACGAAGAAGGTCGAAGAAGCGGTCGACAAGGTGGCCGAAGAGTCACCACCGAATTCGCAGTGGTCTTCCGAGGCCTGGAATTCGCTCTCGCCAGGGACGCGGAAAACCATCAGGGCGGAGGACGAAGCGGCGGAGCAAGGGAGGAGAGCACGTTCACTGGCACAGGCACGGAAAAACAGTGTCCATCCGGGAGAGAAGCAGCGAAATGGGTTCTCCTTCAATCGTGCTCCACCGGGGCCGAAGCAAAATCCACCGCCACCCAAGCGGGGCGTCTCAAAACCCGCCAACGGCCCCGGCAAAGGGCGAAGGAGGGCAGTTGCCAAGCCGCCGGCACCACTGCCGCCGGTTAGACAGACCTCGCCTGAAAACCATCCTGGCTGGTTGTCCGAACCCAAGGCGATCGGCGGCGGGGGGTATCCAGAGGAGGACCCCAAAGATGTGCCCGATGCATGGCGAGCTATATACCCCGCCGATGCTGCCGAGGGACAGGAGGCGGCCCCAACACATAAAGCAGTCTGGGGAGCTATGGAGGAAGAGGAGGAAGAGCCAGTGCGCACCAAAACTATTGTGGTCAAGGCGGTGCGAAAGCCGCCCATGCTATCCCTCTCCGTCGGCGAGACGGCAAGGAGCACAGATGTCGATGCGGTGCGGAAGACAATCAGGGCATGGGTGCAGGCTGTCGAGGCAAAGCTCGTGGACGGCGAGGCTCGAGACAGCGACCTGAAGAAGCTGTGTGTGTTTTTGGAGAAGATGGTGGTGGAGGAGAGAAATGTGGACAAGGCAGCGAGGATCGTCCGCTGGTTTTTGGCCCTCCGTGCGCAAAGCCAGTTCTGGGAGAGCTGGGCATTTGGAGTTCTTCAGGATGCCGTTCGCGAGGCGGCGGCGAGTCGACGCATCTACGGGTTGCAGTTTTGATTTTTGCTAACCTTTTGGATTGATGGGTGTTTTTTTTGGGTAGATAAGTAGGCTTAGGGGTTTTTCTTTTGGGATTCATATCGCACAGGTGGTTGGGCTGGCTTCGGGTATGGAATGGGTTACATGGCGTTTTTTTTTTTTTTGGGGGGGGGGGGGGGGGTGTTTTTTTTGCG
>Ga0307508_10005103_pt1 | contig 12594 bp, 13 predicted proteins | sample 9_EM_MG_FD_203089 | JGI IMG/M metagenome (GOLD analysis project Ga0307508, IMG submission 203089) | Populus trichocarpa ectomycorrhiza microbial communities from riparian zone in the Pacific Northwest, United States - 9_EM | ecosystem: Host-associated > Plants > Roots > Unclassified | place... | reverse complement strand
CGTTCACTGAGAGGTCCCCAAACTTAAAGCGGTCCTCTCTTGGTTTCTGTTTGCACTCCCCTTACGCTCGACCGTCGGAATTCACTGCTGGTAACCACCCAGCATTTGAGTGATAATCTATGACACCAAGATCGAATCGGACGAGTGATATTCAGTGAGTCCTGCGTCGCGGTCGCGTTGTAATACAGCGAAACAACTCCCGCCAGCCATTACCATCACCATCCACCACCAACAGCATCGCCAATACTGCCCCGGACCGTGGCACCAGCACAGGACGCAGGAGGCAAGTCAGGACGCACTAGTCACCCACCCATATCTGGACTCGGATGTTTTTTTTTCTCGTTAAATCATTACTCACATGCGAACTATCTAGACCATGACGAGATTATGTGCAGTCCGTTTCCTGTCCGCTGTCCGCGCGGTGGCGACACGTTGCAAGCTCCCCTTGCCCTCCGCCCAGGCCTGTCCCAAGACGAAGCTGTGCGCACCAAGGAAAATACAAAAGAGAGTAGGCCAAGCGGGCGTGGCGAACGGAGGAGATCAACAAAAGGAAGCACATCCCGTCCCCTACTCCTCGTCCACGGATGCCATGAAGGAGGGCGTAGGGAGAAACAGTGGCGGCTCCTCCCCGGCACCCAGCTCCTCCGCCTCCGCCTCTCTCTCCTCTTCCCGCCCCGGCGCCGCCGGAGCTCCCATTCCGACGCCTCGCTCCCTGCGTCCTCCTCAGCCGGTACTCTCCTTCCCACGTCTGTAGAAGTCAGAAAGTCCAACTCCGCCCGGCTGCACCTCTCGTCCGCCAGGGGTCCCGGATACTCCACCGGCTCTTCCTGCTTCCGGTCTCCTTCCCACCTCCGCCCACAGGATATTCTGCTGCGGCTTCCACTCGGGGCACTCCTTGAAGAGGTGGTCCCGGGTCTGGGTCCGGTACCGGCACTACCAGTACTGCAGGGTGGCTTGGTTCTTCGTTCACTAGAGGTACTGCCCGGATAGGCAGTGCCCCGTCTTGATCTGGTAGAGCCTCGAGGCAAGCCTCTTGTTGCTCCCAGTCACCGTGCCGTCCGGCCTCTGGCTCGCCGGCCTTCGCCTGCAGGGCAACAACTCACTGACGACCATCTTTGAATTTGTCCCCGAGTTCTCGTCACTCAATCCGACTTCGAAAGTGTGTGAACAACATTCAGATGTCTAGAGTACCGTAGTAGCCCCAAGGAGTAAATTTCTGTGTTGGATGAACAGCCTGAAGAAATTGGCGGTGCATTTCTCGTATTGGTGGATCGTGAGATATTATCCTAAAAATGAGGGTATTGCGGCTAGTTCACAGAAACAGGGGGGCAACTACTCTGGCAAATAGCCGTAGATGTAAACCGTTAGTCCTCAGTACTAGTTATATCATAAGGAAGCAGGTCGGACAGAAGAATGAGCGAGCGAAACGGGACAGAGGGGTGAGCTGGGAGTGAACAGGGAATCGAATGGGATGGACTCAGCAGTGCCCCTGTACCAGCGCCGCCTCTGTGTCAGCTGTCAGTAGTGGGCGATTGAGCGGGCGCACGGGCGAGCGGACAGGCGAGCGAACGGTGATGCTCGGGTGACGGGCGGTGTGGGCGCGAGCGAGTAGACAAACAGCTCGCGCGCTCGCTGTTCGACGCCGTTCGACAAGAGCCAGGACAAGGTACAATACAAGACGAGGGAACAAGCCAAGAGGGCAAGGCGGGGCTGCCGCAACCAGGGTGTGCTGTACGTTGCTCGGCTATGTATGTACTATGATGCAACCCCGACCTCGATTAGTTACATATATACATAGTCCGCAGGCAAGTCGCTGTGGAACCCCCCTACCGTCGCCCTGGCCCGTTTCAAAGACGTAAATCGCACCAAGGAAATACAAATGGAAAAATCGAAGAAAGCACCTCCATAATCCTCTTCTCCACAGGCCATGAGCCTCGCTCCGGGCGTCTTCCTCAACTGTGGCTGGAATTCACCGCCTGTCAGCGGAGGCGAGAAGGTCCAGGCCACGGATCTTGAAGCGCCCTGTCCGTCTTGCTCTACACCTCCGCCCACAGGATTTTCTTCTGGCGCTTTCATTACTGGCAAGTCTCGGGGTCTTTTTGGACTGCGGCCGGCTGCCGAACTGTTGGCCCCATGCACATGAGTGAGCGTTGTGGTGGGGAGTTGAGAAGAAGAAAGTTTGACGTCGCGATGATTATTTTGCTCGATCGTGCTGACTTTTCTAGGCTTTGGTTGAGATTAATGGTACGTGACGGATGTAAGAGGAGACGAGGGTTACATGGTAGCAGTCCGCAAGAATCTTGGGATCATTGCATTTCTGGGTGTGGATGCGCCGTGGCGGGGTCTACGGTGGAACACACCAGCGCATTCTTTGAGTCGGCCAATTGCTGATGTGGCGCGCTGAAATTAGCCGTGACCCAATGAGGTGTGACCGGCTCGTGGTCGCACGGGATGCGCTCCAGCCGCAAATGGTGCAGCCTCATAGATACCCCGCTGGGGCATGATCGGCTCAGTAAAAAAACCCCAAACCCCGCACCCTCTCCGATACGAACGCTTTCTTCACCATTCATACGACGTTCAGCACGCACCACCGCTGCTCTCCGACTTCGAAACGCCCTCTGAAGCCAAACCGTGAACAGGAAAAACACAGGACCCCCGAGGTAGAAATATCCCCGGCTTCGTTCCTTCTTTTTGCCCAGTGTTCTTCTAACACCTGGAGCGCCAATGTCTAGCGATAGCATGTCGAGCGGCAGCGGTACCAATCCTGGCGACATCACCGCCGACAGCGCAAACTCAACAAACAACGCCGCACACAACACTCGTGACTACAATGACTCCACTCACTATGAATTCAATGGTACGGTTTTTGAGGCGCCAACAACTTTCAGTACACCACTGTGTTTTGTGTTCCGATGGAATATCGCTGGTGGCTGAAATTGGTAGGAAATACGATCAACAACTACGTACTCCGCGGAAGAAAACACGTGCAGACACGCGAATTCTTGGAGGATTTGGGTGAGTGATCCGTCGAATGGACAAGCTACATAATTTGACTGACTTCCGATTCCGCTGGCAATAGTGGCTAGGAAGGTCGATTGGTCCGCCCTCGCATCCCATTTGTCGATTGTCGACCAAGACAGTCACCGATCCACGAACGTACCTCTTGATCAAAACTCGCCGGAATTCCCTTGGATCACAAAGAACATCGACTTCATCAAATGGGAGTCGGCCGAGAAGTCTCAAGCTCTGTGGTTATGCGGACCTCGTGACGGCATGAAGGAAGTGGCCTCCCAAGTCATCGCCAAGGAGAAAACCATTCGGTCAAACGGTTGTGTCTTGTACTTCTTCTGCGCATCCGCGGGAGAGGCTCGACGTTCGATTGCAACCATCTTTGCCCATACGCTGCTCCGTCAGATTGTCAATTTTTCGAGTGCTGGGGACCAAGCGATCACTACAGCTTTCCTCATGTCGCTCTTGGAAGGACATATCCAGCGAAGTTTGTCGGGCTTCAAGAAGGACGATACTCTGGATACAACGGTGAAAAGGATCCTTGATGTTCCCGACGAAGACCTTCACATTGCCTTACTAAAAGTGATTGCGATAGCGAAACTCGAAGATTTATCGCTCATCATCGATGGGATCAGCATTGACGTATCACGGGATGTTACCTTTGTCCGAAATGTGTCCTTACTGGTGCGCCGTATGATGGATGCGAGAACTACACGGTTCAAGGCCTTACTCACAAGCCCACAAGACTTCGAGCTCGGGAGATTACTAGGCCATCTGCCGTCAATCGAGTTTGACCAGGAGCGAAAAGGTTGTGCATCCATAATTCCCGCGACCGAACAGGAGCTAATTAGCTTGGAAACCCAGAATGTCTTCGTTTTCTTCAAGATCACGACGGTACACGATACGGCAAGATCACCCGGGAGCATGGCGGTTCGCTTGAGTGGCTGTGGCAGAACGAAGAATACCGCAACTGGGCACAATCAACGACTTCAAACCTCCTATACGTCGAAGGGAAGCCTGGCAGTGGAAAGAGCACCCTTACGAAATATTTCGAGAGAAATTTGGCGGAGAAGGTACCGGATTCGAAGTCTGGTACTGTGGTCTACTACTTCTACACCCAGCGAGGTACCACGCAGGAGGCTACGCATCAGAATATGCTGCGGTCGATTCTCCACGGTATTCTTACGCAGGACGAGTCAGTTTTCTATCATTTCCAACCCGAATTTCGGCGCTTTCAACATCACTCGGAATGGCCATACGAATCCCTCAAGTCTATTTTATCCTCACTCGCGGATCATGTTTCACCGAAACCACTCTACCTCATTCTTGACGCAATGGACGAATCCATGGAAGAAGACAGAAGGGAGGTCGTGGAGCTGCTCTGCAAACTGTGTTCGGCAAAAGGGTTTCGTGCAAAGGCTTTCATTGCAAGTCGCCCAGTTGCCGACCTCAACCACCTCTTCGCAGAATGGCGTCAAGTGATGCATTTTATCAGGCTTCAGGATGAGAACAACAGCGATATTTGCAAGTTTACGGATGATTTCCTGTCGAAACTCCGGTTACCTGACCTGGTCCTGTGGGAAGCCGGCGATTACATCAAAGCCAATGCCGAGGGTGTGTTTGTGTGGGTTCAGCTGGTTAAATCCGAGCTATTCCGTTTGCGATCAATCGGACTGAGTGCTAGGCAATTGAGTGATCATCTCAAGCGTCTTCCCCGAGAGCTGGGAGAATTCTACAAGATTATGCTCGACAGGCTGGAGGCAGAAGGAAGAGATGACGAGATCCACGATGGAATAACTCTCTTTCAGTTTGTTCTATTCTCATCACGTCCCTTGACTGTTGCAGAACTGCGACATGTTCTTGCTTTCCGAGCTTGCGAACGCGATTCCTCAGCCACTCCTCCACATGATAAGTTCCGGCGACACCTGAGCAACGACATCGAGGCGAGGATTACACACTGCGGCGGCAACTTCTTAGACATCTCGGGTAATCCAATGTCGAAATACAAGGCGGCCAGCTGCTAATGATCTGTGCAGCGGATAGAACTGTTCAGCTGATGCACCAAACCGCCCGCGAGTTTTTGCTCCAAATCACACGACATGCACCCGGTTCACGATTCGATCTGAGCAGCCAGAAAGCCCACGGAGTGATTGCTACCACTTCGATTCAGTATCTGATGCTCTGTTTGGGGATCCCCGATACTTCCGTGAGAGATACCTTATCACATATCAAGAGTTGGCATTCGGACGATTTTCGAGGTTATGCCACATACCTCAGCCAGTGGCCGTGGATCAATTACGCAATTTGCAATCTTTACTATCATCAAGAGTCGTGTGATAGGAGGAAACAAGTTTTGCGTTTGGTGGACACACTTGTCAAACAGCTGACTGGGATTCCAGGGATCACATTTCTAGGGAAATGGGTGGCAAATCGCCACGGGAAGAGCAAATCTCTCCTTGGATTGATGCGTGGCATGGCAAACAGGACAGCTCTACGACATATCCTCACTCACAGTACCTCCGACGTCTTCAATTACAATGTTCTAGATGCGGCAGCTGTGTTGGATTTGCCCCGAGTCTTTGAATTGGTGCGGACAGTATTGGAGGTACCGGACGAGGTTCTACTAATTTCAAGTGTTACGAAGGGGCTCGCAGCTGCTTCCAGAGAACTGATCTACCGAGTCGACAATATTAACGCCGTAGACGTGGCAGGGAGGTCGGCATTGCATCACGCGGCCAAGAGAGGTGACGTCTCAATGATTCGGCTGTTGAAAGAGAGAGGGGCGGCTTCGGATATTCGAGATAATCGTGGGATTAGGCCCATAGATGTAGCTGCAAAGGCGTCGTGAGCTTGCCCAGCTCGCGAGACAAAAAATTCCGGCGACCTATTATGAGTGACTAACGTTCCATAATTGATATTCCTACAGTGGGTACGTGTCTCCGCAGAGCCACCAGTCGACGGTAACAAATAGTTGAATGACCGACGCACTGATAACTTGAGCCACAGCATGTAAGTCACTCCACAAATGGTGTGCAGTGCGGAAATAGGTGAGCGCGCCTAACAGTTAGGTACAGGTCGTGAGTGTCCCTGCAATGATGTGGGCTGCCGTGATGAATGAGCGCGCCTGACGGTTTGGTACAGGGCGTGAGTGTCCCCGCAGATGACGTCCACCGCCATAGCTTGAGCGCGCCTGATGGTTTAGTACAGGTTGTGAGTGTCCCCGCAGATGACGTGCACCGCGATGGCTTGAGCGCGTCTGACGCTTTGGTACAGGGAGTGAGTGTCTGCGCAGATCACGTGCACCGCGATTGCATGAGCGCGTCTGACGGTTTGGTACAGGGAGTGAGTGTCCCCGCAGATCGCGTGCACCACGATGGCTTGAGCGCGCCTGACGGTTTGGTACAGGTGGTGAGTGTCCCCCGCAGATCGCGTGCGCCGCGATGGCTTGAGCGCGTCTGACGGATTGGTACAGGTCGTGAGTGTCCCCGCTGATCGCGTGCACCGCGATGGCTTGAGCGCGCCTAACGGTTTGGTACAGGTTGTGAGTGTCCCGCAGATGACGTGCACCGCGATTGGTTGAGCGCGTCTGACGGTTTGGTACAGGGGGTGAGTGTCCCCGCAGATCACGTGCACCGCGATGGTTTGAGCGCGCCTGACGATTTGGTACAGGGCGTGAGTGTCCCCGCAGATTACGTGTACCGCGATGGCTCGAGCGCGCCTGACGGTTTGGTACAGGTTGTGAGTGTCCGCGCAGATCGTGTGCACCGCGATGGCTTGAGCGCGCCTGACGGTTTGGTACAGGCAGTGAGTGTCCCCGCAGATCGCGTGCACCGCGATGGCTTGAGCGCGTCTGACGGTTTGGTACAGGTGGTGAGTGTTGCCGCAGATCGCGTACACCGCGATGGCTTGAGCGCGCCTGACGGTTTGGTACAGGCGGTGAGTGTCCCCGCAGATAGCATGCACCGCGATGGCTTGAGCGCGTCTGACGGTTTGGTACAGGTGGTGAGTGTTCATCGCGTACACCGCGATGGCTTGAGCGCGCCTGACGGTTTGGTACAGGCGGTGAGTGTCCCCGCAGATCGCGCGCACCGCGATGGCTTGAGCGCACCTGACGGTTTGGTACAGGCGGTGAGTGTTCCCGGTAATCATGTTTGCTGCCCTGATAGATGAGTGAACCTGATGGTTTAATAGCGAGTGAGCCTTCCAAAAATGGTCACCGCAGTAATCCGTGACTAATGTTAGCTCGCTGGCTTTCTTTGACAGCGAGTGAGTCTCCGCTGCAACCAGTCTCAACGGTTTATCGGTTGTATAGGCCACCTGTTGACCGGAAAGGCTGTGCGTTCTGCCTCCCGCCCTTTTCAACGTTGCTAACCTCAACTCGCTTTTCTCTTAATAGCCCGTGCGTATCACCTTCCTTTCCCGCACGCGTCTGCTAAAATTCATTTTTACTGATTTGCCCATTTTTGGACTAATAGTCCGTAGGTTTTATCTGAGAATGGCTTGCAGTTTCCCATTACTAACGCTAGAGGAATGGTGCTATTCGACAGCATGTAGGTTTCCCTTACTTACCAAATGTTGGAGTGCAAATCAACTCGGTTACCCTGTGATGCTAATGCGACCTGTTTCTGTAGGATCCGAATAATGTTATTTGGTGACGAGGATACGGTTGAACCAACTCAGGATGCTGGAAATTAAGGTAGGATTAGGATATTGCAGAGAAGTGGGCATAAATCCACATTTCTAACTGCAACTTGCAGATCCCACATGGAATTTCTAGTCTTCTCAAGTCGAGTGCGGGAGGTTTTGGAATGTGCGAGCACTGAGTCATTTGATGTTCCAAATTTGGAGGGTTGGCGCTCTTTTCCTATGACGGGTTTCTCCCACTGGGTTTACTGCATAGGTTTTTACTGAGGCCAACGGGAAATTTATGTTCTGTTGGTACTTTTGCGAAGGTCTGGAGGAGGAAGAAGACTGCTTATCTGTTGTGCAACTTGTACATTCGTCGTCATTTTAGCCATCTTTATTACCCACTGTACTAGATTCCCTCGCGACTGGTTTGAAGCATTTCCGTCTTTTCTCCTCAAAATAATGATATTTAGGGCCTGTTCTTTTCGAGCGTATGTTCTGTAGCGCATGTGCCAAGCGTATTTCACAACATACGCTCCCTAGCGCGTATATTTCCGCCCCCAGACCTCCGAACTACGCCACACTCACTACTACTACTAGAAGTTCCAGCCGGTAAGAGTAGTTGAAGGGGAGCGAGCGCAGGTGACCCATTACTGACGAAGACGGATCCATCATGTAGCGGGAGGTTTCCCTATCCACATATCCACAATTCTCAGCGGGCAGCCCCCAGGCGGACTTTCAACTGGGTGAGAAGAGTGTTGATTCGGAGTAGGGGGATGTCTATTTTTCCATCTTCTCTAGAAGATAGATGTTCCTCGACATACTGGCTGCCGATCAAAACTGATGAATTGGATGGAATCCTATCATGCCAATGAGAAACTTCGTGTTGGGGCAACAAGTACACAATGTTGAATAGTGTTTGTGGGGTGAGCAGCGGAACAGAATTGTCGGGCATTGTAATGATTGACTGCCAGACAGTGTAGAAAAAATTCGGGTCACAACTGATAGAGAATCTCCCCCCTTTTTTTTGTGGCTCAGCGAATACTCGTATGTGGCTCAGCCTAGGTTTGCGTATTTTCATAATAATAATACGCGTTGAGCCGAACGCTTACCGAGGCACCGTATGTCTGATATACCGTATGTCAGATTTGTGTGGTAGAAAAAAAATATACGCTGAAAAGAACAGGCCCTTAGCGGCAGGTCCATCTCTTCTCTGCCTCCGCGTCCTGGTTCAGGGGTCTCAACAGTCCGGCCGGGCCAGTCCTGGCCTCGGCCTGGTCTGTTCTTCGAGAAATAGTCCACGCTAGTCCACGACCCGCCAGCTCACCAGCTTTTTTGGCTCCTTTTGACCTCCCGCCTCTTCTCCTCTTCCCTTTATTACCGCTTCCAGAGCTCCCACTCCGACGCCTCGCTCAATCCTTTCCCCCTCCGGGCTTCCCCACGCACCTCCTGTTGAAAGAGTGCTGATGTGCCGACGAGGGGATATGAAGGTTACAATGTCTACTGCAAAAGTCTGTTTATTGAGTTAAAACTGGCCGCTCCTCGGGACACATTACCCAGAAGGAACAATATGCAAGGCGGGAAGTTTTCGGCCAGAAACAATGGCGATACATTCATTCTTCACCTTTCGTATTGTTCAACAGACGCGACATCCCCATCGGACTACACTAGGCCAGGCACAGTCTACATGAGCCGCGGTGGGCCGTCAACGTGGTGGCGGCGGTAGCCGGGTGCTTGCGCTGCGGAAGTGGATTCACATCCCAGAATTCTTGTCAATGGGCTTCACCCCCGACACGATTCCCTCCAGCTCGAAGCCGACCGTCAGAGAGTCGCTGCTGCCGTCAGACCCTTCATTCTGCCCATCCTCAGAGCTGACACGTGCATCTAACCGAAGCGCTAATAGCTGTGCAGAATTGAACGTTTCAACCCCCCTGCCGACGTGGATGTCATGAACTGCCCTGCCCATTCGTCGCCGAAAAGAGCAACATCTCGTCGGTCAAGTACATCTGCCATCATATGCGTCTGTGTTCGGTCTAGCAATATATTCCGCACCTCTATTCCATGTCTTCCGTCGTTGTGCTGTTCCCACTTCGCTTGACCGTACAAGTGTTGCCCACCTTACGTAGTAGCTTGCTTAAGTCTGGATTAAGTTTTGCTTTTTCTTGTCTGGCTTACTGGGCTACTATGTACAGGGGTTGGCTCCGCACAGAGCTCGCACGCCGCAGCCAGATCAGAACTCGTATATATCTACCCGCGCAAGCAGGACACACAGTTCGCGACTGCTCAGCAAGCCTCCTCACACCGCCCACTGTCGCGGAACCATCACTTCCGCCATTGTGCAACCAGAGCGACTCCTTAGCAAGCCGTCGCACGCTCTCCATGGGATAATATTACTCCATCGTGGTCACCTGTGCACTGTGTTCGGGACCGAATTTTTATTTATTTATTTGCACTCGCATACAGCCTATCTGGACTACCGTCTTATCTCACGTAAGAGGTGGCCTACATCTCGTAGCGGTTGCTCGTCTGGTCTCATTCTCCCCGCCGGCCCACATCCCGTACGCGTTTGCTCGTCTGCCCTTATTCTTTGCACTGGCCTACCACTCGTACCGGTTGCTCATCTATGCTCATTCCCCCCACTGACTGACTTCTCGTACGCGTTGCTCGTCTGCCCTCATTCTCCTGGCTTTCCTACCACTCATACGCGTTGCTCGCCTGCCCTTATGCGCCGCTCTAGCTGCTCTGTACTTCGCGACGAGATTTTGGACGTCGTACTTCGTATCATAATGTATATATAGATTTTAAATACAATAATAGTTATTCTGTGCGATCGAAGAGCATTGCCAACTGCCTGTAGTAGCATTGTAACTGTAGTAATTGTGTGTACGAAACTGCTCACACTCTTGTTGCCCGTAAGCTTCCCTAGCTTTCCTAGCTTTATGTACTAGATACATAACTCCCTAGCTCCCGTAAGGTGGCGGTTGCGTCGGTAAGATTATTGGTGGTTCGCCCGTAGTTGTTGCTTCGGTAAGCTTCGCTATCCTTACCGGAGCTACGGATGCTAGCAAAGCTAACGAAGCTACCAAAGCTAACGAAGCTACCAAAGCTAACGAAGCTACCAAAGCTAACGAAGCTACCAAAGCTACCGACGTATGTAGGTCGTTCTTACCTACGTGCAGGGATAATTTCGCTGATGCCGAACCGCACTGTGGTGGACAGCCTTCCTCGGCTCGAGATTTTGAAGCCTTCCGTTCGCACGTGGGCCGGCGCCACCTTGCTGAGCGCGATGTCCCCGAGTGCGGCGTGCGAGAGCTGCAGCGTGATCCCGTCCACAGCCCGCTTAACCTCCCTTATCTCCTCCCTCCTAGGCTTCATTACTTCCGCTAGGTCCGTCCACTGCTTGATATCCCAGCGCGCCAGCTCGGACCCAACCCCCTCCGTAGCCAGGAGCCCTACTGCCAGCCCCTTCTACCTCTCCTCAGCGTCCGCCAGCCATCTTGCTGTCATTCTCTCCTCCCTCCCACTCGTGTCGGCCACCATTGCTGACATTCCTTCCCATCCTCCATTCTAGCCCGGCGATAGCGCCCAGGACCTTCTCTAGCGCCGAGGCCGCAGCAAAGCCAACGGGCAACGGTCGCACGGCTGGTCGATGTTGTCTGGCGGGCCTCGCCTCGGAGTCTGCTTGCTCGGCGTCGCGAAGATATCGTCGTTGTCGCGCGAGCCGTTGCCGAGTCTGTGATAGTTGCCACGCTGGAAAAAGTTCTGCGTGCTCTGTTGCTGTCCCGCGCCGGGAACGGCGCGCCTGAACTTGGGTCGTCCTAACTCCTCCTCCATCTCCATCCCGCCCACCACGCTGCTCTCGAGCTCGCTGAGCTTCCTCCCTGAGCCATCCCCCATCTCCACTTCTTGGTCCCCCACAAGCTCCCTCAAGGGAGAGCTCTCGCTCTGGCCGGCCTCAGCAGCCACCACCGGGGCCGTCTCGGTCGGTTCGGTCGCTCCGACGGACATCGTGACGCCCGTGAAGTCTAAGTTCCCGCAAATTGAGGTGTCGGTCAGAAGTCTTGGTGATTTCAGGCGTTGAGTTTCGGATCGGTGTTGGTGGCGGTGTTGGGTGCCGAGAAGCTGGGTGGCGGTAGGAACAACCACCGTTTCTTCCCACGCCCCCACTTCATAGCGTCTGCAGGAGGAGTAAGGGAGGACTGTGGTTTCCTTTGTCTTTCCCTCTGTTTTTTTTTCCTTTGTAGTTTGCTTGGGCGCATCTACTCTCTCTTGGGATAGGTCTGGGCGGAGGGCAACGGGGTGCTTGCGACGTGTCGCCTTCGCGCGGACACGGATGGGAAACCCGGACAATGTGTATCCCGTTATGATCTACCTAGGCCACATACGAGTAGTGAATAAACAAAAAAACCCAGTACATCCTATGTAGCAAGGCACCTTGCCGTTGGCGCTCTAATCGCTCAATACTTATTTACCAATAGTTAGTTACCAGGGCACGCTGCACGACAAAACGCCCTGCCACACATCAGAGATGACTGGAGAAATAATGTTACGTCGAGCACCATCTGGAGAGCTCGAATAGCACTATCGATGTCCTCCGCGCGGAACATTTTTGGCGCTGCCCGATTGTGCTTATGGATCGGAGGAGGAGTCCGTTGAGTCTATGGATAAACAGGAAGGCCACGTCGCCGCTGTAAAAAGCCAGTTATTGTTTCCCGGACTCAGAAACTACACTCAGCTAACCTTCATGATACGGGGGTGTGGCGTGCTGTTGAGTATCTGGGTCATCGGGGGACATGAGAGAAAGCACCTGAAGGTAGTACAGATTTGGTAAACTTCAACTCGTCGGAAACCCGGCGTTTGAAAAACTGAACATCCCAAATAAAATAAAAATAAACAACAGATTATAGCCTGAATCGAAGAATGGAGTTCATGGCGAGGAAGTAAAAGCAAGAGAAAACA
>Ga0307508_10005102_pt1 | contig 12598 bp, 8 predicted proteins | sample 9_EM_MG_FD_203089 | JGI IMG/M metagenome (GOLD analysis project Ga0307508, IMG submission 203089) | Populus trichocarpa ectomycorrhiza microbial communities from riparian zone in the Pacific Northwest, United States - 9_EM | ecosystem: Host-associated > Plants > Roots > Unclassified | place... | reverse complement strand
CGGGGAGCTCGCCGAGGAACCAGCGCGCGAGATCGATGAGGTGGACGCCCTGGTCGATCAGCTCGCCGCCGCCGGACATCGCCGCGTTGGCCCGCCACTCCTTGTCGTAGCCGAGCCGGCCGCCGTGGCCGTAGCGCGCGCGCAGGAACATCAGCTCGCCGAGCACGCCCTGGTCGACGAGCGCGCGCGCCTTGCGGAACGCGCGGTGATGGCGATGGTTGAACCCGACGCGGACCAGGGCGCCCAGCCGCTCGGCCTCGGCGACCACGGGCTCGAGCTCGGTCGCGCTGCGCGCCGCCGGCTTCTCGACCAGCACGGGCTTGCCCTGGCGGATCGCGGCCAGGGTGATGGCGGCGAGCGAGTCGTGCGGCGTGGCGATCACGAGCAGCTCGACGTCGCTCGCCTCGACCACCGCGCGCCAGTCCGCCGACACCCGCGCGCCGGACCGGGCGGCGAGCCCGCGGGCCCGGTCGATGTTGATGTCGGCGCACGCGACGAGCGTGGCCGAGCTGCCGAGCGACTCGGCACGCTTCTTGCCGATGAGGCCGCAACCGACGATTCCTACCCTCATTTGCCGCCACCGTCCCAGGTCTTGCCGCGATCTGCCGGGATGATCCTGCGCAGGGTGTAGATGTCCGAGCCGACCAGCTCGTCGCGGTGGGCCGGCAGGTCGCGCCACGGATCCCACACGGCGCTGATCAGCCGGCCGGTGATCCCGTCGCTGTCGGGGCCGGCGAGGAACACCGCCAGGGCGGCGGCGGTGTCGAGCGACGCGCCGCCGGACTGCTTCTGCGCGACCAGGCGCTGATAGAAGGTCTCGCCGACCGTGCCCGGGCCCGCCGCGAGGATCTCGTCGAGCATCCGGGTGTTGAGGGCGCCGGGCGCGACGCAGTTGACGTCGATCTGGTGCGCCGCGAGCTCGACCGCGAGGGTCTCGGCGAACCGGACCACGGCCGCCTTCGAGGCGGCGTACGCGCTGACCCGCGGCATCGGCGCGGTCGCCCCGCCACCGGACAGCTGGATGATCTTGCCGCGGCCGCGCCGCTTGAGGTGCGGAACGATCGCGCGGCACAGCAGCACCGAGCCGAACAGGTTGATCGCGATCGCCTGGACCCAGGCGTCCCAGTCGGTGTCCTCGACCGGACCCTTGGGGCCGTACACCCCCGCGTTGTTCACCAGGATGTCGAGCTGCGGAAATGTCGCGATCGCCTCGTCGACCACCCGCGCGACCTGCTCGGGCCGGGACACGTCGCACACCAGCGCGACCACCTGCTGCGCGGGGCCCGCGAGCGCGGCGAGCTCGCTCCGCGCCTGGTCGAGCGCGGTCGCGTCGCGCGCGCAGATCGCCACGCTCGCGCCGGCGCGCAGGTACGCCGCGGCGATCTCGCGTCCGAGGCCCTGGCTCGCGCCGGTGATCAGCGCGGCGCGGCCACGGAGTGGCGTGGCCGTCGCGGCCGCCGCGGCCGTCATGGCCGAGCCTCGAGCAGCCACGCGCTGTCCTGCAGGTAGCGCAAGGTCTTCCGCAGGCCGTCGCGGATCGTGAGCCGGGGGGCCCAGCCCAGCGACCGGATCCGCTTGCAGTCGAGCAGGATGAACGGGCTGTCACCGATCCAGCCGCGCTCACCGCCGCTGTAGCTCCGCACGGGCGAGACCCCGAGCGCCTCGCACAGCGTGGTGACCGAGTCATTGACCTCGACGACCTCGTCGGTGCCCAGGTTGAAGATGTTGACCTTGGCCTGGGCTCGCTCGATCGCGATCAGCATCGCGTCGAGGCAGTCCTGCACGTAGAGATACGACTTGCGCTGCTTGCCGTTGCCCAGGATGTGCAGCCGGGTCGGATCGGCGCGCAGCCGCTTGTAGAAGTCGAACACGTGGCCATGCGAGTAGCGCTCGCCGAGGATCGACACGAACCGGAAGATCCAGCCCTGCATCCCGAAGCCCTCGCAGAACGCCTGGATCAGGCCCTCGCCGGCGAGCTTGGCGGCGCCGTACAGCGAGGTCTGGATCGGGAACGCCGCGTCCTCCGGCGTCGGGAACACCGCGGGCTCGCCGTAGACCGAGCCGGTCGACGAGAACGCGATGTGGCGGATCGCATTGACCCGCATGGCGTCGAGCACGCGGAACGTGCCGATCGTATTCTGGTCCAGGTCGCGGCTGGGATGCTCTGTGCCGAACCGCACATCGGCGTTGGCCGCGAAGTGAAACACCAGGTCGCAGCCGCGCATCGCCGCGGTCAGCGCCGGCGCATCGAGGATATCCCCGCGCACGAACGAGAATCGCGGCGAGCTCCGCGCCTGGTCGAGGAACCGGTCCTGGCCGGTCGCGAGATTGTCGTAGCCGACCACGTCATGGCCATCGCGCAGCAAGCGGTCGGCGAGGTTCGAGCCGATGAACCCCGCACAACCCGTTACAAAGTACCGCATTGGCTTGTCCTCAGTATGAGCCGGATCATGAGCGCGACCTGCACGAGGGTGTGCGCAGCACCCGATCCCGCGCGCGGCATCATCGATCCAGCGCTGCGCCGCGGTCAACCGCCGCTCCGTGGATTCCTTCGTCGCGTTCGAGCCCTCGCGCTTTGTGTGATATGAGGAGGCCCCATGTCCCGGCCGCGACCCGCCACCACCGACGAACCATTACGCTTCGAGCTCGCGCCGACCTCGGCCGTGCTCACGGCGCGATCTCACAACCGGTTCGTGCTGTGCCCGGTGTGCCAGGTCGACAACTCGAGCTACCTGTTCCACCGTGCCGGCGTGCGGTTCGTGCGCTGCACCGGGTGCAGCGCGGTCTACGTCAACCCGGCGCGCGAGCACCCGCTCAATGACCTCGACATCGCGCGCGCCCGGCCGTTCACCAACCCGCACGATCGCGAGCTGATGGCGGCCGACTTCGAGCGCCTGCTCGACCACCTCGCGGCGGACCACCAGCGCCTCACGGGCACCCCGCTGGTCCGCACGGTGCTGCTCGGCCGCTACCTCGCGGAGTTCGCGACCGGCCCGGTCGCGCGCCGGGTCGGCCTCGCGGTCGCCGAGATCGACGACGCCGCGTTCGAACGGCTGTCGATCGCGTCCGAGATCGGCTGGGCCAGGCCGCTGCTCGCCGGCGCGCCGCAGCTCGTGATCCTGCACGAGCTGCTCGAGAGCTGCAGCGACCCCGGCGCGGTGATCACCACGCTCAGGGCGGCGCTGCCGGCCGAGACCCTGTTCGCGGTGACCTACACCAACACCGACTCGCTGCCCGCGCGGATGATGCGGCGCTACTGGTCGAGGTCGTTCGACTACAAGACCGCGTTCCTCAGCACCGGCAACCTCACCGCGCTGCTGGCGCGCTACCAGCTCGTGCTCAAGGCGCAGTTTCCGCTGCCGGTGACGCGCACCGCCCAGTACGTCGGCGAGATCGGCGATCGCACCCTGCCCGGCCTCGCCCGGCTGGTCGCCGCCACCCCGCTGCGCGATCTGCCGGTGCCGGTGCGCGCCGGCAACCGGGTCGCGGTGTTCGGGCCCAGCACGGTCGGCCAGCCCGGCCGCAGCGAGAAGCTCTCGATCATCATGCCGGTGTTCAACGAGGCACGCTACGCGGCCCAGGTGATCGACGCGGTACTGGCCAAGCCGCTCCGGATCGATCGCGAGGTCATCATCGTCGAGAGCAACAGCACCGACGGCACCCGCGAGATCGTCCGGCGCTACGAGGGCCGGCCCGGTGTCCGGGTCGTGCTCGAGGACGAGCCGCGCGGCAAGGGCCACGCGGTGCGCACCGGCTTCGCCCACCTGACCGGCACGATCGTGCTGATCCAGGACGCCGACTTCGAGTACGACATCGACGACTACGACGCGCTGCTCGAGCCGCTGCTCCAGCACAAGGCGATGTTCGTGCTCGGCTCGCGCAGCCTCGGGCTGGATGACTGGAAGGTCCGCAAGTACGACAAGACGCCGATCCGCGGCCTCGCGTTCAACTTCGCGCAGATCCTGTTCGCCAAGACCTACAACCTGCTCTACCAGCAGCGCGTCACCGACGTACCGACGATGTTCAAGGTGTTTCGCACCGAGTGCCTCGACGGGCTCGATCTGCGCAGCAACGGCTTCGAGCTCGACATCGAGCTCGCGTGCAAGCTCGCGCGCAACGGTCACTCGCCGATGGAGATCCCGGTGAACTACGTGGCGCGCGGCTTCGACGAGGGCAAGAAGGTCCGGTTCTGGCGCGACGCGATCCCGTGCTATGGCGCCTTCTTCCGGTACCGGTTCACCTAGGGCGCGCGTGCCGGCCTCCGACCGACCCGACGGCCGCTCGGTCCTGGACAGCGCGGCGCTCGCGCTGGCGATCGCGGCGGTGCTCGGCGTGATCTACGCGCTGCTCGCGCGCTTCGTGCTCGACGGGTTTCCCTACTCGGGCGACGAGTACAGCCTGTCGCTGCAGGGCGAGCTGTTCGCGCGCGGCGTGCTCAGGGCGCCCGCGCCGGCCCACATCGAGTGGCTGCGCATCGACCACGTCATCCTCGACCACTGGATCCGGTCGAAGTACCCGCCCGGGGCGGCGGCCCTGCTCGCGATCGGCGGGCGCTACGGCGCCGCGTGGCTGGCCACGCCGGTCGAGGCGGTGGTCACGCTGGTGGTGGTCTGGCACACCACGCGCCGCGTGCTGGGGCCACGCCCGGCGCTGGTCGCGCTGGGCGCGCTGGGCGTCGCGCCGCTGTTCATGTTCCAGGCCGCGGCGTTCTACACCCACACCGCCACGCTGATGGTCCTCGCGATCGCGTTCGCCGCGGTGGCGGCGTGGACGCGCGCGCGCCACGACCGCTGGCTCGTGCTCGCGGGCATGGCGATCGGCTGCGCGTTCTTGACCCGGCCGCTCGACGCGGTGCTGTTCGGCCTCGCGATGCTCGCGCTGCGCTCGCCGCGCGCGATCGTGATCACCGCCGCCAGCGCCCTGCCGTTCGTCGCGCTCACCCTGGTCTATCAGGCCGCGCAGTTCGGCTCGCCGTTCACCGACGGCTACAGCGTCTACGAGCCGGAGTTTCGCGCGATCTACGGCGCCGACACCGCCGCGACCTCGCTGTCGCTCAGGCACCTGGTGAATCCGGTCCAGCTGTGGAACCACATCGACATCTATCGCGCGTTGATCATCGACTGGACGGTGGCCGGCACCGCCGTGGTCGCGCTGGTCGGCGCGTACGCGATCGGCCGCGACCACCCGGCGCGCCCGATGCGCACGTTCTCGATCGTGCTGATCGCCGTGTTCGCCGCCGCGCTGTTGCCGGTGATCTCCGATCCCGATGACGGTGCCCGGCCGCGCTACCTGTCGACCACGCTGATCCCGATCGTGTTCCTCGCCGCCGCCGGGTTCGCGCCGACCAGCGCCGCGCTGGCGTCGCGGTTCGGCCGCCGCGTGCGCACGGTCATGGTCGTGGCCGCGGTGGTGTTCGCCCTCGCCCAGCTCGCCTCGTTCCTCCAGGACCGGACCCCGAAGCTGTGGAAGCGCGAGGGGCTGTACCAGGCCGCCGCGGCGCTCCACCTGCGCGACGCCGTGGTCATCGTCCGCGCCAGGTACCCGGCGCGCTACGCCCGCAGCGGCCCGTGGTACGACGGCGTGCTGTACCTCTCGGCGCCACCCGAGACCACCGCCGAGATCATCGCCGGCGCCTACCCCGGGCGACCGATCTGGGAGGCCCACGAAGGCGAGCCGTGGACCCTGGTTCGCGTGCGGTGATCGTCGCTCGCGTCACGGGCCGCGCTCGTCGCCGTCGCCCAGCCCGCGCAGCCCGCGCACGATCGAGCGCGGCGTGATCGCCTCGAGCCGCGCGAGCAGCGCCAGGTAGATCGCCAGCACCACCGCAGCGACCGCGACCAGGCGCGGCAGCGGACGCGCCGGCACGGCCGCATGCACCACGACCGCCGCGACCGCCGCGCCGGCGCCGCATACGACGATCCGGGCGAGCCGCCGCAGGTAGTCGGCGAGCGTGACGCCACAGCGCGCGAGCGCGCGTGACAGGAGGACCGCGAACACCAGCGGGTAGGCACTCGCCCACGCCCACGCGACCACGACGAAGCCGCGGTCCGGGAACGCGGCCGCCGCGACCGCGAACGCGACCGGCAGCGCGACCGCGGCGAGCGCGTGGTAGAGCAGCGCGTCGGTCGCGTGACCGAGCCCCGCCAGCATCGCCGGCAACACGAAGCTGATCATCCGCAACCCGCCCACCACGCACAGGATCCGGGCCGCGGCCGTGGCCGCCGGCGGAAGCGGCGGGTACAGCACCGCGAGCAGGTCGTCGGCCGCCACCGCGAGGACCACCACGACCGGCACCAGCGCGACCGCGTTCTGGCGCGTGAACCGGATCAGCAGCTCGCCCGCGCGCGCCGGGTGGCTGAGCACGCGCGCGAACGCCGGAAACGCGACCTCCGCGGTGACCAGCGAGATCAGCCGCACGACATCGAGCACGAGCTCGTAGGCCAGCCGGTACGCGCCGACCGCCGCGTCGCCCCAGGTCCGGCCGATCACGACGTAGTCGGCATTGGCGTAGATGTGGTACAGGAGCTCGCCGCCCGCGACCTGAACGCCGTAGCCGAGTGCGCGGCGGGCGATCGCGCGATCGAACGCCAGGGCCGGCCGCCACGGCCGGTACAGCTGGATCCCGATCGACGTGACGACGCCGTTGGCGAGCGGGCCGATCACGAAGCACCAGATCCGCAGCGCCGGATCGCCATGGCCACCCAGATAGGCACACACCAGCTTGGCGGTCGCGTCGGCGAACGACGCCACGACCCGGACCCGGGTCAGCGCGTCGAACCGGAGCTCGCGGCGCAGCAGCGCCTCCGGGACCAGGTGCACGGTCTGCAGCACCAGCTTCACGCCGTAGCCAACCAGCAGGCTGCCGATGATCGGCTCGCCGAACACGCCGCCGATCCGCGGACCGAGGCCGATCATGCCGGCCAGCACCGCCCCCGACGCCGCGACCGCGATCCACAGCATGGTCGACAGCGCGCGACGGTCGCCGTCGCCGTGCCGCACGATCGCCGCGGGCATCCCGAGCCCGGCGCAGCGCTCGAGCAACGGCAGCACCGCGCCGGCGAGGGTCGCGATCCCGAGATCAGACGGCGAGAGCCACAACCACAGGCAGGTCACCGTGGTGGCCAGGTCGAGGACGCCGGACAGGCCGCTCGCGAATCCGACCCATGCGGTTCCCCGCCTGATGTTGCGGTCGTCGTTGGCCATGCGCGGCGTGCGGATCCACTGTAGCCGCCCCGGTCTCGCGAGCGCCTAGCGATCGCTCCGGGAATCGGCGGTCGTGGAAACGCCGTCGCAGTGCGCCCCGGCACGCCGCCGGTAGATCCGCATCCCCGCGACCTCGGCCTGGGCCTCGTACGCGCAGTCGAGCACGCGCGCCAGCCGGGGAAACTTCGCGGGTGGATACTTGCCGTAGAACGCCACGTTGCCGGGCGATCCATCGACGATGAACCTCGGCTGCCGGGTGTCGAGATCGCGCTCCAGCATCAGCCACGCCTCGGGGACGATGTTGCGCGACGAATCGACCGTCGCGTCGGTCTGGGTCGCGGTCGCGGGCGACGCCCCGGTGAGGTAGTTCGCGAACGCGAACCGGCACCCGAGCGGCCGCTCGGCCTCGAAGTACAGCACCGGCGAGTTGCCCCACACGCACAGCCCGCCGGGGCCGTGACCGTCGAGCCACGCGACGACGCGACCGTAGTCGGGATCGGGCTCGCCGTACCACTCCATGAGCGGGCCATGCAGCACGCCGAGCGCCAGGTAAGCCAGCGCCGGCAGGCCGATCGCGACGCCGACCACCGCGCGCCGGCGATCCCACAGCCGCGCCGCCGCCGGTGCGGCCAGCACGGCGAGCGGCGCCGTGAGCTGGTGAAAGTAGTGGCCGAAGAACCGCCCGCCGACGAACACCGCCACGCCGCTGACCAGCAGCCACCCGGTCGTGAACCGCACGAACGGGTCCCGCCGCGCGGCCACCACCGCCGCCAGGCCGAGCCCGTAGAGGATCGCCGCCGACCCGATCACCAGGCCACCGCGGAGCGCGAACCGCACGATCAGCTCGCGGAGCGACGTCCCGACCTCGATGTAGGCGAAGTTGAACTTCAGCCAGAACACCGCCGCGGCGAGCCCGCCGCCGCGCCACAGCCAGCCGACCGCGAGCGCGAGCGCGGCCAGGAACCCCGCCCCGATCGCGGTGACCACGAGCAGCCGTCGGCCGACGCTGCGGTCGCCCCAGCCGAACACCACGGCGGCGGCAAATAGCGGCAGCTGGATGCCCGCCTGGTACTTGAACAGGCACGCCACGCCGACCAGCCCCCCGGCGAGCGCGTACGCGGCGAGCCGATCGCGCGCCCCGAGGAACACCGCGACCGCACCGACCAGCGGCAGCATCATGAACAGCTCGCAGTTCGCGGCCAGCGCATCGACGTCGACCAGCGTGGTCGTGAACACGATCCACAGCACCGCGGCCATCACGGGCGCCCGCGGATCGGTCCCCGGCCAGTGCCGCCGCACGATCCGCGCGAGCACGAGGCCGGTCGCGAACACCACGCCGATCAGCAGCAGGTGGAGCACCACCATGCCGCCGACCGGCCCGCCGATCGCCTGGGTCGCGGCATACGTGACGTAGATCGCGGGCGGCTTGTGATCGACGATGTCGGCGTAGAGCTCGTGGCCCGACAGCATCTCGCGCGCGACCACGGCATAGATCGCCTCGTCGTCGGACAGGCACGGGCGGACCAGCGAGACCACGCGCAGCGCGATGCACAGCCCGAGCAGCCCGAGCACGGCCGTGCGCTTCACGCAGCCCTCGCCCGGACGGTCGGTCGATCTCGCATGACGTCGGTCACGGCGCGGCGGCTTGCTCCACGAGCTGAGTTGCCGCACGCGCCGGTTTTCATCGCGCCGACTGCAGGATTCACGGCGCCGATGGTTCTCACAGGACGTCGGGAGCTGCAACTCCTGTGTGCACGGCCCGTGACCGACGCGGAACCCGGCCTCGCGCGCCACCGGGAGGGTCTCGAACCCGGCCTGCCAGTCGGTACCGCGCGTGAACAGTAGCTCGGCGCAGGATCGCGATCGCCGATTCGCGAGCTCATCGCGCGGCGGTCCCCTGCATCAGATCCACCTGACGCCACCGGTGCGATCGATCAAACGGTACGATGGCACGACCACGGAGGCACATGGCGGACTCGCTGACACTCGGGCAAGCACGGGCACTGTGGTGGCACAAGCAAGCGCTCGCGGGCACGAGGAAGGGGACGCTGGCGAGCGTGCTCGGCGACTCCGGCTGGCTGCGCACCCTCGGCGGCACCGACGTGTACCTCGCCGCCCGCGCCCGCCGGCCGGGCATGAAGCGCAGCGAGCTCGACGCCGCGGTGCTGGCCGGCGAGCTGCGCGTCCACCCCGCGGTGCGCAGCTGCATCTACCTGGTGCCGTCGAGCGTGGTGCCCGATCTGCTCGCGCTCAACGCCGAGCCGTGGCGCGCCCAGACCGAGAAGGACCTCGCCAAGGTCGGCCAGCCGTTCGCGGTCGTCGAGGCGCTCGCGCCGGCGGTGCTCGCCACGCTCACCACCCCGATGACGCCCGACGCGATCCGCAAGGCGTTCCAGGGCGAGATCCCGAGCTTCGGCGACGCCGGCAAGAAGGTCGGCCTGTCGTCGCCGCTGCCGCTCGCGCTGCGCCTGCTCGAGCTCGCCGGTTCGATCGAGCGCACGCTCGACGGCGGCCGGCTCGACAGCGATCGCTACCTGTGGCGCAAGACCCTGGGGACGCTCGGCGCCGCGGCCGGCGATCACGACCAGCGGCTCGCCAACGTCATCGCCGCGTTCCTCGGCTTCGCCGCGCCCGCCACCCTGGCCGAGCTGTCGGCGTGGGCCGGCCGCGCGCAGCGCGACCTCAAGCCGGCGCTCGAGCGGCTCGACGCGGTCGCGGTGACCGTCACGAGCATCGGCGAGGCCTACGCGCGGCCGGCGGACCTGACGGCCCGGCCGCCGCCGCCGCGCGGCACCGCGCTGGTCGCGTTCGAGGACAACTACCTGGTCAACCACGGCCTGGCGGCGGTGACCGATCCCCGGCACCACGCGATCGAGGCCAACATCTGGGACGGCGACCAGGGCCCCCGGACGCTCGGCAAGGCGAGCCACGTGCTGTCGCGCACGATCGTCGTCGATGGCCTCGTCGCCGGGTTCTGGGAGGTCGATCCGCGCGGCGGCGGCGCGGTGTGGCACACCTTCGATCCGGCGCCCCCGCCGCTCGCGCAGCAACTCGACGAGCTGACCGCCGAGGCCGCGATGTTCCTGCTCGACGAGCTCGGTCACGCCAAGGTGTTCGCGCTCGACACCATGGACGACGTCCAGCGCCGCGCCGACCGCATCGTCCGGCTCGCCGCCGGCAAGGCCGCGCGGGCGCCGATCACGCGGGTGCCGCCGGTCGCCGGCAAGCCGCCCGCAGCGCGGTCACGGACCGCCCGGCCGCGCGCCGGCAAGAAGCCGCGCTGACCCGACGGCGATCGACGGGCGATCTGCGTGCGCCCACGCAACGACGGGCCCGTGGACGCGTGCGACCGCATGGCCTGCAGCAAATGCTGGCATGCCGCATCGCGTGACGAGATCCCCCGAGGCAACGCGCTGCGACGATGCCTGATGGCGGAGACTCGGCTAGAGTCCCATCGTGCCCAACCTGCTCGCGATGTCGTTCGAAGGCGAGCTCGCGCCGTCGTTCACGCTGCGCTGCCTCGAACCGGGGCGCAAGCTGCCGGATGGCTGGGGCCTGGGCTATTATCCCAAGGGCGAGCCGTCGGCCGCGATCCTGAAGGAGCCGGCGCCGCCGCAGACCTCGATCCGCAGCCAGCTCGCGCTGGCGTGGGAGCAGGTCGCCTCGAAGCTGTTCGTCCTGCATATCCGCCACGCCACCTGGGGCCAGCTGTCCGACGCCAACACCCAGCCGTTCGCGCGCACCTGGGGCCGCCGCGACTGGGTGATGGCCCACGCCGGCAGCCTCGATCGCAAGCCGGCCGACGTCGCCGGGCCGTTCGAGCCGGTCGGATCGACCGATACCGAGGCGATCTTCTGCGGTTTGCTCAACCGGTTCGTCGAGCGCAGCTGGCGCAACCTGGCCGAGGTCGAGCTCGACGTCCTTGTCGGCTGGCTGGCCGAGCTCAACGAGGTCGGCGAGCTCTCGATCTGCCTCACCGATGGCCGCGACCTCCTGGTCCACGCCGATCGCCGCGGCGTGCCGCTATGGATCGGTGAGCTGGCGCCGCCCTACGAAAAGATCGCGTTCGGTGATCACGATCTCGAGATCGACCTCACGCGGCGGGGCGCCAAGAGCCGCAAGGGCGTGATCGTGTGCACCGAGCAGCTCACGCCGCGCCCCGGCGATGCGGCACGCGCCGTGAAGTGGCGACAGCTCGACCATGGCAGGCTGCTGGTCATCCGCGAGGGCGCGATCGTCGGCGAACGTTCGACCGGCGGCGTGCTCGACACCCCGCGCAGACGGTGGCAGCCCGCGAAGACGGAGCCCAAGATGTTCGACGTCGTACATCGTACGATCTACAAGTACGCGCAGGCCGTGGAGCGCTCGCTGCACCTCCTCCGCCTCACGCCCGTGCACGACCGCATGCAGACGGTGCACGCCCACGAGCTCACGATCTCGGTGCCGCACCAGGCCCGCGACTACGAGGACGTGTTCGGCAACCAGGTCCGCCGGATCGCGATCGAGTCGCCGTTCTCCGAGATGGTGATCGAGTCGCGCAGCGTGGTCGAGGTCCTCGACGTCGATCCGCTCGAGTTCGGGCCGCTCCACGTCAGCTCGACCATCCCGCTGGTGTGGATGCCGTGGCAGCGCCAGGTCCTCGATCCGTACCTGTTGCCGCCCGAGCTGGCCGAGACCCAGCTGGCCGAGCTCGGCGAGTACGCGATGAGCTTCGTCAAGCGCAACGACTACGATCTGCTCGCCACCCTGCTCGACATCAACGACTCGATCCACCGCGAGTACACCTACAAGCAGGGCTCGACCAACTTGCAGACCACCGCGTTCGACGTCTACGTCAACCGCCGCGGGGTCTGCCAGGACTTCACGAACCTGTTCATCTGCCTGGCCCGGCTGCTCGGCGTGCCGGCGCGCTACGTGTGCGGCTACATCTACACCGGGCCCAAGTCGGCCGACATCGCGCCGCGCGAGCGCCAGGGCGAGGCGTCGCACGCCTGGGTCCAGCTCTACCTGCCGCAGGTCGGCTGGAAGGGCTTCGACCCGACCAACGGCATCCTGACCCAGACCGACCACGTCCGGATCGCGGTCGGCCGCAACTACCTCGACGCCACGCCGACCAGCGGCACGATCTTCGTCGGCGGTGGTGGCGAGACCCTCGCCGTCGAGGTCCGGGTCGAGCCACACCGCGTGGCCGAAGCCGACCGCATCGTCGGGTAAGACCCGATGACGACAGCCGGGTGAGCTACCGCAGCCGCGAGCAAGACTTGCCGCCGTCGAACGCGGCATCCGTCACTCCGATTGGCCACGACCGCCGTAGATCTGGCTCTCGCGCCCGGCCTTGATCTGACGACGCGCGCCATCGTACCCTGGGAGAAGCATTCGGTGGTTTTGCATCCAG
>Ga0307508_10005101_pt1 | contig 12598 bp, 10 predicted proteins | sample 9_EM_MG_FD_203089 | JGI IMG/M metagenome (GOLD analysis project Ga0307508, IMG submission 203089) | Populus trichocarpa ectomycorrhiza microbial communities from riparian zone in the Pacific Northwest, United States - 9_EM | ecosystem: Host-associated > Plants > Roots > Unclassified | place... | reverse complement strand
GCGGGCTGGTCGGCGGCGGGCTGGTCGGCGGCGGGCTGGTCGGCGGCGGGCTGGTCGGCGGCGGGCTGGTCGGCGGCGGGCTGGTCGCGGGCGTTGTCTCCACCGCAGCGGCCCCTGCGCGCGTTCCCCGTGCGGCTGCGGGCGTGCGCGTTCGGCGTGGCGCTGCTTTCGGCGCCGGCCGGGCGCCTGGCTTGCGCGTTACCTCCGCTGCGGCCACCGGCCTGGGGGATCGCACGGTTGCCACTGCTCGCGCGCGTTTCCCGGTGGCTACAGGCCGCGTGGGTGCCGGCCGCGTGTTGGTTCCCGCGGCCAACCGCGTACGCTGCGGCGCGATCGGCGCCAGGAGGCGATCGCGCTCGCGGTCGAGCATGGCCCGACCGAGCCGTCGGATGTCCGCGAGAAATCGCTCGACCGCAGCGGCCAGCTGCGCGCGGTGATCAGGGCGCATGAGCCGATGATCGTCGAAGCTACCGTCTGGCGCCAGCCAGCGACGCCCCGGAGCCCTATCTGGTCGCCGCCACGGCGATGCGGGCGAGCGCCCCCGACCAGTCGACGCCGGCGACACGCCCGCCAACGCGAGCACCTCGCCCGGCCCCGGCCGTTCCGCTGGCGGAACACCCGGAACGTCGCAAAATAGCGGCAACCGGCGGCAGACGGCGGCAGACGGCGGCATTCGTGGCTCGAGCATACGCTGCGGGGCGAGCTCGGCCGGGCCGGCGTGCTCCCAGGAGCAGCCGCGGCCCGAGCTCCGGCCGCGGCGCGGCCGACATCAGCGCGGCGTTCACCGAGCTGGTCGGCGGCGCGGCCGACAGACATCAGCGCGGCGTTCACCGAGCTGGAGGTCCTGGCCGAGCTGGTCGATGCCGGCGAGCTGGCCCCGAGCCTCCTGGCCGCGGCGCGGCCGACATCAGCGCGGCGATCGCCGAGCTGGTCGAGCTGGCGGGATCTGCAAGGGGGAACCAGACCGCGCGGCGCGCCCGGTTCGACGGGAGGGCCTCGGCCGTCCGGCCGGGTTCGCCGGTGGCGAGATCGCGCGCTGTGGTGCGCGGGCAGCGGTGCGCGAGCTCGCCAGCGTAGACCAGGTCGTCCGGCGCTTGCCATCGATGAAGTGCGGCTGGCTGGCGCAGGTGAAGGAGACGGTGGCGATCGGCGCGGTGGCGCTGGCGATCGGCGCCGCGGTCGAGGCGGTGCTCGAGGCGCTCGTGTTAGCTTAGAGAGCGTGCCACTTCGTAGCGACGACCGTACAGACCTTGATGTTCGTGCACAGAGCGAGATGCAACGCGCTATGGATTCGCCTCAGCTCATGGTGCAAGCGGAGGTGCTCCACCGAGCTGGTCTCATAGTCCTGCTAGTCAGCGGCGACGTGGCGGAGGAATACGGAGTGCCCGCGCAGCCGGACGGCGATTTCGTAGCCATAAGGGGCGTATCGCCCGACGACGACGACGACATGGAGCTCATCCTTGAGCATGCATCCGAGTCGATGAAGGCTCAATTTAGAGCGCCGCACGACGACGACCTAAAACGAATGGTGTTCGTACACTGCGGCTCAGTCCACCATCGGATCCTGAAGCGCAGGACAAACTAGACCTCGTAGAGAGGCGTTGCCGAACACCACCGCGGGCCGCGCGAGCGCGAGCCCAGCACGAGCGCGGGGCCGACGTGGGGTCGCCTTAGTAAACGGACAGAAACCAACGCGAAGGCCCTTAGCGTTGGTTTCTGTTCCGTTGCTAACGGACCCCGAGCTGGTCGACGCCGGCGAGCTGGCCTGAGCTTCCGGCCGCGGCGCGGCCGACATCCCTGGGCCGAGGCTGGTCGACGCCGGCGAGCTGGCCCCGAGCCTCCGGCCGCGGCGCGGCCGACATCAGCGCGGCGATCGCCGAGTTCGAGGTCCTGGCGGAGCTGGTCGACGCCGGCGAGCTGGCCCCGAGCTTCTGGCCGCGGCGCGGCCGACATCAGCGCAGCGATCGCCGAGCTCGAGGTCCTGGCGGAGCTGGTCGACGCCGGCGAGCTGGCCCCGAGCTTCCGGCCGCGGCGCGGCCGACATCAGCGCGGCGATCGCCGAGCTCGAGGTCCTGGCGGAGCTGGTCGACGCCGGCGAGCTGGCCCCGAGCTTCCGGCTGCGGCGTGGCCGACATCAGCGCGCGGCGATCGCCGAGCTCGAGGTCCTGGCCGAGCTGGTCGACGCCGGCGAGCTGGCCCCGAGCTTCCGGCCGCGGCGCGGTGGCGGCGAGCTGAGTCGTCGCGTGGAGGTTCGCGCGTCGTCCGGGGTAGACGTCCCGAGTTCGCCGGCGTCCACCAGGGCGAGGACCTCGAGCGCCCGAGCCGAGCTCGCGCGTGCTTGCAACCGGCCGCGCGGCAGCGGTCGGTTGCCGCGCGGGCCGCTGCCGTCCGGCCGGGGTCGGGATGCGCGCACCGGGTTGCTTGCGCGCAGTCATCGCCGCTGTCGCGCGGCCGAACGTCATCGGCCCGCGCGGCAACCGACCGCTGCCGCGCGGTGACGAGAGCGCCAGCGCTGGCGCGCGGACGTGGCCCGCTTGACCGTGCACGCGGGGCGTTGCCTAGCGAGCGCGCGCGCGTCAATGGAGGGCGAGCAACGCGACGCCGGCGATCAGGCGCGACGGGACACTACGCCGCGCCCGGGGAGCTCCGGGCGAACGCCGTTTTCCAACAGCCGCCGCCGCTTGTCACCTATCGCGCAGGCTTGACCTGGGGTCCCGCGGGCCTACAGTTGCGCGATGCAGGGGGCATGAGCGAGCCGCGCAGGCGCGTCCTCTTGGTGGAGGACAACGTCGACAGCGCCGAGCTCCTGGCTGAGCTCCTGCGCGCCAAGGGGTTGGAGGTCGTGATCGCGCACAGCCCGACGGCCGCGCTCGACCTCGTGGCGACGTTTTCGCCCGAGGTCGTGCTCCTCGACGTCGGCTTGCCCGAAATGACCGGCTACGAGCTCGCGCGCCGGATCCGTCAGTCCGGGGCCACGTGCCGCCTGATCGCCGTCACGGGCTACGGAGACCCTGATTCTCGGTCGCGTTCGCGCGATGCGGGATTCGCCGCCCACCTCGTGAAGCCGGTCACCGTGGACCGGATCCTAGGAGCGATCGCCGACGACTCATGACGCGGTCGATCGCGCTCGAGCCCGGTTGTGCATCGCTAGATCGAGCGGCGCGCGAGCTCGGCGCGCGCCACCGCCGGCGACCTCGCCATGGTCGACTAACTAACTAACTAACTAAGTCGGCGCGTGCCGATGATTCATCGAAGCAACGCGGTCACGGTCACGACAGCTGCAAGCAAAGCGACGACAGTCGCCATAGCCTGCCAACCGCTCGCGGTGACGTCGACATCGAGATCACCGACGAGGTCGGACGGGTGAGAGCTGGCCGGCGTGCGGCGGGCATGGAGGGCGAGCTGGGGTTGAGACTTCCGGGTCACGCGGCATCGCTGGGTCTGGTCGTGCGTCGTAGCGGGGCGGCCCGGGATTTTCCGAGCCGTCGGTTGAAGGGTCAATTTCGTCACGAATAGAAGTAGTGAGCTCGACCCTCCAAACGCCGAAAAAACGACATGCCTCATTGGAATAGTCAGACCAGCGCGCCCACGAGGACGGCGACCAGCGCGCCGCGATCGCCGCCACGGCCGAGCTCGCCGGGGTCGACCAGACCGACGACCAGCGCGCCGTGATCGCCGCCCGCGGTCGAGCTCGCCGGGCCAGGCCGAGGACCTCGAGCTCGGCGACCAGCGCCGACCAGGCCGAGGACCTCGAGCCCGGCGACCAACGCGCCGCAATCGCCGCCGCCGCCGAGCTCGCGGCCGGCGACCAGGCCGAGGACCGCTCGCCGACCAGACCGAGGACTCGAGCTCGAGCTCGGCGACCAGCGCGCCGCGTTCGCCGCCGGGGCCGAGCCGCCGCCGGCGACCAGGCCGACGGCTGACGACCAGCGCGCCGCGAGCGCCGCGGCCGAGCTCGCCGCCAGCGACCAGGCGAGCTAGTTACCGCCGCCCCGCCACTCGCCGATGTCGATCGCCGCGACAGCGGCCGAGCACGAGCACAAGGTTGGCGGCCGAGCACAGGTCGGCGGCGAGCCGTGCGGCGCGAGCGGCGAATCTCAAGCACCAGGTCGGCGGCGAGCCGCACGGCGCGAGCGGCGAGCTCGTGAACCCACGACGCCTTTCCGATCGAATCGCTTGCCCACGAGCGATCTCGTCGACGGCGGACACACGAGGCACCATATCCTGAGTCGCGCGAGCTTCAAGTACACGCGACCGAACAATGGGTGACCCGGGCACACGTCGCGCAGCTTGAGCTCGATCGGAGGCGCAGCGGTCGAGCACACGCCGCGGCCGAGCTCGCCGGCGTGCTCCTGGTCGACCTCGAGCTGGGGTCCCGTTAGCAACCAGCTACGACGCCCGCCGCGCCGTTCAACCCGATCCGTGTCGCGGCCCATCGAGCCTGCGACCCATGACCCGTGGAGCGGCTCGGCGGCGGCGGGTTGATCACTGGCGCGCCGCGGCCTCGGACGAGCGGGGTCCGGCTCGCCGGCGTGCGCCAGGCTCCGAACGCGCAAGCGTCCGCCGGGGAGTCTGGCAGCCCCTCGCTCGCGTCCGGCGACCGCTGGTTGAAGCCAAGCCGGCACGCGCTGACCACGACCAAGGTGGCGATCGCGCGAGACAGCCCGACGTGGTTCCTTGGCCTCACGGTGCCCCTCGCTGGTGCCGAGTATAGCGCGCCTGAGCCGTGCAGCGCCGAGCCGAGCACCACGATCTTGCAGCGGCAAGCGGAGCGAGCCGTTCCTGGCGATGTGCGTCAGGCAGGCTCACAGCGAAGGGACCATGCGGATCGCGCCGTTGCTCGAGCTCGTGTAGAAGATGTCCGTCTTGCCCTGACCGACGATATCGACTGCCTGGATCGCATTGCGAATGCCGGTGTCGCGGACATTCGTCGTCACGATCTTGAAGCTTCGATCGCCACGACCGACGAACGCCAGGATCGTCTGATCGGTCGTGTCGAACGGCTGGACGATCGACACGTCCGGAATGCCATCGCCGTTGAAATCACCGACGACGAGCGCCCTGATACTGCTCGTTGCCGCGGTCAGAACGGGCGAGCCGAACGTGCCATCGCCCATGCTCTTCGCGACAACCAGCTTGTCCTTCGCCGTCGTCGTCGTCACGATGTCGGCGTTGCCGTCGCCGTCGAAATCACCGATCGACATCAGATCGGTCGCGGCCACGCCCGAGTCGACGACGCCGGCCGCGTAGGTCCGTGCGCCGGTTCGCCGGAACGTCTCGATCGATCCGGCGTTCTCGCGCACCACCAGATCCGGATGATGATCGCCATCGATGTCGGCGACAACGACCTGCGCCGCGGCGGTGACCGTGGTGAGCTCGTTGAGCGGCTCGAAGGTGCCGTCGCCCTTGCCGTAGAAGATGACGACCGACGTCGAGCTCACGGCGGCGAAGTCGAGCTTGCCGTCCTCGTCGAGATCGATAAGTCTGCCGGTCGTCGTCGCGTTCGCGATCGTCGAGAAGCCGGTCTGCTTGATCGTCCACACGCCCGTGCCGTCGCCGAGGTAGGTATCGAGCGACGGCGCGGTCATCTGGACGAGCAGGTCAGCCTTGCCGTCGCCGTCGAGATCGCCGTAGAAGAACGGACGTTTCAGCGCGAACTCGAGGGGTGCCGTGAACGTGCGATCGCCGTTGCCGAAGGAGAAGCTCGTCGCGCTCACCGGATTGAGCGCCGCGACCAGATCGACCTTGTGATCGGCGTTGATGTCGACGAGGCCGAAGCTGCTCACGGAGTCCGTGGTCGCCACCAGTACCGGATCGCCGAAGCTCACGTCGATCAGAGCAGTGCACGCGCCCGCCTTGCAGACCGGTGTGGCGCCGGTACATGTCGTGTTCGCGTTGCTCGGGCACGCGTGCACCGTCGTGAAGTCGACGCACGCCGCCTGACAACTCGCACCGTCGTCACCTTGCGGCGCGTCACCACCTCCAAGCGGCGCCGGTTCGGGATAGCCGCAGGCCGCGACGATGGCGGCGACCGCGAACGCGCCGAGCCGCGTGCCCGACATCAGAACCACCCAGCGATCACGAACCCGGCGCGGTACGCGGCTGCGATCGGCTGGACGGTGGTGCCACGCCTGCCGACCACTTGTGCCTCGCCGCTCGACGAGCGCAGCCACAGCCACGCGGCGCCACCCGCGCAGCCGATCGCTGCGACGCTCATACCCTCGGCGACATACCGCTTCGTGTTGGCGGAGTGCCACAGCGACGTGCGGTCGTCGGCGTCGGTGGATGCGAGCGACTTGTCGTACGTGCTGTTGCCCCACAGGTGAAAGCCGATGGCGGCACCACCGAGCGCGACGGCCGTCACGCCGAGCGCGATCTGCAGCGTGCGCGACGGCCGGGCCGATCCGCCGTTCGGGTTCGAGATCGGGACTACCTTTGCGAGCTCGAGATCGGGGATCGCGATCGTCTGGTTGTCACCCTCGGGCTTCAACGTGATCTTCGACGTCCACTCGACGCGACCCGGTGCGTGCGCGACGATCGCGTACGTACCGCCGTCGATCGGAAGTGCGTGGTTCCACGCTCCCGGCTCGACGACGTCGTTGTTGCGCCGGATCTCGAGTCCATCGATCGCGTGTGCGGCCGGCACTTGAATCGTCAGCTTCGAGAGTCGCGGCTCGAGCTTGTATGCGTGGCTGGACGCGACGGTCGCGAGCGCCGTACTGCGCTCGTCGGTCTGGCCGCGAAGCTTGCGGCCGACTTCGATGAACACGCCCCACGCGGTCGCAAGCTGGCCATTCTGCCCGCGGCAATCGGCGAGGTTGAGCAACGTCGTCGGCGCAGCGTCGAGCTTCTCGCTGGCCTCGAACGAGGCGCACGCTTCCGCGTACTTCTTCGCCGCCATGAGATCGCGGCCCTGGCGAAACAGCGTCTCCGCCTGAGCGGCCTCGGGATCGGCCAGCGCGGTGCCAGGACCAGCGATCATCGCCATCAAGAACGTGGAGACAAGGTGTCGGTTCATGTCGACCTCGCTATCGCTGGATGGGGATCCCGTGATCGTCGAGCTGGATCCTCATAGCATCTACTCGGTGCCACGCGGTGGAAATCGTGTGTGTCTGGACTCGGTCAGAACGTGACATAGAGTCCCATCGCTCGACTCGCCGCAGCCTCCAGCATTGCTCGCAGCAGCGCGAAGCGATCTGCGAGCGCGGGCTTGCGGCCGACTAGCTCGTCGAGCTGGCGCAGGTTATCGCGCACCGTCTGCGGGGACTGAAAGTACGACCCCTGCTTGCCAGGATCGAAGCCCTCGAACACTGCACCGAGCAGGATCGACTCCGGGAGGCCATTCTCCTCGAGCAGCTCGCCAATCGCCGGCCATTCGGCGCCGAGCCCGATGTCATCCGCGGGATCGAGGTACTTCGTGATCGCGAAGTCGCCGTACTGGTGCGCATCCTTGAGCTCGATCTGCGACTCCCAGTCCACATCGAGAGCCGCGCCTTCATAGGGGTCTGAGATCTCGCTGCGATGTTGCTCGATAAACGCTCGCAGCTGGGTGAGATCACCGGTCTGGAGCGCCTCCCCGAGCAACCCACCCAGCTCGAAGCGAAAGGCGTCGTCGTCGAATACGAAGGCCTTGTGAAGCATCGACATCGCGCGTCAAACTTCCGCGAGCAGCTTCTGTGCTTCCTTCTGCGTGTCGCGATCGGCGCGCGAGGCTACGAGTTGCGACAGCACCGCGTGAGCTCGCGCGCGATCGATGATCACCGCGGCCCCGCGCGCGAGCGCCTTCACCATCACGTACAGGTCGCTGCGCCACTCGTCGCGCGGCATGTCTGCGATCCATCCCCTGGGGTTGGCCACGTAGGCCGAGATTGCGTCGAGGAGGAACTCGACGTCACCGGCAGCCAGGTCGAACGCGCCGTTGTAGACCGAGGCCAAGGCACCGGCCAGCTGCGGGTCGACGTCGCCCGCTGTAAACGCCTGGCGAACAGATTCAACGCCGTCGAGGCGCAGCGCGATCCCCCGAAACACGTTCGCGACGATCGCGTCCGCCTCCGCAGCGGCCCGATCACGCAGCAGACCTGCTACTTCGCGGTCACCGAGCGCAAGCAACGCGCGCGCCGCGGCGAGCTTGGTGCGTCGCGCCGGTACACCCAAGGTGGCGCGCAGCCGGCCGATCAGATCGTGGCGCTTCGCCGCGCCAGCCGCGTTCGCCAGGTGGGTCGAGAGCGCATCGCGACCGCTCGCCGCTTCGTCGAGTTGTTGCTGCGTAACTTCCACGAGCGCGTTGTTCTCATTGAAGACGCGATACGTATGCATGGCCTCCGTCACTCCTCTAGGTTGCGCTGCGGACATATTGAGCGACATCCCGCGAACGGTCAAGCGAGCCTCGCCGATGACACTACAAGCGCGACGAATCATGGCACGAATTCGCTCGGCGAGTATGTTTCAGTGCTGACGTGCTTGCCGGTGGCTGGATCGTAGCGCTCGATGATGATCTTCGTCGGCAGCTCACCGGTTCGCTGTCGGTACGCTTCGATGTTGCGAATCATCTCCTGGCGGTCCTTCGAGATCGGGCGACCGGCGGGCTTGTCGTCGAGGATCTCTCCGCGCTTGTAGCTGACTGCATCGGGCTGGGCGACTTGGGTATCCGCTCCTACCGGTTCGCCGGTCTTCGGGTTCACCCTCTTGGGTACCCGGACCTTCTGCCCATCCTTCATCTTCATTGGGGTATTGACGTCGTCCCAGTCGCCGCTCTGCCGTCGCGCATCGGCGTTGGCCTTGTGGACCTGCTTTCCGATTCGTGTCGTTTCGGTCTCCCCGGAGACCTCCTTGGTCTTCGCCGGCTCGCCCTTCGCTGGTTCGCCCTTCGCTGGTTCGCCCTTCGCCGGCTCGGACTTCACCGGCCTGGTCTTCACCGGCTCGCCCTTCACCGGCTCGCCCTCCCCCGGGGTGGCCTTGCCGGGCTTCGCCTCCACGGGATGCGTCTTCACCGGCTCGGCCTTGCCGGGCGTCTTGCCGAGCTTCGATGGGGCAGGCTCTTCGCCGCCGCCTACCCGACCGGCACGCTGGTATGCGACGCTGAGCAGCTTCGTAAGGATCATCATCTCGGCAAGCCCGATGAGCTCACGCTGGACGTACTCGGCGTACTTGACCCGCGCCTGCAACATCGTCTCGGTGGTCCGCGGCGCGGTGGCCGGGCAAATGAGGGTCGGTGCAACGACCATCCCCCCAGCGCCCCAGTAGTACGCGTAGCGCGGCGTCTTGTCCGACGCTGGAACGAGCGTCTTTGCGACTGCTGCGACTGCCTCCGCGTAGCTGTTGTAGATGTGGTGATTGATCGGGATCGCCTTCTCGACCGTGAAGCGGATATGGTCTGAAGGGATGAGGATCGAGAGCGGCTGATCTTTGACCCAGACGGCGAATCCAAACAACCAGATGGTGTATCCGACCTGCGTCATCGAGCTGTCGATCCAGAGCGCGTTCGCCTCGGGCGTCGGCTCGTGAACGAGCTGGTTCGGATTCGTCGGGTCGACCTCGAACTCGATCAGCTCGGTCCTCTTCCCAGGAACATCACGGGCCACCGCTGCCGCCGGTGCGCGGATCGGTCCGGCGGGGAGCCCGGCGGCCGCGCGGCCGCCTGCGTGGTCGGCTTCGGTCTCGGCCGCGTCTCCTGGTGTCGTCATGCCCGGCGCGACTCGCCCGTTCGCGTGCTGCAGCACGTGTGCGAGCTCGTGGCCTATCAGCCGATCGCCATCGGGAGTCGACGGCGCGAACTGGCCAGCGGCAAACGCAATGTGGTTCGCTGTGGTGGCGGCGTTGGCCCCGAGGCTATCTACCCAGGCCTCGGCGCGCGCATCGCGGTGTATCCGCACGTGACCGAGGTCCGCTCCGAACGACGACTCGAAGCGCGCGCGCACGTCTGCGGGCAGTGACTTGCCGGCCGTAGCGTCAATCGACACCCGCTCTGGAGCCAGCTGATCGACGCGGTCGGCAACGGCGTCTGCCTCGTGCTCTGCAGGATCGCCGGGCTGGCTCACCTGCAATCCGTCGTGGGTCGGCGCGTTGCGCCCGCGCAGCATCTGGGCCACGTGTGTCAGCTCGTGGGCGATGAGCTTGCGCCCAGCGCGCGTTTCCGGAGCGAACGCGCCCTCGGCAAAAAACACCTCCGCGCCGACCGTGAAGGCTTCGGCGCCGACTGCCCGCGCGACGCGTGCGGCCAGCGCGTCGGTATGAACCCGCACCTCCGCCAGCGAGACGCCGACCACCTGTTCGAACTCGCGGCGGAGCTCCATCGGTAGCGTCTGCCCGGTGCCACGTTGTCGCAGCGCTGCCGCGACCACTTCGCTGTGGTCAGTCTCGCCGCTGCTCACGGCGCGGCGATACAGCGTCATCGGCTGGGGCGCGTTCGCATGCCAGATTGGTGCGCTGTTCGGCGCCGCCGGGCCGAGTCCTCGCGGCAGCCACGGATCGAGCGCCTGCTGGAGCTGACTTGTGGACGACGGCGTCAAGCCGCTGGCGTCCGGGGGCGGTGGGACCGGCGCCATATGGCGGTCGGCGTCGCGCTTGGCTTCCAGCCGCGCCGCGTCGGCGGCCCCGGCGCCGATGTGCGGCGAGCGCCGCGCCGCTAGCTCGCCCGGCAGCGCTGCGCCGGTTGAGCCGCGAGCCAGCGCGCGCTCGACCTCGCCGCCGGCCGCGCTCGTCATCGGCCGGAGCAGCGACACCCCGCGGTTACGCAGCTCGGGCAGTTCTGCTGCAGTGGTCGCCGGGTCCGTCGCGGCCAGCGCCTCGCCGACGCCCCGACCTTCGATCGCTAGGGCGAAGAACTGCTCGCGCAGCGCTGCAACCTGCGACGGCGCGTCGGCCCCGCCCGGTCGCCCGCCTCTCGCTGCCGTAGATGGGGCTCGCTTCTCACCGGCACGTGCGTCGTCCTCGCCAAAAGTTGCCGCGCGTGCGCCGTGCGCAGCCTCATTGAGCTCCATAGATGGGATCAGCGAAGCGATCCGCGCTGTCTGTCCCTGCATCGCGAGCGCAGCGGCGCGCGCGGCCTCGTGCTCGAGCTCCTGCCGCGTGCCGTCTCGCTCGCCGCTATCGCGTTGCTGCACGGCGTGCGCGAGTTCGTGCGCTATGATGTGCTCGCCGCGCTGAGTCTCGAGGTCAACGGCTCCCGGTTCGAGGTAGATGCGTCGCTCTCGTGTGATTGCCCCTTGTCCGACCGGCACCTCTGCGCTGTCTGGATGGAGCTCGACGTCGCCGAACGGCTGGCCGTACGCCCGTTCCATGCGCGCGCGCATCGGTGCGGGCAGCCTGACGGGAGCACGTGGTTCGGCGCCGTGAGCGCCGTCGACGCGCGCTTGGCCGGATGTCTCGGTTGGCTTCGGCGCCTGCAGCGCGGCAAGCGCACGAGCTACATCACTGGCCCCCGGTAGCTCGTCGCGATCTGCAGCACTGGCGGATTCCGGCTGTGTCCGCTCGGCGCGCGGCGACACCATCTCCAGCACTGGTTCAGCGGCGGACTCGGGTGATTCCGTGGGGGAGCCTATCGCCGCGCGCCACTCGGCGGACTCCGGCCCCCAGAGCTCCCACGATCGGTCACGCGCGCTCATGTTGGGCAGCTTTGCGAGTAGCGGCGCGGTCGACCCTTCGAGCGCAGCGAGCTCGCCCCGCGGACCCTCATCGTGCTCGAGACCGTTGGCGAGGTGGTGACGTGCCAACCTGAGATCTTGTTGCAATGCGAGCATCGCCACGACCGCCGCGTAGTGGTCGCGCGACGCGACCGCGCGCTCGAGCTTGGAGCGTGCGGCGTGACCGCCGCCGATGTACCTCCGGAAAAATCCCCGCGAGTCTTCCGGGGTGCAGACGTCCGAGTAGTCTTGGCTCGCCACGAGCGTTGTTCGGCCCGGGACCCCAACACGTGCATGGCTCGACGCGCGAGCCAGCACCTGCGTCGTCTTGCCGGGCACTCGGGAAGACACGTTGCGTGCGGAAGCCGCGCCCGATGCAACCTCGACCTGAGTCCTCTTGCCGGGGGTCGGTTTGAACTGCTCGGCCATCTGCGCGAAGCGCTCACGCGCCAGGCTCTCGTTGCACACGCCGTCGTGATTGGTCGCTTCGCGACGCGCACGCGCCCAGAGCTCCGTCGACTCCTCGGGAGTCAGGCCGTATCGATTGCCTTCGGCGATCGGGTCGAAGTCCTCCCGGCGCGAACGTTCGTGATTGAATCCATCGCCGCGAAACAGGCGCTCCCTCACCGAGCGCCACCCGTATCTATTGCCGCGGCTCTCGCTGTCACCATCGTCCTCGTCGCACGTGTGACCCTAATGAGGCGCAAGCACCCCGCACAAGACGCACGGCCGCGAGATGCTGGTGAGAACGTATGTGTGTCTTCGTCGCCTCGCGACGAAGTGAGCTCTTTCTTCGGCGAAGATGTACTTGCGTCTTGATGAGCTCCTGCTGCGTGAACGCCGGATCCGGCGCCCAGTCGTTCCGCGCCTGGCCGAAGCCGGCGCGCAGCGTCAGCGACGGGTGCCCCGTGAAGTTGGTGATCATAGACCGTTTCGAGCACCTCCAACGCGAACAACCCCTTCACGACACCAGGATA
>Ga0307508_10005100_pt1 | contig 12599 bp, 19 predicted proteins | sample 9_EM_MG_FD_203089 | JGI IMG/M metagenome (GOLD analysis project Ga0307508, IMG submission 203089) | Populus trichocarpa ectomycorrhiza microbial communities from riparian zone in the Pacific Northwest, United States - 9_EM | ecosystem: Host-associated > Plants > Roots > Unclassified | place... | reverse complement strand
CCGCGCGCCGCCCTTGTCTGTGTCCTGTCCTCGGCCGCCGCCGCGCGCCGACTCTTGTCCTTGACCCCGTCCCTGTCCCTGTCCTGTTTCCCCGTCGGGAGCCTTGCCTGACCTAGCCGTTACAGTTCGTGCTGCTTTTTCTTCCGTCGAGGCGGAAAACCTCTGCCGTATATCTGAGTGGTGCCGGTGTGAGAAGTGGTGACTGGGGTTGGGATTCCCCTGGGGTGCATGGACCCCATGGGCGACTCATTGGTCCTGGCAGGGTGTAGATAAGGGGAGATGAGGTTTCATGCAAGCGGGCGGGGTGGCCTTCCCACCAGACTCTCTTCTGTGCGCCATAAGCAGGCGACGTGGTATCCCCTCCTTTCGGTGTAGGGGTCATAGCCCAAGTCCGGTGATCCGTACGCAATCAGCAAGCTACGTGGCATCCCCTCCTTTGAGGGGTCATAGCCCAAGCATCTCGCCGTTTGCAATCTTCCCCTCACCTCTGGAGATATGTGTCTTAGGTCCGTCTCGGCCGTAAGCTCATCTCCGGACCTTATCTCCCTCCTTGACTTTCTGGGTGCATTCCATCATCCTTACGTACCCTTCTCTAGCTCTAGCTACGTACTTGAGATATTTCGGGTGTAACACTACCTCCCCTCCCCCATAGCCTCTTCCCGAGCGCTAACACTTTTCTTCCTCTGTCTAGGTAGCCCATCTCTTTCTGTTCTTCCGCGAGTGGTTTCTTTGTGGGGCAACTTTCGGGTAGTTTAGTTACCATGACTGTAGTCCTCCTCCTCTACAGCCCTCCCAGCCACCGGATCAGGGCATCATTCTCTGTAATCTGTCGGGATGGCTGGGCCCTCTGAGCAGGCCGGTGCGTGCTCATACTATCGTCCAGTCCTATGAAGGGCCACGCTTTGTCCCTACTGGGATTTGTTTCTCCAGGAGAGCGGGTAGGAATTTGGTGGGCCGAGGGCTAGTAACCGGGATTCAGATAGAGGCCACGACAACTCATCCGGATGAAGCAAGCGTGTCTGGAAGTGCCCATACCTTCTCGGTCATCATCCCGTATCTCCCTTCCTGGTTCTCTCAGATCCTCATTACCGGATAGTGAGGTACCCCGCGTGGGTCTGACAGAGAGGCTCTGGTTGCGTGCCCAAGAGGCGGGTCTTTTCATGGGATTCGGTGCCCGAGAAGCGGGTCTTTTTTCGTGCGATTCGGTGCCCGAGAAGCGGGTCTTTTCTCAGGTTGTTCGTCGTTTCGGACTTCAGTTCCGGGGTCGATTTGAACCGAGCTCTTGGCGTGCGGGGAGAGCCTATGGTGCCCTTCGTGCTAGTAACTGGGATCCGGGTAGCATCCTCCTGTGGGCGTGCCGAGGAGTGCCTGCACTGTCGGGGGCGGGGTGTACCCATGGCCTTGGGTACGAACCGCCGGTTCCTTATTCCGAAAGTTGGTCAACCCGGTGTCATAGGTGGGTGTGAGATGAAGTCCTCCAGCCCCTTCATCCCCACTACCACTCGTGCTTTGCCGGGCCCTTTTTGGGACAACCCGTCCAGGCGTTGGTGAGCAGGTAGTCCCTCGGCGCGTCTGGATTTCGTTGGTGAAACTCCCAGAGTCTCTGCAGCCCGCCTACTGAAAAGTTGTCTTATGGTTCTTCCGTCCAGTGCTTGCATTCCGGATAGTTGAGCCATTTGATGAGATATAGGATCCGTTTGTTATTTTCCTGGCCGCGTTCGACCAAGGCTATGACTTCTTCAACGTCGTATTCCTTCGACTGTTCGATGTCGTCTGCCTCTCGTAATACCTTTGAGGGGTCCGGTGTTACTCGGTGTTCGCTAGATCGGTAGGGTTCCAGTAGCGAGACATGGAAGACATTGTGGATCTTCCATTTCCGAGGTAGCATGAGACGGACGCCTAAGGGGGAGACGATTCCCTTGATCTGGAAGGGACCATGATTCTTGTGGTCCAGCTTCTTCGAGGGGCGGCACGTTTTGATGTTACGTCCATTGAGCATCACCAAGTCTCCTACTTGGTATGCCAGGGGTTTCTTTCGCGCCGGGTCGGTGTATCGGCGCATCCGTTCCTGTGCTTCTTCCAGCCCCTTCCGGGATTCGTCGTGCACAGCGCTCATCCAGTGGGCATAGACTTGGCTCGCTGGGTTCAGGGGTTCCGTTGACGCGGGGTCCATGGCCGCTGGGTGGAAGCCATAGTTAGCAGAGAACGCGGACATACCGTTGCCTGTGGTGGTCGAGTTGTTGTAGGCGAATTTGGCCATCGGCAGCAGGCGTACCCAGTCATCTTGTTCCTTGCTGACGAACGCTCGGAGGTAGGCCTCGATCGTCTGGTTGAGCTGCTCCACCTGGCCGTCGGTCTGCGGATGGAATGCGGTTGACAGACGGGACTGGATTCCCAAGAGCCGCAGGAACTCCTTCCAGGTTTCCGAGGTGATCCTGGAGTCGCAATCTGACACAATATCAGTGGGGAGGCCGTGATATTTCCATACCTCCCGGGCGAAGATAACGGCCAGGTCTGCCGCCGTCTTTCCCTCCATCCTCAAGGGGAGGAAGTGCACCATCTTGCTGAATCAGTCGATGATTACCCACCCATAGCTGGTCGCATCCGTTCGAAATTGGGAGTTCCATGATAAAGTCCATTGCTATGGATTGCCACGGGGCATAAGGCAATTCTAGTGGTGAGGACAGCCCATAAGGTGGGTGTTGGGACGGCTTATTCTGCCGGCATTCAGGGCAGCTTCTGACAAAGTCGATAATCCATTCGTTCATTTTAGGCCACCAGAACTTTCGTCGAATTAGCTTGATGGTCTTGTCTAGTCCCATGTGTCCGGCCACCTTTGTGTTGTGCTCTGATTCCATAATCCTCTGTACCAGCCCCTTTGGTACCCAGAGCAGGTTCCGTCGGTACAGTAGGCCATTCTCGCAACTCAGTTCCTTGACCTTTCGGTCCTTCGGCAATGGGTCTTCCTTTGCCACTTCCTGTTCTCTTGCCTGTCTATAGGCCTCGTCCTTCATCCCTCCTTTCCTGATGCCTGTCAGGAATTCCTCTGTTGACCTTCTTTCCGGGAGTGATGCTAGCCGTGCTGAGGAGCAGATGAACGATCGTGTTAGTCGTTCCTCTAAGTGATTCTTTCCCAGAACCGTGGTTATCGGCTGATTTTTTATCCCCCGCTTTTCAGGGTGGTACTCCGAACGCCTTGATAGTGCGTCCAGTTTTCCATTCTGGGAGCCTGGTCAGCAGTAGATTCTGAAGTCGATGCCAGCCAGGTCTTGTACCCATCTCGCTTGTCGTCGGTTTAATACTTTAGTTGTCGTAAAGTATTCCAAGTTCTGATGGTCCGAGTAGACCAGGACTTGGTGGGTTGCTCCTTCGCAGTATCATCGCCAGTGTTTGAAGGCGTCCACTATCGCCAGGAGTTCCTTGTTGTGGATCTCGTAGTTGATTTCGGCGGGTTGGAACTTCCTTGAGTGGAATGCCACCAGGTGTAGGCGTCTCTCCTCATCCCGTTGCGACAGTATTGCTCCTATCGCAAAGTCCGATGCGTCGGTCTCGATGATTACTTCTTTAGCAGGGTTGAAGTGTGCTAGGATCGGGGCCATAGTGAATCGTCGTTTTAGTTCTGAAAAGACTGCCTCCTCTCCCTTATTCCGGGACCATTCCCTGTCTTTCTTGGTCAACTCTGTAAGTGGTTTCGCCATTCGGGAGTAGTCCTGGATAAATCGTTTGTAAAAGTTGGCGAATCCCAGAAACGACTGTGTTTCCGTTAAGGATTCCGGCGTTTTCCAGCTGAGTATTGCCTCCACCATTTCTTCCAACATTCTTATCCCGTTTCTCCCAATAATGTAGCCTAGAAATTCCACTTCCTGGGCTTTCCATACGCATTTTTCGGGCGAGATGGCCAGACCATTGTTCTGCAGGCGTTTCAGGACTTCTCTGACTGTTTCGTCGTGCTTTTCCTCCGTGTCGGTGTAGACTAGTATGTCATCCATATATGCCAAAGTCCCCATGTCGAGCATGTCGGAGATGATATGGTTCATCATATCTTGGAAGGTGGAGGGGGCGTTGGTGAGCCCGAACGGCGTGACTTGGAATTCAAACAGCCCGTACCGGGTTCTGAACGCTGTTTTCCATTCGTCCCCTTTACGGATTCGTATCAGATGGAACCCGTTTTTGAGGTCCATCTTTGTGAACCATTGCGCCCCCTGGACCCGATCTTGCAGTTCCTGCATGAGGGGTAGCGGGTACCGGTTAGGGATCGTGATTCGATTCAGGGCTCGGTAGTCCGCACATAGGCGTAGTCCTCGTCCGTGTGGTTTTGGCACGAAGAGGATGGGCGAGCCGGCTGGGGATGTGGAGTGTTTGATTTTCCCTGTTTTCTCCATTTCCGTCAGCCATTCTCTTATGGTCCGGAGCTCGTCTTCTGAGAGGGGGTAGATGGGTTCCCATGGCGCCTTGCTTCCTTCCTGGAGATCGATCTTGCAGTCGTAAGGTTGGTGTTCTGGAAGGGCATCTGCCGCTTCTTTTCCCAACATTCCGAGGTATTGACGGAATTCCATTGGGATGGCCTTTAATGGGTCTTCTTCTGCTACCGCTGATACGTACCCGATGACTTGGGCGCTAGGATTGGTTGCGATTTATTCTTCCCAGGTTAGGGGGAAGGGACCTATTTCTTACCGGGTGCAGTTTGTTAGGCATTCCGCGCTGTTGAACCGTACTTCTGCGTTCGTCCAAGCCACTTGTGGTGGGTGAGCTATTATCCATTCGAAGGGGAGGAAGGCGTCGATGTCTGCCTCCATTGGTGAGATCTCGAATTTTTCTCTTGCGTAGTGCTTTTGGTGCTGGAGGAGCAGAGGCTTTGTCTAAAATTAGCCCGCTCCTTGGACGCTTTCCCCTGTGTAGCTTTCTATGATGTGGACTCGTTTGTGTTTTTCCTTTGGGATGTCGAGTCTCTCCATGGTTTGGTTGTTAAGGAGTCCTATGGAACACCTGGTGTCCAACAACATCCAGATTTGGTGTTTCTTCCCGTCCAGGTGTAATAACATGGTGATGATGGGACGGGTGCCGTGTGTTTCTCACTTTGGTTTCTTTGACCAGGTTCCAGCACTTGGTTCCTGGTTCTTCCGTTTCCGGGATAGTCCACATATTGTCGTAGAGGTCTCAGGCTGCGGCGGTTCCTGACCCCTTAAAAATCCGAATCGGATTCCTCCCATAGCGCTACTTTCGCGTCCAACTCCATGGCTTCTACGGCTGCAACCATCTGTTGCTTAGATACGGGGGCCTCTTCGGTTCCCTCATCTTCTCTTTCTCTTTTCTGCCTGACAGTGGCCGACTTCCACGGGGCAGGGGGAAGTACGGTCCCTTTGGTCGTGCTGAAGGAGAAGCATTCGTAGGTTCGGTGTTCACTTCTTCCGCACCTCCAACAGTCGTCGCGCTTCTGTCCGCACTACTGCTCCTTTGCCGGGACTCCCTTCATTGCCTCTTCCTTAGAAGCGCAGTGATTTTTTCCTCCCCACCAGGAGCGTTTGTCAGGTTGGGGTCCCGTTCTGTCCTGGCGGGGCTTGTCTGACTTGTTCCTACGCCTGCTCCCTTCGGGGTTCTCTTTGTCCTGCCCCTCCTTTCGTCGTTCATCCGTCTTTCCATTGGTCCCGGAGGAGCTGGTACCCTTTATTTGTTCCCAGGCTTGTTTTAGTGCCTTCTTTTTCTCTACCTACAGGCTGGCTTGATGGGTGGCTTGTAAGAAGCCCTCATCATCCGCGAAATCCTCTAGGTAGTGGGCGAACCTCATGTCGAGTGCTGCGTCCAGCATTGCGAGGTCAACTTTTTCACGTAATGCTTCACCGGTTGCTCTGGCGAAGTTGTTGAGCGCCCGAAACTCCGTGAGGTACGTGCGGATGGACCCTTGATACTTGAGTTGCCCTAGTTTGAGTTGGGCATCCGCTGCTTCACGCTCGTTCCGGTATTCCGCTCGGATCGCCGCGGTGTAGTTGACCCAGGTGTTGTCTTCTCCCAACTCTCGATATCGGTGGAGGTGCCAAACCAGCGCGGAGTCGGATAGGAGCGTTCCGATCCACACGATCTTTTGGTGGTCGACCGTTTCCGGGTAAAATCCCAGATACATGGTCACCGCCTCCCACCACTGATTGAAGGCGGTCGAACTCTTCCCATCGAAAGTTTCCGGATTCTTCATCTTTAGTCGGGCAATATTGCCTCGTTCGGGTTGCGCCGGCCGGTCTTGCCCCGCTCGTTCCACTCCTTCTGCCACGAGTCAGATGAGGTCCTGCGTGGTAATCGTAGGTGCAGGATTCCTAGGTGGCGAAGGCGAGTGGGGGTGCCTAGAAGGTGGTCGGGGTGGTTCGGACGGTGGGCCCGAGGGGGGTCCTACAGACGACCCTGGTGGTGTTGAGGGGTGGTTTCCCCCTTGTCCTGCCCCGGGCTCAGGAGCAGGTGGCCTTGGGGACCGGTGTCTTCTGAGTTGCTCCAACCATTCCCTCATTTCCGGCGTCGTGGGTACCGCCAGGTGCCTCTGTCGTCGGGGCCTTGGTAACAGGTTTAGACGCAGCCGGCTTCCCAGTGCTGGTGGGGAGTGGGCTGATGGGGCGCTAGTGCTGGCCTGCCGGATGGGGCTTCTCCATGCGGGCGGTCCCACTGGTACTGGTGGTGTTGCGGGTAATGAGACTCTGGTCGCAATCCGCAGAATTTTCGTCCTTGCTTCTCGGAGTTGGTTTTCCAGGACGGCCACCCGGTTCTGGTGTGCGGCTGCCCATAGCTCCACGTTTCCCTGAAAGTTGGCCTGGTGTTGATTTCGGGCCGTGTTAGCTTCTGCTAGAAAGGACAGAGTATCGTTTACCCGGGTCAGCTGGGTGGCCTGGCATATTTGTCGCTCATTGGCCTTGTTGGTCCGCTCAACGATGGCCTGCCAGACCTTTCTGGCGAGGGATTGGTACGCGTTCGCTGCTTTTGACAGCTCGCTACGTATCCATTCTTCCACAATTTTCTCGTTAGTGTTGACTCGGTCATATACGTACCTAGGGCCTTCTGCCAAGGTTTGGTAGGCTTGTTCAATCTCCTGCGTTCGTCGGTCCGTCCTATCGTAGGCATCGCCACACAGCTACGTAAGCTGTCTTAAGTCGTTCTTGGCTTGCTGTTGCTGATTTACCAGGGTTCTAATCCAGACTGCAGGATTGGCTATTTCCACTGCTTGTTCCGGTCTCGATGTTCTGTCGGTGATCTGGAGCAAGGTGCGGGGGGTCTCCAGCCGGAGCATGTTGAAGTCCGAAGAGGTCGTCATTGCTTAGTATAGGTCAAGGAAGTCTCCTGTGTAGATGGTTTTGTCGTCCTCGAAATTGTAGTCGCAGAGATCTCGGAGTTCGTTTTCGGTGAACTCGGCGCTTTGGTGGTTATAGGCGCAGTTGAGCCAGTATTGTGTGTACCAGTTCCAGGGTTCGTAATCGCCTTCTTGGTAGGAAGTGGGGACGGGTCCGTCGATACACGTGTCCCAAAGCTCGAAGTTTGCGATTTCGTTGTTGATTGATTGGAATGTATAGTTGAAGGAGTACTGGGACTTGGGTTCCAAATACGTAGATAGTTGGAGTAAGTAGAGGTGGTCTTCGAAGTAGGTATCGTCGAAGTTCGTCATGAAAGTAGGGTGATTTTGAGATCAAGATTATAGTGTGACATTGAGGTTGTGGCGTAACCGGAGTGTAGAGAGAATCAAAGGTAATCAGGCTACTTTCGATAATTCACAACGGAATAATCTTAGATCTTGTGTGTGGGTTCGGTGGTAGTGTTGGTGAGGATGTTCGTGCTGCTTTATCTTCCGTCGAGGTGGAAAACCTCTGCCTTATATCTGAATGGCGCCGGCGTGACAAGTGGTGACTCGGGTTGGGATTCCCCCAGGGTGCATGGACCCTGTGGGCGACTCATTGGTCCTGGCAGGGTGTAGATAAGGGGAGATGAGGTTTCATGCAAGCGGGCGGGGTTGCCTTCCCACCGGACTCTCTTCCGTGCGCCATCAGCAGGCGATGTGGCATCCCCTCCTTTCGGGGGAGGGGTCATAGCCCAAGTCCGGCGATTCGTACGCCATCAGCAGGCTACGTGGCATCCCCTCCTTTGAGGGGTTATAGCCCAAGCATCTTGCAGTTTGCAATCTTCCCCTCACCTCCGGAGATATGTGTCTTAGGTCCGTCTCAGCCGTAAGCTCATCTTCGGACCTTATCTCCCTGCTTGACTTTCTGGGTGCATTCTGTCATCCTTACGTACCCTTCTCTAGCTCTAGCTACTTACTTGAGATAAATCAGGTGTAACAATGACTGGGCCCTCAGAGTAAGCCGGTGCGTACTCTTACCGTCTTGCTGAAACTTGATCGCGTCGAGCATTCGCTATGACTGCTTCCTGTACTTGAGTTCCGGGGTCGAGAAAGGTCGCAGAAGATTGCCAGAGGCAAAGTATGCTTTGTGGCCAGTCTGGTATCCCGAAAGTGACTGGGCCTGATTTAGGGCTCTACTGTGAGGGTAGGAGAGAGTGCACCTTATTCGGGGATCGCGTGACCATTTTGCATGCTCTGTCGCCAGTTCCATTTCGGGGTAAGGAGAAGATGACCGTACAGTAACACATCAAGTTCATCGGGTCGTTTCGGTTTTTTCCGCGGGACGCTCGGTCAGCGGTTTCTCGTGGTTGCCCGAGAAGAGGGCTTTTTCTCGGTTCGTAATGCATTGGTACTGAAGTCCTCCGCCCCTTCAGCGTACTACTGCCGGGTCCTCGGTGGAATGGGTCTAGCCCTTGGTGAGCCGGTAGTTCCTCGGCGCATTAGGATTCCGTCAATGAAACTCCCAGAGTTTCTCCAGACTGCCTACTGAGAAGTTGTCGAACAGTTCTTCGGTCCAGTCCTTGTGTTCCGGATAGTCGAGCCATTTGACCAGGTATAGGATTCGCGTGTTATTTCCCCGTGTTATACCTCTAAGGAAACACGGGAAAAGATACTTAGTTAGTTACATAGTCAGGGCACGTAAGACTTTACTCAAGCCACTCGTGAGAGAAAGTCGAGTCTGGTCAGCCTCAGAGAGTCTAGGCGGGAGAGAGCCTTGGGTTTAGACCTTATGGCCGTAACGGACCTAAGGGGCTAATCTCCGGACGAACTCCAAATGCAACTAAATCGAGATACGAGGAGTGAGGTCATAGAACCAATATCTCCTCTTTCTCTGATAGGCCGGTAATCCACTCACCTGCAGGGCTTGAGGGGATTAGGCGGTGCGGAGATCAGTGGGCTTATCGTTAGACCGACCAGGACCAATAAGGTTGTAAGAACCGGACCCGTGGGGTCGCGGGGTCTTGACTAGCGGACAGAATCCTCGGGGTGGATGAGAAGTATGGGTTCTCTAGGGGAACCACCTGACACAAAAGAAGGCTATATAGCTGGAGAAGTTTCTGCCCGTTGAGAAAGAGGAGACAGCATCGAACGCACTCTCAACGAAAAACCCCCTAACAAAAGATCTAAGATTATTCTGCTGTGAATTGTCGAAAGTAGCCTGATTACCTTTGACTCTCTCAACACTCCGCTTACGATACAACCCCAGTGTCACACTATAATCTTAATCTCAAATCACCCTACTTTCATGACTTGCTTCGACGATACCTCCTTCGAAGACCACCTCTACCTGTCACGGCGTAGGTCCCGGCGCTCGATTTGGGTTTGGTTGTTTGATTTCGTTGTTGATGCCGGCACCTCGCTCCGGATGTCGCGATCTTGGAAAGAGTGTCGTCACCTCGCTCCGGATGTCTCGAGCTTGGAAAGAGAGTCGTCACCTCGCTCCGGATGTCTCGATCTTGGAAAGGGTGTCGGTTACGGGCCCCAGTTGCATAAGCAAAGGTTGTATGAGTTGCGTGGTTATGAGCACATATGTGAGTATGAGTACATATGTGAGTTGCGCGGATATGAGTAGGTGGACGTATGGGAGTTGCGAGAACTGTGTATATAAGGAGGGCTGTCTCCCGTGTTTTGTCTTCTTCTTCTCTTCATGCAACCTTTTGTATTCTATTCGGAATATCAACCTTGCTTCAGTTTCCTCCGTTTCCTCTGATTCCTTCGTTTCGTCGACGCTCGTCTAGTGCCGCCCGTCTCTGTCTGACACGTCCGTCCGACGCTGTCCGTCTCTCTGTTCGACACCTCCGTCTGACGCTGTCCGTCTCCCTGTTCGACACGTCCGTCTGACGCTGTCCGTCTCCCTGTTCGACACGTCCGTCTGATGCCGTCCGTCTCCCTGTCCGACACGTCCGTCTGGCGCTGTCCGTCTCTGTCGAAATGTCCGTTGACGTTCACGTTCCCGTTCCCGTTTCCGTTCCTGTTGCCGTTGCCGTTGCCGTTGCCATTGCCGTTGCCGTTGCCGTTGCCGTTGCCGTTGCCATTGCCGTTGCCGTTTCCGCCCCGCTTCCGCTCCCGCTCTCGCGCCGTCACTCGAACTCATTCAAGTACCTTGGAGAACCGCCGCCGTTACATTAGGTTGCATCTTTTCTTCTAACCTACTTGTAATGAGTTCGGAACCCATGGACATGAACGCTTCTGGCTCCACGCTCGAACAGCGGTTCACCCAGCTGCAGGCCCAGGTGGTGGCCATGGCTACAGCTCAGGGTGGTGCCAACGCTGCCCAGAAGGGGTTTCCTGATGCGCCAATTTTCGACGGCGGTAAGGCCGAAGAATTGTGCATCTGGATTATCCAGCTGCATAACAAGTTGGGCGTACAACCCCATCGTTACCACGACGACCAAGCCTGCCTCCGATATGCAGTCAACCGCCTCTCGGGGGCCGCCCTCTGCCTGATTCGCAGCTATGTATCTAAGAATACTGGACGAATCCGGCTCGAATCCCTGAACGCACTCCTTGACCTCCTCCGCCAGGCGTTCGACGACCCTGACAGAACCCGCACCGCCAACCGTGAGATTCGAAAACTCAAGCAAAAGAGCGCCACTTTTGCCGACTATTTCTCCGAGTTTGGTCGGATCATGAGAGACCTATACTGGAACGAAGAGGCCCAGAGAGAACAATTGTACGAAGGCCTCTCGGATGAAATAAAAGATGCCTTGGTCACCTCCCGTCCCCGATCCGATAGTCTGGGTCACATGATGCAGATCTGTCGGGAGTTGGACAAACGAATTCGCGCTCGTGCCGTGGAACGGGTCCAGCCTGGCCGTACCCAGCGACTGCCCCGCTCCGGGCCATCCTCAGCCAGCACCCCCACCCTGGCTCCAGCGAATCCGACGGGCACCAACAGCGGACAGTATGGCGTGGCGCCTATGGACTTATCGGCCACGCAGAGGACTGCTGAGAAAAATCATATCAGACAAGAACGCATGGCCCGGGGCGAATGTCTGTATTGCAGAACTGTTGGTCACTTCCTCCGCGAATGCCCCGAACGCGCTGCCTCTTGGAACCGCCGTCTGGCGATGGCAGCCACCGTCAATGCGACTGCAGAACCTGATGCTGCCATTCCGAACGAGCAGTCGGAAAACTAGCTGTCCCATGCCAACCGGTTGGCACCGGTATGGGACGTTCCCCATTGGTTTCATCGTTTCCCCATTTGCAATTGCCTGCTGTAGTTGGTCGAGGGGTGGAAGAATGTGAATTTGAAGGAGAGCATCTTTTTGTTGCAGCTACTCTCCGTAATGGTGACCATTCTATCCAAACTCCTGCAATGATTGACACAGGCGCAATGGGCTTTGCATTTATCGACGAAACCTTTGTACGCCAACACAAATTTCCCCGCTATAGACTAAACCCTCCCCGAGATCTCGAAGTAATCGATGGACGACCCATCGAATCCGGCCAAATCACCCATCTCACCAAGGTTTCCTGCCAAATACAGGATCACACCAAAATGTTACCCACTTTCATCACCAAGTTAGGACACTTCTCGCTGGTTCTCGGGATTCCTTGGCTCCGAAGACATGCCGTCGTTACCGATTTTGTCAGTAATTCGGTCCGATTTCAGTGCTCCGACCACCGAAATCCACCGGCGGCACCTCGAGTGGCATTACAGACAATAGGCGTGGCGCCGAAGACGACAAACATGGCAACAGAAACGCCGAGAGGAACTACAACGCCACGCCTGGGCGTGGCACCGAAGCCCGCGGACGTGGCATCGAACCTCAAATCTAAGTCTCCTGCGATTTGCGTAATTTCTTCGGCTTCCTTGAAGAAACTAATCCGACGCAAGGAATCGATTCAAATCTTTGCTATGAGCTTGTACGACATCAACAAAGCTCTTGAAACGCCTACACCGAACCCACAAGACACTGAGCAGGCAGAGCCTCCAGACTATCAGCAATTGAAATCCCTAATCCCTCACGAATATCACTCGTTCCTTTCCCTGTTCTGCGAATCCATTGCAAATAAGTTACCTCCACACCGCCCCTACGACCACTGCATTCCCTTGAAAGAGGGATTCGAACCGCCCTTTGGACCGCTATATTCCCTTGCCCATCACGAGTTGGAAGCCTGCAAGAAATGGATCGAGGAAAATTTGGATAAGGGATTTATCCGGGCCTCTTCATCCCCGGCCGGAGCCCCGATCCTGTTTGTCAAGAAGGGTGACGGATCGTTGCGATTG
>Ga0307508_10005099_pt1 | contig 12600 bp, 11 predicted proteins | sample 9_EM_MG_FD_203089 | JGI IMG/M metagenome (GOLD analysis project Ga0307508, IMG submission 203089) | Populus trichocarpa ectomycorrhiza microbial communities from riparian zone in the Pacific Northwest, United States - 9_EM | ecosystem: Host-associated > Plants > Roots > Unclassified | place... | reverse complement strand
TGGCGCAGCTCGATCAGCCGCTTCTGGCCGTCGATCGCATCCCAGATCCGGGTCTCGTCGGGGTCGAGGAACAGCTGCTGGACGGCGCGCTCACCCCACGCGGTCCACAGCGTCAGCCGCTCACCGCGGCGCTGCCACACGTTCCACCGGGCCTTGATCGGCACGAACGCCCACATGCCCTCGATCTCGTCCTCGCCGGGATCGACGAGCACGGCGTGGCCGACCAGGACCTCGACGAACTCGCGCGGATCGGCGTCGGCGAACCTGGGCTTGAAGTACGCGATCGTCTCCTCCGTGTCCACCCCGTCCGAGAACGCCTCGATCATCTCGGCGATGTCGGGGCTCATCTGCATCAGGTAGCCGTACAGATCGTGAAACAGGTAGACGGCACCCATGTGGCCGAACCACGAGATGTGACGCGAACGCCGCAGGCGCGACGGTACGGCCGGAGCAGAGGTCATGTCTGTTGGTATCACTTGTCGGTATGCTGCGTGGCGCAATGCCCTACCTGTTCGAGACCGAAGACCACGCGGCGATCCGGGCGAGCGCGCGGCGGTTCGCGCTGGCTCACATCGCACCTCACGGGGCAGACTGGGAGGAGGACGAGGCGTTCCCGATCGAGCTCTACCGGACCGCCGCGGCGGCCGGCATGCTCGGCGTCGGCTACCCCGAGGCGGTGGGCGGACAGGGCGGCGACCTCGGCCATGTCATGGCCGCCTCGGAAGAGCTGGTGCTGGCCGGCCGCTCGGTCGGTACGATCGTCGGGCTCGGCAGCCATGGCATCGCCCTGCCGCCGATCGTCCGGTTCGGCACGCCGGACCAGATCCGCCGGTTCGTGACCCCGTGCCTGGCGGACGGCAAGATCGCGGCGCTCGCGATCACCGAGCCCGGCGGCGGCAGCGACGTCGCGGCGCTCGCGACCCGCGCCGAGCGCAGCGGCGATCACTACCTCGTCACCGGGGCCAAGACGTTCATCACCTCGGGCACCCGGGCCGACTTCGTGACCACCGCCGTGCGCACCGGCGGCCCCGGCCACGGCGGCGTGTCGCTGCTCGTGATCGAGCGCGGCACCCCTGGGTTCACGGTGTCGAAGAAGCTGAAGAAGACCGGCTGGTGGGCGAGCGACACCGCCGAGCTCCAGTTCGACGGCTGCCCGGTGCCGGTCGCCAACCGGATCGGCCCCGAGCACGGCGCGTTCCCGATGATCATGAGGAACTTCGCGGGCGAGCGCCTGATGATCGCCGGGCAGTGCGTCGCGATCGCCGAGCTCGCATATCGCGAGTCGATTGCGTACGTCCGCGAGCGCCAGGCGTTCGGCAAGCCGCTGGTCGGGTTTCAGGTCACCCGGCACAAGCTCGCCGACATGGCGAGCCGGATCGCGGCCGCCCGCGCGCTGACCGGCGAGGCGGTGATCCGGGTGCTGCGCGGCGAGCACGACGCAGGCCTCGCGGCGATGACCAAGAACGTCGCCACCGACATGTGCAGCTTCGTGTGCGATCAGGCCGTGCAGCTGCACGGCGGCTACGGCTACATGCGCGAGACCCTGGTCGAGCGGCTGTACCGCGACGCGCGGCTGTACCCGATCGGCGGCGGGACCCGTGAGATCATGAACGAGGTGATCGCCAAGGTCGCCGGCTACTGATCCCGGGCTACGCGGCGTCGGGGCCCTGCTCGATGTCGGCGATCACGCCATCGAGCTCGGCCTCGGGGATCCGCGAGTTCGTGCGCAGGCCCTCGATCAGCTCGTCGACCGAGCCACCGATGTTCTCGAGGTTCTGGGCGGCGCACCGGGGGTGCAGGTAGCCGGCGCCGCGGGTGACGGTGGCGCCGACCTCGAGCTCGCGCTCGACCGCGACCCGGAACGTGGCCTTCTCGATCGGCTGCTCGCACCGCATGCACCGGGCGCGGCCGGTCGGGGCGCGATCGACATACGGAAACCCGGGCGGCTTGGCGTTGCCCTTCTTGATCGCGTCTTCCATCGTGGCGTCGAGCTCGGCGCGATTGGGCACCTGGCCGGGGTACTCGGCGAGCGCCGCCTTGAGCTCGACCGGGTGCTTGGCCGCGGCGCACAGGACGTGGTGCCACTGCAGGCTCGGTGTGTCGCTGAACTGGGTCTGGGTCTCGATGCCGAGGCGCAGCTCGCCCTTGCCGATCGGCTTCTTGCACGTGCGGCAGCTGGCCCGGCCTGACTTGGCTTCTTCGATCACGTTCGCCATGGCAGGCACAGCCTACAATACGATCTGCAAGCCGGTGACCGCGTCGCGAGATTTTCCGGGGTAACGTCGCGGCCGTGGTATCCGCCTCCCTGCACCAGCCGTACCCGGTGATCGCGACGCGCGTCGATCCGCGCGCCGAGGACTACCGCGCCAACCACGCGGCGAACCGCGCCGCCGTCGACAAGCTCCACGCCGCGCTGCACGAGGCGACGCTCGGCGGAGGTGACCGGTACACCTCGCGGCACAAGGCCGCGGGCAAGCTCTTGCCGCGCGAGCGGATCGAGCTGGTCCTCGACCGCGACTCGTACTTCCTCGAGCTGTGCGCGCTCGCCGGCAAGGACGTCCCGGGCCATACCCCGGGCGCCGGGCTGGTCGGCGGGATCGGTCGGGTGTCCGGCGTCGAGTGCCTGATCACCGCGAGCGAGTCGACCGTGAAGGGCGGCGCGGTCAGCGAGGTGACCGCGTGGAAGTCCGGGCGGCTGAGCGACATCGCCGAGCACAACCGCCTGCCCTCGATCTCGATGATCGAGTCCGCGGGCGCGGATCTGCCCAACCAGTCCAAGATCTTCGTGGCCGGCGGGCGGGGGTTTCGTGACCTGACGCGGCGCTCGCAGGCGCGGATCCCCACGATCTGCCTGGTGTTCGGCAGCTCGACCGCCGGCGGCGCGTACATCCCCGGGATGAGCGACTACGTCGTCATGGTCAAGCACCAGGCCCAGGTCTACCTCGCCGGGCCGCCGCTGGTGAAGATGGCCACCGGCGAGGACACCGACCACGAGGAGCTCGGCGGCGCCGAGATGCACGCGCGGATCTCGGGCGTCTCGGACTACCTCGCGCGCGACGAGCGCGACGCGATCCGGATCGGCCGCGAGATCGTCGCGCACCTCGACTGGAAGAAGGCGGCCGAGCCGGCGCCGCGGCCGGTCGAGCCGCCGCGCTACGACCCCGACGAGCTGCTCGGGATCGCGTCGCCCGACATCAAGGTTCCGTTCGACCAGCGCGAGGTCATCGCCCGCATCGTCGACGCCTCGCGGTTCTCCGAGTTCAAGCCGCTGTACGGCCCGACCCTGGTGTGTGGCTGGGCCCACCTCCACGGCTACCCGATCGGCATCCTGGCCAACAACGGCGTGCTGCTGTCCGAGAGCGCGCAGAAGGGCGCGCAGTTCATCGAGCTGTGCAACCAGAGCGACGTGCCGCTCCTGTTCCTGCAGAACATCACCGGCTTCATGGTCGGCCGCAAGGTCGAGCAGGAGGGCATCATCAAGCACGGCGCCAAGCTGATCAACGCGGTGTCGAACTCGACCGTTCCGGCGATCACGATCATGACCGGCGCGAGCTACGGCGCCGGCAACTATGCGATGTGCGGCCGTGCCTACGCGCCACGGTTCCTGTTCACCTGGCCGAACCACCGGATCGCCGTGATGGGCGGCAAGCAGCTGGCCGGCGTGCTCGACATCATCCAGCGCGACGCCGCGGCCAAGCGCGGCGAGGCCGTCGACGAGCAGAAGCTCGGCGTCATGAAGGCGATGACCGAGGGCATGATCGACAAGGAGAGCGACCCCTACTTCGCCACCGCGCGCCTCTGGGACGACGGCATCATCGACCCGCGCGACACCCGCACCGTGATCGCGATCGCGCTGTCGGCGGCGTACACCGCGCCGGTCCGCGGCACGACCTCGTGGGGCGTGTTCCGGCACTGACGCCCGTCGCCAGCCACGCACCGCCCATCACTCCGGCGACGTGGCCTGCCTCGATTGCCTGCACTGGACGCGCGGCATACGATGTGTCCAGGATGACCGACGAGGAGGTTGCAGACCGGATCCGGGGCACGGAGAGCGACCGCGTGGAGCGCAAGGAAGCGCTCTCCGACCGCGTCCGGAGAGCGATCTGTGCATTCGCCAACGATCTCGCCGGTCACCGCCGCCCCAGCCTCGTGATCCTCGGTCAGCGCGACGACGGTTCGTGCGTCAATCTCCCGATCGACGATCGGCTGCTCACCACGCTCGCAGGGATACGCGTCGAGAGCGCGTTCGCACCGTTCCCGTCGATCGACGTACGCAGGATGACACTCGACGGGTGCCACCTGGCTGTGGTCGTGGTGCATGCCTCGTCTTCTCCCCCTGTCCGTCATGATGGACGGATCTGGGTTCGCGTTGGTCCGACGACCCGGGTTGCGAGCCCGGAAGAGGAGCTGCGCCTGTCCGAGCGGCGACGCACAGCAAACCTGCCATTTGACGTGCAGCCGATCGCGGGCGCGCAGCTCGCCGATCTGGACCTCGAGCGGTTCCGTCACGACTATCTTCCGAACGCGGTGGCTCCAGACGTCCTGGAGGAAAATCATCGCGAGGTGATACAACAGCTGGCAGCCTTGCGGCTCGTCACTCCTGACGGCCAACCGACCCTGGTGGGGATCCTCGTGCTCTCGAACGATCCGCTGCGCTTCGTGCCAGGTGCGTACGTGCAATTCGTGCGGTTTGACGGTCCGGAGTTATCAGACCCGATCATCGCGCAGCAGCGCATCTCCGGGCCCCTGCAGCAGCTGTTGCGTCGCCTCGATGACGTGATCGACGCGAACATCCGGACGGGGCTCTCGCGATCGCGAACAAGCGCCTGGCGGCCAACGGAAACCCGCCGCTCGAATACGAGGTACAAAGCGGTCACGTCCTGGTTCGTCTGCGACGGGAGGCCCCATGATACCAACGATCGCCTTCTTCAATAACAAGGGCGGCGTTGGCAAGACGTCACTCGTCTATCACATGGCGTGGATGTATGCCGATCAAGGCTACCAGGTTCTCGCAGTCGACCTGGATCCACAAGCCAACCTCACGGCTGGGATGGTCGATGAAAGTCGACTCGAAGCTCTGTGGTCTTCGGGAGGACCTTCGACGATCTATGGTGCCATCGCTCCGTTGATGGGGGGCACCGGGGATGTCTCGCCGCCACACCGTGAGGCGATCACGTCGAAGCTCGAGCTCGTGGTGGGAGATCTGTCGATCTCGCGCTTCGAGGACGCGCATTCGTGTGATCTCTGCGTTTCACCGCTGTATCCAGCGCGCCGCCGAGCAAGCCGCGGCCGAGGTCGTGCTCGTCGATCTCGGTCCGAATCTCGGGGCCATCAATCGCGCCGCACTTGTGGCCTGCCGCCATATCGTGATGCCCGTTGCCCCGGATCTGTTCTCATTGCAGGGCCTGCGCAACCTCGGACCCACGGTGCGTCAGTGGCACGAGGAGTGGGAGGAGCGGATTCCGAAGAATCCGGTACTGACCCTGGGCCTTCCAACGGACACCATGACCCCGGCGGGATATGTGGTGCTGCAGCACTCCATCCGGCTGGACCGCCCGATGCAAGCGTACGATCTGTGGATGAACCGGATCCCGGAGGTCTATGCGACAGCGGTCCTCGCGGAGCCTGCGACGGCCACCCAGCCGGCTAGTGACGGCCATTGCCTGGGGCTGTTGAAGCGATACGGCAGCCTGATGCCAATGGCGCAGGAGGCCCGGAAGCCGATCTTTCACTTGCGTCCAGCAGACGGTGCGCTGGGTGCTCACGCGACGGCCGCCCGCGAAGCGCGCAAGGACTTCGAGCGAGTCGCCGATCGGATCGCCGTGGCCACGTGGCGTCGGGGCAAGAAATCACGCACGCGCGCACGGCCCTGACACGACGTTGGCACGGGCCCTTGCCCTGCAAGCCCAAGCCGACATGCGGGCCGTCATGCCTGGATGCCAGATGTTGTTGGTCTTCGGTGCACGGTCGAAGGCGGAGCGGTGGGAGCGGTGGGAGCGGTCGTCGGTCCCGTTGAAGATGCGGGTGGCGATCAGGGACATCGCGTATCGGTGAGGGACGTCCTCATCGGGCGGGCTGGTCGGCGACCTGGCGGTCCTGCTTGGCGGGTCCCCGATGATCGGGCTACTCGATCGCGAGCTGCTGGCCTTCGCGTGACAGGAACGCGACGAACGTGATCGGCGGCTCGGACGGGTCGCCGACCGGGGTCGAGAACAGCGTGCCGTTCCACGGCAGCGCGTCCGGGGTCATGTGCTTGAAGAACGCCTGATACTGCGCGAGATTGTCGTACACCATCTCGATCCGGCACATGGTCTGTCGGCACTCGACCGACTTGAGCGTCGACGATGGCGGCATCGCCGCGCTGAGCTTGCGCTCGATCATCCCGCGCGCGGTGGCGCTCCACGCCGGGTCGTCGGCCTGGCCGCCGAACCGGGTGTCCAGGTGGCCGCGCAGCTCGGCCGGATCGATCCGCTGCGGCGCACCGGGCTCCCCCTCGCTGACCGCCGGCGGCTGCGGGTCGGACGGCCCGGCGGGCGGTGGCGAGGCCGCAGGCGCGGGGAGGTCCATGGCCCGCCGCGCGGGTGGCGGGGCGACCGCGGCGTGTGCGACCGCGCGGTTGGTATCCTGCAGCGACCGGGTCAGCGTCTGCACCGAGCTGCGTAGCTCGTCGGTCTCGCTGCGCTGGCGGCGCTGTCCCCACCAGTAGGTGGTCGCGGCGAGCAGAGAAATCGCAATGGTCGCGTGCCAGGTCTTCATGGGCTAGCTCCTCCTGATCGAAGTCAAAACCGGGCGGGACCTCGGCGCGAGATCCCACCCCGGGTGGTCAGCTCGCGGCTAGAAGTGATAGCCCCACACCGTGCCGTTCGGCTGCGCGGTGCAGTAGATGGTCATCACGCCGTTGCTCGGGACGAACACGTTCAGCGCGGCCAGATCGGCCGAGGGACCGAAGAACGGCAGCGACTGGGTGTTCGACAGCCAGAACGTGGTCCCGTCCTCGCTCACGCCGTGGCCCCAGCAGGTGACGTTGCTGGCGGCGCTGGCGCCCTGAGCTCGCACGGTGACGTGGTAGGTCGTGTTGGTGGCGTCGATCGGCGCCGAGTAGGCGAAGGTCTGCGCCGAGCCGCAGCCGTTGACGACGCCGCCGAACGACTCGCCCAGACAGCTCGGGCGAAACCCCGCGGCGTGCGCGGCGAGCGTGCGCTCGCCGGCTCCGAGATCGCGGCCAGCGACAGCATCGCGGCGCTCGACAACAGCAAGGTCTTCAGATTCCAGTTCTTCCGCTTGATCTTCACGAGAGTCTCCTTGGGTTGCAACGTGGCAGTGACATCGGACTATCAACGTCATGCGACAGCGTCGAGCTCGCCGGGTGCTCCCGCCGTCGCGCGGGTGGCGACCCCGTCGCGCGGGTGGTTGTCTCGGGCGCGCTCGACACCGCGTCGAGGGCAGCGATGGCAAGCAGCATGCCGGGATCCGGCGGGGCGATTCCGCGTGGTTGGACGGCCCCGGGTGGTCACGGAACGCCGGAGCCCACGTCACGTGACAAACCACGTCGCGGCCGGGCGGGTGAGCTTGGCCCGCGGTATGGTGCGAAGCTCGCGGCGATGGTCCTCGAAGATGCGCACGCCCTGGTGATCGGAGTCTCGCGCTATCAGCACGTGGCGCCGCTCCGCACCACCGAGGACGCGCAGGACGTCGCCGCGGTGCTGCGCGACCCCGCGTCTTGCGCCTACCCGCCGATCGCGGTCCACACGCTGCTGGACGAGGAGGCGACGCGCGACGCCATCTTTGCCGCGCTCGATGGGCTCGCGCGCGACACCCGCGAGGCCTCGACCGTGCTCATCTACTACTCGGGGCACGGCGCCCGGGCCTTGGCCGACGCCGGCAACAGCTACTACCTCGTCCCGGTCGACGCGACGGCGGGGTCGCGCGACGAGCTCGAGCGCACCGCGATCTCGAACACCGAGCTCGCCCGGCGGCTACAGGCGATCCCGGCGGGCCGCCTCACCGTGGTGCTCGACTGCTGCCGCGCCGCGGATCTCGCCGAGCCACGGCTCGCCGAGGCGGTCTCCCCGCTGGCCCAGGGCCGCGGCCGCGCCGTGATCGCCGCGTCGCGCGCCACCGACTGCGCCTACGAGATGCCGGGCCAGCGCGACAGCACCTTGACCAGCTGGCTGGTGGCGGGCCTGCGCGGCGCGGCGTCGGGGGTCGGTGGCGTGATCCGGATCTGCGACCTGTTTCATTACGTGCAGCAACAGGTCGCCGCGGGGCCGGTCGCGCAGCACCCCGTATTCCGGGCCGAGCTCGAGGAGAACTATCCGATCGCGCAGCTCCGCGGCGGTGTGGCTGCGGCCCTCGCGATCCCGCCGCCGCCCGACGACGCCACCTACGACGCGTTCATCAGCTACTGCCAGGACGATGCCGACGACCGCGGCTGGGTCACCCGCGTCGTGGTGCCCTACCTCGAAGGCCTCGGCCTCCGGATGTGCCTCGAGGCCCGCGATTTCCGCCTCGGCGCCTCGCGGATCGCGGAGACCGACCGCGCGGTCATCCACAGCCGCTACACCATCGCGGTGTTCACCCCGGCGTACCTGGCCGGCGCGTTCGAGGCCTACGACGCACTGCTCGCCGCGCACTGCGCGATCGAGTCCCGGGCGCCCCGCCTGATCCCGCTGCTCCGGCGCCGGTGCGAGCTCGCGTTGCACGACCGGATGACCGAGGCGCTCGACGTCAGCGACGACGCGGAGGTCCCGGCCGCGCTGCAGCGCCTCGCGCTCGCCGTGCGGCAGCCGCCGCGGCCCCGCCTGGGCGGGTGACGTTGGCGATCAGCTGGCGTTCGAACGCAGCTCGAGAGGCGGCGCGGACCACCAGGATGCGGTGTTGGTCCAGACGCACGGCCGTTCGCAGTCGGGCGTGTCTGCCTCCAGCAGGGCCCTCAGGTGCTCGAGCGAGCCGGGGCTGGGCGCCGAGCAGACAAACGCCTCCAGGCGCACGATGAACTCGCTGCGGAGGCGATCGACCATCGTCTGCTCGTCGCTGCAGCCCGCCACCACGAGGGTCCGCTGTGCGCCGACCAGCGTCTTGGCGATCGCGGCCGCGTAGCAGGTATCACAGATGACGACCAGCCGGGCCGTCGCGGGGAGCAACGCCAGGTGGCGCGCGAGCTCCGAGAGCTCCAGCCAGCCGTCGAACAAGCACCAGCGAGCCGTATCGAGCGGGCCGTCGCCGCGCCTGGTGTGCCCGGAGAACGTCAGGACCAGGAGCCCGTCGTTCGTCAGGACCGCGCCGGCGCGAACCAGCGCGCAGACCACGGCGGACACCGTCGCGTGTTCACCTCCAAAGGTCAGCTGTTCGACGATCCCGGCGTGCCGGCAGATCCGTGCCGCGCGCTGTACCGTATCTCGTGCTGCCATCGCATGCGGCCAGCGCCGGTCGGGCTCGGCATACGCGATGTCGGCGCCGATATGGATGGCGAGCGCGCTGAGGGTCTGTGACGCCGTGGCCATCATCGTGCGATCGGCGGCTATTCGACGGTGAGTCGGGGCGCCTCGCCGTGAGGTTCGTCGCCCTTTGCCGGCACGGCCGGTGGGCTCACCTCCGCTTTGGGATCTGGCCAGGTATCCTTGTCGTTCGTGGTCACGGTCGTGCCCACACCACCGTGGACCACCTTGAGGTGTGCCTCGGACAGCGTCCTGAAGCAGTAGAAGCCTTGATCGAGGCTGCGCGTGGTGACTCCTGGCCGAAGCAGGTCCCCACACCGCTCGGCGACGTGACCTTGCGGGGTCGGGGTCAGCCGATCGAGCTGTACGCTGTCTCCGACGGTCAGCTCGACAACACTTGGCTCCTTGACGTGGAGGGTTACTTGTAGCGGTATCCGCTTCATTGTGTGCTCCTGTTGTAAGTGGGTGAGCCGGCGGGTGGCTCGATTGTGGTGGTCATTCGTGTCATCGGCGATGTCATGCACGCGCCTGCCCGAGTGACAGCCGCCGAGCACGTTTGCGTTGGGAACCCGCCATCGCCAGTCGGGATCGGGCGGCCGATATCAGCACCGATAGGAACGGCGAGTGCCCTGATGGCCTCTGATAGCATGGCTGTGATGGGGGATCGGTGCCTATTCGACAGTGAGTCGGGGCGCCTGGCCGTGCGGCTCGTCGCCCTTTGCCGGGACTCCTGGTGGGGGCGCTTCCGCCTGGGGATCCGGCCAGATGTCCTTGTCGTTCGTGGTCACGGTCGTCCCCACACCGCCGTGGACCACCCTCAGGTGTGCCTCGGACAGCGTCCTGAAGCAGTAGAAGCCTTGATCGAGGCTGCGCGTGGTGACTCCTGGCCGAAGCAGGTCCCCACACCGCTCGGCGACGTGACCTCGCGGGGTCGGGGTCAGCCGATCGAGCTGTACGCTGTCTCCGACGGTCAGCGCGACGACACTGGGCTCTTTGACATGGAGGATTACTTGTAGCGGTATCTTCTTCATGGACGCTCCTGTTGCACCGGGCATGTGGAAGTGATTCCGTGCAGACTTCCTGCAGCTCATTGGTGGTGCTGCGCACGCGATCGGCCCGGGGCGGCGCGCACGGAGCCCACCAGTCTGAGGCGGCGTCTGCTGCGACAGCAGCGCCGGTCGTTCCGTCCCGCTGACCCTGCACTCCACGATGAAGTTGTTACTTGGTCAGCAAAGCAATCGCAATCAAAGCCTGCGCGACTCCGTGCCCTCAGCACAGGATGCTCGTCGTTGTGCCAGTTCGTGCCAGAGATCGCCTGGTCGGTGGGCGCGTGGCACGAGCACCGGCGCCCGGTCGCAGCGGGTCGCTCAGTGATCGACGTCGAGCACCTTGGCAACGACGAAGAACTGCTGGATCGACGTCGCCGTTGCGCCGGGCTCCAGCGCGACGACGGTCGCCTTCGGAGACGGCCACGGGTCCTTGTCGTTGGTCACGATCTGGACGTCGACGGCGGTGCCGGTGACTGCCAGCGCACTGCTCGAGACTACCAGGTAGATGCCCGGAACGAGCTCGTGCGTGCCGACGGCGACCTGTGTGACCGCCTGGTTGTAGCGACACAGCTGGGCCCCCGCATCACGCGGATCCGTCGCGCTGATCGTGACGGTGGATGGTTCACGGACATAGATCGCAGTGCGCACATGGTGCCTTGTGGTTCATGGTGAAGGGTTGCAGCCGGCCCGCCCGAAGACGGCGAAGCCGAGCCAGTTGTCATCGACGGGATCGGTGACCTGGATGCGCGCGAGGGCGCGAGCCAGATCGGTGATGTTCGAGTCGTGGAGTCGGTTCGCCACCTGATCGAGCGCCGCGTTCGACACCGGGCGTACCGTCGCGATCACCTGGTCGGCACCCGCGGCGAGGAACGCCATCGCCAGGGCGCGAGACCCGGCAGGGCCAGCATCGCGCGCGGCGAGCACGACCTGCGCGGCGGTACCACCATGGCCCGCGATCTCGAGCGATCGCACGCGGCCATCGCGCAGCGTCACGGAGTCGCCGAGTTCGTCGGTCTCGAGCGGCGCCGCGACGTGGAGCAGATCGCCGCGCGCCGCGCCAAGCAGCGCCGCGCGCGTCATATCGCGCCGCGCCGTCGAGGCGCGCTGCTCCGGGGCGCCGCCGGTGTCGATCGTGACGACGTGGCGCGGACCACGAGGCAGCGCCGCACAGCCCAGGTCGGAGACGCGCGCGGGCTGCACGATCGGCCGAGCCGAGATCAGCCGGCGATCGCCGACGCGCAGCGCCGCGACCGGGAGCCACCCGAGCGGCTCGTCGAGTACTACGTGGAGCACCTGGTCGCTCGGCCGGGCGAGCTCTGCGGGGACGAGGCGATCGCCCAGCGTGGCCGCGAGCACGCGATCGCGTGGTGCGACGCGGAACCGGTCGAGCAGGGGTCGCAGCGCCGCGAGCGCGTCGATCCGGGTCACCTGGAGCCGGCCGGCATCGGCGGTGATGCGCCACAGTTCGTCGCGGGCGATCACGAGGACTAGGAGCGACGCGGTGCGCGTCGCGTCGAGGGTCGCGTGCGCCGGCGGCGGTGTGGCGAACGCGCTGCGCTGGAGCGCCGGCAACAGCCGCGCGAGATCCGCGGTCGGAAACGCGACGGCACCCTCCGGGGGCGCGCCGCCATCTCCGTGGGCCAGCCCGGCGAGCACGCTGAGGCCCCGGTAGCGGTCGAACGCGACCAGCGCACCTGCGGCGTCGCCGCGCCGAGCCAGAGTCGCGAGCAGGATCTCATACGGGATGCGCCGGTCGGTGAGCATCCAGGACCGGAGCTCCACCGGCGGGTGGGACGAGCGCAGCGCTTCGATCCGCGCGATCGCGCCACGCGACCGCTGCTCGGCCACGGCGAGGTCACCTTGCTCGAGGGCGATCTCGGCACGCTGCACGTCGAGGTCGAGCAGGTCCTCGGTCGCCTTCGACGGCGTTGTGGTGACGGCGCGCTCGACCAGCTCTGCGGCCTTGGCGAGGTCGCCGCTGCGCGCCGCGATCCGCGCCTCGAGCGCCAGCCGAATCGCGAGCTTTCGGTTGCCGGGATCGAGCAGGTCTGCAGCTTTGAGCTCCCGAGAGGCGTCCTCGGTACGCCCGGACTCGGCGAGCGAGTACACCAGGT
>Ga0307508_10005098_pt1 | contig 12600 bp, 11 predicted proteins | sample 9_EM_MG_FD_203089 | JGI IMG/M metagenome (GOLD analysis project Ga0307508, IMG submission 203089) | Populus trichocarpa ectomycorrhiza microbial communities from riparian zone in the Pacific Northwest, United States - 9_EM | ecosystem: Host-associated > Plants > Roots > Unclassified | place... | reverse complement strand
TAAACATGCCGAAATATAGCCAATTGCCATGGCATGTCAGAGCTCGTCCGGCCCGAGTGCAAGTCACGAGTATCACAGTAAAATGCTCACGCTAAATCAACTTCTCGATGTGGTTGTGATGAAGGAACTGCTTTGATATCTTCCACACTGTTGTCCTGCCCAATAAAAAAAAGTGCGGTGTTCATGACCATCGTGCGACGCCAGCCACCATCATCGAGATGCCGAGCGCAAATGAATTACCAATTACGCGCGCATGGCAGTGGACAATCTGAAGAAAGCTCACATCCCAGATCTTCTTGGCGGAATCTTGGAATCTGCCTGTTGGTTTGTCGGACACAACACCCGTCCCGCTGTGCGATTTCGGCATGTCGCAACGGGTTCCATTCAAAATAGGGCATTATATAGCGGCCGAATGCTGTGTCAGTTCCAATGAAAGGCCGCAGGCAAGCATAGATTGATGCCAAAAGAGTGGATCTCTGCTCCCCCGACGGAAATCCAATCTCACCTTGTGTGAATGTAGATCGGGTTCTTGCTGTGGCTCTCTTCAAGCCCATTGAGAATGATTTTTGTGAGGGGCAAGTCGTCTGCGTCGGCACAATTAACGACGACATTGGCCCTTTTCACAGCATCTTTGATGAGGTCGCAGTCTTTTTCAATGTTTCCAGAACCGATGAGAGGTTCCAGCCCCAGCTTTTTCAGAGTGGGTGCTTTTCCCTCAGATCGAGTGAATGCAACAAGGATCGCTGAAGGATACCCCTTCTGGATCGCCGCGGCAACAGCAGTACGCAACGAAACATAGTGTAAGATCGACACCGCACGTGATGACATCACCAAGCTAATTATTCAGGACTTGCCTCCTATATAGCCAGTTGCGCCAAGTATGAACAAGGAGAGGCCAGGACACATGATGGTAGTAGGTATGTGGCTCTCAGACTCTGCTTAGTCAATGAATGGGACGATAACACAGAACCAGAGGTGGCGTGACATCGCGTAACGCGTTACAGTGCCTCTTTGAGAACAACACACGTAAACACGCCGAGGATCGACGATGCGAACTTTGAGGCTGTATCATCCATGGATTGCGAATCCCATCGGCTTATTGCGATTGAAATTGCGAAAATTAGGCCTTTCTGATTCGATGTGAGTACACGGCGAAGTTGTGTTTCATAATGATTCACCTCACGGTCAGTTTATATTGTGGCTCACTATGAGAATTTAGATGAAGCATGAGAGAATTGAAAATATGCATATCATACCTCCACATGTAGATCGATAGTACGATAGCAACAAATCTCAGTGAACCAGTAAGGCCACCACCCGTCATCGGCGAGCAAATGATTCAGCGTGACTAACAGATCACATTCTTGGCATCAGAACTATTCGTTTGGGAAGTTGTTTCCGCTTATCAGGACTGGCCGAAAATATATCAGTCGTCCCGCGGTGGCATCATATATATGTCAACTTGTAAGCTTTGTGTCCAAAATAGTCGTTGATCGTCCCTTTGAACACTCGAATTTTCCAGCTTCATGCTGCGGTGCAGCAACGCAACACGGTGGAGGGGCCAGATGCAATACTAACGTCAAAATGATATCAAAGTTATCCCGAGCTTTTGCCATCCGCAAACGAGCTGTGATACTTGCAATCCTCTATTTCAATGATCTGGTATCCGTATCGGCCTCACACCGCCCGTCATGGTGTGATACTTGATACCAAGCGAGCTCAGGTCAGCCCTATTTTTCCCGCAGCTGTTTCCCGATATGACGGGGAGTTGAAAATCTCCGTCCGGAAGATTAGTTCAAGCGTCACAAAAAAATGAGATGGCGTTTGCCAAACCTACCCCTGGAAGCGGGGAAGAAATTGAGATACGGCCAATTTAGGTGATGTGCCAATGTTGCAAGCACAGCAAACGGCAAATCCTGGTTTTCGGCGGCAATTCAAAAAAATCTCCGAACAATTCTGATGTCTCTTTTGCAAAACTAAAAAAATATGCATTTGAGTTGCCTGAAATCCGTGCCGAATAAATAGTATCTGGTTCCGCTTACTGGTGACACCACGCCTAAACAGGTCTTACTGTAAGATACTCCGTTTGCCATGAAAAAAAAAACGGGCATTAGGTTGAGCCTGCAAGGGCCTCCTTGGACAAGATCTAGCATTCAGAAGTTCGAAGAAAAAGGGCGGCGACCAACCAGGCATCATATCTGAGGTTTACCAAGTTGTGTAGCTCGGTTGGGTTGGATTTGACACAATTATAAGTTACATTGCCTTGAAATGGCTCCAGCAACCGAAATTCTCCCACCTCCACGTGCTTATCCCCCGCGCAGATCAGGAGAACGCCTAACACACTGCCTCATTTGAAGCCAACACTTAGAGAAGCTTATTACCAATGCTGATAACCCGCGGGATTCTGTGAAGATAGAGCGGGGGTAAGACGGCAGACCTTGCATTGCCATGCACTTCTTCAATTAATGAAACGATCGTCGAAGCTTCAGCCGAGAGTTCATGGCCGAACGAAATGAGAAAATTTCGAGACGCACACGCAAGCAACGAGGGTGTGCCGCTCCGAGATAGGCAATCCAAAATAGGGACGAAGCGAGGCGTCAGATGTCCAAAAAGAGCTCCCAATTAAGATCGAGAAGAAGATCAGCCTGGAAAGTAACAAAATAGCACACGCGATGCGAGGCGGTACAAGTGAGGTACAAGTGAGGCGGTACAAAGCGAGCATAGATTCCAGTAAAATTTGAGTCATGGGTAATTAACGCTGAGCAACCAGCAGATTGTTTTGTATTTGAATGACACTATCGTGCCGTGAGGACCACACGGAGCGATGTGGCTTCCGGGCTCCAGGATATGGGGGCGTAATCATGACGGATATGCAGCCAGAACGTTCCTTCCCATGCGCGATCGGTAATCAACCGAGAGAACCTGAGATGGACTCATTCCCCACTGAGCCTCAACTTGGGCAAGCATGTCACGAACAGCTGGATCTCCCATTGCTCGCATGGCTGTTCTTTCGTCTGTTTGAGGACTAAAGCCGCCGACATGCGACAGCGGTATGGAGGAGAACACAGATGCCGCCAACATGGGCCACATACGCTTGAGCACAGTAAGGACAGATATATAGGCACGATCTCTCTGTGGCGTGTGTTGTCGGAGAGATTGCACATCATTATCCGTCTCAAGCGCCTAGCGATGCAAGATGTTAACTAACAAGCTACACAGAAGGAATCGTGCGGGCGTACGGCGTGCAGAGCAAGGACAGAGCATGAACTTAGACAATGCATCATTGCATAAGACCAGGAAGCGATGCCACTGCTGAAATCGGCGTTCGATGCATGAAATTGCAAGGTCGATTCGTTAAGCTGCAATCGTGAAGGCAAGGAAGCTGTCCACAACTGCACGACAAAAGATCGTCAATCAACACCACTCAGCTACACAACACAAGAAACTCTGCCATCTCACCGACAGGGCCCGTTTCAAAGAATTAAACTCAGCAGTATCACCAGAGACAGCGGTAGATGAGCCGGGCCTGCCGTACGCCATGAGGCGGCGCCGTGCGAGCTCGTTCCGCCCCCCCAGATAGGCCATGGTCGAGCTGTAAATCGCGCTGATCCTTATGAATTGTCCGAATTCGGATATGTGTGAGAGGCTGGCCGCGCGGCCCGGCGAGATGGCCAAATATTCTAAATTAACACCAAATTACGAAGTGTGAGCCCCCATCATAACCCTATCAAAGCGAGATAACGAGAATTACCCGGCGAGATGGTCTCTGTAATTGAGAGGTCAAACACTCCTTCATCAATGGGGAGTGGCATGAGGTGCTCTGTGTCACCAATTGGCCGCAATCGCTGTGCGGCGGCTGAAGTCACCATCACCGCCCAATAAGTCAACCAAATCGTACGCCTGAGACATTCCTGGTGTATCCAAGCAGCTTTGATGGCTCGTTCGTTTGAGCCTCCTGATGTCGGGGAGCGCGTATCCTGTGTGTCCCATTGGGCTGGGGATAGGCGACGGAGGATATCCCTTGCTTGCTTGTGGAGAGTGCGTGGTGGTTCATCTTGTCGACGAGTGTAGGAATCATGAAGGCTGAGAAAGATGAGAGACTGTGCTATTGCGAGTTCTTGTCCAGGGAAACGAGAAAGCTCCACTTCATCCGTATTCCCTCCCGTCAATTGGGCGAGCGCGGCGCTTGCAAATTGCGAGCCAGCAAGCCAGGGAGTTCTAACAAACCCGGAATCCGTCTCCGTTGTTGATTGGACGGCGGGGTGCTTTGAAAGAGGCGCTGCGAGAGAAAAGATCGCGTTCAGGAGATACGCGGGGACCTCTCCGGATGCCAGGACTGCCATGAAAGTGGGTCTATGCAATACGCAACTGTAGGGGTGGATACTGTTAGGGGACATGTTTTGTGAGTAGGCGGACCACTGCAGGCATACGAAATTATCATCGTACTATGCAAAAAATACTAAAAATAGGCCCCATTGTGAGCTGGTCATCGTGATGTTTGAGAAAGCATGACGCACTATTAATGAGCTCGCGACAGAGGCCAGGATCAACGTTGATATCTGAAGGGGCACGGTGTCTAGTGTGCTCATGATGACGCACGTACCAAAAATCCTGACTTACTCAGAATGATCGGTGGAAAGGAGATGGAAGACCGAAGTTCCGCTCGCAACAAGCTTGCCTGCCACGGGTATTGGTGTGAGACGTGTAACATTCGAAAAATCAAGACCAAAAACACCCACCTGCTGTGGGGACGGGCCCGCTTCAAGCTCCTCGATGCGATCTCCCGCAGGATTCATAAAGCTAGAAACATCGTTTCCATCGGCGTCGTAATATGCGCATTTCTTCCCAGTAGCCTCACTTCAGGCAATGAGATCCATAAGCAATGGACACGGGGTCACAAAGGTAGATCGTACCAGTTTTCGCAGGGATCTAATAATGTCGAAAATCGTAAGTTATAGCTACGATTCGACATGGGGAAATTGAGGGGTCAAATACGCGCATGTAGACGAACACCGTCGTTTTGAGGTATGACACGGCGCGCAAGCACGAGTCTGGTACGATACGCCCAACGTCATCAACCCATTTTTTTTTTCCTGTTCTGGGTGTTAAGCGCTTGAACGCACCTTTCCACGTCGTTTACCCCTAGATCCAGGAAGATAACTTTGGCCGAGAGTGCCCGGCGATGACTTCGAACTGTCTTGTCTGCCTCGGGGATCCATGGGGCTTTAGGGATCAGGTAACTCTTCAACTGGAGGAGTTTGAGCGTGAAGGGGAAATGGAGGGCAGGGCAGTTAGGCATTCTCGAAAAAGAGGTCTGTGCAGGCTTATAGATCGTGCCGCAGAATGGCTTGCCAGGGTTGGACTCGATCTCGAATGAAATGACGATTCATTACCGCATGTTGCCCCCCCCTCCCGGGCTGGGCTGCGATGTATTTGTGTAGCACGTGTAGGAGGTAGCTACCAAGTTTCTGGGCTCAATCGGACGTTGTTACGGTGAGGAGGAAAAGGATATCCAAGGAATTCAAAGACAGAGTTAGCCGTGTCACGGATAATATGGCCAGTCCAATAACCAATTGAGCGGCGACAGAGCATATGCGTTGAGTTTTGGTAATATATTGATGCTTTTTTGCCAGTTACGGATACCGCTTACTGGGACAGAAACACCTTTATAGGACAGCCACGCAAACCCGTAGGGAAGGAACAACGAAGAACCATCCGCAGCCCGTCACCTCACGTCGCCTATACTGCCTGAGTGGAGTGTCAAGACAATGGTCGAGATCATTCCGCAACCCCCGAGGTCGCTTATGATTGTGCTTGTCGTTGTTGATCAGCTTTTCGCCGCAAGAGTATTGATATTGCGATGCTACACAGGTGCATCATACACGCGAGATGCTACTCATATGATGATATATTATCGACAGGCGTCAATGAACCACCGCCATCCGCAGTGCTTCTTTTATCGCTAACAACAACGCTATTCCTTCCCCTCCAAGCTCCCACCGCGATTGCTTGGTTCCGAGCGCGGATCTTGCGCACGATTGAAAGGCGACAATCTAGCCGGAGAGTTCAAGGTGGAGGGCCCCGAAACATCCCCCGCATGAGGGTAATTATAATAACCATTGTTGAATGCGTTCCCAGATTGTGTAGGTGACGACGGAACAGGGGCGTCCAGGATCGGTAATACCCATCGTGTACGGAAGCTTACTTCGCAAAGCTCCGCTGCGCTAACGCCCCAATTTGCTTCATACTCTCGAAATAATTGCTCCACGATATTGTCATGGACATGCGATGGGTGTTCCAGGTTGCGGTTCGCTGCCTGATAGGCTCCGATTCGCTGCGGGTCGATAACAGCCAAGGTGAATACATTGCAATGGGAGAAATGAAGGTACCATATAACGAACCGATAGGGGAGTCGCCATGTATATGGAACTGCGGCCCCGAACCCCGAATGCCCTCAGGATGTATACCAGCTCGTCGTACAATCGAACGCATTGGGCAACACGTCGGCCTACCGCAGCTGTATTTAATGATATATCAGATATCTATCATGATGCGTCAAATGAATGGTCGTTAGTATTTAAAGAGATGAAAGTGTATGACATACAGAATAAAGAGTGATGAGGCCACATTTGGCCAAGGCATGCATGTACAAATATGCCCAAGCGCCGTTGCTGACGCCAAAATCTAAATTGGCCCTGTGCATTTCCATGCTTTCATCTGTGAGCCGGAGGCGTGATGGCAAAGAATTCTCCCAATTCTACTTAGTCAACAGATATATTCAACAGCAAAACACATGTCCAATTTTGGGACGCACTGCCAGGGCCGACTCGTGGGACTGAATTGTTGCTTCCGCGGAGTTCCGCCAGTGGCTGAGTGCGGTACGATCGAGTTTGCGGAGACGTTCTCGTGAGCTTTCCGCGGCGAAACCGACCATCTGGCTATAGATTGATGTGACGCGGAGTAGATGGCCGACTTCGGAAATATACATTCGTGATGGACGCCCGTCTTTTGGGATGGTGAGATATTCTGCTGCCAGCGTCAATGACATCAGCCGTGATCCAAGGGATCAGCTTGATGCTGCTTATTCAGTTGAACTGACCGGGTATCGTGTCATCAGGGATGAGCATGTCAAACACACCGTCGTCCACCGGGAGGTACAGCCGCACATCAAGCTCTTTATATTTAACCCCAGTTTCGGCGAATGCTGTGCCCAACATATTGGAGAAATGAAGAACCCAAAGTGTTCGCCTCAGGCATTCCCGGCGGCGCCACGTTGTCCGATAATCAAGTGAATTCATTGACGTGTTTCTCGAAAGGGCGTAAGAAGGTGGTGGTTCTTCCCCAACATCCCAGTCTGGCACGCCAAGATTGACAAGAATCTCGGTAGCCATTGTGTAATATTTGCTATCACCATGACTCGGCCGCCGCATAACCGCTTCATGCAAAGCGAGTATCACTAGTGCCTGAGCGATTTCGAGTTCATCGCCATCCCTAGCATTATGTCTTAAGGTTCCGTCCTCTGCACAAAGCTCTTGGATACTCTGCTGGGCAAAGCGTTCACCAGCATGCCATCGGGGCATCCCCGGCTCTGTCCTTAGAGTTGGGTGCGCAGAATACGGGGCCGCAAGGGCCAGCATTGCATTCAGGAGATAAGCAGGCACACGTCCGAGTCCCAAATGGCTCAGAAATGTTGGCCGATGTATCATCGTGTTGTGCGGATGAACTGTAGGCAACGGATAAGTGCGTGAGGGAACAGCCTCGGCCCAATCATGGCAACCTTCTCACTATGGGCGAAAAAAACTGTCACAGAGTATCCCGTCAGTCAGCTCATTGAACAACATTGATCGCCTCAGTACGCTCACTGTTAACAAGGTCTCGCACCACTATAGGCTCAACCTCCATATTGAGTTTTGCCACAAAGGCGTTTGTCGGAACCGGATCGTAGGCGAGATTGTGGTTGCGTGCGGACACTGGCAGGGGCCCGGACCCATATAACTGATGACCTGTTGGCGGCGGTGGTTGGTAGGCATAAGGTAGCGGCGGGAGCATTCGGTCTGACCGAATGCGTGGATTGACCGCAGAAATGGGTGGAGTCGAAGTAATAGAGACGGCTGAAGTCGATGCATTTTGTAAAACGGGCGGTTGAGGCTGGGGGTTTGGCGGGGAGATTTCGCGCCCCGAAGAGTCTATGTAGATGCAGTTCTTTCCAGCGAATGTGCTGGATGATCGATTAACATAGGGAGCAGGATAATAAACAGTATGCAAGACTGACCAGTTCTGGCACGGTGCTAGCGAGAACCATTAGTTGATACGGCCCAATAGTAAATTTTTTGTACACACCTGTTCCGTCACATCTGCGCTTACTCTTGTTACAAGGAGCACACGCCTTACGCATGGAGTTCAAGGTGCATAATGGCTACTGACAGAAAATCAATGCACCCACTTTCAGGAGGCGTTTCCTCTTAGCCTGGCGAGGAGCAGGTGAAGTAGAATTTGAGCTGCTGGCGAGGTCCGGGGTGGAAGACATAGAAAGAGTGTTGGGGTGAGGACTTGAGGCGAGGTGGCCAAGGCGAGTCATCCACTTTGTGGATATTCAGCCAAACCTGAGGGAATTGTTCACGTCGCTCGAGTCCTCAATGTACACGATGCTTTTATTGCACCGAGACAGAAAGTTGCACTGTCGCAGGAGGAAATCCGTAGCCGCACGGGCGCTTCGCGGAGCAGCTTCATGCATGCCGCCGGCGTGACTAGATCCCGATCAGGAGCAATACAGAAATGTACACGCGCGTAAAGAGCAGTTCGTAAGCGAAAACCTGACAAATTGTTGCTGCAGCTTTCTGATAGCCAGCTTTATTTTACCGACCCGACCCGACATCGAAATTTCCCGACGTTTCGCCGTCGTTTTCTCGATCACAATTGTCGGTGGGCAAAAGTATCATGCTAGCGATCGTTCATCAAGGTGGGTGCGACAGCCCAACACAACAGCATCCTGTTATTGGTCTTCAGGATGATCTTTGTGGGTACTCAGAAGCCGAGCTCCTTTCTCGGCAGCTTGGATGATCACTTCTTCCTCAATGTGACCATCTAGAGCTCAATGCTGCGCACATATCAACATTGCATGACAACACTGTGGGAATCGCGTAGCCGCAACTCACTACATAAATGACGGCAAATCTCTGCTTCCACATTATAATTTATATAGGGTGTTTCGTGGTGAACTCGTCCGCTGGAGCCACACTATTAAGCGCCGCTAGCAATATTGACGCGGACGACAGAGCGCGCCTTCGGTGGGCTGGTGGGAGACGAGAGCACCTCTTAAAGTATTCACCCGGATATGAAATTTTTAGCGCCGTTTCGACTGATACGGGAATGCTTGGTTTTGTTCGTTCGTACCCTTTCAGCCACATGCGCCGTCAGTACTGATGCCGCATGGTCTTGGAGACCAGGTGCCGAGTTTTTGATCATAGTGCATGTACCACCCCTGCTTAGGGCCTTGATAAATGCGTATGCGCATTTTTGGCAAAATGCAATGATGGGTGTTAAGCAGACCAACGAATCATCGACCTCGCAAGAATCTAGCATTTTGGGTAAAGAGCAAGGACGCCAATACCCTTGCCGGAAGAAACAACGCCGCACAGCGGCAATGACATCGCAGCATTCAAGCGTGTCGTATGGCAACCTCGCTTGGGTCAGAGGTGAAGAGACAACCTAATCATTTCTTGTGCAGACTCGGTGAATTGCACCGCATAGACGTTCAACTGTTAACAGAACACCGCGAAGCTATCGCGAAATCAACCCCTTCCCATCACGCAACCAGCATGACTTCGTGAGTGCTTGACCCTTGTGCGCCAAATTGGTATACTGACTCGTGCATGGTAATTTGCCAGTCCTAGGGTTGCTTGATATTCCCACACAAATGGCACATGCTATGAGCCTGCGGCGTGCAGTTCAAACGAAGTATGGTAAAGCGGGGGACTACAAGGCCTACAATGCGGGCAATAGGCACCTTTGTATGGCCGCGGGCAGCAAGTACCCGTGAATACGTGGATACGATATCCGGGCCCCGTAGACGGAACTGAAAACATAGTGCCGTTTTGGGCCGAGTGGCGTAGAGGCACCAGTCGCTCTCGCACCGAAACAAGTTCTTGGTAGTCGCCAGATAGGACCTTGGAAGCCCGCTTCGCAACAAGTGCCAAAACCTTGAACAGGCAAACAACCGCCGGGTTGCAGGAAGCAGGGCAGCCACATCATTCAATTTAGTGTGGAAAAAGTGGGCTAACTTCATCAATGAAAATGGGACATCAACCCCCTCGTATGTGACCCCTAAAAGCCGCTGGTGCACCTTGATGGGCCAAATTCATCGCAGCTGCGGAGTGCGTTCCGGTTCCGCCGACTGGCGAACCCCACTGAGCTCACGTATCGCAATATCGTTTGACTCTCGATTGCGTTCCTGCCATTCCTTACAACGGCGGCGCGGACATGAATTGCACGAGAGGTATTGAGGTTAAATTGAGGTTGAGAAGGTTCACGATCGTGATTGTGTGACTGGACGAAGGGAATGGTGATGAAGATCTGTTTCGGAGCTCGCCTGCTGCCGTCCCAGAGACGTTGCACATGAGGACCGGTGCATATTCATGTTAGACGTACGAGGCCGCGCCAAAACCAGTTCAGAGGGCCCCCACATCACAGGCTAAACATAGGAACATAAGAGGAATTTGCCCTCTTTGGTCCCTTCATTTCGATGCCTGCCATGCAGGAAGAGCAACAACGCAGCAGCCACAACAGCCCCATGTCTCGATCGAGCGAAAGTGCAACAAGCTGAGCGATTGATGTTACCAGGCCATATGCAAACGCTGAAACGGCCTGTGGATCACAACGAGTGCCTTGACAATATTTTGACAATATTGCCATGTTTGAATACTCTTGTTTGAATACTCATAGCAACAAGCATGAGAGGTTGGAGGTTCTGAACTTCACCTCAATGATGAGTCAAGATAGATACACGTGGGCGGCGAGCACGTCGTCCCCCAAAATCCGCTCCACGGCGGAAAGCGGAGATTATGGAAGTATAATGTGCTTTGTTAGTTCGGATGAACCCTCAGAATCCTAATGTTCAATCATGGGAGACATCGCACCACAAACGAGCTGCCAGACGCAGCATGTGGTTTATTACGACAAATCATCGGCTCACAGAACTGCATTGAAACTAGCCAAGAATATCAGGAGATATTGGAAGCAAGTGCTGGTATATCGCCAAAGCGCCGTCGTGGTCTGTTGGTACCAACGCCACAAACAAGCGCTAACGGTACTGTGCTGCACGCTGACTCGCTCTGGAATCGAACGTCAAACCGTCGTCACCTATACTCACATAAATAATGCGAGCGGGGCTCGCTCAGTCATCGGGATTTTTGTTTCCCCATTAGGCCCTGTTCGGCATCGGGGAGAAATGAAATCTAGGATTTTTGGCGAGAATCTCCCAGGGAGTTTTGAGGCGGAGTTTTTGCAAAAATCCCCGAGAGTTTTCAAACTGTTCGGTTCAACGGGGAGAAAGTTTTGAGGTCTCAATCAGAATAAGACTATATTTACAGTACATCCAATACAAATCATCCTCCCGTCCATCCTCAACCGCCAGCACCACAGGACACCGTCCCCTTCACATCCCACCAATGGGTAGAGGAAAATTTGCAGCAGAGCCTGAGCTGCCAAGTCCAAATCCGAAGGACTCCAAGAAAAGAACGCAAAATGGACTCCGGACGACGACGAGCAGATGTTGAATGAACTCCTGGGGATCGTGCCATCGTGCCGATGCGCTCATGCTCCGACACGCTCACGCCCCGACGCGCTCATGCCCCGACGCACTCACGCCCCGACGCGCTCACACCTCGACGCACTCACGCCCCGACGCACTCGTGCACCAACGCGCTCATATGTATACCCTAACAGCGTTTATGCCCCGACATGCCCCAACACGCTCACACTCCGACGCGCTCACGCCCTGATATGCAAACGCGCAGACATGCCCAAATACATCGGCAGCAGCGGCAGGCGCCATCCCCGGCTCCTCCTTCATCGTGAAAGAACAAGCGATTCCATGACCAATCTGTTGATTGGGTGTAGGACTCAGGCTGATCGCTTCAATGAACAAGGTAGCATGTGTGTGGGCAGTAAGTGACATGGTCATGACATAGAATCGAAACACAGGAACTGCCGATCTGTGATGACTCGGGAACACACCCATAAGAGGAAGCAGCCAATCAGATCACGAATAAACGTGACGCACCGCCACCAAACATTTGCGAAAAAGTTCGACTGAATGCATTGAATTGAAAGCGATCCCTCACAGAACCCTCCCTTGCTTACGCAAGAGCCGGGGTCATCCCTTCCTTCTCTGCCCACCTTGTGCCTTTCACCCCTTCCCCATTCCGCACCTGTAATTTCATAATTTTTTTTACCAGTGTTATATTATCCTGTATATAAATTACAGGCAGCGCGGTAGTATAGTACTCAGAATGCGTGAAAAATTAGCGCCAAAGCATGATGACGACAAGTGATATAAGTGCCAAAGCGTGATGGAGACGAGAGACCTAAGCGCTGAAGCGC
>Ga0307508_10005097_pt1 | contig 12601 bp, 10 predicted proteins | sample 9_EM_MG_FD_203089 | JGI IMG/M metagenome (GOLD analysis project Ga0307508, IMG submission 203089) | Populus trichocarpa ectomycorrhiza microbial communities from riparian zone in the Pacific Northwest, United States - 9_EM | ecosystem: Host-associated > Plants > Roots > Unclassified | place... | reverse complement strand
CGACTGGTCGATGTGGACGCGCGAGGGCCTCATCGCCATCGCCGACTACAAGGGCCGCCTCGTCTACTCGACCGGCGCGCCGCGGGTTTTCGGCACCAGCCTCCGCAGGCTCGAGGCGGTGGCGCGCGCCTACGACCCCGACAGCCTGGGCTTGACCGCGATGGTCGTCCGCGGCGACGATCCGCTGGTCCTGGAATCGGGGCTCCTCGCGGTAGCCCGGCCCGGCCTCGTCTTCGTCATGGCCCGCGGCGACGTGCCGGGCGGCCTGTCGCGCGCCGTCTTCGTCCTGGCCCTCGACGGACGGCGGCTCCTCGAGGACCTGGCGCTCGGCGCCGGCATCCGGCTGACCCTGGTCGCACCGGACGCGAGCGCCGAGGGCGACGTGCCGCCGGCAGCGGTCGTAAGGGCCGTGGCGACCCCCGACGCGGTGGCCGAGGTGGGCGGCTGGATCGCCCTCGCGCACCCGGCGCGCGCCCCTGACGAGACGGCGCCCATCGCCTCGCTGGTCGTCGCCCGCCCGAGCGACGCCGGCATCGAGGGTCAGGTCGCCCACGGGCGCCTCCTTCTCGCCGGCCTCGGCGCGGCGCTGCTCGGGGTCGCTCTGGCGGCGGGCTTCCGGGCCTGGCGTCCCGAGCGACCCACGGTCATGGCGTGACCAACGCCCGCCCGCGCTCGAGCAGCGGATCGCGGCCGGCGATCCAGTCGTCGCGCGTGGCGGCGAGGATCTCGTCGGGCTCCACGCCGCGACCCTCGATCGGCCGGCCCGCCGCGTCGTAGAGCGCCCAGACGGGGACCTCGATCCGGGCGCCGCTTTTCGGAAGGACGATCGGGATCGGCGCGCCGCTCGAGCCGCCGGTGGTCTCGCCGACGAGCCGCGCTCCGGCGGCGCGGAGGAGGAGGGCGAGGAGCTCGCACGAGCTCTGGCAGCCGGCATCGACGAGGACGGCGATCCGTCGCGCCGGAGCCCCACCGGTCGCCGCGAGCGGCAAGGGCAAAGACCAGCCGGGACGATCGGGATCGGCGGCGAGCTCGCGCCACTCGCTGCGGGCGTCGCGCGCCGCGCGCGACAGGCGCACGCGCCGGGTCCCCGCGGTGACCGGCGCGCTGGCCAGCGCCGACGCGATGGTGATCGCGGCCTGATCGAAGCCGCCGGCGTTGCCGCGGAGATCGACGACGATGCTGCTGCCGCGGATCTGGCCTGCGTCGGCCGCGACCTCGGCCGCGTGGAGGCGGAGCGAGCGGATGGTGACCAGGTCGCCCGTCGCGCTGAAGGGCGGAGCCGCCGGCCGAGGTTCGGTCTCCGGCGCCACGGAGAGGCGGTCGCGGCTGCCATCGGGACGCTCGCGCTCGATGGAACGAAGCGGTGGCGGCGCGTCGCGATCGATGCGGGCCGCGGGCCACTCGGCCGCGAAGTCATGGCGCGCGGCCTCCGGGCGCGACCAGCTCCGCAGCGTGGCGTAGCGGGTGAAGCGCTCCTCGACGGTCTCGCCGTCGACGCCGAGGATGCGGTCGCCGGTCCGGAGCCCGGCGCGCTCCGCCGCCGAGCCGCGCCAGACCTCGGTCACGATCAGCGCGTCGCCGGCGAACCGGGTCTCGAGGCCGAGCCGGACGATGCGACGGGGCCGTTCCGACGGACCGCGCCGCCGCCGCCAGACCAGGTGACCATCGTGGAGCTCGCTCACGAAGGCGACCATGACGCGCTCGTAGCGGCTCCACGTGTCAGCGTCGCGGATCGCCGCGCGGTAGCGCGCGAACAGAGCGTCGAGATCGACCCCCTTGACCTCGAGGTGGGCGTACGAATCGCGGAGCGCGTCGCGCACGAAGGCGAGCTCGGCCTCCCGGTCGTCGGGGCCGAAGGGCACGCGATCGGGCGTCTCGGGCCTCGTCGGGCTCGCCGTGGCACAAGCGGCGAGGGCCAGCGTCAGGAGCGCGCGGCGCAGACGCACGGAGGTCGGTCTCGGCGCCATCGGCGTGACCATCGCGCCGACGGTAGCCACCGTCAAGACCGGAGCCGGTCGGCCCGGCGATTGCAGCCCTCGCGCTCGATGCTCCCCATGCGGATGCCTGGTCGCGCCCGCACCCGATCCGACGGCCCGATCGCCAGCGCCCTCCTCGAGGGGTTGACGGGAGTCGGCGACGTCGTCGTCGGCGACGAGAACGGACGCGTCGTGGGCGTCCCCGTCACTGAACGTGCGGAGAGGGTCGCGTCGGCGACCTCGGCCATCGTTCGCGGGCTCGGCCACGCGGGCGGTTCCTTCTGCCTGGGCCGCTGCGAGCTGGTCACGATCAAAGGGCAGAGCGCCGCGTGCGTCGTCGGGCACCAGCACGGCACCATCGCGATGGTCGAGATGGAGGCCAGGCAGCCGACCGGCGACCTCGAGAGCCGTCTCCGCAAGCCCGACTGGGCGAGCGGCGCGGCAGACACGGTCGAGGTGCCGCCGATAGCGCAAAAGGTCGCCGAGAGTCTGGAGGCCGTCGGGCTCGCCGCCGCCGCGGACGGCGACTCGAAGAGCGTGGTCTTTGCCGGCGATCTCCAGCTCTTCGGGCTCGCCGACCTCCTCGAGTTCCTGCGTTCCAACCGACGAACCGGCGTCCTCGTGTGCAGGTCGGCGGCGGGCACGGGCACCGTCTACCTGCGACAGGGGCAGGTCGTGGGTGCGGCCTCTCCCGCATCGCCGGGCGTCTCGACCTCCTTCGTCCAGCGTGGCTGGATGTCGGATGGCGAGATGCAGATCCTCCTCGAGGACCCGAGCGAGAACGTCGACGCCAACCTTGCGCGCTTGCTCATCGAGCGCGGGGGCGCCGCGCCCGACGAGGTGCGTGGCGCGCTGCTCGTCGGGATCACGGCCGCGATCCGTGAGCTCGTGGCCTGGGTGGACGGCCGCTTTGCCTTCAACCCATCGCGGCCCACCGAGTCGCCGGTCCCGACGCTCGATCTCGAGATCGACGTGAGGTCGCTGCTCCTCGGCATCTTCGCGCCTGAACCGAGTTGTTAGGGACTTGAGAGGTGGGGAGGGGAGGGTCTGCGGATCAACGGTCGTCGTGCCGGTAGCCGATGCGCACGCAGCCGAAGTGCCGGCCGTGCAGGATGATCGGCACCGAGAGGTCGTAGAGGACCTCGCCGGTGTCGCGCTTGTAGTGCTGCAGCAGGTAGGGGAGCTCGTTCCGCCCGGCCATGATCCCCGTGCGGTCTCCGAAGATGCGCTTGGTCCGGTTGTTCACGAGATCGAAGATCCGGTTGCCCGTCAGCGGCGCCGAGTAGCGCTGGTTGTGCGTGGGGATGTAGCCATTGACGTCACTGATGAGCGAGTAGACCATCGCGCTCGAGCGTCCGAGCATCTTCTCCTGGGGCGCCTGGAAATCGCGGTCGGCGAGCGTGTCGTAGTCCGTCGAGAACTTCGGCGGATCGCGCTGCGGGATCGGGTAGTAAAGGCGGGCGAAGAGCTTCTCCTCCGAGATCGCCCCGGACGAAAGCCAGCCCTCCATGATCTGGGTCGCCTCGGCGGCGAGCTGCTTCGCCCAGGCGAGGGCCTCGCGATCCTGTGGCGACAGATCGTCACCGGTCGCTCCCGCCGCCGGCGCGCCTTCGGTTGCGGGCCGGACAGCCGCCGGGGTGTCGGCGTGGGTCGTGGTGGGCAGCGCCAGCGCGGCGAGCAGCGCAGCGCCGAGGAGCCTCCGGGTCGTCTTGTGATTCATGTCATCCCTCCGCTCACGTCGATTCGGTGTCAAAGAGAGTTCCGACCGGGCTCTTCGCCCATCCGCCGTAGGGCCTCGCTGAGGCTCTCGCGCAAGCGGTCGAGCGACCTGCCCATCTGGCCGATCTCGTCGGTCGTCGCGGTCACGATCGGGGTGTCGAGGCCCTCACCGGCGCTGATGTCGTCGGCCGTCGTCGACAGGCTCTCGAGCGGCTTCATCGAGCGCTTGATCATGACGAAGGTGATGCCGATGGTGGCGGCGCCGAGCATGGTGAAGACGATCAAGAGCTGAACGAGCAGCGCGGTCTTGCGCCGGTCGATCTCCTCGCCCGAAACCCCGACGCGGAAGCCGCCCCAGTGCTTGGCCTGCACGACGATGGGCGCGGCGATGTCCCACATGGTGCCGCCGCCCTCGGCCTGGTAGCGCTGGGTGAGGACCGGCTCGGTGTTCGATACGGCCGCGAGCTCGATGGGGCTATTGAGCAGGCGCTTGCTCAGGTTCGCCGCCTTGTCGACGGCGGGGTTGCCGGTCAATGGCTTCTGGTGAATGCCGTTGTGGGTCGGGACATAGCCGTTCTTGTCGGCGCCGATGGCGTATAGAAAGATCGGGTTCTCGAGGAACTGATCCTGGAACACGAGCGCGGCGCGGTCGGTGTAGCTGTCGTACTTTGTGTGGTACTTGGGCTTGTCCCCGAAATCGTACGCGGTGATTTCCTGGTAGTCGTGGTCGAACACGTCGGGCGCGATGAAGTAGCCGTTCTGGATCGCGTCCTCGAGCATGGTGGCGTACATCCGGGCGCCGAACATCGCCGCGTTCTTGCCCTCCCGAAGCGTCTGCTCTTCCAGGCTCCTCATCTGCCGCGAGGCGACCACGTAGGCCGCGGCAATCATGATCGGGATGGTCACGACCGCGAGGGTCAATGACACCTTCAGGCTCAGACTCTTCTTGATCGCTGCGATCATTCCTCGTCTCCTTCTCTAGGCCGGATCGGTGCGAGCTCAGGCATGGGTCATGGCCTTCTGGAAGTCATTGCGATCCGATGGCCTTCGAATGTGCTGCACGAGCTCGGCGACGAGCGCAGCGCCGTCCTCGCAGGAGAACGGACGGTTGACGCAGACCCGGTGCACGGCCTCCCGCACGAAGACCCTGGCGATCGGGCCGACGCTCCGGGAGAGGGCCTTGCTGCACACGGCGAGGTAGCCCGAGGCCTCCTCGTCCCGCACGCTGAGGTTGGCCGCCGGCGCCCCGATCGAGCTGTTCAGCGCCGACCAGGCCTGCCCGCTGCTCGCCGGCTCCGCGCGTGCCGGCAGGGCGGGCAAGCTCGCCGCGGCGAAAGTCGGGGCGTGGCGGCCCGCGCCGTTCATGCCGTGGGTCGCGCCCGGCACCGAGATGTTCGGCCCGGATGCCAGCGCCATCATCGGCGTGGCCGCGGCCTCACCGGCGCCCGGCGCATTGAGCGCCGCCTTGATCTTCGAGGCCGCGACGCGGATCGCGACGCCCGCGAAAGGCGCGTTCAGCGTCGTGTCCGCGATCACCGCCAGCACGGACGCGCGGCTCTCGGGCTCCGCGGCGTTCAGATTCCGGATCAGGACCTTGCCCTCCACGTAGGTGGCCGTTACCAGCTCCCAGTCCTCCTGGACGAGCTGGACCGAATCGACGGCGCTCATGATCTGGCGGCTGGCGTCCTGCAGCAGCGCCTGGTCATAGACGGCGTGGGCCTGGAACGCGATCAGCTCGCCTCGCGCGTCGATGATCAGGGTCGCCTGTACACCGTTGACCGCGTGGAGACCGGTTAGGATTCGATCGAACATTTGTCCTCACCTCACTTGACGTAGAGCGCCGTCCAGCTTCGATTCGAACGCGGCGAGGGACCTCGCCCCATCCACGTAGATTCCGAGGACCTCGTCACCGAACGGGGCGATGATGCACACCTTCCTCGAGGCGGTGATGGCCGCGCGCTGCAGCTCACCCAGCCCGAGCGTTCCGCCGGTCTGGTCGAGGGCGTCGGCGCAGACGGCGTGGACGGCCCCGACGGTCTCACCATCGATGTCGCCGGTGAGCTCGAGGAGCAAGCCGGTCCGATCGGTGACGACGGTCGCGATGACGTCCGGCAACTTGCTGAGCTGTGTCTTGTGGATCTTCAAGAGACTGTTCATGGGTCTGATTCCCCCGTTCCCGCGCGAATCGAGCAAGCACCGTGCCCGCGTCGCGGCACCGTCATGCGGCCGCGCGCGACCGCATTCTCCGACGAGGATTCATTGCCTGCGATGATCGACGACGACGCGGGCGCGCGGATGTCGGATGCTTCGCTCTGCGAACGTCTAGCCCATCGCGAGTCGGCTGGACATCCGAGTTTTGCGCTCCGGATCCACCGGTGATCGGGCCGCGCAGCCTTGGCGGTCGGCGTGTCCTCGACCGCAGTGCTTGCGCGCAGCCATTCCCGAGGCTGCGCGCCAATCGCTGAAGAATTCTTCCCTGGACGGAAAGCGGTCTTGGGCGAGGGCCAGGGTCAGGAGCGCGCGGCGCAGACGCACACCTGGTGCGCGCTCGCCGACGTGAACTGCGCCTCGGAGAAGTCGCCGTAGCGGGCCTCGAGCTCGAGCCCGCCCGCCCGAAGGACGAGGGGCAGCTCCTCGGGGAACAGGCACCGGAGCGTCAGGGGAACGACCGCGAAGTCGCGCTCGGTCGTCGTCGAGAAGTACCAGCGCGCGCGGTTGAGCTGCGCCGCGGAGTCGTAGAGGACGGTCTCCTCGAGGAGGATCTCGCCGCGGCTGGGATGCGTGAAGCGGCCCACCGCGTAGCGGATGTCGGGGGCGCGGGCCAGGAGCTTGACCGACGGGCTCACGACGTCGAAGACGAAGCGACCCCCGGGTCCGAGGTGGCTCGCGATGCAGCGAAAGCAGGCGATGAGCTCGTCGGTGCGATGGAGGTGCTGGAGCGAGTTCACGGCGATGAAGACCATGCCGAAGGACCGTCCGAGCGCGAAGCTCCGCATGTCGCCGGCGACGAAGGTGGCGGGCAGACCAGCGGCGCGCTTCCGCGCGGCGTCGAGCATCGCGGGCGAGATGTCGAGGCCGGTCACGTCGAGCCCCGCGGCGGCGAGCGGTATCGTGACGCGGCCCGAGCCGCAGCCGAGCTCGAGGATCGCGCCGGCGCGCCGCCGGGCCTGCTCGAGATAGAAGGCCGTCGACTGCGGCGATTGCATCACCGCGTCGAACAGGTCGGGGTGGTCGTAGAGGGTCAGGTCGATGCCGTCTTCCATGCCGTTGCCTCGGGGAGCCAGCGCAGCCGCGAGCGGGGGCTCGGGTCGAGGACCACGAGCTCCGGCTCACCGCGGAGGAGCCCCGTCTCCGCGAGCGCCCGCGCCGCGTGCCCGGCGAGCGGCTCGAGCCGCCCGGTCAGGCCCTCGTCGTCGCGGACGATCCCGAGCCAGACGAGATAGGGGCCGTCCTCGCGGTAGGGAAGCGCCGGGAAGTTGTTCGGGACATCGAGGGAAGCGAGGAGGCCCGCCTCGCGCGCGCCGGCCGCGCGGTAGCTCGCGAAGGTCGCCTCGGCCCGGTCGGCGAGCGCCTCCACGCCGCCCGACACGACCGCGAAGATCTGCGCCACGACGACGCCCGTCGCGCCGTTCGCCTCGCTGACCGGATCGACCGCCGGCAGGACGACGATCTCGCGCTCGGGGCGAAGCGGCTCGAGGAGGAGCGTGTTCGTGTGGTCGACGAGGCGTTCGTTCATCGTCGACCGGTGCTCTCTCCAGAGCGGCCCACCATAGAAGTCGCGATTGAGCGTGGCTCGATCCTCGAGCGTGTGAAAGCCGCGGATCCAGGTGAAGACCTCGGGCCGTCGCCGCTCGAAGAAGTGGCCATGGATGAGCGCGCCGACCTGCTGGAACGCCTCGGGGAAGTAACTCTCGAAGGTCGCTGCGAAGCCCGCCCGCTGGCCCTGGACGGTCAGGTAGCGACGGAATTCGATCACCCGAAAGTCCTTGAGATGCGTGACCCGATCCATGGAGCTCATGACGGCACTATGTCGTCCGCCACGGACCGGCACAACGGCCACACCCGTGACGATCAACGATACCAGTTCGGAGGCGCTTCTTGAACGAGGACGCCTGGAAGAACTCGATACGCTTGCCGCCGGGAATCGCCTATGCTCGACGAGTTGTGCCGTGAGCCGAGGGGCAGCGCGCCGACGGCGACTGGTAACGGCGACAACGTTTTCCATGAACCCTGACACAGGAGCGGGTCCAAGATGAGCGAGCAGCCCAAAGGCAAGCCTGCCGACGCGCCGAAGGACAAATCGGCGCCCGTCGCCCCCGCCGCAGCCGGCCCATCCTCACCGACGCCGTCGGCATCAACGCCGCCGGCATCGACGCCCGCGGCATCAACGCCGCCGGCAGCCTCGAGCAAGATGGCGGAGCCGCTGCCCGACGCCGATGAGCTTCGCGAGATGGTGCGCGACGGCCGCGCCGCGGTGCGCGCCAAGGCCGTGCCCGGCCTCGCGGCGATGGTGCCGCCGGCGCTGGAGCTGGCGCTCCTCCTCCGCGACACCGACGCTGGGGTCGCGGGCGCCGCGGCCGAGGCCATCGCCCGCCTCGGCGTCGGCGCCCGTTCGATCGTCCCGCAGATCGCGACGGCCCTGGCCAGCACCCAGCCCCAGGTCACGGAGATCATCATCGCCGCGTTCGCCGACATCGTCGGCAAGGCCAACGACGATCTGATCCTGGCGCTCGACGTGCCCGGCGATCTGGCGATGCGCACGCTGGTGCAGGCGGCCTCGCGGAGCGAGCGCCGCGGCGTCGCGCTCCTGATCGAAGCGACGCGCCACGAGAGCAGTCGCATCCGCAGCAACGCGGTCGCGGGTCTCGCCGCCATCGGCAAGGCCGACACCGACGTGAGCGTCGCGCGCCTGACCGAGATCGAGGCGACCGATCCGGTGCCCGACATCCGCGCCACGGCGAAGCAGGGCATCATCCTGCTCCTCGCCAAGCCGCCGGCCGCCGTGATCGATCCGCTGCCCAAGGACATCCCTGACTTCGAGGAGCGCAAGCTCGCCCTCTCCGAGCTCACCGAGTACGCCGGCACCATCAACATCGACGCCATGGCCCTGGTGCTGAGCGACGGGCGCAACCACGTGAAGATCAACGCCGCCCGCGCGCTCGCCGTCAAAGGCGGAGAGGCGGCCCGCGCCGCCAAGGAGCTCGGCATGCTCCTCCGCGACGGAGCCGCGCAGGTCCGTCGCGAAGGCGCGAAGGCGCTCGGCAAGATCGGCAAGGGGGCGGTGGCCGCGGTCGCCGATCTGGTCGCCGCGCTCGGCGACGCCGAGGCCGAGGTCGTCGAATCCGCCGCCGAGACCCTCGTCGAGCTCGGCGAGGCGGCGGTCGATGCGCTCTTGCGCGGGCTCGACACCGCGAGCGAGACGCACGGCCGCGAGGTCCGCGCCCTCCTCGTGCGCTCGCCGCGCGCCCCTGCGCTCCTGGTCGAGGCCTTCAAGAGCCCAGCGGTGAACGTCCAGGTCAACGCGGCGCTGGCCATGGGCGAGCTCGGCAAGGATCGCGTCGGTCCCGGCCTGCCGTTCTTGCTCGGCGCGCGCACCGGCGGCGATGGGCGGCTGCGCGAGGCGGTGCGCATCGCGCTCGCCGCCATCGACGGCCCCGGCGACACCGGGCCGCGCGCCATCACGGTCGACGGCTTCGACGACCGTTGCCTGCCCTACGCCGAGCTGGAGAAGCACAAGGCCGAGCTCTCGAAGTTCGCCGAGAGCGACCTGCCGGCGTACCTCCGGGACGGCCGCGACGTCCTTCGCGCCAACGCCGCGACCGCCCTCGCCGTCGTCGGCAACGCGTCGGTGGTGCGCTCGATCGGCGTGCTCCTGCGCGACGCCTCGGCGCGCGTCCGCCTGGCCGCCGCCATCGCCGTCGACAAGCTCGGCGACGACGCGGTGGTCGAGGCCGCCGGCGATCTGGTCGGAGTGCTCGGCGACGGCGACGCGGGCATCGCCGAGACGACCGCCGGCGTGCTGCGCGCCCGCAAGGGTCGCGTCCTCGGGGCGCTGCTGCGTGGGCTCGAGACCGACAACCCCCTTCACGCCCAGCGCATCCTGGCGCTCATCCTGCCCATGCCCGACGCGACCGAATGCCTGTGCGATGCCTTCGCCAATCCCGCGGTCAATGTCCAGGTCAATGCGGCGATTGGCCTGGGAATGCTCGGGCCGGAGCGGGTCGGCAAGGGTCGCAAGCTCCTCGAGGGCTCGCGCACGCGCGGCTGGGAGCGGACCCGCGAGGCGGTGTTCAAGGCGCTCGAGCTGCTCGACGGCCCGCCGAAGGGTGGCCCGTCGCCCGTCGAGGTCGACGGCTTCGAGAGCCGCTTCCTCGGCGCCGAGGCCTTCACCGACAAGACCAAGCTGCGCCTCGACGACCTGGTCGCCCACCTGCAGGACGGCCGCCCGATCGTCCGCGGCAACTCGGCGACCGCGCTCGGCGTCCTCGGGGCCGAGGCGGCGTCGGCGACGCGCCCGATCGGCGTGCTCCTGCGCGACGACGACCTGCGGGTGCGCATGGCGGCGGTCGCCGCCATCGACAAGCTCGGCGACGACGCGGTGAAGAGCGTAGGGCCCTCCCTGGTCGGCGCCATGCGCGGCGACGCCGAGGTCGCGGCGGCGGCGGCGCGGGTGCTCGGTGCCCGAAAGAGCCGCGTGCTCGGTGCCCTGGTCACCGGCCTCGAGACCGACGACCCGGTGCACGCCCGGCGCATCCTCGAGCTCGTCAACGTCCTCCCCGACGCCTGCGAGATCCTCTGCGACGCGTTCGAGAGCCCGGCGGAGAACGTGCAGGTCAACGCCGCGGTCGGCATCGGCATGCTCGGCGCCAAGCGCGCCGGCGCCGCCGGCAAGAAGAAGCTCGAGGGCGCGCGCACCCGCGGCTTCGCCCGCACCCGCGAGACCGTGTTCAAGGCCCTGGCGATGCTCGAAGCGAATCCCTGAACAAGACTTCGGCCGCGTCCCGTCAGCGCGCGCGCGCGCGTCGTGGCCTACTTCGCGCGGCGCGTGTACTTGATCTCCACGGCCTTCCACTCCGGCACCTTGCCAAAGCTGAGATAACTGGTCGCGACCATGGCGTCGGCGGAGGTCGGCTGGATGACGGTGCGCTGGTGCCATGTGTCGCCGGCGAAGGCGTAGTCCGCCCGGAGGTCGAACTGCTTGGTCTTCTCGTCGTAGCCGCCGGTCTCGGCGATGCGGATGGTGTTGGTGCTCGCGATGCGCGTGGCCTCGTACTTGTGCGTGGCGGTATTGAAGCCAGTCCACGCCAGCGTCGTGAAGGGAGCGCCGTTCAGGGAGCCTTCGATCTTCTCTTCGATGAAGAGCCCGTCGAAGAGCGCACGGATCGTCGACGTGCCCTTGCTCGTGAGCGGAGGCCGGCCGGGCTGGAGCCAGAAGGTGACGTCGACGTCCCAGGTGGCACACATCGCGGTGAGGCGTGCATGCTCCGGGCTGGTCGGTCCGTCGGCGCGGGCGGTCGCGCTCACGATGAGGAGCACGGCGATCATGCAGATGCGTGGACGATTCATTGGCTGCTGTTCCTCGCTTTGCGGGCGCACTCTACACTGGAAGCGCGCTTGCAGGGCGGGACGGCAGGGTCCGGCTTACAAGTACCTGATTAGACTAGGAGATTGGCGGAAGTGCACGGGAATCGAAACTAACGCCGGGAGCGTCACCTTCCACTAGGTTGGCGGAATCACGTGCATGGCCTGCAAGCCTGTGCAGTGTCCGCAAGGCCAGCAAGCTCGGCAAGTGGACCGCCGGTGGACCGTGCCCGCCCTTTAGTGCGCCAGGGCGAATGACCGGGCACCGCGGCTACTGCCGCAACGGCGTCCAGATCTGGCTGCTGTCGAGAAGTTGCCGGTCCTCCATGGTGAAGATCCAGTCGTGATCCGCGATAATCCGATCGACGTCGACGCCGGGCGCGAGGCGTCGAGTGGCGACAAGAAGGCTGGAGCGGAGCCAGCGGAGGTGGGGATCGGCGACAGGCCAGGAGAGGACCTCGGCGAGGCGTGCGCGCACCACGTCCAGGACGGCGCCGCTGCTTAGATCTCGGGCGAGCTCGGCGGTGGGACCTTTGAGGGCGCCGAGCTTCGCGAGGGCGAGGTCCGCGCAGACGCCGCAGTCCAAGGACAGGTAGGCGGCGATCAGCGGGACGATCTTGGCCTTGGCGCGCGCGACGCCGAGAACGAAGGGTCCGGCGTCGTGGAGAACGGCAGAGTGGACGGCCGCGAGGATCTCTGAGCGAAGTTCAGTGTCGGCAGGCAGCCAAGAGCCCCAATCGTTGGTGAACTCGCTGCTGCGGACCGCCGCGGACAAGAGGTCGACAGCGCCGGCGAGCTCGGCGGGATCGGATTTCGAAGTCGTGGCGAGAAGCTTTCGGGCGAGCTCGCCGACGAGATCGGTGACATATGCGGGCGCGTCCCCTATGAGGCGAGAAAGCCAGCGCTCCTGTGCAGCTCGCTCGGCGTACGGGAAATCCCGCGCGCCGAGCTTGCACAGGTGAACGACGGACATGGAGCGGAGGGCGATGTCGTCGATGAATTCGAACTGGCCTTTGGTGTAACGGCCGGTCACGCGCAAGAGGCCCTCGTCACGAAGCTGCGCCAGCTCGAGGAGTTTGGCTGCGGGCGAGGCCTGAAAGGCGCGCACGTAGGCGTTGGCGAGAAGATTCACCGGCCAACCGATGGCGTTGCGCTCGGAAGGGCGAATGGTGAGCCAGGCTTCGAGACAGCCCTCGCAGACGCGCGCGCACAGGACTTCCGATCGGGCCGCGACGGCTACATCGAAGATCAAGACGGCGGCGCGCCAGCTGTCCGCCCTCCGGCGAGCCAGGGCCTGCTCGGCGAGCTCGAGGAGGCGCTGGCCG
>Ga0307508_10005095_pt1 | contig 12603 bp, 10 predicted proteins | sample 9_EM_MG_FD_203089 | JGI IMG/M metagenome (GOLD analysis project Ga0307508, IMG submission 203089) | Populus trichocarpa ectomycorrhiza microbial communities from riparian zone in the Pacific Northwest, United States - 9_EM | ecosystem: Host-associated > Plants > Roots > Unclassified | place... | reverse complement strand
CCGAAAATTGTTCTCAATATTTCCATTCAGAAAGGGGAATGCAATTTCCGTCCATTTCCTGCAAGATACCCTCTGGGTAGCGGGTCCCTGCAACATCTGCTTCATCCACGAGTTTCCTGATAGCGGCTACGTCTCCATCCAACAAACTAATTTCGCCACCGTGCATGTTTTCATCGACACGAGATGGTGATCGGCTGCCAGGAATGACGACCCCTGAGACGACGGATCAAAAAACTTCAAATCAGGACGGCAAGATATTGCTTACAATCTGGATGTACAGACAAGATCCAAGCGAGGGTGACTTGTGCATTCGTGACACCAAGCTCGTCGGCTATCGCTTGAATTTTGTCAGCAATAATCAGATTTTTTGGGAAGTTCTCCTCTGAGAAACGGGGAAGATAGAGACGTGCGTCCGTTGGCTCAAAGTCAGCACGGGAACGATACCTCAGAGGGTTAAAGGGTTAACAACCTTAACCTCTTAACAGTAGAAAACATAGCATTACCTTCCACTAGCTAACCCACGTCCAAGAGGACTATATGCCACCAAAGATACACCAAGCTCTTTACAGGCGTCCGACATCCCATTCCTTTCGGCATCAATCGTGAATGGGCTATACTCCATCTGAACGGCGATGACTTTTTCACCAAGACCCTTGACCGCCTTCGCACGCCTGAGAGTGTCAATACTACAGTTTGAGAGTCCCAACCAGCGAACAGTCCCGGACTCAACAGCTGGGCGAAGGGCCTCGAGGACGAGCTCGATAGGTACTTTCGGGTCGACACGGTGTTGGTAGTAGAGGTCAATGTACTCTGTTCGCAGGTCTTCGAGCGAAGCTTGAAGAGCTTGCGGGATATAGGTCGGATCAGAACAAGCTGGGCCAAAGGTTTCTCCTGGGAGGCGGGTAAACCCAAATTTGGTGCAGAGGAAGACATCCTTTCGCTTCTCTGGGTTTTTGGCAAGCCAGTTTCCAATTAATTTTTGGGCTGTGCAAAAGTTGAGGACATATCGGTTCAAGAATGAGAATGATCAAACCTACACTCTCCGTAGATATCGGACGTATCCCAGAAACACGAGCCTCGTTCGTGGGCGAACGATAATAGCTTGTCTACTTCCTCTTGGGTGGAGGGAGTTCCATAGAAAGCGCCAATAGCTACGATACAATAAAATGTTTTAATTAGCGGCCACGCAACTAAAGGGATTGGAGACGAACCCATGAGGCCTAGTCCGACAGGCCTGACTAAGGGCCCATTCTTGCCTAAGGCATGCAACGATACAGAGCGACTGGACATGCGTATTGTAAATTCCTACTGAGGAGTTGTGCAGAGTCCAGATGCCATTTTATAAGGACATTCGGGAGTTGGGAACTTCGATGCTGAGGTCTACGCAATCGACTACGCGGCAACGGCGAGATGGAGATCATCCACCCGCAACTTGAAGGGGATAGATAATAACCCCGTCAGCCAAAACATATAGTAATTCTTCTGGCAAACCATGTAGATGTTCTTAACACTACTCACTGACTCCTCAGCTTGTCCCCCTGCGTGATTTAGCTTGGTAAGAGAATGCACCTGACGTAAGTATGATCTAGCACAATCAGTCTGACCGATGCCCTGATTTATGCAACTTGGATGGCCTGCTGTCACGGTGCTATCTCAGGCTTGACCACGAGTCTCGTCGGCTCCCCCATATAATCCACCGCCACATTGTAAGCATCAGAAGAACATTGATTCTGAATATGTCCCCATTCATCACTGGACGAGTTCTCCGGATAATCGATATTGCCGCGCCCCCAAAATGTTTGCTTTTGTGCTATTATTCATTATGTAATATTCTAAGAAGAATTCAATGGAATTCATGAAAAGAAAGTGTATTCCAAGACATTCGTTCTTGTTTCAATCCCCTAAGGTGCCACGTGTCCCTGTGAGATAACTAAGATCTTTATAAATACTGTGAGGACGTTAACGCGCAACATCGTCAGCGCAACCGATCGGAGATATGTATATTTGGAGTTGTGGGTGCCAGTGCTCGGCAAGCCTTCATGTTGTGACTAATTCTCAAGGTGTTACTTTGGGACGTGCTTCTCAGAGTTCTCCACCCTCCATCGTTGAGTGAGAACACCAGCCCTTCCCTTCCCGAGACAGTCTGGATCATGGGCTGCCAGAATCCGTGAGGACACCTAGAGTTCGGCAGTGAGGAGCTATTACATAATGGCTTGTTATTGAACCCACGGTGTGACCACTATCTTTGTCGACACACAGGGTTTGACAGTCCTGAGTCAAGTCCCTCATTCTGCCATTGGACATTCAAAGATTTCATCGGACTTGCTTCGCCGTGGCCGTGGCTTCCAGAGTATGACGATTTGGAACAGACTTCCATCGCGACTTAACCACGCCTGTGTGTATTGAGTGTATCATGATCGACTTCTCCTGGACAATTGTTTAGGCGTTGTCATCGTCATCGAATCAGATGGTATATTACACACTACTTACGCTTGAAATGATGCAACAACCGACTGCTGGCACATTCAGCAGAACCGAGTATTGAGTACAATATTATATTTCATTCGCACAAGCCAAATCCAAGGACTCGGTTCGTGGATACTGTAGGGGCTCTATAACTTTAGGGATATACTGGGAAGTGCTTCAGTTATCAGCTGTCTGATTATCTTTTCCGATTTTAAGTTACCCACAGCCCATCCAAGCTGTTGCACCACGACCATTCCCATTGGATGATCAAAGAGCCGTTTGTTAGAGGCTGAAATCACGCACGATACATTTGCATGGAACTCGGATAAATCAGAGTTCTAGGTGTTGCCATTTGCGCCCATGCCAACACTCTTCTTGACCTCTGTGTGCGTTGGGTACACGAGGCCTCCTACCTTCGGTACAACACCTTCCAAAGGTCCTACAATCGTAAGCCACATTAAACAAGAAAGTTTGAACACGTGGAAACAGTGAGGCTGGGCGAAGGGCTACGGAAACCCAATCGACGTGAGTGGGGCCGTATCGAATTCCTAACCTGTGAATCGTAAGTACAAAATAGTTTCGATCACGGCTGTCATTGGTACATTAGTGCTCAGAACCATAAAGATACTTTTGTAACACAAATAGAAGTTTAGCTTAGGTGTCCATGCCACATACGATGAAGATTAAGATTATCAAGCTCTGTGGTGTCGAGTGAGTCCTGTGCTTGTTGGAGGACATACGTCCCTGTCAACGAAGACCACAGCACGTCGACAGGACTTTTCGCGAGGGTATCATCATAGAAGCAAGGTAACAAGGACCATGGGGATATATACAGGTGGGTCGCTGTAGTAATTATAGAGCATTAAAAAGACTAGTGTGAATGGATCAGTAAAGTAACTTACGTATCAAGGTGATCTCTCCAGTGTATGTGGAATAAGGTTATAGCCAAGGTAATTTGGGCACTGGAGGAGCATCTTGCGATGACTGCTCCGGATCGTTGTCGTTTCGTGGTTGGGAGGCACTTCTCCTCCTGATCCTGCGCGAAGTCATCGGTGGCAGGTCATATTGTAGGCTTGGTGCTCCCTGGTGTAAACCCAAGTTTCTATCAGTATGTGGGGTGGATGCTCTCGGCTGGCTCGTCGATGAAGTCCTACGCCCGTCTGGGTGAGCAGTGTAGCTCCGTGGCGGAGGTGTATGTTGCCATGGGTAGAGAGGCTGGTTCGTTATAGGAGGGGGCACACCCCATGCCGGCGGCCTCTGGTTTGGAGGAATATTGTATTGATTCAGGACACTGCGTTGACTCGTTGACCGCGAGAGCCCTTGGGACGATAGACTTGATGAGTATTCGGGTTGGTTCGATGATGAACCTGTCATTGTTTCCCAACTCTGTGGACTCCAGGGTCGGGAAAGGCTGCTTGGACTCCTTGATGATGAACTTGCACCCTCCCCTGGACTCCGCGGTCGGTCATGCCTTGATGATCCTGGAGTTGTTGGATTACGGAAAACGAAGTCTTCCTCTTCTGGTATCGTTTGTGTCACTTGCGTCTCTCGGTCTTGAACCCTTGAAGGAGCTGGTGCTTTTTCCTGCCTCGATGGTGGACGTGGAGTCTTTGGCCTAAATATGCTGAAATAGCAATATCAGGAGATGAACCAAACATAACACACAACTTACTCAATTAAATTTCTAAATTTTGTTGGTGGCTTCGATGTCGTCAAAGTCTTGATCCTCTTCGCATCATCCATCGTATCCTGGATCTGACGAGAGATCTTCTGATAGTCTTCCATTAGTAGCCTGAGTTGGGTTGGGGTGAGCGACGGGTCTCTCAACTCGCTCCGAATCCTGTTCAACTTCTCCTCATGTGAGCCAACAAGTTCTTCAAGCTGCAGAGAAAGCGTCTTCCCGGCACGGGTCTCATTGAGCTTCAATTTATAGTCTTCGACCTCTCTCTGAAGGAGAAGAGTCTTCCGCTTGCTCACTTCTCTGAGTATCGGTTCCAGCACCTCGAAAGCGGACGGCCGGGTAAGTAAAAAACGTCTGATGGACGAACCACGTTCAACCATAGCCTCCCAATATTCTTTCTTCAGATCAGTTTCGCGATTACGACCTGTCTTCTCATCGACTTCGTCCCACATAGTTGTCGTAAGAACAATCCTGTTGAAGTCCTCCCCGCAGAGACTCTCAAAAAGACGCAAATTCTTCAGCGCTGTCCCGGCCATGCGATTGTCTGATATTCGATGAAAGTAGAGCAAGCCCGTAACTTGAATCCTCTTTCGGTATCTAAGCCATTGTGAATATACTTATGGACGACGATTAATGGATCACTACACACGTGTTATGCAGCCAGTCAGAAATCATTTTGAAGATGTCAACGTCAGACTTGGTCGTGTCATCAAAACCAGGTGTATCGACAAAATGGATATCGAAACCTGGAAGCTCCGGGAAGGAAATCTTGGAAACGGCTATTTTGTTTGTGTATGATTCTAAACCATGCCCTACAATCCCCCGAATACCGGTGACAGTTTCAATAAACTTTTAAAATGTCAAGAGTCCTAAAACACTGGCTGGAGAGAGAATGGCTCACTGTACTTTTCCCAGACCCAGTAGGGCCCATCACACTGTCGAAATGGACTGAGTGTAAACGGGGAATTATCTCTTGAAAACTTACACGATGATGACATCCTCCTGAGACAATTTTTCTGAATCGACCAGTGAATTTCTGAACAAGCGCGATACAAGTGAACTCTGGACATCGTCTTGTCACTATTTTGGAAACATTGAAGTTCAGTGAAAAGTACCTGTGGTCCTGCTTGGTCCCGGGTAAACATGGCACAAGGGAAGGAAGTTTTAACCTTGACATCGTTGCGGAATATATAGTCGGCCGAGGCCGGTTTAAACGGGAACACGTTTGTTCATTGTACGATAATGGCATAAAACTCTTTCACAGGCGGGACTTGACTTTAGTTGCTGTCATGCCACCCACATCATTTAATTGTGATGGTCAGGAGTCGCAACATGGCGACACGATATATTGATTTTTCTAAGGGCCGCTGGCTCACTTCGAAGTTATCTAATTCTAACGTATGGAGAGACCATCGAACCTGAGACAGACAGGGCCTTTCATGATCCGTCTTTGGGATTCAAAAGAGTTACATGTCAAGATCTACAATAGCGACCTGCAACGTGTGAACCTGATGCCAAATATTGAAATTTTAATTAGACCAGTCTAGGTTGGGACACGTCACAGAAAATATAATGATTTCAGATTGGAAAATCAACTAGTCCGATTTGGGTGATCTTGAAGCCTTACTTCGGCCTCCGTAGTTTTTGCTCCACAACTAAACAGATGGAGTAATTCGCAAAGTATATCAGTGATCAATTTTGAGGTATAGGGCTCTATACCGATCGAATTTCCGCGGCCGGCTGCTGGTGTTGAATTCCTGGCCCATGCATTGATGCCAGTGGGTGATCCGGGTCCGTAAATTAATTCTATTGACGGGGTTGTGCCTTATGTCGGTTTATCTGACTATGTGGTACAAAGCGAGGACAAGAAAGGAATGCCCTTTATCTGCTAGTCACCGTGAGCATCGACCAGCGGTGGCTGGATTACGGGTATCTGGCCCATGCTGGTCACAACGTGCAAAAACCCTGTGTCCAGGCTGATAGTCACTACTGAATTGAAACCTTCAAGAGCATCAAAAAGATTTCTCTATCTAGTAACTTTGAACTTTCCAAGTCCGAGTCCAAGATGTCGTAAGTATTCCTGCAGAGAACGGGCCGTGAATTCCGTGACTGGTGGTGGCTACATAATCGCAAGTCCTTTCAGAGTCTGCTCAATTTTTTAAGACACTCGGCCTTATGGAACAAGGTTGTTATGGTTTCTCCTCTACGAGATTCATTACTAGTAGGACAAGGAATTAGCTGCATTTTGAAGAAGGGATTGTTGCCATAATCACAGGCACGATTTGACGTACGAGAACAATGCAAAAAATGTGGATTACAAGCAAACACTCTGCAGTGCAGCCTAAGCTCTTTCTCGCATTATCCGCATCAGGTAACCAAACTAAGCAACCACAATGACATGCCAAATCGTCGCTTTAGAAATCGAAGCCCTGTAACCTATATGACAGCGACAACCCGCTCCAAGTCTTGAACAGCTTCCTCCCAAGACACCCCAGAGCTGGTTGCCAAATACGCCACTCCAATGCCTCCAACAAGTCTGTGTGGCTTTCACAGTTGAGTAACAAGCCGCGACTACCATTACAATGTTCAACACTGCCCCCATCACCATTAATACATGGTCAATCAACCACCAATCGAAATTGAGATGTCGGCCTCACACGCGATACCAACTAAAGACTATTACCGAAGCACGCAAGAAGTAGGTACCCTTCCGACTCTTCCCACATTTTGAAATTGGAAGCCCTTCAAAGGCAAATTCGGCCGTGTCTAAATGCTGACGTCCATAGGCTCTCAAATCTGAAATCATATCTCCTGAAGTCGAAAGAAATTCAGGTGCGACATCTAGATGCAACAAAATCTCCTGGAGGCCACAGGCCCACTGCGAAGGAAGTCTGGAATCTTTGAATATCGTGACAGCCAATGCTACCTACGGCGTGGCCGCTATCTCTGTTGACTGTCAAACCCTGAGTCAAGTCGCCTTCAAGCTGCAAGGATGTCTGTTTCAATCCCAAGAGAACAAGCCATTAATAGCACTATCCCGGATATTCCTTGTATCTTGGTCCTCACGGAGAGGCCTCTCTCTGGCAGCCCATGGTCCAGACTGTCTCGGGAAGGGAAGGACTGATGCTCTCAACGATGGAGGATGGAGACTCGGAGAAGCAGGTCCAATATGAAGGCTTGCCGATCTCATGCATTCGTTGCCGAGCACCCACAAGTCCAAATATATCTCCGATCGGCGCGCTGACGCGTTAAGTCTAACGTTCTCACAGTATTTATGAAAGGAAAGAAGATCCACCGTTAGTTATCTCACAGGTAGTATCTCTTAACGCGTCATGGCACCTTGGGAATTGAAACAATAACCCTTACTATACTAGAACTTGAATGTTATATCCGTTGCGAGGGGATGTATTGTGCAAGTACACCTGGCGGTCACTTTTGCTGATGATTGACTGTGAGAATGGCCGCAGTGGTTGTTCCTCTAGATCGTAAACGCATCGACAGTCCTTCAAATGTGAATAACACCAACTTATCTTAAACTTATCTGTTGTCAAATCGTTAGGACAAAAATAAATCTGATGGCGCAGCCATTCAATGATTCATATTAATAAAGGTCATTCGGGATTATTCAGCACATTAACACACTACACAAACGAAAATAATTAATATGGCAAGAGCCGATTAGGGACAATATTGGCAATATGGATCACTTACTCCACTGAACAGCAGCCTGCAGGACAAAAGTTAACTTCACGAGCGAGGATCGAACCAAAAAGGCAAACGAGAATTCGTTCGAACTTCGCCGTGACCAAAGCGAACTTATGAAGGCGAGGTTAGCTCGCTCTGACTCGAGTAATGTACAACCGTAATGCAGTGATTCTATGGAAGAGAAGGTCTTCCATCGCAACTTGGCCACGCCTGCGTGCACTGACCTTTCCAAGGTGTATCGACTTCTCCTGGACGATAATTTAGGCATCGTCACCGTCATCGAATCAGATGGTATATTTACACACTGTCACTTTAGTACGCTTGAGATGACGCAACAAGAAACAATCGATTGTTGCACACGCAGCAGAACCAAGTATAGTCGAAAGCGGGGGAAGGCTCGCTTCGCACTCTGACCTCCTTGGAATAGTGTTAGTTGGTATGTAAATGCGAAATAGAAAATATATACCCGCAAAATTGGTGCCGATGAACCGCATACAAGTATGAAATGCGGAATTCCGCCTGAAAAGATCTGGTTTTTTGCTACAGGCATGATCACTGACACTACTCAAAGCAAACTAGAACACACCAAGAATGACTCGGAGGCTTGCAAGCGTACCAACATATTTTGATGTGTTTGTCCGGGCCCTTTAGGCTCGCAATTATCACAAAACTAGCATTCTCCAAGGTCTCGGTTCGTGAATACTGTATGGGCTCTATAACTTTAAGGATATACTGGGAAATGTTTCAGTTATCAGCTGTCTGCTTATCTTTCCCGATTAAGTTATCCACGGCTTGGATGGGCGGTTGCAGCACCTCTTGCTGCGCATGTGGATGAAGTCCAGCCACTACCATTCCCATTGGGTGATCAAAGTGGCCGTCTGTTAGATCACGATACATTTGCATGGAACCCGGATAAATCAGAGTTCTGGGTGTTGTCATTGACATTTGTGCTTGGACTGCCCGGGCGAACACCTCTGTGCGGGAACACGAGGCCTCCTGCCTTCCATCCAAAAGTCCTATACAATTGTAAGCCACATTGAACAAGAAAATTTGAACACGTGGAAATAGTGAGGCTGGGCGAAGGGCTATGGAAACCCAATCGACGTGAGTGGGGCCGTATCGAATTCCTAACCTGTGAATTGTAAGCACAGAATAGTTTCGATCACGGCTGTCATTGGTATATTAGTGCTCAGAACCACAACGGTACTTGTGTAACACAAATAGTGTTGGAACGACAAAAACGGCACTATCTACGTAGCTGGATAGGACCCCCATCAATACCCCAAAAGCGGGGTTTTGTCGGGACAAAATTTTATTCCCACGGTCTATTGACTTCAGATTTGGACGTTTCGCAACATTCCCCGTCAAAAAGGTTTTTTTTTGTCAACCAAATTTTGTCGGGATTGGGTGAAACAGCCTCTCTCGGTATTACGGGGGGTCCTAGCTGGATGCGAAGCGCGCTGTCGCGCCATCACATCGGTGCCGAGCGCGCCGAGCTTGTGTTGCGTTTGCATCACGGCTTTCCCCATTTCAACAAATAGTTCAGCTTAGGTGTCCATGCCACATACGATGAAGATTATCAAGTTCTGTGGTGTCGAGTGATTCTTGTGTTGGAGGACATACGTCCCTGTCAATGCAGACCACAGCACGTCGACGAGACTTCTGGATTGTGCTGCGAGGAGGGTATCATAGAAGGAAGATAACAAGGATCATGGGAATATATCATACAGATGTGGGTCGCTGTCGTAGTAGTTCATAGTATCAAACCATTGTGAATAGACTAAGTAGTGTGAATGGATTAGTGAAGTAACTTACGTGTCAAGGTAATCTCTCCAGTGTGTGTAAAATAAGGTTATAGTCAAAGGGATTGGCATCTTGCGATGATTGCCCCGGATCATTGTCGTTTCGCGGTTGGGAGCGACTTCTCCTGATCCTGGGCGGAGTCATCAGTGGCAGGTCATAACCTCACCTGATATTGTCTTCAAAGCTTCAAGATTGTGGACGTCTTGAATCCACTGATAGTTTGTTATAATCGATACTGATACACTGTTCCCAGCTTCCCAACATTATTATTCTCGAGCCTGATTTTCGTATGTTTTAAGGTAGGCAAGCCCGGTGCTCCGGGCCGCTTGCAGCGCCTTCGCAGGTGAAAGACGTGCAATGTTTCCAAATGAGGCTTTGTTTGGGAAACCAAACAATCAACCGGAGAAGAAGGCGGCTTGTACCGAACCTATCTTAAAGGTGTTTCGAATTCCGAGTGTCTCCCGGAACTATGTGGCTTGCGGAATGTAAGCCGGTTGCTCATAAGAAATTCTGCGGGACAACGTACTTCCAGTAATGTGTCTCTCAGCTGTCCTATCCCCGATCTAGTTCGGTATGAGGGTGATGTCCTGAATTAGTTGCGTATCGCAATTGATTCCACTTTCAGGCGTAATCCATTTCATTCGGATTCTCTCCAGCATTGATATATTCTCATTGACGTGAAGTAGGTTCTACATGTATGTGTGCTATGTTCACAGTCTTTCAATTGAATAAAACGAAACACTCAACCAGCGACGATGAAGATGAAGGTGCCACCGTGAATGTTGACAACTTCTGCATCATTAAATATCCCGATTTGTTGTTCACCCCTAGGTGAAATCGTGGTTGGTTCGGGGTTAGCAGGTGCAGTTGGCTGACGGCTCAATGAAGCTGTCATTCTATCCCAACTCTGTGATGAACCCCAGGGTAGAGAAAGGCTGCTTGGATTCCTTTGTCTGGGTGATGATGGACTCTCTTCTGGACTCCGCGCTCGGCCTTGCTGTGATGATTCCGAGGGTGTCGGATTACAGCGGGGCCAAACTATGTCCTCTTCTGGTGTCGATCGTGGCGTCTCTGGGCGGTCCTTCATCCTACGCCCATCTGGGTGAACAGTGTGGCTCCGTGGCGGAGGTACATGTTGCCATGGGTAGAGAGGCTGGTTCATTATAGGACGGGGCACGCCCCATGCCGGCGGCCTCTGGTTTGGAGGAATATTGCATCGATTCGGGACACTGCGTTGGCTCGTTGATCGCGGAAGCCCTTTCAACGATAGACTTGATGAACTCGTGTATTCGGGTTGGTTCGATGATGATTCCGTCATTGTATCCCAACTCTGTGGACTCCAGGGTCGGTAAAGGTTACTTGGACTCCTTGATGATGAACTTGCACCCTCCCCTGGACTCCGCGCTCGGTCATGCTTTGACGATCCCGAAGAGGTTGTCGGATTACAGAAAACAAAGTCTTCCTCTTCTGGTATCGGCTGTGCCTTGTCGTTTCGCGGTTGGGAGCCACTTCTCCTCCTGATCCTGCGCGGAGTCATCGGTGGCAGGTCATATTGTAGGCTTGGTGATCCCTGGTGCAAACCCAAGTTTCTATCAGTATGCGGGGTGGATGCTCTCGGCTGGCTCGTCGATGAAGTCCTATGCCCGTCTGGGTGAGCAGCGTAGCTCCGTGGCGGAGGTGTATGTTGCCGTGGGTAGAGAGGCTGGTTCGTCATAGGAGGGGGCACATCCCACCCCGGCGGCCTCTGGTTTGGAGGAATATTGTTTTGATTCGGGACACTGCGTTGACTCGTCGATCGCGAAAGCCCTTTCGACGATAGACTTGATGAACTCATGTATTCGGGTTGGTTCGATGAGGAAAACGTCATTGTATCCCACCTCTGTGGACTCCAGGGTCGGTAAAGGTTGCTTGGACCCCTGGATGATGAACTTGCACCCTCCCCTGGACTCCGCGGTCGGTCATGCCTTGATGATCCTGAGATGGTTGGATTACGGCGGGGCAAAACAATTTCTTCTTCTGGTATCGATTGTGGCAATCGCGTCTCTCGGTCCTGAACCCTTGGAGGAGCTGGTGCTTTTTCTTGCCTCGATGGTGGGCGTGGAGTCTTCGGTCTAAAGACAGTGCTGAAATAGCAATATCAGGAGATGAACCAAACATAACGCACAACTTACTCAATAAAGTGTCTAAATTCTGTTGGTGGCTTCGATGTCGTCAAAGTCTTGATCCTCTTCGCATTATCCGTCGTCTCCTGGATCTGGCGAGAGATCGTCTGATAGTCTTCCATTAGTAGCCTGAGTTGCGTTGGAGTGAGCGAGGGATCTTTCAACTCGTTCCGAATCCTGTTCAACTTCTCCTCATGTGCGCCAACAAGTTCTTCAAGTTGCAGAGAAAGCATCTGCCGGGCACGGGTCTCATTGAGCTTCAATCCAAGGTCTTCGACCTCTCTCTGAAGGAGAAGAGTCTTCCGCTTGCTCACTTCTCTGAGTATCGGTTCCAGCACATCGAAAGCGGACGGCCGGGTAAGTAAAAAACGTTTGATGGTCGAACCACGTTCAACCATAGCCTCCCAATACGAATTCTTCAGATCATTTTCGCGATTACGACCTGTCTTCTCATCGACTTCGTCCCACATAGTTGTCGTAAGAACGATCTTGTTGAATTCCTCCCCACAGAGACTCTCGAAAAGACGCAAATTCTTCAGTGCTGTCCTTGCCATACGATTGTCTGATATTCGATGAAAGTAGAGCAAGCCCGTAACTTGAATCCTCTTTCGGTATCTAAGCCATTGTGAATATACTTATGGACGACGATTAATGGACCACTACACACGTGTTGTGCAGCCAGTCAGAAATCATTTTGAAGATGTCAACGTCGGACTTGGTTGTGTCATCAAAACCAGGTGTATCTACCAAATGGAAATCGAAGCCTGGAAGCTCGGGGAAGGAAAT
>Ga0307508_10005094_pt1 | contig 12608 bp, 8 predicted proteins | sample 9_EM_MG_FD_203089 | JGI IMG/M metagenome (GOLD analysis project Ga0307508, IMG submission 203089) | Populus trichocarpa ectomycorrhiza microbial communities from riparian zone in the Pacific Northwest, United States - 9_EM | ecosystem: Host-associated > Plants > Roots > Unclassified | place... | reverse complement strand
TCTCGCAGCCCGCGCGGCGCTTGCCGTACTCGCCCTCGCTGTGGGAGTGCTTGACCCGGGTGTCCACCACCAGCAGGCGCATGCCCTCCGCGGCCAGGTCGAAGGGAATCTGCTGCTGGGAGAGGTCGCGGGTGTCGAGGAAGAGCGCGTGGCCCTCCTCGCAGCACGCCGACGCCGTCTGGTCCATGATGCCGACCGGGGCGCCGACGTACACGTTCTCCGCGCGCTGGCACAGACGGGCCAGCTGCCAGCCCTTCAGGCCCAGTTCGAACAGGTCGTTGAGGGCGAGAGCCACCACCACCTCCAGCGCCGCCGACGACGACAGACCCGCGCCCGCCGGGACCGTCGAGGACAGATGGAGGTCCGCGCCGGTCACCGGGTGGCCGGCCTCCCGCAGGGCCCAGAGCACGCCCGACGGGTACGCCGTCCAGCCACGGTCCGACTCCGGCGTCAGAGCGTCGAGCCGAAGTTCCACGACTCCGCCCTCGACGTCGGACGAGTGCAGGCGCACGACGCCGTCCTCGCGACGCGACACCGCCGCCACCGCGGTGTGCGGCAGCGCGAACGGCATGACGAAACCGTCGTTGTAGTCGGTGTGTTCGCCGATCAGGTTGACCCTGCCCGGCGCGGCCCAGACCCCGTCGGGCGCGCTGCCGTACAGCTCCTGAAAGCGCTCGGCGACCCGACCGGCCACAGCCTCGCTCATCCCTGACCCCTGACCTTTCCGTACGTACTGGTTTGCCGTGCATGGTAAGCGGCCCTGGCGAAGTGGGCTGCGGTTCGGCAGCGCCCCGAAGGGGCGCGGGGCCGTATCCGATATGCGGCTCCGCCGCGTGGGCGCGACCAGCCACGACGGGCCGGCAGACGATCGACGGCCCATCGCTGCAACTCCCCGCGGAGCGCTCAGCGCCGCTGCGCGAACTCCCACGCGTCCGCGACGATCCCCGAGAGGTCCGCGCGGGACGGGTTCCAGCCCAGCTTCTCGCGAGCGGTGGCGGCCGACGCCACCAGGACCGCCGGGTCGCCGCCCCGGCGCGGGGCCACGACCTCCGGGATCGGGTGGCCGGTGACCCGGCGGACCGTCTCGATGACCTCGCGGACCGAGAAGCCCTCGCCGTTGCCCAGGTTGCAGATGAGGTGCTCGCCGGAGGTGGCGGCCTTCAGCGCCAGCAGGTGGGCGTCGGCGAGGTCCGCGACGTGGATGTAGTCGCGGACGCATGTGCCGTCCGGTGTCGGGTAGTCGTCGCCGAAGACCGAGATCGCCTCCCGCGTGCCCTGCGCGACCTGCAGCACCAGCGGGATCAGGTGCGACTCGGGGTCGTGGCGCTCGCCCTGCTCGCCGTACGCGCCCGCCACGTTGAAGTAGCGGAGCGAGACCGCGCCCAGGCCGTGGGCCGCCGCCTCGCCCGTGATCATGTGGTCGACGGCGAGCTTCGAGGCGCCGTACGGGTTGGTCGGCGAGGTCGGCGCCGACTCGACGATCGGGACCTCCTTCGGCTCGCCGTACGTGGCCGCCGTGGAGGAGAAGACCAGCTTGCGGACGCCCGCCTCGCGCATCGCGCCGAGCAGCGCCATCGTGCCGGCGACGTTGTTGTCCCAGTACTTCTCGGGCTTGACGACCGACTCGCCGACCTGCGAGAACGCGGCGAAGTGCAGGACCGCGTCGTAGGTGGAGTCCAGCCACTTGGCGGCGTCGCGGATGTCGCCCTCGATGAAGGTGGCACCGGTCGGGACGCCCTCCCGGAAGCCGGTGGAGAGATTGTCGAGCACGACGACCTCGTGGCCCGCCTCCAGCAGGTGCTGGGCGACCACGCTGCCGACGTAACCCGCGCCGCCCGTCACCAGGTACTTACCGCTCATCAACTCGCTACCTCTCGCAGTCGCTCGGCCGCGCGCTCCGGCGGCACGTCGTTGATGAACACGCTCATGCCGGACTCGGAACCCGCGAGGAACTTCAGCTTGCCGGAGGTTCGGCGGATGGTGAAAAGCTCGAGGTGGAGCGCGAAGTCGTCACGGTTGACGCCCTCGAACTCCTCCAGCGCGCCGAACGGGGCCTGGTGCCAGGCCGCGATGTACGGCGTCGGGGGCTCTCCCGCCCCTTCTTTCCCTCCACCCGGCCCGTCGAAGATCCGGTCGAAGCGCCTCAAGAGTTCCAGATAGACCTTGGGGAACTCTGTGCGCGCGTCCTCGTCGAGACCGAGCAGGTCGGGCACGCGGCGCTTGGGATAGAGGTGGACCTCGTACGGCCAGTGCGCGGCGTACGGCACGAAGGCCACCCAGTGTTCACCCTCGAGGACGACCCGCTCGTCGGCGAGTTCACGCTCCAGGACGGCGTCGAAGAGGTTCTCACCGCCCGTCGCCTCCTTATGAGTTGCCAGTGAACGCAGCATCAGTGCGGTGCGCGGGGTGGTGAACGGGTACGCGTAGATCTGGCCGTGCGGATGTCCCAGCGTCACGCCGATCTCCGCGCCACGGTTCTCGAAGCAGAACACCTGCTCCACGGAGGGGAGATGCGACAGCTCGGACGTCCGGTCCGTCCACGCCTCAAGGACCAGGCCCGCCTGCTCCTCGGTCAGGTCGGCGAAGGAGGCGTTGTGGTCGGAGGTGAAGCAGACGACCTCGCAGCGGCCCGAGTCGCCGGCCAGGGAGGGAAAGCGGTTCTCGAAGACGACCACGTCGTACGACGAGTCCGGGATCTCGCTCAGGCGGTCCCCCTGGGAGGGGCACAGGGGGCACTCGTCGGCCGGCGGGTGATAGGTGCGGCCCTGGCGGTGCGAGGCGATGGCGACCGCGTCGCCGAGCAGCAGGTCGTGGCGGATCTCGGAGGTGGTGACGGTCCGCTCCAGCGGGCGTTTGTCCACCGCGTCGCGCACGTTGTCGTCGCGCAGGTCGTAGTAGATCAACTCGCGACCGTCGGCCAGCCGGGTCGAGGTCTTCTTCACTGCGGACTCCCTATCCGAGCCACTGCTGCCGGCCACTCGATCAGCTACTCGATCAGCCGCTCATTCATCAAACAGAAACAAACACATCGAAACACAACTCCCCACAGCCGTCAACATCACAATCCAACAAAGAGCATCAACAGAAGTGTTCAATTGCTGAACGCGGAGGCGTAGGTTCCGCTCTGGATCAGTTCACGCGACGAAGCGAGTTCTTATGCAAACCCCCACATACCAGGCCAGCCAACTGGCCGCCGAGCTACGACTCCCCACGAACTGGCTCGACTACACGATCCTCGGTATCTACTTCGCCGTCGTCCTCGGCATCGGATTCGCCGCCCGCAGGTCGGTGAAGACCAGCCTCGACTTCTTCCTCTCCGGACGGTCCCTGCCCGCCTGGATCACCGGTCTCGCGTTCATCTCGGCCAACCTGGCCGCCACCGAGATCCTGGGCATGGCCGCGAACAGCGCGCAGTACGGCGCGTACACCGTGCACTGGTACTGGATCGGCGCCATCCCCGCCATGGTCTTCCTGGGCCTGGTGATGATGCCCTTCTACTACGGCAGCAAGGTCCGCTCGGTCCCCGAGATGCTGCTGCTGCGCTTCGACAAGTGGGCACACATCCTGAGTTCGGCCCTGTTCGCGTTCGCCGCCATCCTGATCGCCGGTGTGAACCTCTACGCCCTCGCGATCGTCGTCGAGGCACTGCTGGGCTGGCCGCAGTGGGTGGCGATCGTGATCGCCGGAGCCTTCGTGCTGGCGTACATCACCCTCGGCGGTCTGTCGTCCGCGATCTACAACGAGGTGCTGCAGTTCTTCGTGATCCTCGCGGCGCTCATCCCGCTCTGCGTGCTGGGCCTGAAGAAGGTCGGGGGCTGGGACGGTCTGACCGACTCCCTCACCAAGACCCACGGCGCGAACTTCACCACCGCGTGGGGCGGGACCGGCATCGGCAGCGCCAACCCGCTCGGCGCCAACTGGCTGACCATCGTGCTCGGCCTCGGCTTCGTCCTCTCCTTCGGCTACTGGACGACCAACTTCGCCGAGGTGCAGCGCGCCCTGTCCGCGAAGAACCTGTCGGCCGCCCAGCGGACGCCGCTCATCGCCGCGTACCCGAAGATCTTCATCGTGTTCCTGGTGATGATCCCGGGCCTGGTCGCCGCGGTCCTGGTGCCGAAGATCGGCACGAGCGGCTCGGACCTCCAGTACAACCACGCCATCCCGTACCTGATGCAGCAGCTCCTGCCCAATGGAGTCCTCGGCATCGCGGTCACCGGCCTGCTCGCCGCGTTCATGGCGGGCATGGCGGCCAACGTGTCGTCCTTCAACACGGTGTTCACCAACGACATCTGGGGCCGGTACGTGGTCAAGGGCCGCGAGGACGCCTACTACGTGCGCTTCGGCCGGCTCATCACGGTGATCGGTGTCAGCGCCTCGGTCGGCACGGCCTTCCTGGCGTCCTCGTTCTCGAACATCATGAGCTATCTGCAGACGCTGTTCTCCTTCTTCAACGTGCCGATGTTCGTCGTCTTCATCGTCGGCATGTTCTGGAAGCGCGCGTCCGTGAAGTCCGGCTTCTGGGGACTGCTCGCCGGTACGACGTCGGCGATGGTGAACTACTTCGTGATCTACAAGAAGGGCATCATCGACATCCCGACCGACCAGGGGGCCAACTTCGTCTCCGCGATGGTCGGCTTCGCGGCCGGCGCGGTGGTGATGGTCATCGTGTCGTTGTTCACCGCGCCGAAGCCGGCCGAGCAGCTCGAGGGCCTGGTCTACGGCACCCGCTCCCCCGGCATGGAGGAACCTCCCGCCGCGGGCGACGACGCCTGGTACCGCAGGCCGGCCCTGCTGGGCTGGGGTGCCGTCATCCTGGCCGCCGCCTGCTACATCCCGTTCTCGTTCTGATGGCATCCTGACTGGGGAGCTGGAAAACCATGACTGATCAGTCCGGACCCTCCGGATACTCCGACAAGGACGTCCAGCGCGAGGTCACCGAGTTGCAGGAGAAGTCCGCGACCGCGGCCCGCATCTTCGACCTGCGCCGCATCATCGGCGGACTCTTCGTGCTCTACGGCCTGATGGTCGGGATCGCCGGCCTCACCGACTCCGACGCCGAGATCGACAAGGCGCAGGGCGTCAACATCAACCTGTGGACAGGGCTGGGGATGCTGCTCCTGGGCATCTTCTTCCTGGCCTGGCTGAAACTCCGCCCGACACCTCCGCCGGCGCCCGACGCGGTGCCGGTGCCGGGGCCGGGCGACGACCCCGCGGAACAGAAAGCGGAGTGACGCCCACCGGGCCGGAGGTCAAAAGACCTCCGGCCCCAGCCCCGTTCCTGTTCCCGTGCCGGCGCCCGCCTCCGGTGGGGGTGAGTGGGGTACCGGGCCCGCTCTGTCCAGCAGGCCGGTCCTGGCCGCCAGTGCCGCCGCCTCCAGGCGGGAGCCGACGCCCAGTTTCATCAGGACGCGCTGGACGTGGGTGCGGGCGGTGGACGGGGCGATGCCCATCCCGGCCGCTATCAGGCGGGTGTCCTCGCCGTCGGCGACCCTGACCAGGACCTCGACCTCACGAGGGGTGAGCATCTGCAGCAGGCGTTGGCCCTCGTCGTCGGGCTGGGCTGCCGGATTCAACAGCTCGCTGAACGCGCCCTGCAGCAATTGCGGGGCCACCGCCGCCTCGCCCGCCCTCGCCTTCATGATGGCGCGTTCGACCCCCTCGATGCGCTCGTCATGGCGTACGTAGCCCGAGGCGCCCGCAGCGAAGGCGGCGGCTATGCCGCGCGGGCTCGGCACCGGGCCCAGTACCAGGACCGCGACCTGCGGACGCTCCCGTTTGATCTTCACCACCGGGTCGAAGATCCCCGGCTCGGCCGGTGTCGCGGTCCCCAGCAGGCACACCTCCGGCGCACGGGTGATCACCAGCTCCGCCGCGCCCGCGGCCGGCGCCGCCGCGGCAAGCACCCGGTGCCCCCGCAGCTTCAGCGCCGAGGCCAAGGCCTCGGCGAGCAGTCGGTGGTCGTCGACCACCATGAGCCGCACTCCCATCGAGTAACCCCCCAGTCCCCCCAATGGATCTCCACGGATGCCCCACTATGGATGCCCACTGGTCCTCGCGGAGAGAAGCCCCCTCCCGGCTCCCCGCTCCTCATGCCCCCGGAAGCTACACGCTTGTTCGACGATGCGCTCCCCCTACTGATGAGAAGTGCCCCGGATCGACGGAATTTCTGGCATTCCAGGATGACGAGCGGTACGCATACGGCCCCGCCCCTGAACAGGGACGGGGCCGTCACACCGGCTGCCTCGAAAGCTCAGCCGCTGGTGCCGAACGCAAGCGCCAGGTATTCCTTGTCGCCCGAACTCGACGCCTTGTCGGCGTAGACCCCGGACATGTAGAGGTGCCCCTGTGAATAGATGATCTCGGAGTATTCCGGGGACATGCTGGACTCGGCGTCGCGCACCGACTCCGTCGCCGGGTTCTCCAGCAGCTTGGTCTCCTTGAAGGAGCCGCCGTCGATGCTGACGATCTGGCCGCCCTTGTTGTACGGCGGGCGCTTGTACGCGATCACGTTGCCGCCGTCCATGCGCAGCGGGGTGATCGTGTAGCCGTCGCCCGCATCGGCGCGCTGGCCGGTCTGCTTGCCGGTGGCCAGGTCGAACGCGACGACCTCGTTGGTCTGGCTGTACTCCCCGGTGCCGTCGTGCTCCTCGGTCGGGATGTACAGCCGACCGCTGCCGACCGCGATCCCGGTGCACGACTCGATCTTGGTGATGCCGTCGCACTTGGCCGCGAACTGGTCGCCCGGCGCCGAGATCCGCGTGATCAGCTTGCCGGTCTTGTTGTCGAGGGAGAAGAAGTCCGAGATGCCGCTGCCGTCACCCGCGCTGTCGCCGACGTCGGCGGCCACCACCAGCGGGTCCGTCGACACCACGGAGGCGTACTCGATGCCCGAGGTCATCTTGTACTCCGAGATCACCTTTCCGGACTTGGGATCGATGGTCTGGATGTGCAGTTGCCGCTGGTCGTACGTGCCGCACTTGCGCACCGCGACCAGCTTCTCGCCGCCGGCGTAACCGGCGTCGTAGCAGGTGTCGGTCGGCTTCGGGGCCCACAGGGACCTGCCGGAGCTGATGTCCCAGGCGGCGCCGCCGCTGGTGCTGCCGGCTGCGACGGTGTTCGCGCTCACCGTGACGTTGTCCAGACCGATCGGCCGGTCACCGGAGCTGACCGTCTTCGTCCACAGCTTCTTGCCCGCGTCCAGGTCGATCGCGGCGACCTGGCTGCAGCCCGCCGAGCTGTTCTTGGGCGGCATCTTGGGCTGGAAGACGATGGCCGTCTTGTTGTCCTCGGTGGTGTGCGTGCTGGCCTGGCACACCGGGCCGGGCAGCTTGATCGTCCACAGCTTGGTGCCCTTGACGGGGTCGTAGCCGTTGATCTCGGCGACGCCGCTCTTGACGTACGCCTTGTCGGTGAGCCACGAGCCGGAGACGACGGTGCTGTCGTCGACCTTGGGCGCCGGGACCTGGTACAGGACCTCGGAGCCGGTGTTGGCGGGCACCTTCTCCTCGCCCTTGCTGGACGTGCCGCCGGTGTCGCCCTTGGAGTCCTTGCCGCCGGTGCCGCCGGTGCCGCCGCTGGAGCTCGCGGTGTCGTCCTTCTTGCCGTCGCCCTTGCCGGAGGAGGCGTACCAGATGCCGCCGACGACGATCAGCGCGATCGCGACGACCGCCGCGACGATGATGGTCAGCTGCGCGTTGAACTTCCGTCCGCCGGCGGGCTGTCCGGCCTGCGGGTGCAGCGGCATGGTCGGCTGCGGGTAGCCGTAACCGGGCTGCTGGCCATAGGGGTTCGGGGTCTGGCCGTACGGGTTTTGCTGCTGGCCGGGGTAGCCGTAGCCCGGCGGCGTCTGCGGCGGCTGGGGGTGGCCGTAGCCGGGCTGCTGCGCGGGCGGCGGCGGGGGCGCCTGCGGGGCCTGGGGCGCCTGCGGGTAGCCGTATCCCGGCTGCTGCGGGGCTCCGAAGCCGGGCTGCTGCGGGGGCTGGGGCGGCTGGTCCTGGGGCGGGCCGAAACCGGGCTGCTGCGGGGGCTGGTTGGGCGGTGGGGGCGGTGGCTGGGTCATGGCGTGAGTACCTCGTGAGCGGACGGCGGGGACGACGTGGGCGAGGGAAGAGTCACTTGCCGTAGGCGAGCATCAACTTCTCCTTCGTTTCGTCATTGCCGGTCAGCCGGGTGGTGGAGAGGTAGAAACGTCCGCCGACCCAGTCGAAGGCCTTGGAGTAGAAGCCGTTCTCGATCTCCGCGGCGCCCGCCGGGTTCTGCAGCAGCTTGACCGGCTTGTGGTTCGAGCCGCCGGTCGCGATCGACACGACCTCGCCGCCCCCGTCGTACGACGGCTCCACGTATGCGATGAGCTTGCCGCCCTCGACCTTCATCGGCAGCATCGACTCGTCCGCCGGGGACTTGACGCGCCACTTCTCCTTGCCGTTGGCGAGGTTGACCGCGACGACCTCGTTCGCGCCGCTGGTGGCCTCGGTCGGCAGGTAGAGCGTGGTGGAGTCGGTGGCCACGCCTTCGCAGCCCTGCAGGTCACGCGAGAGGATCGCCCAGCCGCACTGGGGGCCGAAGTCCTCGTCGAAGCTGACCTGCGAGCGGAACTTGCCGCCCGCGGTGAACGTGGAGATGTTCCACGCCTTCTTGTCCTCGTTCGTGCTGTAGACGACCAGCGGGTCGACGGAGTAGGTCCGTGCCACCGTCCAGCCCTTGTCGAACTTCTGGGTCCACTTGACCTTGCCGGTCGTGGGGTCCAGTTCCTGCATCTCGTCGTGCTCGTTCGACCCGGTGGCGTCGCAGGACGCGACGGAGATCAGCTTGCTGCCGCCCGCGAACGCGGTCGGGAAGCAGGCGTCGCCGTACTTCTTCTTGTCGAACAGCTTCTTGCCGCTGTCGACGTTGTACGCCACTCCGGACTGCGAGCGGCCCACCATCAGCGTCTTGCCGGTGATGGACAGGGAGACGGTGATGGTGCTGTCGAACAGGGCACCGTCGGTGAGCTCGGTCTTCCAGCCCTTCTTGCCGGTGTTCAGGTCGATCTGCTGGAGCTGGTTGCACTTGGCGCGGTCGCTGGTGCCGCTCTCGTACGCCACCACGACCGTGTCGTCGGCCGACTTCTGCGAGGTGACCGCACAGATCTTCTGCGGGAAGGTGATCGGGTCCCAAGTGGGGTTGCCGTCACCCACGTTGTAGGCGAAGACCTGCTTGTACGCCGCCTTGACCGCCGTCTTGTCGGTGATCCACATGCCGGGGGCGTCGGCGCCGGAACCGGGCGCGTCGGGCGCCTCCTTGTACCAGAGCACCTTCGACTCGCCCGCCTGGCGGCCCTCGTTGAGGTTCTCGGGGTCCGCGCCGCCTTCGCCGCTGCCGTCACCGGGGTTGACCGGGGTGCCGGACGCGGACGCCTTGGAGTTGTCGCTCTTCTCGGCGACCGGCTTCTTGTCCTTGTCGTCGCCGCCACTGGTCACCGCGAAGACGGTGCCGCCGATGACGGCCAGCGCGGCGACCGCGGCCACGACGACGAGCGCGGGCCTGCCCTTGAAGGGGTTGCGGGAGCCGGGCGGCGGGGTGCCGGGCGCACCGGGGTACTGGGGCTGCGGCGGGTAGCCGTAACCGGGCTGCTGTCCGTACGGGCCCGGCTGCTGGGGCTGGCCGTAGGGACCGGGCTGCTGCCCGTATGCGCCGGGCTGGCCGTAAGGGCCGGGCTGGGAGTACGGGCCCGACGGCTGGCCGTACGGGCCCGGCTGCTGGGGGGCCTGCGGTGCCTGCGGGTAGCCGTAGCCCGGCTGCGGCGCGCCGGACGGCGGGGCCTGCGGGGGCGGCGGCGTCTGGGGCGGGCCCTGGGGCGGCGGCGGAGTCTGCGGAGCGCCCTGCGGGGGCGGCGGGGCGCCGAAGCCGCCCTGCGGCTGCTGAGGCTGGTCCTGCGGTGCTCCGAAACCACCGGGCTGCGGCGGCTGGTTGGGCGGCTGAGTCATCAGCGCGTCTCCCCCTCGTTCACTGATTTTTAGCCACGCCCTGAGGTACGCGATGACCCAGAGTCGTACTCAGAAAGTTCTCAGACGGCTCTTTCTATCACTCGGGACCGACAACGCACTGGGCCGGTTCTCCCCCTGTTCCCAAGGGAGGACCGGCCCGTGATGCCCCCGTTATGCGCCTTCACGCACCCTTCACGCGTCCTCGGCCAGTTCCAGCCACTGCAGCTCCACTTCCTCGCGCTCGCCGGTCAAGTCCCGCAACTCGGCGTCAAGTTCGGCCACCTTTGCGAAGTCGGTGGCGTTCTCGGCGATTTGGGCGTGAAGCCTGGACTCCCGCTCGGAGATCTTGTCGAGCCGCCGCTCGATCTTCTGCAGTTCCTTCTTGGCGGCGCGCTGGTCGGCCGCGCTCTTCTCGGGTACGGCCTTCTGGACGACCGGCGACGAAGCGGCGACCGCCTCCTCCATCCGCCGGCGCCGCTCCAGGTATTCGTCGATTCCGCGCGGCAGCATCCGCAGGGTGGCGTCGCCGAGCAGGGCGAACACCCGGTCGGTGGTGCGCTCGACGAAGAACCGGTCGTGGGAGATGACGATCATCGAGCCGGGCCAGCCGTCGAGGACGTCCTCCAGCTGGGTCAGGGTCTCGATGTCGAGGTCGTTGGTGGGCTCGTCGAGAAAGAGGACGTTGGGCTCGTCCATGAGCAGACGCAGCAGCTGCAGCCGCCGCCGCTCACCGCCGGACAGGTCCCCGACCGGCGTCCACTGCTTCTCCTTGTTGAACCCGAACGTCTCGCACAGCTGCCCGGCGGTCATCTCGCGCCCCTTGCCGAGGTCGACGCGCTCGCGCACCTGCTGTACGGCTTCCAGGACCCGCAGGGTGGGCCTGAGCTCGGTGACCTCCTGGGAGAGGTAGGCGAGCTTGACGGTCCTGCCGACGGCGACCCGCCCGCCGACGGGCTGCACCTCGCCCTCGCTGCGGGCGGCGTCGGCCATGGCACGCAGCAGGGAGGTCTTGCCCGCACCGTTGACGCCGACGAGGCCGATGCGGTCGCCGGGGCCCAGCTGCCATGTCACGTGCTTGAGCAGCACCTTGGGACCGGCCTGCACGGTGACGTCTTCCAGGTCGAAGACGGTCTTGCCCAGCCGGGAGGAGGCGAACTTCATCAGCTCGCTGCTGTCCCGGGGCGGCGGTACGTCCTTGATGAGCTCGTTGGCGGCCTCGACGCGGAAGCGGGGCTTGGACGTACGGGCGGGGGCGCCGCGCCGCAGCCACGCCAGCTCCTTGCGGACCAGGTTCTGCCGCTTGACCTCTTCGGTGGCGGCGATGCGCTCGCGCTCGGCGCGGGCGAAGACGTAGTCGGAGTAGCCGCCCTCGTACTCGTGGACGTCGCCCTTCTGCACGTCCCACATGCGCGTGCACACCTGGTCCAGGAACCACCGGTCGTGGGTCACGCACACGAGCGCGGACCGCCGCTCGCGCAGATGCCGGGCGAGCCAGGAGATGCCCTCGACGTCGAGGTGGTTGGTGGGCTCGTCGAGGACGATCACGTCCTGTTCCTCGATGAGCAGCTTGGCGAGGGCGATACGGCGGCGCTCGCCACCGGAGAGCGGGGCGATGACGGTGTCGAGCCCCTGCGGGAAGCCGGGCAGGTCCAGGCCGCCGAACAGGCCGGTGAGGACGTCCCGCACCTTGGCGTTCCCGGCCCACTCGTGGTCGGCCATGTCCCGGATGACCTCGTGGCGGACGGTGGCGTTCGGGTCCAGGGAGTCGTGCTGCGTGAGCACCGCGAGCCGGAGCCCGCCGGAGTGGGTGACCCGCCCGGTGTCGGTCTCCTCCAGCTTGGCCAGCATGCGGATCAGCGTCGTCTTGCCGTCCCCGTTGCGCCCGACCACCCCGATCCGGTCGCCTTCGGAGACGCCGAGGGAGACGCCGTCGAGGAGGGCACGAGTGCCGTACACCTTGCTGACGTTCTCGACATTGACCAGATTGACGGCCATTTTTCTCCTGCCCAGGGGGATCGGTCAGCCTCCCAGCCTAATGTGCGCCGGTCGGTGACCGATCCCCGCGCAGGTCAGACGCGGATCGCCCGCGGATCAGCGGGCCGCGGCCGTCCTGACCTCGGCGAGGAGGTCGTACATGACCTGGCCGGGGCAGTCGGTGGTGAAGTAGTCGCGGTGGCCGCCGACCGTGTTCGTGTCCTTCTTCACGCCGTTCACGGGGTTGGTGTACGTGACCTTCGCCTGCGGGTCCAGGCCCTTGAACCGGGAGATCACCTTGATCAGCCGGATCAGGGACGCCTTGGCCGCGTCCGTGGGGGCCTTCTCCTGGAGGTTGCCGATCAGGGCGATCCCGAGGGCGCCGGAGTTGTAGCCCACGGTGTGGAAGGCGGTGACCAGGTCGCCGTCCGGGTTGAAGGCCGGGATGCCGTCGTCGCCGGAGTAACGGCCCTCGTAGACCGTGCCGGCCTCGTCGATGAGGAAGTGGTAGCCGATGTCGCCCCAGTCGTTGGTGATCGCGTGGTACTCGTAGATCGCGCGGACCGTCGCGGCCGGGTCGGGATCGTCGTTCGGCGTATCGGTGTGATGGACCGTGATCACCTGCAACGGGTAGTACACCTCAGGCGAGTTGACCTTGCCGTCCTTGTA
>Ga0307508_10005093_pt1 | contig 12608 bp, 21 predicted proteins | sample 9_EM_MG_FD_203089 | JGI IMG/M metagenome (GOLD analysis project Ga0307508, IMG submission 203089) | Populus trichocarpa ectomycorrhiza microbial communities from riparian zone in the Pacific Northwest, United States - 9_EM | ecosystem: Host-associated > Plants > Roots > Unclassified | place... | reverse complement strand
AGGGAATATCCAGTGTCGAGGGGAGGATGAGAAGGATTGGGGTGGATGGAGCAGTATAAAGGAACAGTCCATCGTGAGATACACACATTTGGAGGTGGGCCCATCACGGCTGGGGGGGGTTGGGGACATTGCCTGGGGACAGCCTCGATACTCCATTCATGGATGGTGGGGGGACCGGATTCGGGAGGGCAATAGGTGAATAGGTTGTCTGAGAGCTTCAACCCTCTCGCTCAGCTGCGAGGCAGTGGTGGGGCGCCGGTCGAGGGAAATATCCGCAGCGGCAAGAAGCGGGGGGGGGGGGGTGGTTGCCATCACATTTCGAAAAACCGAACAATGGCTCCCCTCGTGCCCAGAGCATCGTAGGCCTCCCACTGGGTACGGCGAAAGGAAAGCCCAGAGCCGTACAGCTCGTTGAGTCCCCCGGAGCACGACGAAATCGCGCACGCGTGGGGGGGGCTGTGATTGCTCTACAATCTCCGTGCAGCGTGAGGGGTTGACGGTCTGCCGGTTTTCCAGCTCGCACGGGTGGTGAGGTGTGGTGAGGATGCACCAGAATATATTACCGAATCGGACTCTGAATGGGAACTCCAAGCGTGGCGCGGTACTGTGGCGCTCACCAAAACCTCTCTAGAACACCTGTGCAGGGACGCTCGCGCGTGCTTCCGACCCTCCTCCCTCCCTCCCCCTTCCCCTATCCTGTCCCGCGAATCAACCATCGCGAGCAAATCACCGCGGTCGCAGTGTTCGTGCAGTTTGTAGCAACCCTCATTCCCTCCCTCCCCTCCCTCCACCCCTCCCTTCTCTCTCTCACCGCCCGTGCCCCCTGCTTTTCCCACTGCACTTCAGAGGACCTATCGCGAGCTTCTGGCGGTGGCGCCCTGCACTTGCCCCACCCAGCAAACAATCCGTCAGCCATCAGCAGCTACTCGAAGAACGAAGCGAGAGTTGGCCGGCGAGCTCGAACGAGGTGCAGCTGGGCACCGTGGTGCTGGAAAGTCAAGGTTTGAGGCGCATCGGCCGCTGCCTGGAGTTCCCCACGTAGATATCTCGGAATGGTTGCCGGGGGTCCGGGCATCCAGCGCTTTCTCCGGGCGTCCAGACATGGCACCGGGCGTCCAGAAGAAATGATTCCGGGCGTCTAGCACTTTCTCCGGACGTCCAGAGATGGCTCCGGACATCCAGAATAAATGGCTCTGGGCGTCCAGCACTTTCTCCGAGTGTCCAGAATAAATGGCTCCGGGCGTCCAGTGCTTTCTCCGGGTGTCCAGAAGAAATGGATCTCCCAATTGATAGTATAGCACAAAAACCAGCACCTTTTCCCTGCAGTAAAACATAAAAGGATTACAACGCCAGAAGAGAAAACGCTTATTTCGCCGATCACCCACCCGCAGACTACCACTTAGTTTTTTCTCACCGACTCCCATTCTCACCGAAGTGCAATTTTGTCCGACGTTTTGGATAGTCCTCCACCTTGTACAATCGGCGTACATGACAGAAGTCGGTACCGAGAAGGTTGAGATCGTAAAAGTAAGAATTCGCCGGTGATGGGTAAACCACATAATTATGTCCACCGATGGCGACTTGAGTTGCGTCATCGATATTCAGCAGTTTGCTTGCCTAGGCTAGTCAGAATCCGAGCTTATCATTGTCATTTCGAATCTCACCTGAATCAAAAGATACGTCAATGGAGCACAGTTGTCCACCATGAAAAAAACCCAGCGGCTCTCCTCCCCACATCTAACAACGAAGGGAACCATCGTACGTCTCTTCAACCCGTGGATATAACCGATGCCAATTTTAACCAGCTCTTTTGCTTCGGCCTCCGTAGCCTTCGAAAGGATGCCTATTTCCTCGGCAATCGTTGTTTCCAATGTTTCATGCTTGACATCCGGACCAGCACATCGTATTCTTCCGGATCGTTGCCAATGTCATGAATATCGACAAATTCACCGCGCTCTTTAGCCTCTTGCTGGCGCCGGCGGTTGAGATAAGCCTGTGGATCCAACTGCACACAACAATCGCTACGCTCCCTATGATACCCCCTCTGTTCCACTAGCGCCGTTCCAAACATTAGCCCTTGTTCGACACATCCGTGCCAAGCAAAATAGTGCCAGCACACACCACGTGCCGCTCCTTCCCACAATCCTTGTTCCGGAACGTGATGAGAAATACTACGCATTTCCTGGGATACATATACATACTGCATGCGTTCCACGTTCCAGCATCCAAAGACAGAATCTTACCTTTTGCTGAACAGGGATGGTGGTTGGCACGTTATGTACGTTCCAAATGCAGGTGGCACAGCGGAACGGTCAGTGGCGGGAGCCAATGAGCTGCAGTCTAAGGGAACGGGTAGCTTGGGCCTTGGCACGTGGTCGCGTTCTATAACTTTGAGGGTCCTTCCCTCTTTTATGGTTGGAGCGAAGCATCCACCGCGAGCGAGAATCTACGAGCGACGACCACACTGGAGAGTGTTCAACAGTTTCAGCGAACAAGCAACAGTCGTGACGACAAACATGTTCAGACTCCTCAGCCGCCAGGCAGTCAAGGCTCTCCCCAGACCCGGCCTTCGTCTCTCTACCGACACCTCACGCCAGATCCATAGCGAACAGCTCCCATACACCGGTCCTCCGAGTTACGAGACAATCGCTCGACGGTTCTCTTCTTCGCAGGTCGATCCACAGGCTTATTTCACCCGCAAGCGCCAGGAAGAAGCTAAACAGCGTGGCGAATTTATCGATATCCACGACATCGGCAGAGATCCAAATGATTATGATGTGTTGATCACAGATGTAAAGCACGAAACACTGGAAACCACAATTGCCGAAGAATTGGGTATTCCTTATCTTTCAAGGGCGACAGAGTCTCAGGCCAAAAAGGTGGTTCAAGTCGGTAATGGTTACATCTATGGCTCGAAGTTTAGAGGGATTATTCCACTTGTTGTCTCACCGAGATGAGTCTCGTTGGGTATTCTTCATAATTGACAGTGGTGCCCCGATGACCTATCTGTCAGCTCAGGTGAGTGCTCTGACCTGTAGAACAAACCTCGACTGCTAACCTGTTCAGGCGAGTAAACTTCTTAATGTCTTGGACGACCGAGCAACTCCCGTCAAGATCGGTGGACACCACCATTTAGCTCAAATGTCGCCAGATACGTCTCACTTTACCGATATTAATCTTCTGGGTACCGACTTTTGTAGCGCATACAACACCGACTTGTGGTTCGACTTTCGGAGGAGACGGGTCAAATTGTACTTCGGCGGAGAGTGGGAGATGGTGAGAAAGTCGAAGCTGTAGAGCAAGCAAGGAGTGGAGGAGACGTTTTCGTTTTCTTCGGCATTGTATGGAGGGCGAGCGATGTTTGTTTTTTTCCCTTGGATTACGTGATCCATTACTCTGGTTTTATTTATTTTATTTTTATCCATTGATGTATTTTATTGTTGGAATTGGGGGACCCCTTGAGCGATGCGAGGGCGATAGGGAATGGCGGCCAGAGGCTGTGCATTGACCGAGTGATTCCGAACGCAAGCGTTCCCAGCAACTAAAGACGTTTGCGAAGCAAAAGGTAAGATTCTGTCTTTAGTTGCTGGAACGCTTGCGTTCACCTATCACGCGACCTGCGCCTCCGGCTGCGGTGAGGCGCTCGCTCCGCTCACTTAAGGGCTCCGCCCCCCTCTGCCAACAATAAAATATATGAATAATAGATAACATAATCAATCCATCAACGATGAAAACAAAACAATGAACAAAACAGAAGAGAAAAAATAACCCAAATAGGAAACGACCAGTCGTTCACTCAAACTCCATCAGTCCCTCAATGTTCAACATCCCCATCCAATCAATAACATCGCCCTCACCAATATCAGTACCACAAACAAACGAATCCTCGGCACCACCTCCCACATCATCACACTTGCCCCTCCGCTCAAGCACAAACTCCAACTCCTTCACTCTCAACCTCTCCCGAGCTAGATCCAACTCCAGCTCCTTCATCCTGACACGCTCCCTAGCCCTCTCAATATCCGCCATCTCCCCTCCCCCAACGGACTCCGTCCAACACGTTTCATCGCTCGTGTCCGACCCAATATCCACCTGATCTCCGAAACCATCACTCGTCACAGACACCGAAGACCGAGTCGATCCACCTCTCCACTTCCCTCCGATCCTTGCCCCGACAATAGCACCATCCACGCCCCGCTGCGCGATATAATCCTGCAACTTTGCCGTCCACTGCCACAACGTCATCCCTTCCTCGTCCAACCGAGTCAACTTGTCGCACTTGAACGTCTCGATCGTAATATCCTCCGTATCACCGGGTATCGCAAACTTCTTCCGAGCTTTCGTCCAATGAGGTTTCTTCTCGAATCGAAACAGGATACCTATCTCCTGATCCACCGCATATCCATAATGTCGCATGCCATTGCCGACAACCTTGCCAAACAGCCCCAAAAGACTCGACTAGAACTGCCCAAGTCGATTCACGTACTTCGTCCCCCTCCAGGTAACAAACGCCATAGTGTTGTTGACCATATCCGTACTCGCTACACTCTGTCGACTGCCCAACGATCCTCCACTAGTTCCAGAACAACTACCCCTTCGTGCACTGATAGCTGTTATCGCTCTGTCGCTCATTACCGTTATCGCTCGTCGATATAACCGTGAAGTGGCTCCGCAAACTCCAATCACTTCGATATTGCTCCGTATTGCTATGGTGAGTAGAGGGTTGAACGGCTTTAGCCCTTCTCCCTCAGTGCGGGGAATGAGACCCCTTATACAAATCATTCTGTGTGCTACGCCACAGATATTATCCCTGCAGCGTTCCGAACTAATCCCTGTTCCGGAACGTTCTCAGAAATACCCCGTAATTCCGCCGCCTTTAGTTGCTGGAACGTGGAACGCACGCAGTAATTTCTAGATTCTACGGCGTAGGAGTGAGAACGTTCCGGAACAGGGGTTCGTTCGGAACAGGGGCTCGTTCGGAACGGCGCTAGTGGAATAGGGGTGTTACTTGGGTGGGAGTAATAAGGGTCCTCAAAGTTGCTGGAGGAGTGGTTGGTTGGGAATTAGCGTCATGTAGTGAGCAAGATAGTAGAGCCAATCAAAAGCTCATAACCAGCGGTCAACTCTGAGGGACCGGTTGAGAGATGGTTGGAAGGAGCCTGGATATCGTCCGCCCCCACGGAGCTAACTACAATAACAACAGCCGGTAAAGAAAGATTGCCAGTTGGTAACGGGTTGTTTGTTGTAGATTTTGTGGATTTTGGGACTTGTTCTGGAACACCGTGTGATTTTCGATAAGATAAATATAGACTTCTAAAATGCTTGGGCACCATACGAAATAGAGATCGGAATTTGCGACTGTTGTTGCAATGGTAGAGGGAATCAAACCACCAATGTAGAGCATTCAAGGGGGTCTCGGGGTTCTACCGTAGCGTCCAATAACGTTTCTGTCGAAAATGAAGTTGAGAATTGGTAATCCGCGCACCGTCGTGTTGATCGTTTGAAGCACGCGTTTTTTCCGTCATACGCAGGGCATGGTCTCGGTGGTTTGGTATAGTTTTTGAACTTCACTAGCTTCTCAAGTTAGCTATCTACGAGTTTCCTTCATTTTTGCCTTATGTATCCCTATCACGGCATACGAGGTTAGCTTACACTCGTTTTCCATCCATCCAACCGACGATTTGGCTGGTTGGCAGTTGGAAAGTGGTTGGCCGCTAACCCAATTCGTCAGCCATTCACATTGCATTCCCACCACACTTCAGCCACCGCTAATGCACACTAATTCCCAACCAACTGCTCCTCCAGCAACTTTGAGGACCCTTAATATCTGTGGCGTAGCGCACAGAATGATCTCTATAGAAGGGAGCTCACTTGATTGGAGCGAAGCCACCATTCGAGAGACAGCGAACACGACACGACACGACCAGAGTACACGGCTTAGCAATCCAGCAGCAAGCAACACCACCAGAGAGTGCTCAACAGTTTCAGTGAACAAGCAACAATCGTGGCGACAAACATGTTCAGACTCCTCAGCCGCCAAGCAGTCAAGGCTGTTCCCAGACCCGGTCCTCGTCTCTCTGCCGGCACCTCACGCCGGATCCACAGCGTGCAACTCCCGTACACTGGTTCTCCGAGTTACGAAACGATCGCTCGACGGTTCTCTTCTCCACAGGTCGACCCACAAGCCTATTTTGCCCTTAAGCAGCAGCAAAAGGGTAAAGATCGCGGTGAATTTGTTGACATCCACGATGTCGACCCAGAATATAGCCCTGGTCCGAACGAGTACGATGTCTTATTTTCGGATGTTACTCACGCAAAATTGCAATCTACAATTGCCGAGCAACTGGGAATCCCATACCTTTCCGAGGCGGCGGATGCCAAAGAAGTGATTCAAGTCAGCACGGGATATATATACGGCCTTCACAAGAGGACAATTGTCCCATTCGTTGTTACCTACAGGAAGGAAGCTCGTTGGGTATTCTTCATCGTGGATAGTGGATCTCCATGGACATACCTTTCAGCCCAGGTGAGCGTTTACCAGATGCGCTGACCTGCCACCGAAGGAATCTAACCGGCAGACTAGGCAAGCAAGGCCTTCGGGTTTCAGGATGAGGCTGTTGTCATGATTGGTGGATATCTGCAACCCGTTCATGTGCCTAGCGCTGCTTCTCACTTTGTCGATGTCAATGTCCTTGGTGCGGACTTTTTTTGGGCACACAAAGTTTTCAAGGTGGAGGATTATGCAAAGCGACGGGCGACACTTTACTTCAGTGGAAACTGGAAGGTGGTGGAAGACTCGGAGCCTGAGCTGTAGCACTGATTTTCTTTTCTTCGGCATTGTATGCACTTTTAGTTTTTCGAGGGCGAGCGATGTTTTGTTTTTTTTGTTTCCTTTGGATTGCGTGATCCATTACTCTGGTTTTTTTTTTTGTTGTTTTTCATTGATGTATTCATATTCTGGAATGGGGGGACCCCTTGAGCGAAGCGAAAGAGGGGGCGAAGCTTCAACTGAGCAGAGCGAAGGCGATAGTCTCGTGGCGACACCAGGGGTGCCACACCGAGTGATTCCGAACGCTCAGCGTTCTCAGCAACTAAAGACCTTTGCGAAGCAAAAGGTAAGTAACCAGAACGGAGTGGTCGGGGGCACGGCCACAGACTTGGCACAGGATGTGTCGAACCGGGATTGTGGCTTGGCACGTTACGTTATGTCGGGAGCGCAAGCTAGGCTTGGCGGAATGAGAGATTGTTCGCGTGATGCTTCGGATGATCGTCCTTGTCGCGACTGCCCCGATTCGCGGGAGGGTTGTCTCGGCGGTTGATACTCGCCTCATTGCGGGTGACTATATGGTTAGCTGTGAGGGTAAGCTGAGTGACTGCCGTGCTTGTGCAAATGTTTTGAGTTAATTGATTCGGGTCAGTAACGAACCTGTGGATCCATCGCACAATGTGTCCGGCTGCGGGGATGCATTTCGAAATGGAATCCGTTCTCGCGACAACAAATGCGTCATCTCAGGCAGACTGCACAGGAACCGGTATATCCGAACGTCGTCGTCCGGGGCGGTTCATATCTTTCCTCTCGAAAAGGGGGGGCCTGTGGGTTGAGTACAACTATGGACGGTGGAACGCTGACATGGACGACACCCGCTGGAGTCTTGGAAAGATCAACTCGAGCACATCCACAGTCTATTTGATCGGTACTTGATTTCGGTGAATTCGGATGTGATTGCTTCCCTACCGAAAATTCGTTATTTATGCTAGCCCGTAAAAGGGCAACTACAAGATCGTCGAGTTTGGTATTGATACTATTGGCGTGGATGGAAGGACCCTCGATTCAGTCTCGTCGCGATCCTACAAAGAATCTTATCTTTTGCTTCGCAAAGGTCTTTAGATGCTGAAAACACTTGCGTTCGGAATCACTCGTCCTGAGCACATAGTCTAGATAGGCTGAATGCAAGTATGATTAAACAAAAAAAACAAAACATGAATACATGAGTAACAAATTACATGATTCGCCCAGCCGAATCCCATACAACCGAAACTCCGTTGCCGCCATCTATCCGCCGAAACACCGAAGGAAAAACGCTTCGTCTAACCAACCCTCGTAACCTCATCTTTGATGCAGTTGAGGAACGCCCAGTACGCTCGAGTCACATCCGTGAAGTTCCCCTCCAAATAGCCCTCATCACGATCCGACTCCTCGAAGAGTTCAATAAACTTTGCGAACCGTTTGTAAAATTCGTCGCTGCCAGTTTTGTGCTTCGAGGCGATGATGCCGGCGTGAGTGTTCAGAACGTCGATTGTCTCCTTGTGCACTGGACAAGTTAGCCTTGATACTTAATTAGAGAATAGCAAAAATTACTCACTGATCGTTTGCACGGTCTCAGGTAGAAGCCCGTAAAGCTTCTTGAAGACAGGGAAATCGCGTCTTCCGTTTGGGCCTTGATACAACTGTGCATCAGCCACAGCGTCTCCTTTACGGGCCCATCGGTTCCCTGCTCCGATGATCTCCCTGTCCCTGTCGGTTGCGTTTCCCAATTTATCTCGCTTGAAAGCGCTGATGAAACGGTTCCTTAGGGGGTTGTAAACGTCAAGCGAACACGTCAGACCGCTCACGCAGTTCTCCAGAGAACCGACTTTGATCTCGAGCGAAGGGATCTCGGCGACTTGCTGTTCGAGTACACGAACGCGCTCCAGAAGACCGGCGCGGCTGAGACCGCGGTGGTTACCGGCGAAAGGTTCTCCTCTCACGTCCTTAACATGGTGTTCCTCCTCTTGTGGTGCCTGTCCGTCCTGCTTCATTCCGTCCGTCTATCGAATGGTGGTGGGGTTGAGTGGGCTTGCTCCGGGGACCCCCCTCTTCTTAAGTACAAGTCTCACTACCCGTCATTTTACCTGGCTCTGACTGAAATGTTTACATCGGTCGCCTAGATGCGACCAGGCTCCTGCCGCCCCTGTTCCACTGGCAGCGTTCAGACGCCTGTTCTGGAACGCGGAACGCTGAAGGTAGATAGATCCAGAGGATGTTCTGGATGTCAGGCGACAAGCTAGGCTCGGCGGGATGAGAGATAGAGAGTGCGTACATAAGTCAAGCAGTATCTACGCAAGTCGTGCGCTAACGCACCGAGTTGGCGCTAGTGTACTAGCGTGCTCTAGACCGCCAGCAATTTTTTAGGTATGTGTCTGGGCCGCGCTCCGAGCTACGAGACGATCGCTTGACGCTTTTCTCCCTCGCAGTTGGATCCACAGGCTTATCTCAACCGCCAGCGCCAGCAAGAGGGCTAAAGAGCGCGGTGTGAATTTGTCGATATTCATGACATTGGCAACGATCCGGAAGAATACGATGTGCTGGTCCCGGATGTCAAGCATGAAACATTGGAAACAACGATTGCCGAGGAAATAGGCATCTTTTCGAAGGCTGCGGAGGCCGAGGCGAAAGAGCTGGTTAAAATTGGCATCGGTTATATCCACGGGTTGAAGAGACGTATCTGCTGTTGAATGGTGTCTTGGCTATCATAGATTTCAAGACTTGTGAGGTGCAGGTCTCGGCCTTTGGAAGGGTTGGGTATCAGCGTTCGGAAGGTTTGGTAGTTTGGCTTCGGTGTTTGGAAGGTTTGGGTTTGCTTGCTTGCTTGATTCTGGCACCTCATTCTGGGAGCGTCTCGACCGGACGGCACATCGCTCCGGATGCCTCAAGGCATAGCAAGGTTCGCAGGGTAGAACGGCACATTTCTCTGGACGCCTTGGTCTTGAAAGGCGTGTCGGTTCTGGGCTCGGTTGCATGTGAGAAGTTCGAAACGACAATGATCAGTTCGGATTCTGACTAGCCTAGGCAAGCAAACTGCTGAATATCGATGACGCAACTCAAGTCGCCATCGGTGGACATAATCATGTGGTTTACCCATCACCGGCGAATTCTCACTTTCGCGATCCCAGCCTTCTCGGCACCGACTTCTGTCATGTACGCCGATTGTACAAGGCGGAGGACTATACGAAACGTCGGACAAAATCGCACTTCGGTGGAGAGTGGGAGTCTGTGGGAAAAAACCCAAGCGGTGGTTCTGCAAATAGGTGGCAAGTGGAAGAAGCGTTTTTCTTTTCTGCCATTGTAGTCCTTTTTGTTTTACTGGGGGGGAAAAGGTACTGGGGGGGGGGGTTTACATTCTCTTCTTTGATTTACTATACTATCAATTGGCGGGACCCCCTGACCGATCCGAAGGATGGGACGAAGCCTCAAGTGAGAGGATTGAACGTTGTAGTGAAGCCACAGGCGTATCCGAGTGGCTGGTTTCCCTGGCACACTGGGAGAAGAGGCGAAGTCCCTTCAACCTCGCGATTCAGTTACCTGTGATCGGACACGTATATCGAGCGACGCAACGGGCGAGCTCGCACGCACGAACACCTACTAGTACCCGATTAATAGGGGTAGTTGTTTTGAATACGACGGGTGACGATAATGTGAACCAGAGGAAGCGAAGGATCAAGTGGAATGTGCCGTACTCCAAGATGACAATTGCAGAGGCGGAGCAGTGATAGGGCCTCACGATTCAAGACCTCAGAGGGGTAACGGTTGATAAAATTGGTAAACGATAAGCTTAGGTAGCCTTGAACGGGTGTAGCATACGCGCACGGACGGAGAAAGAGATGGGCATCCACAGACGGGGAGACAGGAGACACGGAGGAATTGTTGCGATGGACCGGGTTTCGGTGAGGAAAGAAAAGCTTGTCCTCATCATGGAAGCAAAGATGGTATGTATCTCTCGGAGAGGCGATGTAACAGTGCTTGTTGGCAATGAATGTGATGCAAGAGACAACAATGGTGACGGCTTTGTACACGGGTTTACCGCAACGGGAGACAGTTGGCGAATGGTCAGCTACGATGCGACGTTTCAGATGACAAACAAGACGGACGTAATATTTGATACGATGGATGAAGCACTTTCCGGCGCCGGTGGACTGCATATATGGCGCATTGAGCAACGGAGACACTGTGAGGAGCGATTGAAGGTGGGCCTGGTGGAGTTTTTTTCATGGCGATTTGTTTGTGGTAACTCATTTGTTATGTATTCAGGGAATATTTGCATGGCTTGCGAAGTAGAGCAATTAGTGTGTACTACAGTAGTAAAAATGAGGGTTTCATCTCTCATAACCCACGTTTGCACCCCCCAAATATCCTGCAAAATGTCTCCATGAAATGCCATACCCGTAACATACGCCGTCTCCATCTTCCCCCCTCCAACATACAACACGAGACAGCTGGCAGTCTGACTGTGCTTGAGAGCATTTCCCATACTGGCTACCTAGGTGGCGCTGGTCACATATGGTCCTCTCCATCGCTGGAGGAGAAAGTCAGGGTTCTGTTTGACCGCATGTTAGCATGGAACTTCGGGGGAAGGAGGGGTGGGCATTACGGATCCGCTCTCGTTTTCGATTCTACGCTCCCCTGGCCGGTGACGGGAGGTGCGGAAGCTCTGGTGCCCGGCTTCTCTCGTGCCATGAACCGGTCCGGCAGGTACTTCCCGATCCCAACGCGGTTCAGCCAGTCCCTGTAGAGCGTCATCGCATCCTTCCCCAGACCGAACAGGAGGAACACCAGGAAGCCGACGCCGACGGGCGGCCAGCGGTCGAAGTTGATGCGGTTGCCGGTCGGCATCTTCTTGACCGACAGCCAGCCGTCGCCATGGACTTCGGACCAGCTGTAGGGAAGGAACTCCTGGCTGACGTTCAGGAGGAACATGTAGATGCTCGCCGGGAGGAAGATGAGAAGCACGACGATCGCGAGGATGAATAGGCGCATGAAGCGGGACTTGGTCGCGTACGTACTGTTGGAGAGGATGCTGGCGAAGCGGGTGCGGTACTTGTGCAGTCGGAAGATCACCATCGCTGTGCGACGAAGTTTGGTCAGTGTCAGCTGTGTCTTTGGCTTGGTGTGAGAGGTGGTGATCGCTCATACCTGCGTAATAGGACGCTATCAACGCCGTGATCGGTGGCCAGATGAAGATGATGGCGATGCTCGGCCACGACCTGTCGACGACCACGCCGCATCCGGAGATGGTGTAGAGGTAGTAGCGTCTCGTTTGAACCACGTAGTGGATCGCCATCATGAAGAGCGGTATGCCGAGGCAGATGATCAAGTCCTTGATGTTTTCCCTCCTCTGCAACGCCTTCGTCCGCATGACCGGGTTGTCGTCGGAGAGGATGTTGGCCAGGTTCCGGGCGATGGCGAGTATCGACATGATGATTCCGGTGTAGCCGGCCATGATGATCTTGATCTGGATGTCGCAGTAGATGCCGCCCTCCCAGCCCGTGTAGAGGGACTCGTCCGTCGGCCAGATGAAGGAGTTGACCCACGTGCACAGATTGTACGGGACCAGCCAGAGGATGAGAGCTATTGCCGGGACGTTTCGGGCCCGCCAGTGCCAGCTGAGCGGCACGAGGCAGAGGACCATCGACAGGCCGCACGTAACTCGGAAGAGTGTTAATTCCACCATCTTTTTTTGTTTGTTTGTTTTCGTTCTTCTAGCCCGAAATGGGGGCACTGGAAGGAAAGTCGGGCGGAGAGAATGCGAGAGGGCCGGAGGAGTTTGTCGCTGAAGGATCGCGGTCTTTCG
>Ga0307508_10005092_pt1 | contig 12609 bp, 12 predicted proteins | sample 9_EM_MG_FD_203089 | JGI IMG/M metagenome (GOLD analysis project Ga0307508, IMG submission 203089) | Populus trichocarpa ectomycorrhiza microbial communities from riparian zone in the Pacific Northwest, United States - 9_EM | ecosystem: Host-associated > Plants > Roots > Unclassified | place... | reverse complement strand
GGCCCGCGTGTCCACCCACACCCGCAGCTCGGCCTCCGCCCCGGCGAACTCCCGGTACTCCAGCACCTGCCGCAGCTCCCGTACGTGCGCCAGCCGGGTGTTCTCCCGCTCCCCGTACGCCTTCAGCACCGACGCGTCCGCGATGTGGAGCTGTTCGGCGAGGTAGTCGACCACCTCGGCCGGCACGTCGACGGGATCGTCCAGGAACACTCCGAGGTATCGCGCGGTCGTCATCTGGACCGCGAAGCCCAGCCGGTTGTAGGCCCGCCGCTTGCCCTCGATCAGCTCCCGGTCCGCGTCGTCCAGGAATCTCCTTGCTGCCGGTCGACAGGTGCTCGCGGCGTCGGGCCGGGACTGGCCGGGACCGGTGCGATCCCGGCCGTCGGCGTTAAGAGGCGAGGACGGAGTACACGTGCTCGACCTGCGGCGGAGCGGCGAAATGGGGCCCGGCGAGGGCCCGCCACCGGGTGAAGTCCTCGGAGCCGCGGAAGGCGACGGTGTGGTGCTCCAGCGTTTCCCACTGGACGATGAGCCGGTAACGCGTGGGGTGCTCGACACTGCGGTGCAGGTCGATTCCGTGGCAGCCGTCGGCCGCCAGGAAGAGGGGCCGCGCCTCGGCCACGGCCTGCTCGAAGTCCTCCTCCTTGCCGGGGAGGATCTCAATCTGGGCGATCTCGGTGATCACGGTGGTGGCTCCTGGTCTTGAACGGTTGTGGTGCCAGCGGCCGGTTTCAGCCGGTTTGGCATGTCCGGCGTCGACGAGGGTGCGCGTGGCGTCCACTGAAGCGTAGATCCACAGGATGCGCATGGGTGCGGTGGCGGAGGCGGAGGCGTTGCGGAAGTGGTGGGCCCCGGACATGCCCACCCGCCGACAGTCACGGCCCGCCGCAGTCACCCCAGCTCAACCGGCCCAACTGAAACGCGCAGGTCAGGCCCGCTGGCCGAACCGCACCCGCAGCGAGCCGGGGCCCCGGGTGAACACCCCTGTCTCGGTGGGGACCTCACCATCGGCGAAGGCCATAGTCGGGAAGGCGTCCAGCAGGTGGTTGACGCCCACCTCGATCTCGGTCTTCGCCAGGAGCGCCCCCACGCAGAAGTGCCGCCCGAGGGCGAACGCCAGATGGTCCGCGGCGGCCGAGAAAGCACTGCCGGTCGTCAGATCCTCACGGAAGATGTTGAACGCGTCGGGATCGGCGTAACGGCTTCCGTCACGGTTGGCCGCTCCGATCAGGCAGGTGGCGGTGGCACCCGCCGGAATCGTGCCACCGCTCACCTCCACGTCCTCCGATGGCTGACGGAAGATCATGTGCACCGGAGGCGTAAAGCGCAGCGTCTCGGCGAAGGCCGCCGGGATGAGCGTACGGTCCTCGCGCACGGCCCCCAGTTGCTCCGGATGAGCCAGCAGATTGCGGAAGAGACCGGCGATGGCCTTGTCCGTGGTCTCGCCGCCCGCCGCCAGCAGCAGGCTGACGAACGCCTTGATGTCCTTGTCGCTCATCCGCGTGCCGTCGATCTCGGCGGTACACAGGACGGAGAGCAGATCGTCGCCCGGGTGCGCGCGCCGGTCCTGAATAATCGGGATCATGTAGGCGGCGAGTTCTTCCCGCGTGCGCAGCCCCGCCGCCGCGACCTCGGAGTCCTGGCTCAGGTTGCCCAGGAAGTCGATCATCGAGGTGTACCAGACGTGGAACCGGTCATGGTCCTCCCGGTTCAAGCCGAGCATGTCGACGATCACGTTGATCGGGAAACGGGTCGCGTACTGGCCCACCAGATCGGCTTCCGGCTCGTTCCGGAAGGCGTCGATCAGTTCGCGGGAGTTGCGCTCGATGACGGGCAGGAACTTCTCCCCCAGGTCCTTCCCCCGGAAGGCGGGCGCCACCAGCGCGCGGCGCACGGAGTGTTCGCGCCCGTCCATTTGGAGAATGGTCCGGCCGTGCACCGGCTCGATCTGCCAGTCGTAGTTGTGGCTGGTGAACACCGGGTCCTTGAAGGCCCGGGCGACGTCTTCGTAGCGGGAGACGATGTAGCCGCCCGTCGCGTGGTGGTTGATCAGCGGAAAGTCCTCGCGCATGGCCCGGTAGGCGGGGTACGGGTCCGCCGCGAACTCCGGGGAGAGGATGTCGGGCGCCGTTGAGGGAGTAGTGGTCATGATGGAGTACTTCCTGGGCGAGCGGCGGCTGTCACCGGCCGTACCCACCCACGGCGTACGGCACGGGGCATCACAACAGGGCACGACGACGGCCCCGCCCATGCCACGTGATGGGGCATCAGGTCGTGGTCAAGGCTAGACGCAGCGGAACCGGCGGGTCCAGATCCACTCGCGGGCGCCCCTGCCGCCCGCCGGCTGAACCGGCCACCACCGACGACATGCTCATCGGCGGGGTGAAGGCCTGGGCCACCGACCCCCGCGCCGCCTCACGTCTGTGGGACCTGTCCAGCGAACTCACCGGCGTGGACGCGTTCTGAGCCGCGTTCGGGATTGCGGAGTGAGTGCTCACTCATTGACGGAGTGAGCACTCACTCCGTACTCTTCGGAGTATGACAGAGACTTCTCCCACGCCGCCCCGGCGCCGTGCGCCCGCCATGGACCCCGATCAGCGCCGCAAGATGATCGTCGCCGCGGCGCTTCCCCTGGTCGTCGAATACGGCGCCGCCGTGACCACCGCGAAGATCGCCCGGGCCGCGGGCATCGGCGAGGGCACGATCTTCCGTGTCTTCCCGGACAAGGACACCCTGATCGCCGCCTGCGTGGCCGAGGCCGTCCGCCCCGACGACGCCGTCGCCCACCTGGAGGCGATCGCCCTGGACCAGCCGCTCACGGCCCGGCTCACCGAGGCCGCCGAGGTGATGCGCGGGCACATGACCCGTATCGGCGCCGTCGTCGGGGCCCTCGCCGCGACCGGCCGGATGGAGCGCAGGGCGCCCGGCCAGCCGACCGAGGGCGGCGGGCTGCCGGACCGCGAGGCGGGGCTCGCCGCACCGCGCGCGGCGCTGGCCGCCCTGTTCGAGCCGGACCGGGACAGCCTGCGGCTCACCCCCGAACGGCTCGCGGACTCCTTCCAGCTGCTGCTCATGTTCGCCGGGCGGCCGGGCGCGCCGGACCCGCTGACCACGGACGAAATGGTGGACCTCTTCCTGCACGGCGCGCTCACCGGACCGGGGGAGGAGGGGTGACCTTATCCGAGGGCTATGCGCACCTCACGCCCCGCCGCCGGACCCTGATCACCCTGGCCCTGCTGGCGTGTGCGTTCCTGGCCATGCTCGACGGCACCGTCGTCGGCACCGCCCTGCCCCGCATCGTCGAGCAGATCGGCGGCAGCGGCAGCTGGTACGTCTGGCTCGTCACCGCCTATCTGCTGACCTCCTCGATCAGCGTGCCGGTCTACGGCCGCTTCTCCGATCTGTACGGCCGCCGACGGCTGCTGCTGAGCGGGCTCGGCCTGTTCCTGGCGGGCTCGCTCGCCTGCAGCCTGGCCGGTTCGATGGAAGCGCTGATCGTCTGCCGCGCCGGGCAGGGGCTGGGCGCCGGGGCCCTGCTCACCCTCGGCATGGCCCTGATCCGCGACCTCAACCCGCCCTCCCGTACGGAGGGGTTGATCCGCATGCAGACGGCGATGGGCACGATGCTGCTGCTCGGCCTGGTCGGCGGCCCCATCGTCGGCGGCCTGCTGGCCGACCACGTGGGCTGGCGCTGGGCGTTCTGGCTCAACCTCCCCATCGGCCTGGCCGCCGCGGCCGTCCTCGCCCTGGTCCTGCCGGACCGCCGCCCCGCCGAGGCGCCGTCCGGGCGGCTCGACATCGCGGGGGTGCTCCTCCTCACGGCCGGTCTTTCCCTGGCCCTGACCGGTCTCAGCCTCAAGGGCACCCCGGCGGAGGGCGGGCGCACCCCGTCCTGGGCGGACCCCACCGTCGCGGGGTGTCTGCTCGGCGGTCTGGTTCTGCTCGCCCTGCTCGTTTCCGTCGAGCGCCGCGCGTCCGTCCCCGTGCTGCCGCTCCGTCTCTTCCGGCACCGCACCTACAGCGCCCTGCTGACCGGCGGGTTCTTCTTCCAGGCCGCCGCCATACCGGTCGGCATCCTGCTGCCGCTCTACTTCCAGCACGTACGGGGCCACTCAGCGACCACCTCCGGTCTGCTGCTCCTGCCCCTGATGGCCGGCATGGCGCTGAGCAACCGGCTCACCGCCGCCGCCATTCTGCGCAGCGGCCACGCCAAACCGGCGCTCCTGACCGGTGCCGGGCTGCTCACCGCCGGGACCGCGGCGTTCTTCGCTCTGGACGCGACGACACCGACGGCACTGATCTCCGGATGGCTGCTGATCGCCGGGCTCGGCACGGGGCCCGCGATGGGCGGCATCACCATCGCGACCCAGAACTGCGTACCCGCCGCCGACATGGGCACCGCCACCGCGGGCTCGGCCCTCGCCAAGCAGATCGGCGGGACCTTCGGGCTGGCCTGCGCACAGTCCCTGATGGGGCGTCACGGCATGGCCGCTGCGGGTGCCTCGGCGATCGGCTCCACGGTTGCCTGGGGAGGGGCCATCGCGGGAATCCTCGCTCTCGCGGCGGTCTTCGTGATGCGCGACATCGCCATCACGCCGCGAGGCCGCGGACCCGCGACCGCTCCCGCATCGCGAGCCGGTGTCCGGGCGGCGCCCGGCGAACCCGCGGCGGGCTCAACCGGGCGGTGAATCGCCGGAGTTCGCCTTCCGTCAGCGGGTGGGTGACGGGGCGCGGTGGGGTTCTATCACCGTTACTCCGCCCTTGGCGGCCGACGGGAGGGCGGAGAGGGCCTCGGGGACGGCGTCCAGGCCTATGAGGTCGGTGACCAGGAGGTCCGGGCGCAGTTTTCCGGCGTCGACCATCGCCATCATCGGCCCGTACGCGTGGGCGGCCATGCCGTGGCTGCCCAGCAGTTGGAGTTCGAGGGCGATCACCCGGTCCATCGGGAGCATCGGGTTTCCGGCGGCGGGCGGCAGCAGGCCGATCTGGACGTGGCGGCCGTGGCGGCGGAGGCTGCCCACGGAGGCCGCGCAGGTACGGGGAGAGCCCAGCGCGTCGACGGAGACATGGGCGCCGCCGCCCGTCGCGTCCGCGACGGCCTCGGCCACCGAGCCCAGGGTGGAGGAGGCGTCCACGCAGACCGCCGCGCCGAAGCGGGAGGCCAGGGCGAGCGCCCGGGCGGAGATGTCGACCGCGACGACCCGGGCCCCGCAGGCCGCCGCGATCATGATGGCGGACAGTCCGACCCCGCCGCATCCGTGCACCGCGACCCATTCGCCCGGGGCGACCCGGCCCTGGGTCACCACCGCGCGGAAGGCGGTCGCGAAGCGGCAGCCGAGCGAGGCGGCGGTGGTGAAGGGCAGCTCGCTGCGGATGCCGACGAGGTTGACGTCGGCGTTCTCGATCGCGACGTACTCGGCGAACGAGCCCCAGTGGGTGAAGCCCGGCTGCGTCTGCCGCTCGCACACCTGCTGGGCGCCGTCCGCGCACGCCGCGCAGCGTCCGCAGGCGCAGACGAAGGGCACGGTGACCCGGCGGCCGGGACGCCAGTTCAGGACGTCGGGGCCGATCTCCTCGACCGTGCCCGCGAGTTCATGGCCGGGGACGTGGGGCAGCCGGATGTCCGGGTCGTGGCCCATCCAGCCGTGCCAGTCGCTGCGGCACAGCCCGGTGGCCTCGACGCGGATCACCGCGCCGCGCCGGGAGGGGGTGGGATCGTCGACGGTCCGTACCTCGGGCCTGCGTCCGAAGTCGTCGAACACCACAGCACGCATAGACCCGCTCCCTCGCTCGCACACCCGGTGGGGTCGCCCGAACCTACACCACGGCCCCGGGCCACGGCCCCGCGACGGCCTGCGCAGCGGCGGGCTCAGCGCTTGTCGCACTGTCCGTCGGCGAGTTGGCGGGAGGTCTTCCCGGCGCCCGCCTGGCGCTGGGCGCGCTCGGCGAGGGTGGGGAAGAGGCCACCGAGGGCGCTGCCGAAGCGCAGCTCCAGCGGGGCCACGTTCACCTCGCCCCGGTTCCGTTCGATCGCGCGGAGGGTGGCGGCCGCCACCCGGCGGGTGGTGATCGTACGTACTCCGGGGGGCGTGACGGCGCCGGAGTCGGCGAACATCCCGGCGTCGCCGACGAACCCGGGCTGCACCAGCGTGACCCCGACGCCCGTGCCGTGCAGGTCCTGCCGCAGCCCGAGGGCGAACCCGCGCAGCCCGAACTTGGCCGCGTTGTAGAGCGCGGCGCCGGGGGAGGCGGTACGGCCCGACAGCGAGCCGATCATCACCAGCTGACCGGACCCGGCGGCCACCATCCGCGGTGCCATCAGCCGGGACAGCAGCAGCGGGGCGCGGAGATTGACGTCGAGGGCGCGGTCCAGGTGCTCGGTGTCGTAGCCGAGGACGTCACCGCTGGAGGGCAGCGCGGCGTTGGCGATGAGGATGCGGGTGTCCGCTGCCTCCGCCTCCTCGACGAGTCGCTCCAGATCGGACCGGTCGGCCAGGTCGGCCACCAGCGGACGGGCGCCCAGCCGCTCGGCCAGCGGCCGCAGCACCTCCTCGCGGCGCCCGGTGAGCAGCAGCTTGGCGCCCTTGGCTGCGAGGGCCCGGGCGAGGGTCTGCCCTATGCCCCCGGTCGCTCCGGTGAGCAGGACGGTGGTGCCGCTGATCCGCATGCGTTCTCCTCCGACGACGCTGACGTGACGGGGACGGGGAGGCGCGCCGCCGTCGGCACGCACCGTCGTCCACGCCGAACCGTACCCGCCGGTAAGCCATCACGCGTCCCCGGGAGCCATGCCGCCGGGAGCCATGCCGCTGACCCGGGCTATCGCCTCGACCTCGCGCCGGTCGTGCTCCCGCTGATTGCCGAACTCGACGACCAACTGCAGCCCGTGCGGCCCCAGCAGACTGGTCAGCTTGGCCAGCTCCCGCCCCAGAGCGGGGGTGAACAGGTCGCGGTCGTGCACGGTGAACGGTACGTCGATACCGGTGGAGCCCGAGGAGCGGCCCACGATGGCGTCGTTGATGCCGTGCAGGATGCGCAGCAGCAGATCGTACGACGCGGGGTCGAGGCGTGACTGAAGCTCGGCCAGGTGGAGCGCGAACTGCTTGGCCCGCTCCAGGAAGTGCTCTTCGTCCATCCCACCATCGTGGCGAAAACCGCGGCCCAGCGCCCCGCGAACCGGGGATTCTGCGGCCAAGGCTAATGATCACGGGTGATTGTGCTGCCGAGCCCGTACACTCGGCGCGCGTTGTCCGCGCCGAGGAGCGCCGCCACCCGCGCCGCGTCGCCGCTCGACCACGCGCCCTCGCGCACCCAGCGGGCCAGCAGCCCGGTCAGCGCCTCCCGGAACAGCCGCGCGCCCACCACATACAGCTCGGGCAGCCCGTAGGCGTCGGTGGAGAAGAGCACCTTGCCGAACGGGGCCAGCTCCAGCATCTCGGCGAGCACCGCCCCGGCCCGCGCCCCGGTATGGGTCAGGGACAGGCCGACGTCGGCGTAGACATGCGGGAAGACGGCGGCGAGGTAGGCCGCGCCGCGGTGGTACGGATAGCCGTGCAGCAGGATCAGCGAGCAGCCGGTGGGGCGCACCGCGCGGATGAAGTCGGTGAGCGCGAGCGGATCGCAGCGGTCCAGCCGCAGATCCGGATCGCCGAAGCCGGTGTGCAGTTGGAGCGGCAGCCCGGTGTGGGCCGCGGACCACAGCAGATGGCGCAGCAGTACGGGGTCGGTCACCCGGGTGGCGGGCGGTCCGTCCTCGGCGCGGTGGGCGAGCCAGCGCTCGGCCGCGGTGTGCACGGCGGCGGGGGCCGGTGGCTCGGGGTCGAAGTGGAGGCCGTAGCGGTAGGCGGCCACCGATTTGAAGCCCGCGGCGGTACGGGCGGCCTCCCGGATTCCGTCGGCGAGCCCGGTGAGGAAGTCGTCGGCGCTGCGTGAGGTGTCGGCGGTCCGCTCCGCGAGGTGTTCCAGCCGGACGACCTCGTGCGCGGTGCCACCGGCCGCCGCGGCCAGCTCGTCGGGGGTGGTGAGGTCGCCGGGGAGGCCGGTGTCGACGAGGAAGTCGGTGATCCCGGCGGCGGTCAGCAGCCGCCGGTTGACCTCCCGCACCCCCAGCTCCCGCCGCCGGGCGAGATAGCGGGCGGGCGGGCAGTGCGGCTCCAGATCGAGCAGGGGCGGGCACCAGCGGCGCAGCGCGAAGCCCAGCTGGCTGTCGAAGAAGGTGGTGCCGAGCGCGGCGGGCGCGTCGGACTCGGTCAGGAGCGCCTCGAACGCGGCGGGGTCCAGTTCGCGGCGGGCCACTCCATGACAGTGGTGGTCCACCAGCGGCGGGAGAGACGGCACGGTCGGCGCCGTCCCCTCGGCGGAGTGCATCGTTCAGTACCGTCCCCGGGTCGCGGCCGCGATCTCCTGCGGGGTGGCCTTCTCGAACAGCGCCGCCTCGGCGCGGCGTACGGCGGCGATGGACTCGAAGAGCGGATCGCCCAGCGCCTCGCGCAGCACCGCCGAGTCCTCGAAGTGCTCCAGCGCGGCGGGCAGCGAGGTGGGCAGCCGCCGCTCCCGGCCCGTTTCCGCCGGATCGCCGGAGACCGGCGGCGGCAGGGTGAGCCCGGCGTCGAGCCCGGCCAGTCCGGCGGCGATGACCGCGCCCGTCACCAGATAGGGGTTGGCCGCCGGATCGAAACACTTGACCTCGGCGTTGGCCGCGCCCGGGTCGTCCGGGGCACCGGCGATGAAGCGCAGCGCGGCCTCGCGGTTCTCCAGTCCCCAGCACTGGTACGCCCCGGCCCAGCGGGAGGGTTCGAGCCGCAGATAGCTCGCGGGGGAGGGGGCGCCGATGGCGAGCAGCGCGGGCAGCGCGCGCAGCACTCCGGCGAGGAACGCCTCGCTGGTCGCGGTCATGCCGTGCGGTCCGTCCCCGTCCCGGCACAGATTGCGCTCGCCCTGCCACAGACTCAGGTGCAGATGGCCGCCGTTGCCGACCGTGCCCGCCTCGGCCACCGGGCCGAACAGCGGGGTCAGCCCGTGCCGTGCCGACACCCCGCGGATCGTCTCGCGGACGAGGACGGCCAGATCGGCGGCGCCCACCGGGTCCGCGGGCGCCACGGACACCTCGAATTGCCCGGCCGCGTACTCCGGGTGCAGCTGCAGCACCTCCACGCCCTGGGTGTGCAGGGTGTCGAGTACGTCGGCGAGGTAGCCGGAGAGGCCGACCAGGCGCGCCATGCCGTAGGCCGGGCCCGCACCGGCGTAGTGCGGGCCGGGGCCGGGCGTGTCGCGTGCGGAACGCGACGCGCCGGGGCCGCCGGTGTCGCGCGTGCTGCCCGTGCCGCCGCTGCCGTACGTGTCGTCGGCGCCACCCATGCCGCCCGCGCCCCCCGCACCGCCCGTGGTGACGACCCACTCCGTCTCGAACCCCATGCGCAGCGCGATCCCCCGCCCGAGTGCCCGCTCGGTCATCCGGCGGGCGAACAGCCGCTGGCAGGTGGGGTGTTCCACACCGGACTGGGCGTAGCGGTCGGCCGGTGCCCAGGCCCAGCCGGGCTGGGCGGCCAGCGCGGTGAGCCGGTCGAGATCGGGGAAGAGCCGCAGATCGCCGTCGGGCCCGCCGATATGAGGGCTCGTCGTCATGGAGTCGTCCACGAGGTACACGTCGAAGACGGGGGACATGCCGACGCCACGCCGGGCGCTATGGGCGAGCCGCCCGGTGGGCACGGACTTGACCCGGGTGAGTCCCGCGTTGTCCACCCAGGTCAGCGCGATGCCATGGATGCCCTGCGCGGTGAGCCGGTCGGCTTCCTGCCGCGCCCGTGTCTGTGCCTGTTCGCGATCGCCCGTCCCCATGGACTACCTCCTCCGCCGCGGCCTGTACGCCGAGACTATTGCCTGCGGAGGGCATTATGGTGACAGATTGTCCCGATCGCATACGGGGCGTGACGGTGGGATATGCCTTGCCCATAACCATCGCGAAATCCGCCACGTAAACCGTCACGAAACGTCGCGCGAACCGCCGTGAACGTCAGCGGCCCAGGTGCTCGGTGATGTCGTGCAGGACGACACGCGCGGCGGTCGGCCCGGCGTTGAGGTACCAGGGGTCGTCGTCCACCGTGACGGCGTGTCCGGCGCGCACCGCGCCGAGCTTCTTCCACAGCGGGTTGGAGAGATAGGCGCCCGCGTCCGTCTTCCCGGGCCGTCCCTGGATGGAGTAGAAGATCCAGTCGCCGTCCATCTCGGGGATGCGCTCACCGCTCAGATCCTGGGAGATGTCGTCGAACGTCTGCGACTTCGGGCGGCCGAGCCCCATGTCGTCGGCGATGGTGCCGGTGAAGGACTTCGCGCCGAACATCCGGACCCGGTCCGGGTTGAACCGCACCATGGACAGCTTCGTGTCCTTCCCGCCGAGCTTTCCGCCCTGCCGTGCGGCGTCCTTCTCGAAGCGGCCGATGATCGTCCGCGCCCGGTCGCGCTCGCCTACCGCGTCCGCGACGGTCAGCAGGTCCTTCTTCCAGTTGGCTCCGCGGCCCTTGGTGACGACGGTCGGGGCGATGGCCGACAGGGTGGAGTAGAGGTCGCCCTGAGTGCTGTTGACGAGGATCAGATCGGGCTTGGCGGCCGCGAGCTTCTCCATGGCGGGGGAGTCGCGGGTGCCGATGTCCGTCATCGCCGCGAGCGCCTTCGCCTTGCCGGGGAAGGCGTCGCGCAGATAGTCCGGGACCAGACCGGCGTTGTCGGCGCGGGTGGTGGCGGCGGGCACGAGGCCGAGGGTGAGCAGATCGTCGAGCTGCCCGGTGCTGATGACCGCGACGCGCTTCGGCTTCGCCTTGACCGGTGTGCTGCCGAGTTCGTGGGCGACGGTCCGGGGGAAGGCGCCGTCCGTCTGCCGGGCGCCCGGCCGCTGGGTGGACGCCGACGAGGAGTCCGCGGACTCCGCGGGGCCGCAGCCGGTGAGGACGGTCGCGGCCAGGGCGGCGGCGAGCAGGGGAAACAGACGGTTGGTGCGCACGAACGACTCCAGGGGCTTAGGTCAGGCTTACCTTACCCTCTGCCCTGCCGGGTGGTCTCAGTGCTCCCTCGCCGGGCCGGTGTTCTCCGCGAGGACGTCGGTCAGGCAGGCGAGATACATCTCGATGGCCTGGACGGGCTCCCGCACCCGCTTCCCCGACAGGTTCCCGATCTTCTCCAGCCGGTACAGGAGCGTGTTCCGGTGGATGTGCAGCCGCTCCGCCGCCCGCACCAGATGGAAACCGCCCTCGGCCCAGCCGATCAGCGTCTCCCGCAGCGTCGGCCAGTCCGGCTGCCCGCGCAGATCCCCCAGCACGGCATCGGCGAACCGCGCCCGCCCATGGTGCGGAACGGACCCCAGCAGATGCGGTATCCGCAGGTCACAGGCGGTGAAAACGCGATCGCCCGGGAAGACGGCCGGTCCGGTCCGCAGCGCGGTGGCCGCGTCCCGGTAGGAGTGGTGCATCCCGGTGGTGCCCTTGCCGGGCTCACCGACGGCCATCCGCCCGTCCAGGCCATGGCGTTCGCGCAGCAGCGACAGCAGCTGTGCGCAGGCGTCGGCGAGCCGTCCCGGGGCCGCGCGCTCGCCGTGCGCGGCGGCCAGCACGACGTACCGCCCCGCCGCCTGCTCGCCCGCCACGTCCTGCCGGTCCCGGAACACCTCCCGTACGGTCCGCAGCACCGTGATCCGGGACACCGCCGCGCCCTCACCGGCCGTGCGCACCTCCAGCAGCAGCGCCGCCCGGGCCGCGCCGGGGGCCAGGCCCAGTTCCACCGCCCGGGCGTCCACCGCCCCCGCGTCGACCACCTCGGGGTCGTAGAGCGCGACATCCCGTACGAAGTCGTCGACCGCCCGCTCGTGGAGCATGCGCGAGCGCAGCAGCGCTGCCTCCTCCAGCAGGATCTCGGCCTGCCGCCGCACCACCAGGCCGAAGCGGTCCACCTCCGCGGGCTCCCCGGTCAGACAGACCGTGCCGATGACCTCCTCCCCGACCGTGATCGGCAGGCTCGTCCCGTGCCGCACCCCGCGCATCCGGCTCGCCTGCCCGGCGGTGTGGGTGGCGGGCCGCCCGGTGCGCACCACCTCCAGCGACGCCTCGTGGACGGTGCCGACGCGCGAGAGGTCGCCGCAGCCGATGACGACGGCCCCGGGGTCGGTGATCAGCACGTTGAAGCCGGTGATCCGGCCGATGTCATGGGCGATCTCCTGCGCCAGCTGCGGGGTCAGGACGGGGTGGCCGCTCAGAGGGTCCATGGGCGGATCGTACAAGCAACCCCGTAATACTGTGGACCGGTTCGTGCGACTCCTACGATGACCGTACGCTCCGCGCTGCCTACCGTCTTCCGACATCAGCACCGGGCGCCTCGCGACCGCCCGGCCATCCGTCCTCCTCCTCCCCAGGAGCACCACCTCCGGAGACGGCCTATGAGCACAGCATCACTCGAAAAGTCCCGTCCCACCCGCACCCACTGGCTCATCACGCTCTACGCGGGCGGCGGCGAGTTCTGCGACGGCTACATCCTCAGCATCATCGGCGTCGCGCTCCCGCTCCTCACCGCCGACTACCACCTCAGCTCCTTCGACGCCGGAGTCATCGGCTCCGCCTCCCTGGTCGG
>Ga0307508_10005090_pt1 | contig 12612 bp, 15 predicted proteins | sample 9_EM_MG_FD_203089 | JGI IMG/M metagenome (GOLD analysis project Ga0307508, IMG submission 203089) | Populus trichocarpa ectomycorrhiza microbial communities from riparian zone in the Pacific Northwest, United States - 9_EM | ecosystem: Host-associated > Plants > Roots > Unclassified | place... | reverse complement strand
ATCTGCTCGGAAGCGAAGTTAAACGTTCATGCATACGATTGAAGGTCGTTTATGACGTCGGATATCTCTGGAGGCATAACACCGCCCAAGCACTGAAGGGGCTGAAGTATAACGTCTTTGACACGGCATACTAATTGGCACAGATCTTCAAGTTTCTCGTTGTTTCCATCCATTTTCTATACATTTGGATAATTCGCTCAGTCCTATTTGAGAGGGACTCCATATGAGATGACGCACCTCGTAAGTTTGGATCAGGCTAAGAAGTAGCGTTGGAATCTGATCGAGGTTTGGGATAGGTGCAGCCTTGAGGCCGGCTGCCGCGACCTGGAGGATGACTTTCGCAATGGAGTATTCCTCTGGCTCATCTCCCTGGTTGGCTGTGATGATGGCCTCTCCATCTCGATGGGCCGACTGGCGCCTTGTTGGTTGCCCGAGGGTTCAGGTGCTTCATGCACCCCCGAGCACGAGATCCAGATCCAGAGACGGGAACCACATAGGCGCATCCTCCACGCGTTGAGATATCAGCAAGCGTGATGGTGTTGAGGTGGGTCACAGCCCAAGGGCCCCAACTTAATCGCGGGGACGTCCAGATCACGTGCTACCTCATTCAACTTGACCTGTGTTGATTTCGAAATCCGTGGCGGTGCCCATTGCGCGCCTAACTTGTTAGCCTCTCTACTCGCTTATTTGAGTCTCCGCGTTCCCTGCTCTGTGTCGAGTTCCCTTTCGATCTCTTGAAATGTCTCTTTCGACCAATGTTACTGTACTCTATAGCTCTCCTCGAGATCTCTGCGATGACGTCCCACACTCCTTGCGGGAAAGAGTGTGGGCCTGAGCACGCGCTCAACCGCCATCTCACCGTTTTCGCGTGTGTACATATACTCTCATGCGTCTGTGCATGACGCCTTCCTGTCTAGTACGCCCTTGTGGCTATACAGTCACGAACTCCAACTGTAGAGCCAGTCAAGGTAAATCATCCGTCTCGGAATCCTGTCGTAACCTCTCATCGGGGACACAGCATTTGCCACTACCAACGCCAACGAATAATTTCAACCACCTCCACTTGACAGCCAACGAACCACGATCCAACTATGTCAGGCACTGGTTATCCGGGAGTTCGACCGCAACCAGCACAAAATATTTCAACAAAGAGCACGAGCGCCCGATTGAAGAGTCCAAAGCACAGATGCCTCAGTTCACTAATCCACCAGTTATCGATTTCCGAGTTTGTCATCTCCATAATGTTTTTGGCATCCCCTTCCATTCCTTTTACACCGTAGACATTCAGACCCACAAACTCCTTGGGATTCCGATGTACTGCAGCCTCTGCCCTCACCATGCAATCGACTTTATGGACAACAGTGGTACTCGCCGTGATGTCACAAACCGCCATGCATATGTCTACCCTTATATCTACGGCATGTCAGATGTAAACTTCGCTACGCCCAAAATCCCCCCATATTGGGCAAAAAACATTTCTGAAATCGGCGTCAAATCGCTGGTACTAGTACATTGTTTATGTTGTGCCGTGCCAGAGCCCAACATGTGTGATGTTACACATGCCATGTGCTGTGGCACATGTTATAAGAGGGAGGCTGGTAGCAACGCGTCATGATCAGTCGCGGAGGATAGGTTCGAGCTCAAAAGTTATCCTGTCCTTATAACATGAATGCAAAGCGCTTAAACGCTGTTGATCGGTGGCACAGATTTCGCATGCGTAGCGGGGGTAAGTGTGGACAGATCTGTGCAGCCATGGCGTCCTTGCACACTGCCCATGGGTTAGAGTGGCTCAGATGGCGTGTTCTGAGGACGAAGGATCCTTAACTGAATCTCAATCCAATACTTCACTCTCCGAACTAAACCACGGGTGTGCAATTGGTGGCGGGCCCTGCCACACTAGTCGGTGCCATCGGCTAAGCAGGTAAATAATCGAATGAAAGCATGTTCTGCAAGCTGAGTTGGAACTGCAGGTGTGTCAAATAAATCAGTAAAAGCTATAAGGAACAAGTAGAGTCTTGTGGGAAGGGTAGCCAAGGCATAGCGCAAGCCCACAAGATGGACCAGGACAGTGGGTATGTAATATGGGGGACATGGTCAGGATGACGCTTGACCTGTCACCCTGAGCGTCACAAGCGCCAAACTGTGTTGACGTTGAGGGCCAAGTGCAAGCGCGATACCGGGCTTCTTCTCAAGCCCTTCGGCTTCCTGAACCCGTTGCCGTTCTGGGATAAGCCGCACGCAGCCGTGTCGTGTTCTGAAGCAGTGAACGCGTTTGTTCGATGGCGTCACGGGCAGGTAATGGTGTGTTCACAAATGGGCGTCCTGTGGATCGTATGTCTAAACAAATCGCCTGAATAACCCTCGCCGCTCACGACACTACGGCCAGTAAACGATCCGAAATACAAGAAGTACGCGCTCGCTGTTGAGAAATGCCTGACGACATTCGACAACGTTCACGAATGGGCGGACTTCATCTCATTTCTCACCAAGCTCCTGAAGGTGCGTGTGCTGACATCCGCTCCATTGCTTGGCCTCACGCGTTATGTGGTGAACAGACGTTCCAGACATTCATGCAGTTCAAAGAGATACCACGCAAGCTGCTAGTGGCCAAACGACTTTCGCAATGCCTAAACCCTGCACTTCCCAATGGCGTGCATCAGCGTGCCTTAGATGTCTATTCCCATGTGTTAGCTGTTATAGGCGTACGTTTTATCAACCTGGCTGCACTGAGCAAGTAATTCATTCTCGATCCAGCCTGACGGACTCCGCCAAGACCTCGCATTGTGGTCTTCGGGCCTTTTCCCATTCTTTGAGTATGCGGCTACGTCTGTCAAGGTCCGTGAAACGCTATCACTCTCGTTAGGTTACTAACGTGCTTCGAATCAACATAGCCCACCCTCCTCAATTTGTATGAAACGCATTATATTCCTCTTAAGCATGGCTTGCGCCCAGTAATGAAAGCATTTATTCTCGCGCTGCTTCCCGGCGTTGAGGAGGAAACCGGGGAATTTTTCGAAAAGGTGTGTCGGGCGATACAACAATGGATTGACATTCTGACACAAATTCAGGTCATGGGCATTCTGGACCAGCTTTCACAAACAGTCTCCAACCCTTTTTTCTTCAAAAATATGTGGCTTGCGCTTATGACTACCCCTGCCGCTAGAAGTCCCGCCATCAATTACCTCTCGCGCCGCCTGCCTCGGCCAACCGACGGGGAAGGTAACCATAACCAAATTGATTCGTGTTACTCTTCTCAACGTTTCACAGATATTGTGACCCGCCTTGGTGGAGACGTTGGCCTGCTGGTTCGCGCGTTTGCAATGACTCTTGAAGACGAGCACCTGCTCGTTAAACGGGGCATTCTGGACCTCATGAACCAATCTCTCAAGATGAACGGACCCGTGCTACAAAAGTATGTACCCAAAGGCCACTGCACAGAAATCGCTCTCACGTCATGAAAAGGGCGTCCTCAGAGGACTTGAAGTTCCTCGTGAATGCCGCTGTTGGCGTCGTTTTGCGTCGTGACGTGTCTCTCAATCGACGTGTCAATACCTGGTTGTTGGGATCGCTGGATGACAACAGTGAAGTTCGCGTTGCATTCTACAAGACTCACTCTCTCCAGCTTCTAGCCTCTACTTTACGAGTAAGTCTATGGTGAAGAGAATTAAACCCAAGATCTCATGCTATTTTTATGTCAGACCGAAATGCTTGGGCCGCCCACTGAATCCGGGAACACGCGACCGTACAAAATTCTCATTTCACTGCTTGACACGTGGGAAATAGGCTCGGCCCTGACCGAAGAGCTCATCCTGGATGTTTTGAGCATTGCCGACCCATCGGTCAAAACAGTCACTGCTGACGGCAACGATGAAGTGAGCAGATTTAATGACACGCCTGAATACGGCTCATTGTGCTTCCTTACTTCCTTGACAGTTAATCCTTGCGGCTGCCAGCGTCCTTGAACGCGCTGAGCCTCGACTTGTCTGGAAACACCTTCTGACATCGACCATTGATGGAATAACGGGTAGTGGTTTCCCACCCAAAGTCAGTGTTTTTGCCCCTGATACGTCAGACCCGTCCCTGACGTCCATTAAAGGTGCTCAGGGCATTGAACTTCGTGTTGGTGTCATTCAAAAATCACGACGAAGAAATCCAGAAGGTCCACATCCCTGTTTTCGCCACAAATGTTCTCGATGCGTTAGAGGTAACTCCCCCATTATCTATATGTTGACCAACGCTCATATTCGATGCAGTTCATTTTACGGCAGGACCCCACGAAAGCATCGGAGTCATGGGTTCTTCAGCTGATGTCCCTGATCTCAACATCACTCCAACTGGTCCCGAGTGCTGTCATTTTGGACTGGCAACTCATAGCGTCGGAGGCAGAGTTATCATTGGTCCCTTCGATCCGCGCGAAGCAAATTTACAGTCTCGATTCTGTGCCAACAGGCGCTGCTGAATCAGAAGAAGAGGACGACCATACCACCCCGTTGAGAGTGGCTTGGAAGTGCCTGACTGATTTAAGTAAGCAATGCGTCGCAATAGCCGCTTCCCCTCCCGACCGCTTGGCGAGCCTCCGCTTGCTCGCCTCGGTGGCGTCCGTCCTCAATACCTTAGTATCACGCGTACGACCCAAGACTAAGACAAGTATATCATTACACTGGGACCCGGAGACCTGGACGTCTTCCATGCTTACTTGCTTGGCCATGGATCCACCTTTCGAGCTGGTGGACGAACTCATAACTCTGATCATTTCTCTCAAAAGTTTCGCGCATTTGCAGCCTCCCTTTTCACTTGATGGTCGGGCCGTGCTGAGAAAGCTTCTCGTCCCCGTGAGTTCTGATCATCTTATAGAAATAGTAACCTTATCGTTTCTACAGATATTCCGACATTTCGGGCCTGATCGGTCTCCCTATTACAGCAGGGCCGTCCAGCTCTTTTGGGCTCTTCATGAATGCGCCCCATCTCGGGAGATCGAGACTCTAGTGTCCGAATCCATGTTCCCCTCTGGCATGACGGCAGCACACGCCGTGGAAGCTTTTGGCGTCTTATGGAGATATAGCGGTACGCGTAAAACCATTACCCCAACCTCCCATTTCCTGACACCCAATGCAGACGACGCAACGTTGCCCGGCTTTCGGCTCAGAATTCCTTTGCTTGCTGTGCTCGATACCATCAAAAGCGATAATCCAACAGCTCGACGAGTGGGCGAAACTTGGATGAGGAGTTCATTGAAATCCTATGTTCGGTACGCCTTCCACACCGACTGCATTCAACGCAATCATCTGAGCTTGTGATCACAGCGTGTTGGATCCAATCATCTTCGATCTCGTGACTGCACCCGTCGCACGGATGCCTTTCTCGGCAACATACCAAGGGCGTTCCGTCAGAGGCTACCAGTATATACGGCCTTTTGACCAGAAGGCAATGCACTATTACTTGGAGACCCTTCTTGCTGTCATGCGTTTTGGTGGCCAGGGTTTTGTGCGCGTCGCTCGTACCACTCTGTTCAACCGGACCTTGTATCCACTGCTTTATAGTGCTGCTGAAGCTGGTCCGTCGGTTGGATTCTTGTTTTGACGTGCTCCAAATACTCATTCATATCTCAGCCAACGTAGCTCATGCAACGTCAACGTATCTCGATGTTTTGATGGATATATTTCTTTGGTGAGCTGCATCGGAAACCTCACTCCCACTCCCTCACATACTTATTCTCTTGTGCCAGCTTATTGCAATCGGAGCCAACTCAGGAATTATCTTCCACAATGACCATCAACAACCTGAGAATACAAAGCACCGTACTTGAACTGCTCCAAGGAATAGTTGCCAGAGGCGAACTGGACCCCGTGATGCTCGAGACCACGGAGTCTGCGATTATTGGGCGGCTATATGCCGCAGTGCATGCCAATAAGCTCGATTTACAGAACAAGCTGCTTCACGTGTTGCATTCCGTTGTTTTTGCAACGTCTTCCGCTGCCCCTACACGAAAGGCATCGCGGGAAACCGACGGCGATGCCTTTAACAGAGCCCATCGCACTGCATCCAACCCGCTATTTGTGCAGACGTTGATTGATGGCATCTCAAGGTCATCAAACCTACCCGCGCTTCAACATTGGATCGATTTTGTCATGATGACGGTTGCCCAATTCCGATCTCTCTCACATGCGATATCTCCGCTTTGCGACTGTATATGCAGGCAGCTAAAAGTTTTCGTTACTGAGCTAGAAGGCATGCTGAGTCACGAGGGCAAAGGCAAAGCGCCACTTCGATGGTCCCTGTCAGACTCGGACGTTCTTTTGCTCCTCAATGCCCTAGAGCGTTTAGTGCTTTTGAGCGTGTCCAAATCGGACGAGCCCAGCGTTTCCGAGGAGCCGACACCCCCGGACAAGGCCCAAAATGAGACGTCCACAGGCATTCTAGGCTACGTTTTCGGTTCTGAGAATCCACACAATACCGAGAACGATCCACCATTGGTAAGAGATTGCCCCATTCTTCCGTCGTCATGCACTGACACAACACCACTTGAAGTTGCGTTCTTCCGCGTCCAAGGCCCTGCAAGAAGCCGTGCGAGCCGTGCACTCGCTGTGGTCGATTCTGGGTGCCGTAGAGTGCCCAGAAACCCCGAGGTTTCGCAATGCTTTCGAGCCCGTGGCTCTGCGTGTGGGATCAAAATGCATGAAGACATTGGAACATCTCTTCAAGGTCCAACCGGGCGAGGTCCTTGAGTCCCTGATCGAGTGCTGGCTGCTCTCGACTAGCCCACAACCGGTCAGTCTGTTGCCAACCCAGATTTTCCAGATTGCTGAGTCACGTTTATAGACTGTGGATTTCAAAACCAGCTCTATAAACGTGATAGATCTACTTACTGCCAACGCTCGGATAGTTGTGCAAATGTTGTCCACCAGCATTACCTCACGCGTTGTTACAGTTAATCGCAATAAGAAATCCGCTTCCAATCCAATCCTGTGAGCTTTCCACAGTCGCTGCCTGCATTTCCGCATCCCGTACTCACACGTCTTTTAGTACCGACGGCGATATATTCGCCTTCTTGGAAGCCTACTTCCGCCGTCTTGAAGGCCCCATTTCTGTGCAAATCTGGCCAACCTTTGCCGCCCTCGCGAAGGAGCTGTCCAGTAGTCAAGAGTATAAGAATCAAATGTTCCCGTTGCTCAGGTGTGGTCATACATTGTCAGGACGCATGCGGTGTGAATGACATGGATGCAGGTGCATAACTGTTTTGTGTGACAAGTTGTCACTGACGGCGGCATTTGATGATCGAAAGTCTCGAAAGGAGCTTCAAGTTTGTTCTCTCTTCTTCTCTCCGCGGACCCTTCCTCTGTCTCACCATTCACTTCAAAGGATACATTCAGCAAGCTCCTTGACAATTGCACGCTGATTGCCGGGCGGGCTTTTGATCAAGGGAATTGGCTGAGGAAAGGACTGAGGGAGAAAGAAACTGTGGGCAGTGGGCGGAACTCTCCTGGTACGAGCCATCACCTCGTAAGGATTTCGCGGCGCATTCACTTGTCCCCCCAGAACCGCAGGAAGCAGACCGTCAAGACGAGAAGAACATCACGGCGAGCTCGTCGGCAGACGTTGCAAAAACGGGGGCCGTCGACGTTATTGAACAGGCGAGCAGGCCTCTGCGGTTGCTTCGATGTGCTCCGCCTAACACCTGAATTTCTCCCTAGATTAACCGCTATCTCGCCCATGAATGCCTCCCTGTAACCCGACGAGTCCTCGTGGAGAGTGACAAAGTCGCTAGCGTTTGTTCGAATATTGTCTATTACATTGTTGCGCCGACGATGAAATCACGGTCAGGGTAAAGCCCTTGGAACTTTCGAATCCATTCGACGCGGCTGACGTTCATACTTAGCAAATCGGCTTTGGTAGATGATTCAGTAATGGACGTCCTCGCCGAGCTGACGAAGATACCTGCGGCCGCCAAATATTGGAAACCGATCGTCAGTGAGGCCTTAAACGACAACAGGTTCTTCAACACCTCTCCTGCGGCAAGCGTCAAATGGAAGCCTCTCATCAAGGCGCTCTTGGAAACTGACAAGCAGTTTGTGACGGATTTGCTCGGTATGTTGGCGGTATTGCCATAGAATACGTTAAGCTGACATGTCCCTTCACCGAATACAGCGAAAATGGCGGCCGCTCCATCGACCAATATATTTGCTAGCCGCGAAACTGAGATGTTACTTCGGTCTCTCAGCCTTCGAAGGCTCTCATATGCCTTATTCACTGGCGAGCGCAATCAGTTCTTGGCACAGTTGCCTGTGATCCAAGAACGCCTTGTCGACGTTTTGAGACCTGGTGTGGTGGCCCCTGTGGTGCATAGCGAGGTGTACCTCTGCATGCGCGTCCTGCTATGCAGACTTTCTCCGCATAACCTCAGCGGTTTCTGGCCAGTGATATTGACGGAACTAGTGGGTCGAAGTGTAGTTATTCGTCGGTTGTTTACTGAACCTTTTTGCACTTTGGCAAGTTTCGAAAATTTCAGCAGGCACTTGCGTCTCCACCATCAGACAAGTCAGATGAACTGCAACTTGTGCTGTCGACCTGCAAATTCCTCGATCTTCTCGTAACACTGCAAACTGAAGAGTTCCAAGTGTCAGTCGCAATGCCCTCAGAAACGTTTGCTTGTTTGCTGATTGCCTGCCATGTAGTCACCAATGGATATTCATTACTGACACTGTGGATGCGGTCTATCGTGCGGATAATTCGAAACCTGAATCGCTGATGGATCTACTAACCGAAGCGACAAGCGCTATCCCCAATGGACGGAATGCAAGTCAATGTAGCAAACACCGCTAATGCGTACACTGACGAACGGTTTGTAGGAGCCCCAGGGGCCACTAGATGACATATCGTGGCGAGATGTTTCCATGCGCCGGCCAATGCTACGCTCGGTTCACCATATTTCGAGCGTAAAGGACCTCATTCCGTTCTTTTCTCGCATCAGCCTTTACGCTTATGAAACTACCTATGCGGGTGGCTTGATTGACTGGGATGCAGTGGAACAAGGATTGCTAGATGATCTTTTCGATGAGCATTGATTGTGTCATTCGTTGTCATTATCGTTATTGTGCTTCATTTCACATTTCTCGCTTGCTCGAGTGGATGCCAGTCGGACGATCAATTGATAACTCAAGCAGAGATACATGCATAAGGGCGAAAACCCAATAAACAGCTGGTAACCGAAAAACAAATCGCTAAAAATCACCCCAATTCCGCCTGAATTTGTACTGCACCATCGATGAGTGAATCAGATCGGCTGAGTCTTTTGCAGATTGCTTACTTTGTATGGCACGTTCTTCCTATTGCGAGCAAGCTGGTGAGACAGCGCGCCTAACTACCAAATCAAAAGCGCCAAGACACTTTACCTTAACTTATCGGAAGGACTTTTTGGTCTCTTATAGCCTTCTTCGCCAGTGCCCCATGCGCTCTTCTCACTTGCTTCCCGTATGGCGCCTTTCAAATGCTCCTTAGGGTCTGGTCGCTTAGGCGGTCGCTGGTAGGTAACTTTCATTCCTCCAGAATCGGGCATCTGGGCACCAGTAACTTGCGGTGACGTTGCTGTTGCTGTTGCAGATGCCCGTGCTACTATATCGGCATCTTGCTCTTGTTGAATCTTCTTCAGCTCGTCTGCAGATATTTCCTTCAGGCCTTGGAACTTGCGCTCCTTATTCTCCTCTTCCAGCTCTATCCGTTCGTGGTTGTTGAAATGCTCACTAGGATATCATAAGGAAGGAAGGAGTCAGGAGATGATTCGGGAAAACGTCAAAAGTGAGCCTTACATATCTTCAGGATGTGTGTATGATTCGTCCGTTTGGGTCTCGGGAGTATTATGATGCATTTCTTCCCGATCAAATTCCGTGATCAGTTTCCTCAATGCGAGACGAAGCCAGGATGGGAATTACCTTCATGATGCAAGAAAAATTCGCTTTCTGCAAACAAAACACCCTAGGTCAGCTCTGCACAAATCACAGCGCATAACACGAACCTTCGTCGTAATGATGGCCTTCTGCCCCAAGGCTTGAGAAGTCCGGTAAACCTGAGAAGCCCGCGGCAACGAATTCCTCTGGAGACAGTACACCGTCGTGATTCTTGTCCATCCTGTCGAGGACTTCTCGTACAATGCGCTGGGCCTTAGCGCGATGTGCGGCCTCACCAGCCGACTTCTTCTGTGATTCGAGATGGTGCACGCCATAAATGGCCTCTATTTCTGAAGAATCAAGGACGCCGTCATTATTAAGGTCGTGGAGGGCGAAAAATGATTGTAGATCAAAGGCATCACTGCGACAACACAATAAGTATACGGCGAGCAGCAATATATCACTGTCGGAAGTGGCGTATTTTTGAGGCTTACATGTGATGTTCTTTGGCCATCTGAGGAGTCGCATATCGTTAGCACTGCGCCTCTCAGAGGACCACGGCGACGGGAGTCAAACTCAACATGTCGCTTCGCATAGTCTTCCATGGTCTCGCCTTCACCATGTTCATGTCCATGTTCATGCCCGCGCACGGCTGCGAGACGATAAAAACTTATGAACAAGGTTGCAGTAGCTTGTATTTTCATCACGAATTCAGGTGAGCGACGTGGCAAGCGCTCAGCGGCTATCGCTTTCGGCAGTGATTTGCCGCGCGTCTTATTTGTTATTACATAGGAGGATAAAGTACACAACATTTGAGCACCGTACTCATGATACCACGAGCGGTAAATAAATCGTGCGATACGAGACCATAATATAGCGCCATCATGTCATCCTGAACTCAGGGTGAAAGCTTTCTAGAAAAGTATATTGCATATTGGACAGCAAATAAGCTTGTCACCGTATGCGTTTACCGAGCTGCACGCGTGGGCCATGCCTGTAGCACATCAGGCAGCCAATTAGTATTAGACCAGGAATATGACATTGGGTTTTGGCTCACCCTCGGATCTTTTTCTTCGGCTTCGGAGGATGTGCTAGTTGTCTAGGCTCGAATCCAAACCTGTACTTCTGCATGGCCCACATCACATATCTAGGGAGCGATCATGAGAGCCATGCGTGGGTGACGGATGGTAAGCGAGAAATGATGTCTCACTTCCTGTCCTGAACACCAACACCAAGTTTCTTAAAATCGTTTCGCCTCATGAGGAAGAGGTCTTCCCATTTCTCCACATTCACTCGCTTATCCACATCTCTTCCGATAGCAGAGAGAAAGTCTTTCGCTGTGCTCATTCCATCTGCGACAAGCATTGAGCCTAATCACGGATGTACAATCTTGCTGTGAAGACTTCTACGACGCACTTCTAGGCACAGGAACGTAAAAAAGACTCCGGGTGTAATATCGCACGCCTCTAGCAGTAGCAGGCGCCTTGGCAGCTTGCTGCCACAGGCTCTCAAGGAACATTGGGCGTGTTGGGTGTCCAAACAAACTGGGCCAAATAATACCAGCGCTTGCTTCCATTGTGCACTCTCCTCTGCGGTTCGGTTCCCCTCCAAGTCTTGTGGATTTCCTTAAGACTTAAGCATTTTAAAATGGCGTTTGTGTTGTCTCTCAATTATAAGTATTACTTGTTGAATATTTGCAAAATGACGATAGATCCCTCGAAGACTACGACGAAGTCAGCCCCAATACCTTCCTAGTAGCATTTATGCTAATATCCTGAATATATGTCCACGTAGTTCGGGAATTATATTGGTGCCGACCTTGATTCTGACGACGAACAAAATGAAGCGCAAGATACTTATATGGCACCTCCCCATCCACTTGCCGGCTTTGATATTGAGCAGCAGGAACCTGAAGACGACAGTGCCGCCCTCATGGAAGTAGATGGTATGATATGTACTGCTTGCCCTTGCGTGTGGTCGTGCTGACGGTAATTGCTCTGGCGGAAATGCAGACGGGCCACAACCTAACGCCGTAGTACTGCACGAGCATAAAAAGTACTATCCAACAGCAGAGGAGATCTACGGCCCTGATGTAGAAACTCTAGTGCAGGAGGAGGATGCGCAACCTCTCTCTGAACCCATTGTCGCACCTATCAAAGTGCGAAGATGGGTCGTGCAAGAGAAAGGCATGCCAGAAACTCGATATGATAAAAGGTTAAGCCAAAATACCGTTTCATTTCTTGCTCTTGCTGATGGGAGCCCAATCGATTCAGCTTCATGTTAAGTATGCTACAGTTCCCTTCCATGGTGCGGAATGTGGCCGTGTGCGGCCATTTACATCATGGGAAAACTGCACTGCTTGACATGCTAGTCCACGAAACACATGTGATGGCCTGGGACTCGGACAAACAGGTTCGCAAAACAATTTGTGGTGCTACGATTGTGCTGCTCATGATTCCTTGTGTCCCACAGCTTCGTTACACTGATACTCATCCTCTCTCCATTGCTCGAGAAATCTCACTGAAGTCTTCGCCTCTAAGCCTAGTCTTGCAATCATCTACGGGGAAATCACATCTCTTCAATCTGATTGACACTCCTGGACATGTAAACTTCGTCGATGAAGTCGCGTCCGCGATACGACTTGTGGACGGTATCGTACTAGTGGTGGATGTCGTTGAAGGTGTGAGTAGCATTGTTTGCTTCCAGGCACCGTATCAGACTGACGCGCGGC
>Ga0307508_10005089_pt1 | contig 12613 bp, 16 predicted proteins | sample 9_EM_MG_FD_203089 | JGI IMG/M metagenome (GOLD analysis project Ga0307508, IMG submission 203089) | Populus trichocarpa ectomycorrhiza microbial communities from riparian zone in the Pacific Northwest, United States - 9_EM | ecosystem: Host-associated > Plants > Roots > Unclassified | place... | reverse complement strand
TTTGCTTCTAAGTGGCTACTCTGAGAGGCAAGTATTTGCGAGAGGTATTACTACCAGCTTGAGACGCCTTCCGGTCAATCCGAGGCTCAACAATGTTCGGAAATATGCAAATCATGCACCTTATGACGCATTGCGCTTGCTATTAGACAACGGCGGATGAACGGGATGCGTCGCGCGGGTTTTACAACATGCCCATGCATCATATTTTGAGGTTTCCCTAGCCGATGGTGACTAACACATCGTGTTTGCAGCGATGGTGCTCCCCATGTCAAATCATATAAGCGTGGATGTTGATTATCAGAATAGCTTTGTTTACGGGGCGTCTATCGGCACAGAGATCTTCGGGCTCCGCGTAGGCTCAGCTCGCCGGGTGGGGATTGCATTCATTGCAGGAGGGGGGGCGGCGATTTTTTACACGATGCGAAATTCTGTCTTTGGTGAGAAGGGGGCCTGAGTTCGCCCACATTCTCGCTTGCGAAACCGCCGGGTTCGCGTTTGATTCATGCCTGGCTGCGGATTCAACAGGCAAAGCAGGATAAGCGGTGAGCGTACAAGTTCATACAACCGTCTGTGGAAAAATGGGCACAAGGGTTCGGTCATGCACAGCCATGGGCAAGGGCCGAGGCGCTCGTTTCGAAGTTCGGGCCGCATCAAGCGAGTCCGGCGGCGAAAGAAAATAGAGACGTACACGCACCCAAAGCACCAAAATTTCACTTCATCAATTTCCCCCACGCCTTTTCGGTGATGCGCTTCTTTGCCTACATGAGCCCGCACGAATACTTCATGTAACACACAGTGGATGTTGCACTTGCTCCTCGGGGGAGATTTTGATGCTGCGCTTGTTGTCTTTGATGGCGAGACGGCGCGGAGGGCTAGGATAGACAAAATCAAGCTGGGAGCGATGATTGACGGCGCTTCAGCTTGCGGGATATCCGAGCGCGGGCTTTGGGTCAAGTTGGTCAACAGCTTTGACATGCTTACATAAACACATCCCAACATGGAATTTTGTGCGTGCCGAGTTGAACCAAGCTCGTCGCTAATACGCGGTTCGTGCAGGATACATTACCCCCACACTATGGGACTTGGCGCGCGGCGCCCCGCTCGTCCCACACGCAGCGCGAGCGAAGCTCTGACGTTGAGAAACTGGGCCCGCTGGCAGCCCGCTGGCAGCCAGCCCCTAGAACAACTGTAGGACAGCACGTACAATGTAGGACGACATGCAGTTCAAAGCAGAGTGATGATTGCTCCCGGTAACAAACTTGGAGGAGGATCGACTCATTATTAGAAGCGACGCTCCTACTAAGCAGCAAACATCGCATCGCTCAAGTGACTCAGGAAATTAAAGAATCACATGATTCTTCCCAATACGGACAAACCTCGATGCTTGTGCATTTGTCCACCGAGGTCCCGGCCAGCCGCCAAGAAGCCCCGATCCATTTGTACATGTATCTCTCAATAGCCAAAAGCCTAAGATTGCATGTATGCCGTTTCAGTCAATGTGTTCTCGGAAACCATGTAAGTAGGATGTATCTATTCGACATCACCCCAAGCGAGAGCATTAAGGTGGCGATGAGAATGGCCCAAACCTCAGGAGTAAATTGAGTAACATTGACCAAGCAAAATGTTCGCGCTACAAGCACAGTCAAAATTATCTAAGTTACAAAATTCCTGCAAATGCAAATGCTAAAGCACGAGCTCGAGAGATTCAAGTTTACCCAAGAAACAAGAAATAGCAGCGGCGCACACAAGATCGCAAACAACCACCAGAAACTGGTGAAGAACGAAAAAAAAAACATGTACGCAATGTATATAGAGCAACTAAAGATAACAAGGAATAGCCAGAAAGGAGAAGGGAATGCGGGGTAGTTGAGCTGAGCTCAACTAAATACCTTCTCCTTCTCCCTCGCGCAGCGCAACCAAAGTTCACCGGGACGACTTTGGGCACGAATCATTCGGAATACAGTTTTACCTACAGTCTTTCTCCCTTTCCTCCTCTGTTCTTGTTGAGGCGGTGGTTGCTTACCGAGTTGAGTGATTTGGACGTCGGGTCCAATGCGTTCCTGCAACTCTTCCAATCCTTCAATCGTGCCTTCAGCCTCGACGAAAACGGTGCCTTCCCACGCTTGGTCGATCATTGGCGTGCGCCCGCCACTTTGGCTTTGCGTTGGCGATGACGGATTGGTGTTGGTGGGACGGTGAGGAAGGAGTGGAGTTTCAGACCGAAGTTGGAAACTCGACCGATAAATCCACCGCACAACAGTGTGATAACTGCCTTGAGGACTAATGAAGCGTTTCCAAAAATTAGCTTTTTTTCTGCCAACCTCATCCAGTAGTTTACGTACGTCTCGGTTTGGACTCGAGACTGCAGCAGCGCAAGATTGGCCGCAACCTCGTTGGCATATGGTTGGATATTAATGTATACGATGGGGTCTCCTGCAATGCGCAAAATTTTGTGCCAATACGAAGGTGGGAAACATAGTGAATCGATATATGGTGGTATCTCTCCAGATAATGAGTACGTGTAATCAAGATCCTAGAGTAGAGTGAATCATACAAAAGGGGTGAGACAATGCACGCAAGCGGGATCGTATTGAAAAGCGTTACTACTGACAATAAGGTATGCGCCATCCCAGATCATTCGGCCTATGCCAAAACAAGGTAGATAATTGACCGTCAACGACATATATTCTGCGTTGTTGTTTTTTGTACATACCAATATTATTTTCATCACCCACTGCTACATCCCAAATAACATCACCTACTTTTAAGAAAGGAGTAACGCCGGCACGGCTGAGTTCTTGCTCGCACTTGACGACATTATCATCCGAGAGCCATATGCCTTCCCGATTAGGCACGAACACGCGAAGAAGCGGTGCATGTCCGAGTTTAAACAGCGGTGAACGAAAACGATATACGCCTCGAACAGCGACACCTCCGCCGTACGTCCCATTGCCGGTCTCGATGGTCGAGTTGATAGAAGGCGCCACGGAGCGAGCGACACTAGCGCTTCGCTGGTGACGGCCACTTCGATATCTAGCAGCCGCGGAGCCTGCACGCGAGACAGGTGGATGAGAATAGTGACCATGACCACTGTCAGACACACTGGCAGAGGACGAGTTTACCCGTCCGTATCTCGGGCCAAGAGTGACGGGAGGTCCATTTCCATTATTATCGTTAGCATGTCGAGGAGTTGGCATTGAAATAGGACCGGCGGGAGACGGAGATTCCTCTGGAGGCATAGATTCTTGCTGAACGTCAAATTGCATTTGTTCAAGCTCAGCCTGGGCTCGTAGACGGATGACAAGCCTCGTGTATGCGCGTGTCGATGCCGCCATCTGATGTGCTATTATCCGCGCATCGTCCGCTCGGGGGTCGGTGGGGTCCAAGTGCAAGTAATCAGCAGCTATCATGGGATAGTGGTGTGTTGGTACAGTTACACCGCGGAGGTACGCATTCAATTCCTACAAATAAAGAAGCCGTCGACAACTTGTCGATCTCTTTGCAATAGAAATCACATACCTTCAACGTGAGGGAGACGGGTTCCCTCCTTTCACTGAACGTCCACCTCCGGTACCCCACGGAGCTTAAGAACTTCTCCAGGGCGATTTCTCGCAAGTCTGGTGTCCCTTCCATGGTCTTACTGATACGCCTCGTCGAATTCCACAGTGCATAGAAATCAGCGAACGTCAAATACGCGAGAAGAGGAGCGAGCAGTCCTGGATTGCACAAGTGTTCTGCTAACGGATAATACCGAGGCTTTCTTGGGCGTTCTTCTCGAACTTCATTTTGAGATTCGTGTCTGTGGTGGCGTTCGCGCTTACTGCGCCGATGTTGATGGCGGCGTTCACGTTCACCTTCGTTCTCTCGTTCATGATCACGATGACGTTCGCTTGGCGCCTCTGCAGCACTGTCGCTTGCGTTTTCAACCTGCGCAGGCTCGATTTTCGGCGAGGATGAGCCGTCGCCGTTCGTGCTGGTGGGAATCGAAAGAGATGGATCCATGCGTGCAGAACCATTGGCTGTATCCAGTTGGGCCGGCACATCAGCCCCAGCAGGGATAGGCTCAGAACTAAGCGGCTGCTGTTCATCATGGTGATGACGACGCTTGCGATGCCTTCGTTCGCTGTCCTTATCTTTATCTTTATCCTTGTCTCGATGCGAGCGGTGTTTCCGAACCGGCACAAGCCCATCGTCTTTTATGGGTTCCTTTGTTCTGTGTTTGCGATGATGACGTCTCTCACCGTCCCCTTCACCATTGGCATTACCATCGCCTTCTTCAGCATGCTTTGATGATCGCGATCGATGCTTACGTTCTCCATCTTTCCCTTTATCCCTCTCTGACCGATGCTTTCTGCTCTTTTTCAGAGAGGTGGACACATCCTCATGAGATGGCAGCGGCAGTGACGGTTCAGAAGACAGGGCGTCAAGATTCGAATGTGATAATGAGTGAGATGACGGTGCGCGTCGTGACGACGACGAAGCCTGAGGAGGCTGAAGCTGATCGCTCTGGGTCTGAGATAGTCGATCACAAATTGAGTCAATCAGTCGATCGGCCGGACGAAGGGACGAACGAAGGAGATAGAAGATTGCGGACTAACCATAACGTCATCATATGAGAGATGGTCAATGTCATCGACGGCGACACCGCTTGCCCGGTTCCCGGGGGCAGGAGTAACAACTCGCGCAAAGGGATCGTCTTCTCCAGCACGCATCACATCCGATAATCTGTCTTCGCTTACCCTACTCATCCTAATGATATTGACAACCTCAGCCGGCGGCTGCATATGTACGTGTTCTGCCGTAGGGCTGATAGTAGTAGGGTCGTGGACTGCCTCAAATGATACCGGAGTGGATACACCAGTGGCTATGGACGACGAAGGCGGCGGCGGCAAGCTTGTACTCTCGTGTTCCAGAGCAGTAGCTCTTTTTTTGCGTGTTTTGCGATCTTCCTTTTTCTTCTCGCGTTCTTGTTCTTTCATCATCTTCACATGTGCACGGGGATCTAATGACATTGGCGATACATATGTCGTCGCTGCCGCCGCCGCAGCCGTCGGTGTCAGTGAGAGGCGAGCAGAGGGATCGGCGCCGCCATTGGAAACGGATGTGCGCGAACTGGGCGCAGGACTCCGCACTGTACCATTACTCAAAGCGCTGGCGGTAGTTCGGCTCGAAGTAGTCGAATCGCCTCTTGCAAGTAACGATGTCGTCCCACCTCCAGATTGATGCTGGGCTGCTGCTGCTGCTGCTGCGGATGGGAAAGATGTAGGTGGTGGCACAGGTCCACCAGGGGGGTGTGTGTGTAGTGGTTGCGTGGGGTACATGTACGTTGTTTGGGGCGGATGATGGATGTATCCGTTCGAACCACTGTTCATGTTCATGCTCAAACGCCGCATGGCAGCGCCTACACCTGCGACGCCTGGTTCGTCTTGCTTAGGAGGAGGAGGCGGTACTGGTGGTTGTGACATCGACATTGAAGCAACCATATCGCTATTCGCATAAACGTGGGTAGGCCCTTTCGGACTGGATGACGAGCGCACACGCCTCTCAGAGGCAGAGGAAGAGCCTGGTACTACCAGGGCATCGTTTGGCCATTCAAGTCCGCTTGGAGGCCTTTTGGAATTAGATCCCGCTGGAGTATCGACCATCTGCGCGTCTCTATCTCTCGATGCAGATGTGCTCGGACTGGATGAGCCAGGAATTCTTGATTCCCGCACGTTATGCATGTACTGCTCCAATGCACTTGGCTTTGATGGACTAACGGACCTGCTGACCCTATCAACGTCATTGGCTCTCTCTGGACCTCCTCCATGAGAGTTACCGCCTCCCGCATAACTAACGGCACTGCTTATAATAGACCGGCTCTGCCGCCTAAGCATGTGAGTCGGCTGGATACCTGCGGTGCCAGTACCAGAATGTGATGGGGCGCCAGCGCTTGTCCCAGAGACGTATGGGGAGGAAGGAAGCGTTGGCCGTTGCGTATGCATGTGTGCCTGAATGTGTGCCTGAATGTGCGCATATGAATGTGCCGACGGCGTCAAACCCGCCGATGACTGGTATGAAGCTGATGCCGCCCGTGAGCGATGTTCTCGCGGAGTTGCCCGGTATCGGTCATCAGCAGGTGGGGAAGTGGGCATAGCTGATCCTGACAGGGGCTTCTGATGTCTAATATTCTTCGGTGATCTGTCTGCAGATAGCGCTGAGATCGTCGCCGGCGGGGTATCACGGGTTTTAGATCGATGCGGTATACGAGTTTGAGGCTCTTGTTGTTGCTGCGGGATCGGTTGACTGAGGTGTGGTAAATATGCGGCGTCACTACCGTCGTTGTACATTTGTGGTGGGACATCAGGGTAGAACGGAGCGTCGATAGATGGGTTCCTCGTGTTGGGAGATGAAGGCACGGTAGGGGGATTTGGGGATGAGGTATTCGTCCAGAAAGAGGAAGTAGACTGGCGATTTCCTGAAGAGGATGGTGCATGAAATGCATGAGCGCTCTTCGGAGCTGAGATGATGGGAGGCATAGTGGTGGCGATGTTGCTGGGCCCAGCGCTAGAGCCGTCTAATGTTCGTGAGCGCCGTCGGCGAGCGGATTGGTCTGGCTTCCGTTGTTCTGTAGGGTTGGGGGATGGACTTAAACGAGAAGAGGGGTGAGAGTTCGATACTCTCGGAAGCCCTAATGACTGTGACGCCCGACGCCCAGGCCCAAGTGGCGCATTTGTTGGGGGGTTTCCTTGTTCATTGGATATGCCAGCTTGCATAAACGTCATGTTGTAATCATTACTATCGCTATTGGTCACATCTGGCCCGGCGCATGGAATAGAGATTGTTGTTGTACTTACACCTTCGGACCCGGCGCCGCAGATAGGTCTGCAAAGCGCCTCTGCGACAGTGGACCCGCAGATGTATCAATGTCTCGAAAGGAACTCGGAGGAACGTCGTCCAGAGGATCAAGCGTGCGAAGGCCACCGGAAGCGGCAGTAGCTTCGGTCTGCAGCTGTAGAGAAGCAGCAGCACGGCCTTTAACGGTAGAACCATCGAACAAGCCCAACGATAATCGATTGCTGTCTTCGGTACCTTGCCCGTTTGCGCGCGTAAACCGTTCGTAAAGTGGAGTGGAAACTTCAGGGCTCAACTCGAGGCGCATTACCATCGACGTGCCAACATCAGGTATTGCGGCGGCCGGCATCGAAGGCGCACGCTCCGCTCGTGATGATGAGACATTTGCTGAGGATTTCTTGCGTGAAAACAAGCCCATGCACTAGACAAGACGTGAGATGGGGGAAGGAGTGGGGATAATTCCGCGGCACTAAAAAGAAACTGAATTCAAACGACCAACTGACGACGGCAACGAGGGTCTATTTGAGTCAAGCAACAGGGGCTCATCTCGAGCGCAAATGTTGTTTGCCCGGTCATGAGCATATGCTGATGTCTGTCTCCAAGGCTGTCGGCGAGATGCGACGTCAAGAACCAAACCGTTGGTGCTTCGTGACCACGCCACCAATGAATCTGGTATTTATGCCTCGTGGAGTGCTTCATTCATGCTTGCATATTGTCTACTATTGCGACTTGCCCTTGGCCGCAATGCCGTCGAAGGAACAGTGGACCGCATCCTCCCGCGATCGCGCAAACTGTTGTCGTAATCTTGTTTCTGGCCAACCACAAAGTTTTTTTGCACGTTCCAGCCCTTTAATTGTTCCCTATCGCTCATTATTCGGGCCGACGTCGCATTCCCTAGGCTTCAACAGCTGTTGCTAGCTTTTATCGGGTAATTGGCAAAGTGGAACACAAGACCAATCCCGCCGCAGCTCGTATCCGCCCATATGGGGCCTCATATTCTCTGCGTGAAGGTTTGTCTAGGTTACAGAGGGTATGGGGCAAAGAACACCAACAGGTAACACTCGTCTTTTGTGCTCTCACTGTCTCAGAAACTTTCCTATTTCAAGATCTTAGCTCATTATATGCTTCGCGAGTCAAGCTCGGAGACGACCGCGTAGATGAATTAAGCTGGGTATTTCGAATGTCGGTATTCAATCAAATTTTGGACGTTGCGGCATGCTACACTGTCATCTACTTGCTACAGTCTTTTGCCTCTATGTACTTGTGTTGCTTGCACATGAACCAGTCGACAATGCATGGCGAGTGTCGTAAACTATCTGCGTGATGGGTATGCACATGCCCCCTCCACAAGGGCGATGGAAAGAAGCCGTAAGGACGAACAGGCTAGTTCACACATGAGGGCATACCAGTCGGGACGAATGCGAAGGTTGCGTGGTATGTGTAACTGCAGTCTCACAGCACACCTTGGTTGAATTTTGGGCTGACGATAGGGTGGACGAACGTTCGCGGACGTCGCCAGTCCTATGCAAGCTTCTTGCTGCTGGGACAGCAGATGATGGTGATATGCACAAACAAACGCCAACTTCTGGCAGTCCTGGACTCTCTAGAGTGGCCTCATCATCTTTCGGGGTCGATCAAATATATTCATCGGTTCTTTGGGCGCTCGTTTAACCATCTTCCCAATCTTACATGGACGGTAACATCTCATTGATACACGGACTCGTCGGCTGGCAAGCTCGTTCGCCCCCCCCTGATGACCTCCATGCTTTGTACCACTGCCTATATGTTGGCGTCGAGCCCCTTTTGGTCGGTCGTGGCATGTTGCGGCAAAATCCCATCGTCCGGTTCACCACCACCACCATCTCACTGAGCTCCAACGTGTTTTCTTTGACGGTCGGTCCGGTGATCCTCGATCACTAGCTATGTTAGGACGTATGCGAAGATTGAGGGTCCTGTTCTCACGTCCTCCATCAGCGAGCTCTCGATTGTTGAAGCGATACAGTATCTCGCCTCGCAATATACAAAGTAAATGTGCACCAGTGCACTTGAACTATTCACACGTATCCATTCCCTTATGTTATTCACTTCATCAGCCTTGTGATGTACATTAAGCTGTGATGTACGGACACCGGGATATGCACAACTGAACAAACAAGTGCAAAATTACTGTCTCACTTCCTTATACCAATTGCTTCCTAGGACCCACACCTCGCACAACCAGCATTCAAAATTGCCCAGATCTTGAAACAGTAGCGGCAATGAGGCTACAGAGACAGATTACGATAGATTGGTGGAGATAAATTACTTAGGGCTCTGGAGGTGACGTAACGGTAACGCGCGATTCCGGTATCGTTCTGCACTCACGCTGTTTGAGGGACGTAGATCGATGAGTAAAGAGTGCGTTGCATCGAGTAAAAACAGACCGCGGTCCGGATGAGGTACGGAGTTTACATGGAACGGAAGTTTATAAAGTCATAATCCCGGCGATTTGAGCTCCGGGGCGTGGTACAAGGACGAGCTCATATGGAAAAACCGACGAAGGAATAAAAGGCATTGTGGAACAGATACCGCTGGGTCCTCCTTTCGACCAGGTGGAGGAGGTGGGTTCGTTAACGCGTGAACGTATTGCAAGTCGAACGGAACTGTATGCGCGCCTGACTTGCTCACATCAATACACATATAAGACAAACAAGCTTCCAGACTCACATCATTTGCAAAGCTCCCAAAGGCACGGTCCCGCAAGAGTATGAGGAAGGGCAACTTGAAGACTCATCAAGGGTTCCCAGCCCCCTTTTCTTCAGCCTCTCTTCGTCGTCGTCAATCTCCAAAGCAATAACCAGTGCCAATTGGCGGTTTCCATCAGGACCTGGTGGCCCGTATCCTGTTACGATGTCAAGGTATGCGGCTCGATTAAATTGCTCCATCACTACACGGATACCAGCATCGACTAGTTGTGCTTGTTACTTCAACTAGGGCGGCAACCTTTTGCCTGTCGATCTGAAAAACGCTTCACATAAAGCGTCATGATGCCAATCTGGAAGATTTAACCATTGATGGTTGAGGTGCTGCCCGACGACCATAGGTTCTCAGCGTGGCTGCGGCACAATCCCACTAATTCGTAAGAGAATTTGCTCGGAAACATGCGGCCGAGGAAAGCATAAGCGCGTTGGTGTTAACAGCCATGATTCCACTGCACATCACTACATTCTACGGGGAGAAGCGCCGTGTCCGTGAGAGAGTCACCTATAGAGCAAAGCCGATGTTGATTCCAGGGGGCCGACAATGAGTGCCATTGTGAAGCATGGTGGGCATTGTGTTCAGAAACAGCGAGATGATGGGCAGAGAGCGTTACATTTACGGCGTCCCACCTTGCCATTTTTTCTTGCCACGCGCACTTGCATTAGATACGCCCAAAAGACTAGCGTTGTGAACTTCGCGCAGCGTGCAAGATTGTCAGACGTTCAGGTAGCAAACATTTCCGATTTCAACCCTAAGGCAATACACCGTGAAAGAGTGCATACATTTTCCTGACGGGACTACTTCATGATACACAAGCATCGGGGTGTGTTGTCGGCAGAAGACGAGCCAGGTCTCGCTTGAACAAGGCCACAGCTAAGGGGGACAAGGGCGCGGAGCACTATCATTGTTGTCGTCAATTCCCCATTGCACAGAGGAGACTCTACGTCGTTCGTTGGGGTGGTACAAAGCACGATTCTCAAGTTGGGATTGGACGCGTCTTGATTGGTCAGGAAGAAACCGGTACTCACACAAAGTTCCCACACCATCCTGGTGCTCGCTCTCACCTGCTTCCGTCCACGATGCCTATCTTGCGGGTGCGCTCGACTCTTCAAGTCGGCAAGAGGGTTGCCAGTGCTCGGTGGGTGTCGAGCACTGCGCCAAAGGCTTATGCGACCCACGCCGAATCCGCTTTGGACTCCGCCGGAGACCGTGTGCTGGCAGCAAGCAAGCCACTCATGAAGGAGTTCAAGATCTACAGATGGGTAAGTGCCATGTCCTTAGAAGGTCTGGCCGTTTTTGGTGCTGCTTTCTATGTTCCAGCTTTCAAATGGCGTGTGGCAAAGTCAGTCGGAATGCTTAACTTCGTTGCTTTCTTTCCCACAGAACCCTGATGAACCTGACAAGAAGCCCGTTTTGCAATCATACACTATTGATCTGAACAAGACGGGGCCCATGGTATGTTGCTCACCGCTTTTCTGTGGTGCATTCGTCAATCTGTCTGTCTGTCTGTCTCACGTATCATTACTTAGATTCTTGACGCGCTTATCAAGATCAAGAACGAGGTAGATTCGACTCTTACCTTCCGCCGGTCATGCCGTGAAGGCATTTGTGGCTCATGCGCCATGAACATCGACGGACAGAATACGCTCGCGTGCCTCTGCCGGATTGACCGAAACGAGAGCAAAACTGCCAAGATTTATCCCCTCCCTCACAGTACGTCTTGTTCATGTGTTCCACCCGCCCTTACCTCGCAGAATGTCCCATACTTTATGTTTTCCCCGTAGTGTACATTGTCAAGGATCTTGTTCGTGAGTGCATTGGCCATGTGAATTTGAGCCGTGAGAGATGAGAACCTGACGTCAATTTTCTCATCCTATTCCATACATCCGTTCTATTTAGCCGACATGACCCAGTTCTACAAGCAGTACAAATCCATCGAGCCCTTCTTGAAGAACGACAACCCGCCAGAGAAAGGTTGGTCACATCTGATCTATGCCATTATTTCCTTCATTGAAGTTGTCGTTCTTACCACGTATAGGCGAGTTTTTACAATCACAAGAAGACCGCAAGAAGCTTGATGGAATGTACGAATGCATTCTCTGCGCGTGTTGCTCGACGTCGTGCCCGAGCTATTGGTGGAATCAAGATGAGTATCTTGGCCCTGCTACGCTGATGCAGGCGTACCGCTGGATTGCCGATTCGAGAGTATGCATATTAGCTTTCTGATACTTTTGGCCGAGTGTTCAGGTGACTAACCAGTAACTTTAAAACAGGATCAGTATGCAGCGGAGCGCAAGGAGAAACTGCAGAACACGATGAGCCTCTATCGCTGCCACACTATCTTCAACTGTGCGTACTTCACCTCACACATTGCTAGCCTGTAATAACAATGATTCTAACACCAATAGGCTCCCGCACCTGTCCCAAGGGCCTCAACCCCGCTGAAGCTATTGCGAAGCTCAAGCTCGAAATGGCCGTCGACTAGTTAGAGAAATATTTCTCGCTAATATTGATTGCCTTGTACACCTTGAATCAATGAATTCATTGTTCTCCATTAATGGTTTAGGAGTAAGAACAATACATAGTCTTTCTGACACATGTGTAGGGACGATAGGTGTTCATTTTCCATTATACAATCGTCCCAAAGGTATAAATCAGCTCGATGTGTTACGCTAGTATACTATATGCTATAGATTGCGTGAATGTAGGACCGATTCAGGCTGGAATGAACAGGGGCACCTGTATTCCTGTAGTGAAAGAATGAGTACGTTAGCTTGATATTCATAATAAGGGTGACTACCCCCGCACTTGATTTATATATATGTACTAGATGGCGCCTATGGCGCGTTCTCTATCCATAAACAATGAAAAGCTTAATAAATGCTTTCAGTGCCATGAGGAAAGAGTGTGGGATACTGCGGTGGCTCATATAAAGGATGTAGTATATTGACGCGAGATGGTGTTGCGTGCGAAGCACATTGTATGTACAGTATACTTTGCGAGGCGAAGGAACAGGAGAATTGCCAACATGATAAAGGGC
>Ga0307508_10005088_pt1 | contig 12614 bp, 6 predicted proteins | sample 9_EM_MG_FD_203089 | JGI IMG/M metagenome (GOLD analysis project Ga0307508, IMG submission 203089) | Populus trichocarpa ectomycorrhiza microbial communities from riparian zone in the Pacific Northwest, United States - 9_EM | ecosystem: Host-associated > Plants > Roots > Unclassified | place... | reverse complement strand
TCCTCGGTCTTCCCGACGAAGCTGATCTCCGGGATCGTGTAGATGCCGATCGGCTGCAGCTCGTGGATCTCGCGGACCGGCTCGCCGCACGCGTGCTGGGCCGCGAGCCGGCCCTGCTCCATCGAGGTGGACGCCAGCGCGGGGAAGCCGATCACGTCACCGACCGCATAGATGTTGTCGACCGACGTCCGGTAGTTGGTGTCCACCTCGATCCGGCCGCGCTTGTCGGCGCTCAGGCCGGCGGCCTCGAGGGCCAGGTCGTCGGTCTGGCCCTGGCGGCCGGCCGAATACATGACCGTGTCGGCCACGATCTTCTTGCCGCTCTTCAGGATGCAGAGCGCGGCGGTCTGGTGGCGCTCGACGGCGGCGACCTCCTCGCCGAAGCGGAACGTCACCGACAGGTCGCGCAGGTGGTATTTGAGCGACTCGACGATCTCGTCGTCGCAGAAGTCGAGCATCTGCGGGCGCCGCTCGACGACGGTCACCTTGGTGCCGAGAGCGGCGAACATCGACGCGTACTCCATGCCGATCACGCCGGCGCCGACCACGACCATCGACCGGGGCACGGCGTGCAGGTTGATGACGCCGTCGGAGTCCACGATCGTCCGGTCGTCGAAGTCGACGCTGTCCGGGCGCGCGGGCCGCGTACCCGCAGCAATGATGATCTTGTCGGCGCTGATCTTGGTGTCGCGGCCCTCGCCGCCCTCCACCCAGATCGAGTGCGCGTCCGCGAAGCGGCCGGTTCCGGTGATCATGGCGACGTGGTTGCGCGCCAGCTGGTTGCGGATGACGTCGGTCTGCCGGGCGATGACGTGCTGGGTGCGGGCGGCGAGATCGCTGACCGTGATCTCGTCCTTGACCCGGTAGCTGCTGCCGTAGAGATCACGCTGGCTCAAGCCGGTCAGGTAGAGCACGGCCTCCCGCAGGGTCTTCGAGGGGACGGTGCCGGTGTTGATACACACCCCACCGATCATGTCGCGGCGGTCGACGATGCCAACGCGCTTGCCCAGCTTGGCGGCGGCGATGGCGGCCTTCTGCCCACTGGGCCCGGAGCCCAGCACCAACAGGTCGTAGTCATACACAGACTTAGCCTCGCAAGAGTCGCTCGTACGCGCCATGGCAGGTTTTCGCAGATGGTCTTGATCGTGACAGCATGAGCCCATGTCCGAACGCGTAATCCGCCCTACCGGCCGCGGTTTCCTGCTGCTCGACTCGCATCCCGCAGGCTGCACCCGCTCGGTCGCCGACATGGTGCCCGCGTTCACCGCCGCGCCGCGCAAGGTCGCACTGATCATCGGCTCGAGCGCCGGCTACGGCCTCGCCACCACGATCGCCGGCCTGTCCCGGTACGGCATTTCGGGCATCGGGGTCGCTTTCGAGCGCCCGCCCGGCCGCCGCACCGCGACCGCGGGCTGGTATCGGACGATTGCGACTGCCGAGCTCGCCGCCGAGGTGGGCAGCGACCTGACCTTCGTCAACGCGGACGCGTTCGCCGACACCACCAAGGACGAGGTGCTCGACCTGGTGGCGAAGCGCTTCGGCGGGCTGGACTACCTGATCTACAGCGTGGCCGCCCCGCGCCGGGCCGACCCCCGCACCGGCGAGACGTACGCCTCGGTGATCAAGCCGCTCGGCGCCACGCACACGACGCGCACGCTCGAGTTCACTTCCGACGGCACGGCGGAGCTGCGAGAGGTCACCGCCGAGCCGGCCACCGAGGCCGAGGCCGCCGCGACGGTCAAGGTCATGGGCGGCGAGGACTGGGGCCGGTGGATCACCGAGCTGTCCTCGCGCGGCCTGCTCAACGAGGGCTTCCAGACGGTCGCGCTGTCGTACATCGGCTCGAGCCTGACCTCGGCGATCTACCGCGAGGGCACGATCGGCGCGGCCAAGCTGGACCTGGAACAGACCGCGGCGACGCTGACCGCGCAGCTGCAGCCGGTCGGCGGCCGGGCCTTCACGTCGGTGAACGGCGCGGCGGTCACCCAGGCGTCGACGGCGATCCCGGGCATCGCGCTGTACGTCAGCCTGCTGCGGGCGGTGCTGGGCGACCGCCTGCAGTCCCCGATCGAGCAGTCGCAGCGGCTGTGGGACCAGCTGACCGGGGCCGCCCCGTTCGACCTGGACGAGGAGGGCCGGATCCGGCTGGACCGCTGGGAGCTGACCGAGGAAGTGCAGTCGGCAGTGGCCGCATTGTGGCGACAGGTCACCCCGGAGACGATCGCGGAGGTGGCCGACGTGGACTGGTTCCGCGCCCAATTCCGCGGCCTGTACGGCTTCGACGTCACCGGGGTGGACTACGACGCCCCCGTGGAAGTCGACCTGCCCTGGCCTGCATCCCAGACACGCGCTAGTTAGTGGTTGTCCAGGGCCGGGCGCAGGATGCGCTGGGCCGGGATCCTGATCTCCGGCAGTGGGGCGTAGCCCGGCGGGAAGGCCGTGCCGTAGATCTCCGCGCAGAGCACCACGGCCAGCCACGGCACCCAGGGACCACGCACGGTGACCGGCTTGGCGCTGCGGAAGCGCAGCGTCACCGACCAGCCCGCGGGGTCCGGCTCGATCGAGTCCACCATGGCCAGCCAGTAGTCGACCGCGCCGACCGTCAGGCGCCGGTTGGTGACGACCGCAAGTTGCCGGCCGGATTTCGTGTCGACGGGGAACCAGCCGTACTGCTGCTCGCCGGGTCGTAGCCGGACCGTCGGCGCGACGGCGGCCGGCCTGCCGCCGCGATGGATCAGGCTCGCAAGCAGGGTCATCGAACGCCAGCCCGCGGCCAGCTGTCCGGGGTCGTACTCCCGCTTGCCCGTGTTGCCCGACACTGCAATCTCCGATCTAGACATTCCGCTCGCCGGCCGCAACTCACGTGGCCGCGGCTCGCCGAGCCGCAACGAGATTGGCATGAGTAATCGGCCGATTACCACTCAGTTAGCTCGGCGGAGGGCGGATTTGTCCAATGCGGGCGGACGGGTCGGCCGATCGGCGGCATCGATCTCGCCGACCGGACGACCCCGGACCGGCGTACGCCAAGGCAGGAAAGCGGCGCTGGACAGCAACACCACGGCCAGCACGGTCAGCGTCGACCGCACCCCGACGGCCGTGGCCAGCAATCCGCTGACCGCGATGAAGATCGGCTGAACGCCCCGGCTGCTGACCGACCAGGCCGAAAAGACCCGGGCCATGTACGCGTCCTCGGTGACCTGCATCCGGTACGTCGCGAAGGTGGGGTTGAAGATCCCCGCGCAGAGCAGCAGCAACGTCTCGGCGACGATGATCACCACCAGGCCGTCGCCACCGGCCGGCGCCAGCGGAAGCAGCCCGAGCCAGAGCGTCCGCGCGAGCCCGAAGACCAGCAGCACCCCGCGCTGCCCGGTGCGCCTGACCAGCCCCTTCGCCAGCATCGATCCGGCAACGCCGCCGAGGCAGGGCAGCCCGAGCGCCAACCCGTACTGCACGGAGGAGAACCCCAGATCTCGCAGCATCAGCACGGCCAGCAGCGGAACGCTCGCCATGATGCAGCCGCCGAACACCAACGAGTTCCAGTACAAGGCCCGCAAACTGGGGTGGCTCAGCAGATAGCGCCAGCCGTCGGCGAGCTCCCGGCGCCGGTTGTGTCCGGCCGTTCGGGCGGGCGGCGGTGGCTCGCTCGCCCGCAACCGCCGGATCCCGAGCGCGGAGAGCAGAAAGCTGACCGCGTCGACCCCGACGGTGACCGTCGCCCCGAGCCACGAGATCAGCGCCCCGCCGAGCGGCGGCCCGACGCTGATGGCGGCCCAGACGGTGCTCTCGAACCGGCCGTTGGCCTCGGCCCGCGACTCCGGCTCCACCAGCGCCTTGAGGTGCGCGCCGCTGGCTGCGGTGAAGACGATCGCGCCGGTCGTCTGCGTCACGGCGACGAGACAGAGCTGGGCGTAGCTGAGCACACCGGCGGCCGCCGCGACCGGCACGCTCGCAAGTGCCCCGAACCGCACCAGATCGGCGCCGATCATGACCGGCCGCTTGCGCCGAAACTCGATCCACGGCCCGAGCGGCAGCGCGATCGCCGCGGCGGCCACCCCGGCGAGCGCGGCGAGCAGCGAAACCTGCAGATCAGAAGCGTCCAGGACGAGGATCGCGATGAGCGGAAGCGCGCCGGAGCCCACGGCACTGCCGAACTCGCTCACCCCGTACGCGGTCCACAACCGCCGAAAGTCCGCCCCCAGCGTCATGCCGGCACCCTATGAGCCGGGTGTGACAAGACCGGTCCCAGCAAGATCCATATTGAACGATACGGAGGCGGCGCCCGTTAGAGGTGACAGCAACTTGACACAGGATTTGAACGCTCCGGCACAGTTACGATACGAGGAGTTCCGCGATCAAGATCCATAGTAGATACTGATGCCGTGGACGACCCGGCGCGCACCACTGAGTCGAGCCGCGACGCTTTGGCGCGCCTCTTGGCCGATGTTCCCGCGGCGCGGCTAGCCGCCGTTGCGCAGGATGTTTTCAAGTTCCTGCCACTTCCGGCGCAGTTTCCGTGGGACGACAGCGCGGCAGTCGTCGCCCAGATCGAGTCGCTGCCGATCCAGTCCACCAAGATGCCGCCGCTGCTCGCCTTCGCGGCGCGACTGGCACACGAGGTTGATGATCTTAGATCGCTCCAGATCAACCGCTGGATCGACGAGGTCGGCCGGTCCGCGGGCATACCGGAGGCATCCCTCCGTCAGCTGTACGTGGACTCCCGTCCGGCGCCCCAGGCCGAACGGTACAATCTCCCCCAACCGCGCATTTCGGATGTTGACCTCTCCCGGAACGAGGACCCTGCCTTGACGAGCCAGAGCGTCGCCACGGACCTTCCCCGGGCCCTGCTAGAGCGGTCGAACACGGTGCGTGTCTGGGGCGGCATTCCGATCCGTAACCCCGACTTCACCGGGCGCGAAAGCCTGCTGCTCACGCTGGAGCGCTCGCTCGAGGCGCGCTCGAAGGCCTCGGTGCTCCCGCACGCGCTGCACGGCTTCGGCGGTGTCGGCAAGACCCAGCTGGCCGTTGAATACGCATACCGGTTCGCCGACCGCTACGACCTGGTCTGGTGGATCCCTGCCGAGCAGCAGTCGCTGGTGCTGCAGTCGCTGGTCGACCTCGGCCGCCAGCTCGGCATCCCGGTCACCGAGGAGCTGACCCAGGCGTCCTCCCTGGTCATCGACGCGCTGAGCTCCACCCGGCTGCGCTGGCTGCTCGTCTACGACAACGCCAACGAGCCCGACGACCTGGCCCACCTGATCCCGTCCAGCGGCGGCCACGTCATCCTGACCTCCCGCAACCAGACCTGGTCAAACGTCTGGGACGCCATCGAGGTGAACGTCTTCGAGCGCTCGGAGAGCATCGAGCTCGTCCGCCGGCGGGGCACCAATATCACCTTCGGCGACGCCGACCGGCTGGCCGAAAAGCTCGGCGACCTGCCGCTCGCCCTCGACCAGGCCGCTTCCTGGCAGGCCGCCACCGGCATGGCCGTCTCGGAATACCTGGAGCTGTTCGACCAGCACGTCCGGGAGCTGCTCTCCGAGGGCAAGCCGGCGACCTATCCGACCACGATCGCCGCCCTGGTAAAGCTCGCGTTCCAGCGGCTCCAGCAGGACGCCCCGGCGGTGGCCCAGTTGCTGGAGATGTTCGCGATCTTCGGCGCCGAGCCGGTCTCGCTCGACCTACTGCGCCGCGGCCGCAACGCCAACATCTCGGCGCCGCTCGGCCCGGCCCTGCGCGACCCGATCCGGCTCGGCCGCATCGCTCGTGACCTGCGCAAATATGGCCTGGCCAAGGTCGACCCCAACAACCGTATCCAGGTGCACCGGCTGTTCCAGCTGGTGCTCGGCGACGAGCTCAGCGCCGAGCAGGCGCGCCAGAGCCGGACGAACGTGCACCGGCTGCTGGGCTCCGCCAACCCCGGTGAGCCCGACCGCGAACGCAACTTCGTGACGCACGCCGAGATCGGCCCGCACGTCCAGCCCGCCGGCCTGGTCGACGCGGAGTCCGAGGACGCCCGCCGGGTCGTTCTCGACCAGATCCGCTACCTCTGGGTGATCGGTGACAACGAGGGCTCCCGGCGGCTCGGCGAGGCGGCGGTGGAGGCCTGGTCGCGGGCCACCGACCAGCCCGACATCGGCCCGAACGGGGAGCTGACCCTGCTGGCGACCCGGCACCTCGCGCTCGCTCTGCTCTTCCTCGGCTTCAACGAGCGCGGGCGCAGCCTGGCCGAGTCCGTGCTGGAACGGCTTCGGACACATCCGCAGTTCGGCCCGGACCATGAGCACACGCTCTCGACCGCGGCGACCGTCGCGTTCGCCCTGCGGGTCGCGGGCGAATACCAGCAGGCGCTGGCGACCGACACCGACATCGTCGAGCGATCTTCGCGGGTGTTCGGCAACGATGATCCCCAAACGCTCATCGACAGGTCGAACCTGGCCGTGAATCTGCGCATGCTCAGCGACTTCCCCGGTGCGTTCAAGATCGACAAGGGCATCGTCGACATCTGGCGAGAGACCGTGCCCCCGCAAGACAGTCGCTTGCTCTTCGCCCAGGCGAACCTGGCTCGTGATCAATACGGGCTGGGCCAGTACGCCGAGGCGCTCGCCTTGCAGGAGAGCATCCTGCCGACCTATCGCCAGGTCATGCCGAACCCGAAGCATCCGGTCATCCTGTGGGCGGCTCGCACGCTGGCCATCGCGCTGCGAAAGAACGGCCGCTATACCGAGGCGCTGGCCGAGGCGCGGGAAAACTATCGCGACTGCGCCGCCCGATACGGCCAAGACCATCAGCACTCGCTGGCGGCGACGATGACATTCGCGAACACGCTGCGGGTGACCGGCGAGCTGGGCGAGGCGCGGAGCCTGGCGGTCGACGCGGTGGCCCGTTATCGCCGGGTGTTCGGCGACAAGCATCCGCTGTCGTTGACCGCGGCGATCAATCTCGCGGTCATCCACCGCAGCCTGGGCAACCTCCGCGAGGCCCGGGAGTTGGACGAGACGACCCATTCGGTGATGGCCGCGACGCTGGGCGCCGAGCACGGATACACCCTCTGTGCGGCCAGCAACCTCGCCAACGACCTCGCCCTCGCCCATGAGACGCGCGAAGCCCAGCGGCTCTCCGCGGCAACACTGGAGGCTTCCCGGCGCAGCCGGGGCGACGGACACCACTACACCCTGCTGTGCGCGGTCAACGCGGGTTTCGACCTGCTGGCGGTCGGCGAGACCGACAGCGGCCGGGCCGAGCTCGCGACGGCCGTCGAGGCCTTGTCCGAGTTGCTCGGCCCGGATCACCCCGAGACGCTGGACGTTCGCCGCGGCAAGCGCGCTGAATGCGATATCGAGCCGCCGCCGACCTGAGTGATTTCTCGTCGCCGCACACCCGTTGTCGCTGGTGTGCGGTCACGGCGTGTCGGCTACGGAGTGTTCGAGAACGCCGTGTAATTCTCATTGCGCGATGATGCGTCTCGGGTCACCCGCCGAACGGCTGCGACCAAAACCGGGTTGTCGGATATCAGCAATTCCCCGAGCAAGGCTTCATTGATCTCCGGCAGTGGGTCGTCCCCATCGCTTGTCTCGCCGAGTCCAGCTGATTTGTCGCGCACCTATGACCTCCAGCGCTCATTGCAACCGACGGCTCAGCGCTCGACTTCATCGGCGATCTTGGCGTATGCCAACGGTTGCGCCCCGAATAAACGCGACGAACCGTCGCCTGGAGGGCGAGTGGCGGGGCGGAAACCACGCCTATCCACTCGACTCCGGACTCCACGATACGTTGACCGCCACCACTTTCCCAGACCCGGCAGACGGGCTATTCCGCGTCGGGTTTGGGTGGCCGCTAAGATCGGAACGCCCGTTCACCGGAGCCGATTTATGGCATTTTCGGTCAGGGCGTGCTGCCGTGGGCAGCATAGTTGTCCTTCGACCTGTCGGCAGCTTCGGCCGCTCGCCGGACCGCGTTCGCCAGGACCGTGTCATCCGTTGGCAGGAAAGCCGCCAGCGGCAGGTCGCCAACCCTGGGTAGGGAGTCGCGTGTCCCGCCCCCGTCGGGGCGCTCCTGGGGAACCCGCACGTGTGGTCCTTTCCGGGCATATGGTCGTCAAGACGACGATACGACGGTGCTCTGGCGGATCATGGCGTGTTCGCCGCTCAGCGCGAACGCGGGTGAATCTACTGAAGTGATCTAGAACGCGCGAGCGGCCGGGCCGGAAAGCCGGTGATCCCAAGCCGCCCTGCGATCGGCCAGCGACGAACGCGCCTTCCGTACGGCCTCGGACGGCAGCGGATCGGCGAACAGCCGATCGACTGCGACCTGCAGGCCGGCCGTGAAGTGGCGGCCGAGTGCCGTCAGCTCGGCGGAGGCGGCAAGGGCATCGAGCCCGACCCGTACCTGCTCCCGCACGGTGGCCAGCTGATCGGTGGCCACCTGCTCGAGCCCGGGCGAGCTGCGCAGGCCACGCCAGGCGTCCGCCACGCCGAGGAAGGCGTAGACACCCTGGATCAGGCCGGCCGTCGGGCGCGGATCGACCCGCCATGGCGCGAAATGACGCTCGGCGCCATCGGGTTGGTACAACTCCACCAGGTCGAGCACCGCGCTCAACTTCGAATGCTGGAACTCGTGGACGATGGTAATGGCGAAGTCCACGGCGGATCGCGGACGGGTCAGCCCGAGCGCGCCGACCGACTCACGGGCGGTCCCGCTGCGTGCGCCGCCGCTGCCGTCGTCCACCAGCGGAACCACCGCGCGCAGGCCGACCGCCAGCTCGGCGGCCCGCTCGGGCAGGAAGCGGCAGATCAACTCCCACGCCTCGGCGAACATCGCCTGCCAGCGGCCGAACTCGGCGTCGCTCAGGCGCTCGCTGGGCGGCGCGTGATAACCGCTCCGGTAAGGGTTGCCGTCTTCGACGTTCACCGCGATCGCCAGGTCGCCGTGTCGCGCGGTCAGCCGGCGCAGGCCCAGCCAGCCGTCGCCGGGTAATGACGTCTGCCCGCCCGAGACGGTGATCGGTATCGGCCCGTCCGGGTCGTCGGGGATGATCGCCTCCCCGGTCGCCGGCAAAGTCAGCCGGCCGTGCCGGGCATAGCCGATCACCTCGCAGTCCAGCCCGAGCCGGACGGCGGCCGCGGCGGCCAAGCCGCCGATGTGCAAAAGATCCCCCGATAGGGGGAACGCCGAGGACTCCACCCCCCGCAGCCGACGGGTGGTCGTCGTCAGCCAGGCACCGACCAGCGGATCACCGAGCAGGTCCGGGTAAGCCGCCGGATCGACTTGCTGCGCGGCGGCTAGAGTCTGGACCGCCAAGTCCAGGCCCGCGCGGTCGATCGGCCACTGCGCACTGACGAACTTCAATAGCAGCAGGTGGCGGCTCAGTTGGCTGGCACGTAACTCATGCACGACCGGGGTGCCGCCCAGGCCGGATGCCAGCGCGGCTAGATCGCCTGAGGCAAGCCGGTGGTACTGCATCATGAAGACTTGTTCACCGCGTGTCGCTGCAGATCGGTGACCACCTGTTTCCTGATGTGCCGGATCAGCTTCAGCATGTCAGCACAGTAGACGGACGGGTTCCGGTAGCCCTCGCGGGATCGGTAGCGATGGGCGTAGTGACCGCCGCCACACACCTCGTGGAGCGGGCATTCGCGACACGTTTCGCCGAGTGCCTGGAGACCGATCTGGCGCGCCACGATCCCGGGATGGTCGAAGGCGGCGTCGAACGGGTCCGCGAAGACCGTCAGCCCCGTCGCGCAGGCGCCCTGGTAGCTGGACTTGAGGGAGTCGACCTGCTCGATGTCGCCGTCCGTCTCGACCACCACGACGGCGACCGGGCTCAGCCCCACCTGCTCGGACCGGCTTGAGCCGCCGAGCACCAAGTCGATGATGTCCTCGAAGAGACGTACGCGGGTCTCCTGCCGCGGGGCGGCATACCAGCGATCGAAGATCGCGATCAGCCAGTCGGCATGCGGCGTGCCGGCGCCGTCCCGCTCGGGCGGCGCGGACCAGTTGGCGTGCGGCAGGAGCAGGTCGATCGTCGGTGGATCGTAGGCCAGCAATGCCTCGTAGCCGGCGATCGGATCGGTGGTCGGGTCGGCGATGCAGAGCAGCCCGGCGAAAAGGTCCCGGTACTTCGGTCCGGTGAGCAGCCGGAGAGCCCGGTCGACCGCGGGGAAGCTGCCCCGGCCGTCCGGGCGTCGCCGGTGCCGGTCGTTGTCCGCCGCGGTGCCGTCCAGGCTCACCCCCACCCGCACCCGCTCCCGGCGAAACAGATCGAGCATGGCCTCGTCGAGCAGCACTCCGTTGGTCTGCAGTTGAACGTCCAACCGGCAGCCACCGTCGAAGACCTCGCGGAAGTCGGTGATCAGCTCCGCCAGCCGGGCGCCGCCGGCCAGCAGCGGCTCACCCCCGTGCAGGATGAGGCGCATCGTCTCCAGGCGGTGCGCCGCGGCGTGCTCGGCCATCCGGTCGGCCGCCGCCTGCCAGGTCTTGCGCTCCATCACCAGCGGGCGGTCCCGCCAGCTCTGGTCGGCCATCTCGTACACATAGCAGTAGTCGCAGGCCAGATTGCAGCGCTGATGAACCTTCAGGACCACATCTCGGAACGGGGTCGGGCGCCAGCCGGAGGAGCGCAGGGCGGGTAGATCGAGCGCCCGGTCCGGCCAGGTGGGAGACGCGCCGGGAGCGGGCAGGCCGAGCGCACGCGGGGCGGCCATCCGGCCTCCTCTCCCGGCGGCAGTGCCGGATCGCCGATCAACCGTTCGATGGCGGCGCCGTGCCGGCCGCCCAGTTGATGCTAGAAAGGCGGCGGCTCGATGTCACATTCACCCCGCTGGCCCAGCTCCGCGGCCACCACTTGGGGATGACTCGGGCCGATCGCCGACCGCAGTGCCTCGAGGCTGCGCTCCACCAGCGCCTGACCCGGGTCCCAATCCCTCGTCCGCTGGACCAGGCCGAGGTTGATGGCACAGATCAGTACGTCGGGGTGTGCTTCCCGGCCGGCGTCGCGAGCGATGTTCAGCGTTTCGCCGAGCAGCCTGATCGCATCGTCCTCTTCGTGCCCGGCGACGTGGTCGTTCGCGAGGCCGACCGCGGCGGCGTGCGTGTATGGATGCGCCGCGCCCAACTGTTGATAGAGCGAGTGATATGCGGGCTCGCCCGTGCGCCGGGCCCGCCGCCGCTCCCCCATGGCGCGCAGGATGGCGGCCTGGTTGGTCGCCGCCGCCAAGGTCAGCGGATTGCGATCACCGAACCGCCGCCGGTATCGGTTGACCGCGTCGGAACTCAAGTTGTAAGCCAGCGAGATGCTCACCTGCACGCTGCCCTGGCCGGCGGCGACCGCGGTGCGCACCGCGTTGGCGTAGGTCATCGCGGCGGCGAGCGTGTGGCCGTGGTCGGAGCCGAGTTGGCCCCGGCAGACGTGGAAGTTTTCCCGGCTCTGCTGGACCGCCTCGCCGATCTGGCCGGTCTTTCGCAGGCCGAGCGCCACGGTCCGGCCGGCGAGAATCACGCTCAGGTGGCGGGCGCCGAGCCTGTTCTTGAGCCCGGGCAGGACCTCCTGCTGGAGCTTCAGCGACTCCGGGTATCGCCCGAGACCATAAAGGTCGCGGGCCAGGTTGGAGGCGTGGAACAGGGTCCGGTCGTGGGTCGCGCCCCGGGTCCGCGTCTGGTAATCCACCAGGGCGCGGTCGATGTCGAGCGCCTGCGCGAAGTCGCCGATCGCCCGCAGGCTCACCGCCATGTTGCCGCGCGCCGAGATCGCGTCGACGTGCTCCGGGCCCTCCCGCTGCTCGTAGAACTCCACCTGGGCCCGGTCCAGGGCCAGCGCCTCGCCGTAGCGACCGAGGATGCGCCGGGACAGGGCCACCCGGTTGGCCAGCCGCAGCGTGCGTTTGTGGTGCGGGCCGAACCGCTCGTGGGCGTTGAGCCGGTCCCAGACCCGGTCGAGAAGCTCGGCCGCCTCCCGATATCGGCCCAGGGCCAGCAGGGCGTTGACGAGGCGGTCCAGGCAGGCGAAGGTCTGCTCGTCGTCCCAGATGTCGCGGGGGCCGGCCCAGGCGGCCCGGGCCTCCTCGCTGAGCCGGCGGGCGGCGTCGAAGTCGCCGATCACGTGCAGATAGCGAATCTGGTCGAGGACCACCTGCCGGACGGCACGCTGGTCGTCGTCGACCAGCCCGGCCGGCCGGATGTGCGGGCCGATCTGGGCGAACATCTCCCAGTTGATCGACTCATCCGGGTTGCCGGGGGTGGCCGCGACGAGCAGCTTGCGGGCATTCGAATACGCCCGCTGGCGCTCCTGCTCGGCGAGGGAGTCGCGGACGATCAGCTGGACCAGGCGATGCACCTGCAGGCGCTGCCCGTCGTCCACGACGCTGATCAGGCCGTAGCGGCGCAGCATGAAGACGGCCGCCTCCAACTGCTCGTCCTGCTCCAGCAGCCGGCCCAGCGGCGGCGGGATGACGCCCTCGTCCGCCGAGCGCAACAGGGTCAACGACACCGGCTCGGCGCTCAGGCAGGAGAGCAACTCCAGCAGCTGCGCGGCGGCGGTCGACTCCCGGCGGACCTGCTCGAAGGTCACCCCGAACGCGCTCGCGACCGTCTCTTGATAGTCGCTCGGGCGTCCCTGGGCC
>Ga0307508_10005087_pt1 | contig 12614 bp, 3 predicted proteins | sample 9_EM_MG_FD_203089 | JGI IMG/M metagenome (GOLD analysis project Ga0307508, IMG submission 203089) | Populus trichocarpa ectomycorrhiza microbial communities from riparian zone in the Pacific Northwest, United States - 9_EM | ecosystem: Host-associated > Plants > Roots > Unclassified | place... | reverse complement strand
TTTTATTTATATTATTTATTGACTTTTTTATAATCATTTTATTTTTTAAAATGAAAAGTTGAATAGAATACTATGTTCGTCCAATGTTAGTCTCTACTCTGAGAAGACTTGTAGACTAATAATTGTCTTCCTTTTCAATTTAAAAATGTCACACTAGGCTTACTTTAGTTCCTAGAACTAAAAGACATGTTGATCTAACCATCAAAATCCAAGTTTTATCAAAACCTGACAAAAACTTGATGAAAACTCATCAATGCATTATTGAAATCATTTTATCAAACCCAAGCTTAACCAAGAACATGACTTTGTTTAGACCTTACCTGATAAAACTTATTGACTTTGTTTTTGTTTTTCTTTTTCAAAAATAAATATTTATACACATATGCATATGTTAAAAGATGAAGACAGTTTTATGAAATGAACATAACTTTAACTATGCAAAAACCCTATTGGAAAGAGAAGAAGAATAGAAGAAAGAGGGTTTGACTTACCTTGCGAATGGGTTTAAATGAGGGATGAGCTATTGTGGTGACTATTGGTGGCCAAGATGGTGGCTTGCCGGTGTTGAAAGGGTTTTTTGGGTAGTTTTCTCTTTCTTACTTCATGTTTTATTTCTCACTTCGGGTTTGGTTCTTTTAATCTTTTGGTTCTTCCTTTTCCTTTCTCTCATTTCTTTCTTTCCCATACACTATTTTCTAACTGACATCAACTCAATTTTCAACCCAAAACTCTTTTTTTCTCTTTTTCTTTACTTAGGTTTTTTGTGGTTTCAAGTTTTTTCTCTCATTTTCTTTTCCTTCCTCTTCTCATTTCTCCTTTCTCACCTTCTTGCTTAGTTCTCTCATATCAAACTCTTTTTTTTCTTCTTCTCTATCTCGACATTTTCTCTCTCAAGCTTGGCTTTATTTTTTCTTACTCTTATTCTCAGGAGGGATGGAAGCTCCTAAAACCTTTCTTAGTGGAATGATTGTGGCCATTGGTTCTCTTGGTTCAATCTCAACCCTCTATCATGGTTCTACACTTTGGTTAAACATGCTTAGGTCAGCTCATTTGCACTAGTTTTGCAAAGGTGGCAATACTTGATCCAAAAAAGTTCATGATAGAACCTAAAACTGAGGATTGTGTATTTATTCGATATGCTTACAATAGTAATACATTTTGATTTCTTGTGCATAAATTAAGTGTTGAGAATATTCATTCAAATATCATTCTGGAATCAAGGAATGCTTTATTCTTTGAAAAAGTGTTTTCATTTAATAAAGCATAAGAAAACTGTTTGCTTAAGAAAATAATTAAGGTTAGCTCAAGTAATAATCATCAATCAAAAGATGATGAAGTTGAGTCTAGAAGGAGTAAAATGGAAAAAATGACCAAAACATTTAGTTTGAATTTTCTACTTATTAGAAACTGAACCTCAATTATACTCCAAGGTAATATCTTGTCCTAAAGCTTCCTACTAGAAGAAGGAAGTCTATAGTTAAATTAAATCCATTATGAATAATCATATATTAAAACTAGTGGATCTTTCTCCTAGAAATAAACTATTAGGCAATAAGTGAATCTTCAAAAGGAAGATAAAAGCTTATGAAACTATTGACAAATATAAAGTTATACTTGTTAAAGGTTTTAGACAATAAGAAGATGTTGACTATTTTGACATACTCTTTATGTCAAGAATAACTTCCATATGAGTATTTATAATCATCATAGCTATTAACAAGTTTGAAATATATCAAATAAATATAACAACTATTTTCTTAAATGGTGACCTTGATGAAGAGGTCTACGTGGAATAACTCGATGGGTTTATTATCAATGGACAAGAAAAGAAAGTCTGTAACCTTGTCAAATCATTATATGTAAAAAATAGCATGAAATATCTGACAAGGTTATGTTATCAAATGAGTTTAAAATCAACAAAGTATATAAATTTGTTTATGTGAAAAATATAAATAAAAGTTATGTCATTGTATATCTTTATGTGGATGATATGCTTATTTTAGGTGGTAATAATTACATGATCAAGTCTACCAATAAAAGTTTAACTAATAAGTTTGACATGAAAAATTTGGATGTTTCAGATGTCATTCTAGTATTAAAAATTTCTAGGACATATAATGGATTGGTATTGTCCCAATCTCACCATATTGAGAAAATTCTTGTCAAGTTTTTTAAAGGTGACAATAACATTATGAAAACACCAAAGGACATAAGTGTACATCTATCTAAAAATAAAGGCAAAGAAATATACCAATTAGAATATTCTCAAATACTAGAAATCCGAGTTGGATCATTGAAAAACAATAAAAAGGGTACTCAGATATTTGAGGTACACATTGGACTATGAGTTACATTATATTGGTTTCCCAGTGGTATTAGAAGGGTATAATGCTTCCTATAAGATATCCAACACAAAAAATTCAAAATCTACTAATGGATATAACTTCACACTCGGTGAAACAACTATATCATGGAAATCCTCTAAGCAAACATGTATCGCAATTTCTATGATGGCATTAGAGTTTATTTCTCTTGATAAAGTTATAGAGGAAGCCGAGTGGCTTTAGAATTTCTTAGAGGATATTCCATATTAGCCAAAACTTGTGTTGGTTATATGTGTCCATTGCGACAATTATTCAACAATTAGAAAGGCACAAGATAATATGTATAATGGTAAGTTTAAACATATGTATCGTAGACATAGTATCATTAAACACTTGCTCTCAAATGAAGTTATTTGAATTAACTATATAAAGTAAAAGGAAAATATTATAGATCTCCTAACCAAAGGTTTATTGAGAAAGTTTATGTATAATTCATCAAGGAAAATGAGTTTAAAACCTTTAAAGATGAAAGAGTGTAATGATGGTAACTATACCTAGTTGACTGAAGATTTAGGTTCAAATAAAAAACTAAGTCATATAATATTCTCGTTAACATTAGGAAATTATTATTTCTTGCCTATTTCTATGATGAAAGAGGTTCTATCTGCAACGTGATAAGGGTGAGTTGTTCTCTTAATGATTTTTATATCTTGGTATACTAAGTGGATTCCATTAGAATATTATTAATGAAAGATCATTTATATGAGTGACAAATATAGTCGTTTCTTTAAGAGTTTTAAAAAAGATGAATTCCCTAAAACACTCATGAAACTGAGAGTTATTCAATGACAAAATAAACACAACCAAAACCAAAAAAAATCTCTAAGTGGAGAGCTATGTAAGTAATATTGTCTTAGTTTATATAAAAAGCTAAGAAGTTCATGACATCATGTTCACTATTTAGTGAGCAAATTCAATGGTATTTTATTAAGGAAGTTTCAAAGACAAAAGTTATCTATCATTATGTCGTGATCAACTATATCAATATCTTTTTATGAATCATTAAGTTATTTTTAAATTGTTCAGACAATTTCCATTCATATAGCGAGCTGTTGGGATTTTTGTTTAAGAACATAATTAATAGACACTTTTGATGTCAAATTATAAGTGAGGTCCACTCACTTTTAGGTTTAAAACTTTGTTAGAATTTAATTTTCAACATGAGCTCTTTAACATGAAAAATTAACATGATTTTAAAAAAAAAATAGGTGAATGAGAAATTGATCTCAAAGAACCATGGGTTAACATGTTTTGGCGAAACTCAAAACCCTCTAAAAGAACTATATTCCACATAGGAAAAAAAAAAACAAAACTTTATTGAACTTTATATAGTGGGAAGTTGTGATGTTAAAATTAAATCCAAAGGGCACCCCAGCTTTTAGAGAGAAGAGATCCTAAACAAAGTGAGTTTTGGGCTTAACCGTACAGTGCATGTGCGTTGGCCAAGCTTGGGTGTGGGCATTGGTTTGTTGTAAAATAATTTTTGTGGCTATAAAATATATTTTTTTCAACTTAAATTTAAGTTTAAGTGTGGTTCATGAAGAATTATTTCTTTCAGCCTAGCCTAGTGTTTTATCTAGCCCTTGAATGCAATACAAAACCTGAATAGTTTTATCAGCTCAAAAGACATTTTATTTAAATAAAAAAAAATATCTAGGTTTAATGTTGATTTTATGGAGGATAATCAAAGTTGATAATAGAGGAATTCTTTGATTCCTAAAATTATCTATAAAGGGGGCTGGAGAAGAGTGTTTTAGTGTTGGTTTTTCTATACAAATTATACATAATTTTGACACTTTTCTTCACCTATTTTCAGCTTTGCTCTTATGGTTTTAAATCTTTGTTTCCTGTTGTTATTTTTCTCCTAATCTAGAGCTTAGGTTCAATCCTTGTAGAGATTATTGATTACAATTATCTTGGTTCGTTAGACCTTGTTTACAAACGCATATAAACAAGGTGGTGGTGATGAAATCATGTGAGGCTTATTAAAGAAAGCTCTTTTGTATCAAGTGATGAGTAATAAAACTTTAAAGATAAATAATTAATCTTTGATAATAACAAGAATTTTAGCTTATTTATATCATTTGATCTTCAATAAATACCCTAAATTAGTTTTGTTTATTTAGTATGCATATTTGTGTTTTAAGCTTTTATGCTAGCCTTTGTATGATTTCAAGGTTATTATGTTCTTATTGTATAGTATAGCATGATGATGAACTAAACAAATATGCCCACTTGTATTATTATTTGTGAATTTTGAAGAACAAATAATAAACACTTCTTGCTAGAAATAATTGGTAGATTTCATTCACCTTTAAAATTTTCTAAACCAATAATTGGTAGATTGTCATTAGCAAAACACTTGGAGCTTCTCTCTGTCTTTTATGTTTGCTTTTAGTCAATTGGAATTATCACAGTTGGAAGAAGAAGAAAGAAAGAGGTGAGCTGCGAGAGGAACTAAGAGCTTTAACTTGGAGCTTTATAAATTCAACTCCACCTATCAAAAAATTACATGACTTTTATTATTTGTAATTTAATAAAAATTAAATTTAAGACTGACTTAAACTATTAGATGTCACAATAATTTGAATATAATTATGAATCCAATATATATATCTAACGTGAAAATTATACGGTTTTATAGCACAATTTATGCAAGAACTACGGCAGAAAATCTGACCTTGAAACAAATCATAGACAAACCCATTAGTATGCTGACAAAACCTAGCGGATACTTCGATTTGTGGCCTGTTGCAGGCCGGTCTTTTTTTTTTTTTTTCAATGTGAATAAAAAATGTTAAGAAAAAAATCTTATATTATATTCATTGGATCATTTAACAATTTAAATAATATGAAAAAAAAATATAATAACAAAAAATAAACTAACAAAAAAATAACGATGAAAAAAAATGTAAAAAGAACTCGACCTTAGCCCATTTAGATTACTAAAAAACCCAATGTTCAATGGCGAAACTGGAAAAAAAAAACAAAAAACAAAAAAGAACATATCCTAGTTGAACCGGGTTAACTTGCAAACTCTTCAACCATGAGTATAAAATTGAGATAATTTCGTAGAAAAAAATATGAAAAAAATAAAGACTAATTTCTAATAAATCAAATGAGAATGTGATAACTACATATAAAGCAAAATAAATAAAAAAATTGAAGCTCATTTTCTATCAAATAAAATGTTGAAAGATGAAATTTAAAAAATATATAATTAAAACAAAGTTAATAAAACTCAATTTGAGCCCACCCATGTCAAGATGGAAAATCTCTGACCCAATTATGATACAAAGATAACAATGTTTGAAAGCAAACTGAATAAAATTAGCTTAATTATCAAACAACCTAATATTGAAGGATAAAAAAATTAATTTAAAAAACAACGAAAAAAATTTGAGTCAACATGGGTTAACTTGCTAACCCCGCGACCGTGGTCATAGGATCGGATAACCCAATAGAAAGAAAAGGGAAAAAAACACAAAGACTAATTTTGAATAAATCAAATGTTGAAGGTTAAAAATGAAATAAATCAATTTAAAAAAAAAGGATAAAAAAAGGATCAACCCGTATTAACCTTTGAAACCGATGACACTAGTTATGAACCCTAGACTAATCCCATAGAAGGCAAACTGTAAAAAATAACAAAGAAAAAATTAAAAAAAAATGATATAAAAAATAACAAAGAAAAAATCTAAAAAAATGATTAAAAAAAACACCATTTTAAAAAAAAAAAAACAAGCAAACCTCCTAAACCTTATCTAATTTCTAAAACTCACAACTTGTGAAATATTTGGCCAATGTTTAATCAAGAAGCTTCATTCCCAAACAATTTAGTTTTGAATGATGAAATCGTGAAAAAAAATATCAATTTAAAAAACTTGTCAAAGCAAAAAAAATAGCAATGAAAAGAATGAAGATCAAATTTTATAGAAAAAAAAATCCTCAACAATAATGAAATTGTAAAAACAAATGTAAAAAATGGTCCCAAACAACAACAAAAAATAGCAATAAAAAATAGGGATCAAGTTTGAAAGAATAAAAAATGGAAGGGGTGAAATTAAAAAATATTTGTAATTTTATAGATTATTCAAAAATAGTAATCAAAATGACATAGATTAATGAAGAAAAAAGAAATTGAAGAAGTTGGTCTAAAATTTGAAAAGTCTAGCATGGAGTTCGAGTAAGAGAGAGAAGGGGAAAAAAAGAAATGATTGTTGGTGTTATCATGTTTTTTTTAATAATATTTAAAATATGATCAAATACAATAATCTCCCTAAGTAACCTTCATATTACCAATAAAATCAATGTAAAAGGACAAAAAAAAACCCCTTGTGAGAGAGGAATGTTGATTTTGTCTTTAAAGACAACAAAATAATTTTACTATTTTGAAAAAATTGAGAAGACCATAATGCCTCTAGTTGAAAGCAGTGTTTTTAAACTCGGGTCATGGGTTTTGACTGAGTCACCCGGGTCAACTCCATTTTTTTTATAAATCAAAACAATGTCGTTTTGGTAAAAAATAAAAAAAATAGTCAACGAGTTGCAACCGGATTTTTAATCGGGTCTTGCCAGGTCAACCGGATCAACCCGTCGGGTCAGCCGGGTTTTTAACTACCCCTATTTTTTCATAAACCCGGCCCGGTTCTAACCCCGAGTCAGCCGGGTCTTGGATCGACCTGCCAAACCGGGCCGGGTTTTAAAACTATCATTGAAAGACATATTATTTTTTTATTGTAGACTTAAATTAGTAATTTCACTATATAAAAAAAAATTATTAACCTAACCCTACATAAATTGTTAAAGATAATTATATTGTGAAGAAAAGAACACCTTCCCCCGTGCCTAGTTTAAATGTTAAAATTTCATCAAATCACTTTTTCAATGAATGGATCCTTCTTTTTCAGTTATTTTATTTTATTTTAATTTTAATTAAAAAACAAATATAATGCATATGTTATACAAAGATAAAAGAGATCCTTTCCTCACAGGGTGTTTAATAGCTTATCTTTTCCTCTAGAATTCATTTATACAATCTTAAATATAATTCAAACAACAACTCCTCCATATGTTTTTTTAATAAAACTCACTTTAACCTTTAATTTATCAATTAAAATAAATTTTAATTCAAAATTATGATTCGATTAAAAAACTTACTTTAATAACATTTAGTATTTTGATAACAGTTATTCTTTAAAATATTTTTTGTTTAGAAATATATTAAAATAATATTTTTTATTTTAAAAAAATTATTTTTAACGTATTAAAATCATCTAACAATATAAATAATAATTTTAAAATAAATAAATAAATAAATTTTTACCGAAAAACGATAAGTTTCCAAGACTACATTTACCGATGGTTGACGCAGCATTTGCCCATAGATTGTGCTCCATTAGTCTCTAGTGGGGCGTTCAAAGTATACGGGCGTGAAGGAAAATGAGAGTCGTGAAGACTGGTTCCTAGTTTCCACTAGGCAGAAACTTCCGGGAAATAAGAAAAAAGCGACACATTTTACAGGCAGATGACTATAATAGAGTCCAGAACTTCTCCCTTATCTCCCAAGTCCTAACCTCACATTTGCCCACCTATCATATCCCTCTCTAGCTAGTGATGAAGCATTAATTTTAAGAGAGTAAAGTGGGAGTCTCTGTGAATATACACTTATCATCCACCGGAAAAATAACAGAACTCCTCTACTCTTGATCAGTACCATGGCTTCCCAATCCCACCAACTCCACTTTGTCTTGTTTCCTTTGATGGCTCAAGGACACATGATTCCTATGTTTGATATCGCCAAAATGTTGGCGCACCATGGTGTCATCGTCACCATAGTCACCACACAGCTTAATGCAAAGCGTGTTGCCATCCCTCTTGCTCGTGCAGCAGAATCCGGGCTCCAGATAAAGTCTGTTGAAATTCCGTTTCCTTGTCAAGAAGCAGGATTGCCAAATGAGATGGAGAATTTTGACATGCTTCCTTCACTAGGCTTAGGCTATGAGTTATTCATGGCAGCTAATATGCTACAAGAGCCGGTCGAAAGATTGTTTGAAGTGCTGACACCAAGGCCGAGTTGCATAATCTCGGATATGTGTCTTCCCTACACAAGTGATGTGGCGACCAAGTTCGGTATTCCAAGAATCTCTTTCAATGGGTTCTCTTGCTTTTGTACCCTGTGTTTGCACACCATACAAATTAACAAGGTTCTTGAGAGTGTAAACTCTGAATCGGAGCTTTTCGTAGTGCCTGGACTGCCTGATCATATTGAAATGGCCACAAACCAGCTTCCTTATGCCATGTTAGATGTAAAAGATTTTTCTGCTCAAGTTTCAGGTGCTGAGATGCTGAGGTATGGGTTTATTATTAATTCATTTGAAGAGTTGGAGCCAGCATACGTTCAAGAATACGAAAGGGCAACAGGAGGTAAAGTTTGGTGCGTTGGTCCAGTTTCTGTATGCAACAAAGACGACGTAGACAAAGTTCACAGAGGTGACAAATCCTCAATTGATGAATCGGAATGCTTGAAGTGGCTTGATTCACAGCAACCAAGGTCTGTAATATATGTTTGTCTTGGTAGTCTCTGTAATCTAATAACCCCACAACTGATGGAGCTCGGGTTGGGCTTGGAAGCATCAAACAAACCATTCATATGGGTTACAAGAGGTGGAGAAAAATCAAGAGAATTGGAGAATTGGTTTGAAGAGAACGGTTTTAAGGAGAGGACAAAAGGGAGAGGCCTCATAATTCAGGGCTGGGCACCACAAGTTGCAATACTATCACATTCAGCAATTGGAAGCTTCCTAACGCATTGTGGTTGGAATTCAGTTCTAGAAGGTATATCCGCAGGCTTGCCGATGGTTACATGGCCACTTTTCGGAGACCAGTTTTGTAATGAGAAGTTAGTTGTCGAAGTGTTGAAGATTGGTGTAAGGGTTGGGTCAGAGGTTACTATAAGATGGGGAGAGGAAGAGAAATTTGGAGTGTTGGTGAAAAAGGAACAGGTAAAGAACGCTGTAAACAGTCTTATGAATGATGGAGAGGAAAGTGAAGAGAGAAGAAGAAGAGTTCAAGAGCTTAGAAAGATGGCATACAAAGCAGTGGAAGAAGAGGGCTCCTCTTATCTCAGCATGAAACTGCTTATTGAAGATATCAGGAAGCACACATTTTTTAAGTAACCAGCATAATATTATCTGAATTCCCATTTCATTTCATACCAAATTGGTTAAGACATTAGCATTAGTTTTCTGTGATAAGCTGTCAGTGTCATAATCATGTTAGTTTTGGGCTTTGCAAGAAAATATACAATATGCGTAACCTTTGTCTTTCGCACAGTTTATTCTATGCACATGAACATGAGGATCTAATTTGTGCTTCAGGGGCAAAGAGAGGTGCATCTTCCACGTACTAAAAATCACATTTTTGGATCTCACCCCATCCATCTTCAGGAGTTTGACAGCTGAGATTTTTTTACTTTTCTCTTATAGTTTCTTCCTTTTTGTCTTCTCCTCTGCTTCTGTTTTGCGCTGGCTCTGGTGTTTCTACCTTGCTGTTGGCTTACTTCCTGATCCATCCTACACTTGCGCAGTTTTTCTTTCCTTCCCTGCAATAGCGGATCTGCTATTCCATAATGTTTCTGTGTTGAAAATGCCTTGAAGTTGTTCTGTCTCTTTACAATTCTTTATTTAATCGCAATTTAGGTAGCTCTTTGTACTGCTTTTCTTTACTAATCAGGTTTCTCTCAATGAAATTATTGACTTTTACGTATAAAAAGACAAGTTTATGACAACTCATTCAAACATTTTTAGCTTTTAAATGCAAATATATGTGTTTGTACGAAATAAATATTTTAAATAATAGAGAGGTGATTTCTGGTAATAAGAATTGTCTTCTCAACAACGACATATACCTAACACAATTGAAATTGTGAATGCTAGCCACATTTTCCAATATCGTTCATGACTGAGATTTCTATAACTTGTTGGAAAAACAAGTTTTTTTTTTTTTTTTCATCTACTTGGACAAGATTATCCTTTCTAGTCTTTACAAGGATTGAGGGAAGCTCATCTAATCCCTGGAGCAAGCTATCAAATGGTTTCAACAAGTTAAATCTTTCTGAAAGTCATTTCTCAACAAAAGAATCTCTTTTGCTTCCTAATAAATGGGCCAAGAGAACCTTACTAAACCAACAAAAGCAATTTGAAAGTGGTACATTGTGAAAAATATACATGGATAGGATCAATTTTTAAGAAATAGTTAAATTGCATGTGATCCAACATGTTTCAAGAATGAGCTAGTGAATCAAAGAAAACTTCAGAAAAATGACTGAAATAGCGAGAAACAAACGTATAGATATCAGGGTTGGTTTTTTTCTGTCAGCAACTGGCGCACAAGTCGATGAAACAAAAGCAACATCTAGCAACAACAGTATAAATATACCATGACATTGCAGCGTGAGTAGCAGATGGAACAGCTAGATAACTTACGGGATCACAGCAGCATCAGCAATTTCAGGATTAGACTGAAGTAACTTACAAATTACTTGTGAAATAAAAGCATAGCTGCTCTATTTATAAACAAAATGTTAGGACACTTCACAAGATTATAGATACCAGGGTTGGTTTTTTTCTGTGCCGCTATGGCATCAACAAAGTTCAAAAAATAGTTGGTGTAGAATACAATTTTTGCATGGGAAATTTATAAGAAACATATTATGTAAAAGATCATTCAACTAGACGTATTAGAAGCACCAGGTACAGCACAAAGCAGAATCCCATCCAACTCGAAACCTGCGTCTCAAAACATGGAATTCATTTCCTCAAGATCAACTCCATCACAGGAGAAAATGGGATGATCCCCAGAAAGATTATAGCAGAAAGCAGAGAAGGTTGAATGTAATGATGCTTGTATTTTCATTATCAATTGATGAATTCTTAAGCATTGACTGTTCAGGACACTAACATTTGCTCTCAGATTCGACCTTGTAATTTAATTCAGTAGTGTCAGGTTTCCAGGATTTGATATGGGATAGTTTACCAAAATTTGAAACCTGGGCTAGTTACTAGGCCATGGAAGAATATGCAGTACTTGAGAACGTCTATGAGTAAGCAGAAAATTGACACTGGCCATTACTTTCAGGCCTAGGTCTAGCAGGAAAGTCAAAGATATGCGTGAACGTATGCACAAATACACACAAATGCACAAGATTTGATTAATGAAGAAAACTGGTTTCATCATCTCATCGTCAGAGTTACTAAGAGAATATTTACCAATTCACTGATCATATCTTCGCATCTTCTTCTTTCCTGAGATCCTTTCCTCGAATTTGCTCTTGGCCTCCCGACTAGAGTTAACTAGGCCTGTGGACCTGCAGTCAGCAGTGGAAGACTGTACAAAGGGAAAGACAAGATGTTATGATGCAAGAAATGAATGCCAGAATTTTATGTGTGTGCTGTTTAGTATGCCTGCTTGCTAGCTGAGAACCTACTGACTAACTAATAGTTCTTGTGCAAGTGTATCCAGGTTTACATATTTTGAGAGAGATGGATTACGTACTGGAACATTAAATAGCTTGCGAGAAGATTCCGCTGAAAAACAAGAACGGGAAGCTCATTAGTTACCAGCAGGAAGCATTTTCTCAAGCTGAAATAAGTAATCTAGCAACAACAACAAGTTACCTGATTTCCTAACTTCTGACGACTTGCTGTGCTTGCAGCTTGGTGCTTTGACATTTTCCCTACATAATTTGACTTTGGAATTCATTATCTGACTGAGAACTCCTAAATCAGATTCGAATCCTGTAAAAAACAAAAAATTTGTGTTACATTATCACGAACCATTCCAGCAAGCCAACTCCTTATCAAATCAAGCCCTTGCAAAATATCCTAAAAATACACTACTACATGAACAGAGCATGATAATAGTTTTCACTTTTTTCCTGACAAAAAATTCTACATAAACCAGACAAGGTCCCTTCAAATTAGGCCTAAAATATGTTGTCTTTGTTAGTTTTATTTTTTTAGTTTTGGATTTTCAACCTTAATTTCAGATTTTGTTTTTATTTTTCCTATTTGTTTGGGGATTCTAATTTTCATTCCTTATATAGGTCAGTTTTGGATCTATTTAAAGGGTTGTAATTCTTTTTAGAGAAACAGACTGCTAGAGAGAAATATTATAATAATAAAACTACAAATAGAGTTCTTGTGTGGAGACCATAATTTGAAAATTTTA
>Ga0307508_10005086_pt1 | contig 12614 bp, 12 predicted proteins | sample 9_EM_MG_FD_203089 | JGI IMG/M metagenome (GOLD analysis project Ga0307508, IMG submission 203089) | Populus trichocarpa ectomycorrhiza microbial communities from riparian zone in the Pacific Northwest, United States - 9_EM | ecosystem: Host-associated > Plants > Roots > Unclassified | place... | reverse complement strand
GACGGCGACGTGGCGGTGATCGGCACCGAACTGGCCCCGACCGCCGAGACGGTCCTGGACCGGATGCTGGCCGCGGGTGGGGAGATGGTCACGCTGGTGCTCGGCGCGGACCTCCCGGACGAGATCGCCGAGCGGCTGGAGCGGCACGTACGGGAGGGCCACTTCGCCGTCGACACGATCGTCTACCGGGGCGGCCAGCCGTCCGCGCCGCTGATCATAGGCGTCGAATGATCCCGGGCACGTTCTGAGCGTGATCTCGGGCATGACCCCGTGAATGGCCCCGGTTGTCGGTGGCGTGGTGTGCAATGGACCGCGTGCCCGTGCTGGATGAACCCCTGAAGAAAGTCCTCGGCGGCAACACCGCGAAGGTGATGGCCGAGCACCTCGGCCTGCACACGGTCGGCGACCTGCTGCACCACTACCCGCGGCGGTACGCGGAGCGCGGCGAGCTGACGCGCCTGGCCGATCTGCCGCTGGACGAGCATGTGACCGTCGTCGCGCAGGTCGCGGACGCCCGGGTGCACAAGTTCAACAGCGGCCGGGGCCAGCGGCTGGAGGTCACCATCACCGACGGCAGCGGCCGTCTCCAGCTCGTCTTCTTCGGCAAGGGCGTCCACAAGCCGCGCTCCGAACTGCTGCCCGGCAGCCGCGCCATGTTCGCCGGGAAGGTCTCGGTCTTCAACCACAAGCGGCAGCTGGCGCACCCCGAGTTCAAGCTGCTGCGCGCGGACAGCGGCTCGGATGACGTGGAGGCGTTCGCCAACCAGCTGCTGCCGCTGTACCCGGCCTGCAAGCAGATGGAGTCCTGGCAGATCCAGCAGGCGGTCGACACCGTGCTGGGCCCGGCGGGCCAGGAGGACACCGTGCTGGCCGGGCTGATCGACCCGCTGCCCGAAAGCCTCCGCGAGGGCCGCGGGCTGGCCACGCTGCCCGGGGCGCTGCGCCGCGTCCACCGCCCGCGCACCAAGGCCGACATCGCCGCCGCGCGCGACCGGCTCAAGTGGGACGAGGCGTTCGTCCTTCAGGTCGCCCTCGCCCGCCGCCGCCAGGCCGACGCGACGGCGCCCGCGGCGCCCCGCAGACCGGTGGACGGCGGTCTGCTGGACGCCTTCGACGCCCGGTTGCCGTTCACCCTCACCGACGGCCAGCAGCGGGTCAGCGCCGAGATCTTCGCCGAACTGGCCACCGACCACCCCATGCACCGGCTGCTCCAGGGCGAGGTCGGGTCCGGCAAGACGCTGGTCGCGCTGCGCGCGATGCTCGGCGTCGTCGACGCCGGGGGCCAGGCGGCGATGCTCGCGCCGACCGAGGTCCTCGCCCAGCAGCACCACCGATCGATCACGGAGATGATGGGCGAGCTGGCCGAGGGAGGGATGCTCGGGGGCGCCGAGCAGGGCACCAAGGTCGTGCTGCTCACCGGCTCCATGGGGGCCGCGGCCCGCCGCCAGGCGCTGCTGGACCTGGTCACCGGCGAGGCCGGGATCGTGATCGGCACCCACGCCCTGATCGAGGACAAGGTCCAGTTCCACGATCTGGGCCTGGTGGTGGTCGACGAGCAGCACCGCTTCGGCGTCGAGCAGCGCGACGCCCTGCGCTCCAAGGGCAAGCAGCCGCCGCATCTGCTGGTGATGACGGCCACCCCGATCCCGCGGACGGTCGCGATGACCGTCTTCGGCGACCTGGAGACCTCCGTCCTGGACCAGCTGCCGGCCGGCCGTTCCCCGATCGCCTCCCATGTGGTGCCCGCCAAGGACAAGCCGCACTTCCTGGCCCGGACCTGGGAGCGGGTGCGGGAGGAGGTGGCGGGCGGACACCAGGCGTATGTGGTGTGCCCGCGCATCGGCGACAACGAGGACGAGGGAGGCCAGGAGAGCGGGACCAAGGCGGCGAAGGAGAAGACCGCCGAGGACGAGGCGGAGAAGCGCCCGCCGCTCGCGGTCCTCGACGTCGCCGACCAGCTCGCCACCGGCCCGCTGCGCGACCTGCGGGTGGAGGTGCTGCACGGCCGGATGGCGCCGGAGGCCAAGGACGAGGTGATGCGCCGCTTCGCCGCGGGCGGGGTGGACGTGCTGGTCGCCACGACCGTCATCGAGGTGGGCGTCAACGTCCCCAACGCCACCGCCATGGTGATCATGGACGCCGACCGGTTCGGCGTCTCCCAGCTGCACCAGCTGCGCGGCCGGGTCGGGCGGGGTTCGGCCCCGGGGCTGTGTCTGCTGGTGACGGAGATGCCCGAGGCGAGCCCGGCCCGGGGGCGGCTCGGCTCGGTCGCGGCCACGCTCGACGGCTTCGAGCTGTCCCGGATCGACCTGGAGCAGCGCCGCGAGGGCGATGTCCTCGGCCAGGCCCAGTCCGGTGTCCGCTCCTCGCTGCGGGTGCTCGCCGTCATCGACGACGAGGAGGTCATCGCCGCCGCCCGGGAGGAGGCCACCGCGATCGTCACGGCCGACCCCGAGCTGACCGGTTACCCGGAGCTGCGCACCGCGCTGGACGCCCTGCTGGACAAGGAGCGGGAGGAATTCCTCGACAAGGGATGAGCCGCCGGGCGCCGCGCGGGGGGTCCCGTGCGGCGCCGGACGCCATATCGTGGAGGGGCGGCGGCCCGGCACGTACACGGTGTACCGCCCGTCGCTTGCCCGATCTACCGAGACAACTACCGCGACGAGCACCGCCCCGAGCCACCGCCCCGATCCACCGAGACGACCACCGCGAAGGACTGCCACACCCATGACCCGCGTGATCGCCGGTGCGGCCGGCGGACGCCGCCTGGCCGTACCGCCGGGAAACGGCACCCGACCCACCTCGGACCGGGCGCGCGAGGGCCTGTTCTCCACCTGGGAGTCGCTGCTCGGCTCGCTGAGCGGGGCCCGCGTCCTCGATCTGTACGGCGGCTCGGGCGCGGTCGGCCTGGAGGCGCTGTCCCGGGGCGCGGCCCATGTGCTGCTGGTCGAGTCGGACGCGCGTGCCGCCCGCACCATCCGGGAGAACGTCCGGGCGCTGGGGCTGCCCGGCGCCGAGCTGCGGACCGCGAAGGCCGAGGCGGCCGTCGGCGGCCCGCCTCCGGCCACCGGCCCGTACGACGTCGTCTTCCTGGACCCGCCCTACGCCGTCACCGACGACGATCTCCGCGAGATCCTGCTCACACTCCGTGGCAAAGGCTGGCTCGCACAGGATGTGCTGGTCACCGTGGAGCGCAGCACCAGAGGCGGGGAGTTCGGGTGGCCGGCCGGTTTCGAGGGACTGCGGTCCCGTCGTTACGGCGAGGGCACGCTTTGGTACGGTCGCGCCGCCTCGACGTGCGACAACGCGTCATGACCGGACCCGAGAGCGAGGAACTTCCGTTGCGCCGCGCAGTCTGTCCGGGGTCCTTCGACCCCGTCACCAATGGGCACCTGGACATCATCGGCCGAGCGTCCAAGCTCTATGACGTCGTCCACGTCGCCGTGATGATCAACAAGTCCAAGCAGGGACTGTTCACGGTGGAGGAGCGGATGGATCTCCTCCGCCAGACCACCGCCGAGTACGGCAATGTGCAGGTCGAGGCCTTCCACGGGCTGCTCGTGGACTTCTGTAAGCAGCGCGACATCCCCGCCATCGTCAAGGGGCTGCGGGCCGTCAGCGACTTCGACTACGAGCTGCAGATGGCCCAGATGAACAACGGCCTGTCGGGCGTGGAGACCCTCTTCGTGCCCACCAACCCCACCTACAGCTTCCTCTCCTCCAGCCTGGTCAAGGAGGTCGCGGCCTGGGGCGGCGACATCTCCCACTTGGTGCCGCCACTGGTCCTGGAGGCGCTGGGCGACCGGCTCCGGCGGACGTGACCGCGGCTGACCACTGACGGCGTGTCAGTGGGTGTCGAGCAGGCGCCCGCTGGCCGTACAGTCGGTCCCGTCTCATCCCCTCCGACTCAGACTGCGAGCACCCAAGGTGGACGTGCAGAAGAAGCTCGACGAGATCGTGAGCGCCGTCGGCAGCGCCCGGGCCATGCCCATGTCGGCCTCGTGCATGGTCAACCGCGCCGACCTGCTCGCCATGCTCGAAGAGGTGCGCGCCGCGCTCCCCGACTCCCTCGCCCACGCGGAGGAGCTGATCGGCGGACGGGACCGGATGGTGGACGACGCCCGCCAGGAGGCGACGCGGATCATCGAGTCCGCGCACGCCGAGCGCGCCCGGCTGAGCTCGGAGACCGAGGTGGCCCGCACGTCCCAGGAGGAGGCCGACCGGATTCTCGGGGAGGCCCGCCGGGAGGCCGAGGAGATCCGCGCCGAGGCCGACGACTACGTCGACAGCAAGCTCGCCAACTTCGAGGTCGTGCTGACCAAGACCATCGGGTCGGTGGACCGCGGCCGCGACAAGCTGCTCGGCCGGGCGCCCGGCGGCGACGGCATGGACGACGAACCGGAGCGCAGCGCCGACCCGCACACCCTGCGGCAGCGCGCCGACGAGTACGTGGACACCAAGCTGGGGGCCGTCTCCGCGGTCCTCGGCAAGACCCTGGAGGCGGTCGGCCGGGGTCGGCAGAAGCTGCTCGGCTCCCGCCCGGCCGATGAGCTGGGCGCCCATATGGACGCCCAGGACGCGGCCGCCCAAGCCCTGCGGACCAGCGACGACGACTACTACGCGGGGCTGGCCCAGTCCCAGGGCGCCGCCGTGCAGCCCGCGCCCGCGCAGCAGCCCGTCATCCAGCCCGCCGTCATCCAGCCCGGCGTGATGGACTCCGCCGCGATGAACCCCGCCGCGATGGACCCCGCCGCGGCCGACGCCGGGTACTACGCCGCCGCGGGCTATCAGCAGCAGGACGCGTACGGCTATCAGCAGCAGGGCTACGTCCAGCAGCCGGACCCCTACGCCCAGCAGGCGGGCTACCCGCAGCAGGACGCGTACGGCTGGCAGCAGCCCCAGGGCTACGACCCGAACGGCTACGGCCAGCAGCAGCACCCGCAGCAGCCCCCGTACCCCCCGCAGCAGCCGGGGGCGGCGCTCGACGAGACCAGCCTGTTCGACACGAGCATGATCGACCTCGATCAGCTGCGTCAGTACGAGCAGGGACGCTAGAGCGGCTCTGGACCCGATTGGGCCTGGAGCGGCCCGTCCAGTATCCTGGCTCTTCGGTCGCGAGTACGTCCGCGATCTCGGCTGCCCGCTTCAAGTCCGTGCCGGGCGGCCCGCCGCAGCGTAGAAAGCAGGAAGCCCTGAACGCCCGCCTCGACCACCGTGCCCCCCTCGTGTTCGACACACGCGAGCTGGGGCGGCGTCCTGGTGCGCTGAAGCGGGTCTCCCGCTCCGTGGCGGCCCCCAAGGATCTCGGTATCGAGGTCATCGGGGTGCGGGAAGGCGTGACCGTGGAGCTTGAGCTCCGCCTGGAGTCGGTCATGGAAGGGGTGCTTGTCACAGGCACCGCCCGTGCACCGCTCACGGGGGAGTGCGTAAGGTGTCTGGAGCCGCTGGAGCGAGAGCTCGAAGCAGATTTCCAGGAGATGTACTCCTACCCCGACGCCGACGACCGGAGCCGCGAAGCGGACACCGGCGACGACGCCGAGGAGGAGGACACGCTCTTCCTCGAGGCCGACCTGTTCGACCTCGAACCCGTGCTGCGCGACGCGGTGGTGCTCTCACTGCCGCTGCAGCCGGTGTGCCGGGAGGACTGCCCCGGGCTGTGTGCCGATTGCGGTGCGCGGCTCGTGGACGACCCGGACCACCACCACGAAGCCGTCGACATCCGTTGGGCGGCATTGCAGGAACTCGCCGGGTCCATTCAGGACGGCGAGAAGGACAACGCCCCCCGCCAGCGCGGGGATGACCCACAGGAGAAGTAGCCGTGGCTGTTCCGAAGCGGAAGATGTCGCGCAGCAACACGCGCCACCGCCGGTCGCAGTGGAAGGCTGCGGTCCCCACCCTGGTGGCGTGCGAGCGCTGCCACGAGCCGAAGCAGCAGCACATCGCGTGCCCGAGCTGCGGCACCTACAACCGCCGCCAGGTCCTCGAGGTCTGATCGGCGGGTGACAGGCTCTATGTCGGACGCCAGCACGCCGTCCCGCAAGCGCGCGGGTGAACCTCGCGGAGGTCATCAGCGCGGCGGCGATACGGTCCAGGCGGACAAGGCCTCGTCCCACACGATCCTGGAAGGGCGGCTCGGGTATCAACTCGAGTCCGCCCTTCTGGTGCGTGCGCTGACCCATCGCTCCTTCGCGTACGAGAACGGCGGTCTGCCCACCAACGAGCGGCTGGAATTCCTCGGGGATTCGGTGCTCGGCCTGGTGGTCACCGACACGCTGTACCGCATCCACCCGGATCTGCCCGAGGGCCAGCTGGCCAAGCTGCGGGCCGCGGTGGTCAACTCGCGCGCACTCGCCGAGGTCGGCCGGGGTCTGGACCTCGGCGCCTTCATCCGGCTCGGCCGGGGCGAAGAGGGCACCGGGGGCAGGGACAAGGCATCCATCCTCGCCGACACCCTTGAAGCGGTGATCGGCGCGGTCTATCTCGACAGGGGACTCGACGCCGCCGCCGAACTGGTGCACCGGCTCTTCGACCCACTGATCGAGAAGTCCTCGAACCTCGGCGCCGGCCTGGACTGGAAGACCAGCCTCCAGGAGCTGACCGCCACCGAGGGTCTCGGGGTTCCGGAATACCTGGTCTCCGAGACCGGGCCCGACCACGAGAAGACCTTCACGGCTGCTGCCCGCGTCGGTGGTGTCGCGTACGGCACCGGCACCGGCCGCAGCAAGAAGGAAGCCGAGCAGCAGGCGGCCGAGGCCGCCTGGCGCGCGATCCGCGCGGCCGCCGACGAGGCGCAGACGAAGGCCAAGGCGGAAGCCGAAGCCACGGCGGAGGCTGAAGCCAAGACGGAGGCTGAAGCCGAGGTCAAGGCGGAGGCAGCGGCCGAGGCGGAAGTCACGGCCGAGGCTGCCGCCGAAGGCGCCGAGGCCGCGAGTGCCCCGGCCGCGGACTCGGCCACCACCACCCGTTAGACACCGCCCCCGGGCCCCGGTCACCGACCGGGGCCCGGGGTGCCGGTGATCCCTCGTCGCAGGAGACACGTTGCCCGAGCTGCCCGAGGTCGAGGTGGTCCGGCGCGGTCTGGAGCGCTGGATCAGCGGCCGTACGGTCGACGAGGTCCAGGTGCTGCACCCCCGCGCGGTACGCCGCCACCTGGGCGGTGCGGAGGACTTCGCGGCCCGTATGAAAGGCCGCCGCGCCGAGGCGGTCCGCCGCCGCGGCAAGTATCTGTGGCTGCCGTTCGAGGACACCGCCGAAGCGGTCCTCGCCCACCTCGGCATGAGCGGCCAGCTGCTCGTCCAGCCCGGCGACGCCCCGGACGAGAAGCATCTGCGCATCCGGGTCCGGTTCGCCGACGACGTGGGCACCGAGCTGCGCTTCGTCGACCAGCGCACCTTCGGCGGGCTCTCGCTGCACGGCTCCGTCCCCGGTGATCTGGAGGGGCTGCCGGACGCCATCGCGCACATCGCCCGCGACCCGCTGGACCCCGCCTTCGACGAGGCGGCCTTCCACCTCGCGCTGCGCCGTCGCCGTACGACCGTCAAGCGCGCCCTGCTCGACCAGTCGCTGATCAGCGGCGTCGGCAACATCTACGCCGACGAGGCGCTGTGGCGCGCCCGGCTGCACTACGACCGGCCGACCGCCACCCTCACCCGGCCGCGCTCCACCGAACTCCTCGGCCATGTGCGGGATGTCATGAGCGCGGCACTGGCGGTGGGCGGCACCAGCTTCGACAGCCTCTACGTCAATGTGAACGGCGAGTCGGGCTACTTCGAGCGCTCCCTCGACGCCTACGGCCGGGAGGACGAGCCGTGCCGCCGCTGCGGCACCGCCATGCGCCGCCGCCCCTGGATGAACCGCTCCAGCTACTTCTGCCCGCGCTGTCAGCGCCCGCCGCGCCCGGCCGGGGCCTCGGCGCTCTCGGTGTGCCGCCCGTCGTAAGCCTCCCGGGCCGTCAGCACCTCCGGCATCCGCGCCTCGACCAGGCCGATCAGCGCGAGCAGCCGTTCGGCGACCGCGAGCCCCAGCGGGGTGAGCCGGTAGTCCACCCGCGGCGGATTGACCGGCTGCGCCTCGCGGTGCACCAGACCGTCCCGCTCCAGCGCGTGCAGCGTCTGGGACAGCATCTTCTCGCTGACCCCGTCGACCCGCCGCCGCAGTTCGTTGAAGCGGCAGCCGCTCTCGTACAGCGCGGTCAGGGTGAGGCCGCCCCACTTGCCGGTGATGTGCTCCAGCGTGGCGCGGGACGGACAGGCGCGCGCGAACACGTCGAAGGCCTCGTCCCCGGCGGCGTCGTCCTCCGGGCGGCTTCCGGCGATGCGTTCACATTCCATGCACACACCATACGCGGGCAGCGCTCTCTCCTGGATCGCGCTGTCGTCCGGTGAGCGCTCTCTGTGTCTAGTACCCGAAGTCCTGGGTCCACCAAGGGCCGTCGTCGCCGAAGTGCGCGCCGACGCCGAGTGTCGTGTACTGGCAGTTGAGGATGTTCGCCCGGTGGTCGGGGCTGTCCATCCACGAGTCCATCACATCCTGCGCGGTGGTCTGCCCGCGCCCGATGTTCTCCCCGCCCAGGTCCAGGATGCCCGCGAGCTTGGCGCGGTCCCAGGGGTCCTCGCCGTCCGGGCTGGTGTGGTCGAAGAAGTCGCGTATCGCCATGTCGTCGCTGAAGTCCTGCGCCAGCTGGGCGAGTTTCCGGTCCTCGGTCACCGGTCGGCAGCCGGCCGTGGCCCGCTCCTGGTTCACCAGGGCGATGACCGCCTTCTCGGCCGCCGCCGTCCGGTCCGGCTTCTCCGGCGGGAGGCTGGGCACCGGGTCGGTGGTGGGCGTACGGGACGGAGTGGCCGAATCCGATCCGTCCCCGCCGCCGGTCCCGCCGGGCTTGCTGCCGGAACCCGGGCGCTCGGCCGGGCTCGTGGACGGCGTTCCGGCGGGCTTCGAGGGCGTCTTGGAAGGGGTCGTGGACGGCGGCCGCGGGCTCGTGTCGCCGGAGCCCGTCGACGTCCCGGTGCCGCCAGGAGGGAAGGCCGTCCCCGGGTCCTGGGTCTCCAGGCCGGTGCCGGGCGACCCGCCTGCCTGCACCTGACCGGCGGGTTCACTGGCACCGCCGAGGCCCGAGGGGCTGCCCGGAACCAGTCCGGAGGCCATGGCCACAGCGCCCACCGCCATCGCGGCGGAAACACTCAACAGTCCAGTTCTCACCGGTGCGAGAGGGCTACGGCGCGGTCCCCGGTGGCGGCCGGCGCCCACCTCGGGCGGGGTCGCGGAGCCGGGGGCAGATCGTCGATGGCGGCCCATCTCCTGCCTTCCTTGTGCGCGAGGGGTCAAATGTGTGGCTCGTGTGGGCAACTCATGTGTCACTCGTGTGAGTGAGTCTCGCTGAGCCGGGACTGTACGCCATGCGGCAGGAGATGAATGTGCCGAGGCGCCAATTAGCCCGTTAACGTGCACACATGAACGACAACGTGCGCCTCACCGCGTGGGTCCGCGGCCGTGTCCAGGGCGTCGGCTTCCGGTGGTTCACCCGGGCCAACGCGCTGCGCGTCGGAGGCCTCGCCGGTTTTGTCTCCAACCTCGCCGACGGCCGCGTACAGGTGGTCGCGGAGGGCCCGCGTGCGGGCTGCGAACAGCTGCTCGACTGGTTGCGGGAGGGCGACACGCCCGGGCGGGTCGACGGTGTCACCGAGATCTGGGACACACCGCGCGGCGGTTACGACAGCTTCGAGATCCGCTGAGCGAGCCCCCGCGGGACCCCCGTTCGGCCCTCTTCCGGCACCCCGCTGACCACGCCTTCTGTGCGCGCTGTGAGCAGAAATCGGCTGATGGTTGCGAATGGAGCCGCTCCGTGGAAGGCTGCGGAGCGTAGGAAGATCCCCAACCGCTACGGGTCCTCTGGAGAGCGGCGGCGCAGCTCGCGCCCCGATGTGCTCTCGGCCCTCGCGGTGCCCGGCGGCATGTGATCGTGTTGACCCTCAAACCAATTGGTGAGACTCTGGAAGTCCCCGCGCACCTTAGCTTGTCCGCCACCTCAGCACGGCAATATCGGCAGACATCGCGGGTGCGAATCCCTCACGACCCACACCGCTTCGGTCGGTCACTCAGTGTGGAGGACCATCCATCATGGCAAAGGCGCTTCTCGGTTACGTCGGCGGCTCCGACCCCCGAGTCCTCGCCGAGATGCGACGGCTTCAGCAGCGCGTTCAGGATCTTGAATCCGAGCTGGTTCGGATTCAGGCCGAGAACGACTCGCTGTCCGCCGCCGCTCGTCACGGCGACTCGCTGCTCGACAGCATCGACGTACCCCAGGCGGAGCCTGCGCTCGCCTGACCCAGCCCTCGGGCCGGTCGGGCTGAACCGTCAGCCGCTTGAGAATCTTCAAGGGACGCCTCGGCGTCCCTTCGTCGTTCCCCCACGTTTTCGGTTTTCCCTTACCGCTTGATGTGCCCCACCCCCTCGTCGGTGAAACCGATCATTACCGATCATTGAGGAAAGCGGGAAAAGCCGGGACGGTCCGCGGCGCCACGCGTTCGGGAGGCTGCCGGAGGGGGCCCGGAAGGTAGAGTCCAACGGCGTGCACCTGAAGAGCCTGACCCTGCGGGGTTTCAAGTCCTTCGCCTCCGCCACGACGCTCCGCTTCGAGCCGGGTATCACCTGCGTCGTCGGCCCCAACGGGTCGGGCAAGTCCAATGTCGTGGACGCACTCTCCTGGGTCATGGGCGAACAGGGCGCCAAGTCGCTGCGCGGCGGCAAGATGGAGGACGTCATCTTCGCCGGGACCACCGGCCGCCCCCCGCTCGGCCGCGCCGAGGTCTCCCTGACCATCGACAACACCGATGGCGCGCTGCCCATCGACTACGCCGAAGTCACCATCACGCGGATCATGTTCCGCAACGGCGGCAGCGAGTACCAGCTCAACGGCGACACCTGCCGTCTGCTGGACATCCAGGAGCTGCTGTCCGACTCCGGCATCGGCCGCGAGATGCACGTCATTGTCGGCCAGGGCCAGCTCGACGGCGTCCTGCACGCCGATCCGACCGGCCGCCGGGCCTTCATCGAGGAGGCCGCGGGCGTCCTCAAGCACCGCAGGCGCAAGGAGAAGGCGCTGCGGAAACTGGACGCGATGCAGGCCAACCTGGCCAGGGTCCAGGACCTCACCGACGAGCTGCGGCGGCAGCTCAAACCCCTCGGGCGGCAGGCCGCTGTCGCCCGCCGGGCCGCCGTCATCCAGGCCGATCTGCGCGACGCCAGGCTGCGGCTGCTCGCCGACGACCTGGTCACCCTGCGCGAGGCGCTGCGCGCCGAGGTCGCCGACGAGGCCGAGCTGAAGAAGCGCAAGGAGACCACCGAGGCCGAGCTGCGCACCGCCCAGCAGCGCGAGGCCGCCCTCGAGGAACACGTACGGCAGCTCGCACCGCGGCTGCGCGACGCCCAGCAGACCTGGTACGAGCTGTCCCAGCTCGCCGAGCGGGTGCGCGGCACGATAAGCCTGGCCGACGCCCGGGTCAAGAGCGCGACCACCACCCCCGCCGAGGAGCGGCGCGGCCGCGACCCCGAGGACATGGAACGCGAGGCGGCCCGCGTCCGGGAACAGGAAGCCGAGCTGGAAGCCGCCCTGGAGGCGGCGAGCCGCGCCCTGGACGACACCGTCGAGCACCGCGCGGAACTCGAACGGAGCCTGGCGCGGGAGGAGCGCCGACTGAAGGACGTGGCCCGCGCCATCGCCGACCGCCGCGAAGGGCTCGCCCGGCTCCAGGGCCAGGTCAATGCCGCCCGCGGCCGCGCCGCTTCGGCCCGCGCCGAGATCGAACGCCTGGCCGCCGCCCGCGACGAGGCCCAGGACCGGGCCACCGCCGCGCAGGAGGAATACGAACAGCTCAAGGCCGAGGTCGACGGACTGGACGCGGACGACGCGGAACTGGCGGAACGCCACGAGGCCGCCAAGCAGGAGCTGTCCGGGGCGGAGACCGCGCTGAGCGCGGCCCGCGAGGCCGCCACCGCTGCCGAACGCGACGGCGCCGCGACCGCCGCCCGGCACGACGCTCTGGCGCTCGGCCTGCGCCGCAAGGACGGCACCGGCGCGCTGATGGCCGCGGCCGACCGCCTCACCGGCCTCCTCGGCCCGGCCGCCGAACTGCTGACCGTCAGCCCCGGCTTCGAGGTCCCGGTCGCCGCGGCCCTGGGCGCCGCCGCCGACGCGATCGCCGTCACCGACCTCACGGCCGCCGCCGAAGCGATCCGCCTCCTCCGCACCGACGACGCGGGCCGCGCCACCCTGCTCCTGGGCAGCCCATCGGTCCCGTCCACCCGGACACCCGCCACGGACGGTGCCGGCGGTTCTGGTGCCGTCGGCACACCGGGTGGCCCGGGCACGGGACCGAGCGCCGCACCGGCGGCCCCGTCCCCCGGCGCTGCCGCCGTGCCGGGCACGCGGGCGTCCGCGGCTGCGGACGGCGACGCAGAGCCGGGTGCCTTGCCCGCCCCGGGGGCTGTGCCCAGTGGTCCCGGCGCGGGAGGGCCTGCGCCTGCGGGTAGCCCGCCGAGCGGCCCGGGCGCTCCGCCTTCGGGCGCTGCGGGTGGCGTGCTCCCGAGCACGCGGACGCCTGCCGCCACGGGCGGCG
>Ga0307508_10005085_pt1 | contig 12617 bp, 15 predicted proteins | sample 9_EM_MG_FD_203089 | JGI IMG/M metagenome (GOLD analysis project Ga0307508, IMG submission 203089) | Populus trichocarpa ectomycorrhiza microbial communities from riparian zone in the Pacific Northwest, United States - 9_EM | ecosystem: Host-associated > Plants > Roots > Unclassified | place... | reverse complement strand
TATTTTTGCAGTGGTTTTTGGATAAAGCGCTGGTCCGGGCTCATAACCTGTTGAAAGTGATGAACGTGTGTATTGTCTAAGTAAGGCTGAAGCCTCGAGAGAAAGGAGAATATAGGGGCAGGTCCATACCTGCCCGCCATGACTAAGCAATGAGTGAGATATTACAACAGTGTCGTTCGATCCAATCTAAGTGGAAGATATCGACGACCCCGGGGGCTGACTAAAGCCAAGAATAAAACAAGCCTGTGAGGGAATTCACATATTCACACTTAGTACCACCTCAAAGTGGTTCCAACGCATGTAATGAGGACCCAAAAGGCACTTGACTCTTGAGTGCTGGATTGATGTTGGCAATAAGTTTTGCACAGTATACTGCATTGAGGATATATTGCTCCATCACATTGCCATTTTAACACAGTGATACATAGTGATTTACCTTCATGTTTGTGAATAGGGCTACAACAACCATACTGGTACTAATCACTGTCTGTCAGAAATGAATTTCAGTGCAAACCCAAACTGGCATGATATGTGGTTTGGTCCTAGGGTCTACCAGATTAGACAGATCATAGTCAACCTATGAAGATCTATATGCATCAGCAAAAAAATGAAAAGTTGAAGTATATTGCTTTTTTTTTACATCTGAGACACAAATTTTAAATTACTTTTCTTGAGGTTTCAGATTAAATAAAAGCAATTATTTTTTTCCAAATCCTTACAGGAGCAAAATATAACTTTGCTCTTACAGGAGCTTATGGGAGCTTACAGGAGCTACGGGAGCTACAGAAGTATGGGAAGAATTCTCAAATTTTTTGCTGATGGAGTGATTTCGCATATAACTTCTAACTTGCTTGGCATCTGTTAGTGCCTGTACTTTTGTACTGTTTAGTATACTTACTACAGCTCTGCATACTTATCACAGCTTGGCTCACTAACCACTGCAGTGCTCGGCTTGCAAAATACAACGGTACAGGCTGCAATTCCACCCCTTTTTTCTTCACCTTTCATCATAAGCCCAACGCACTCAACACATCTTACTTGCTATCATCCATACCACTGAGAACCTCTTCACCACCATCCTCATCAATTTTGTACTCGTTGCATCCTAACTGATACCATGTACACTGCTTTCCATGGATGAAACTCAATGCCAGAAAATGCCAAGACTTTTAACCAACCCACCAAATTTCGCGACCGCTAAGACTTCACGGACTCCACGATGTCCAGCAAAGCGACCCTGTCGAGCGGGGTAGCCCCGATGGTGGCTGCCAGTGCCGGTGCAAGTGAGGGCTCCCTTCTGAGGGAGCTCGGGGGAGACACAGGAAGCTACAGGGAGGAGAAGATGGTGGAAGACAGTGGAAGCGAGCTCAGCGAGCTCGAGAGCAGCGTGGTGGGGATGGAGGTGGAGGAAGAGTGGGAAGGAAAGGGCTGGGGGAGGCTAAACTTCAAGCGTGCTACCTCTGGTGTGAGGCAACAGCAGTACACATAGGACTTTTTCCGGCGCGGAGGCAACGACATTTTCGACACGCCTGGAAAGTCGGCCACGGGAGGAGCACTCGCCCGCTCTCTCGCAGCAGCCGCAAGCAGCGTACAGGAGGTGGAAATGGCGGAGACCCTGAACTCTGCTAAGAGTTTCGGGGAGGGGGTCAGAAAATTGGATGTGGGGGCGGTTGACTGGGTGGAAGCAGTGGCAAATGAAGTGGAGATGGAGGGGGTGGTGGACTCTGAGAGGTCGAGGACCCCATTGCCTACCTTCGCCAGGTGGGGGAGCACAGCACCAGCGGAGCCGAAAGGACATACCACGCTGACCCCAGTACTGGTCATGCTGACGAAGGGCAGCAAGAGAATGGCAATGGGCACCCCAAGGCCCAACAGACTCCGCCGGCCGGTGCTAACATGCCCGGCTTCGATTGGATTTGCAGCAGCATCGGCACTGAAGCAGATCCTGGCAGCTGTAGCCAGGGTGGAGAAGAAGATGGAGGAGAAGGTGGCTGTGCTGGAGGCATGGATGATGGAGGGAATAGGATCGCTGGCTGCTGAGGAGAACGAGAGGGAAGTGAGGATGGCAGTGGGGCTCCTGGCGGATGCGGAGCAGAGGGAGAAGAGGCTGGCAGTGAAGCTGCTCGCCATAGATGGTATCGAGACGGAGCTGACCCAGAAGGGGCAGTGGGAGATAGAGCAGTGGAAGGACCTGGTATGGCTGCTGGAGGCGAGGAGAAGAGACATTGGGGAGGTCAAACGGGCCGTGGACAACCTCGCAGACAAAGTTGCGGACGAGGGCTAGGCACACTGGGGAGTACACCTGGTACCAACCGAGGGGCCGAGCTTGACAACAGCTCCAGTGGCACCCCAGCCAATGGCAGGAGTCGCAGCAATGCCGGCCCGGGCAGACGAGACGGAGCAAGGAGACAGCATGGAGGGGGTGGAACAGGAGGGGCTCTTCGCGTCTCAGCATGCACCGGAGCTGGGGGCGGTCGTGCCAACCCAGGGGATGGTACTAGGACCCAGCAAGAAGAAGGGTAAGGAGAAGAAAAAGGGCAAAGCGGTGCAGATCGCTGTACCGCCTGCCTTGGGGCGGGCGGCGCGCCAAGCGAGGAGGCAGACGGCAGTCGACTAGGCTAGGGCGGGCAGAGCAGAGGAGCCGGTAGCACCGATCCGGCCAATCCTGAAACGACCCGAGATGGAAGAAGCAGAGAAGAAGGTAGAGGAGAAGACAAAGGAGGAGGTTGCAAAGAAGCAGGAGGAAAAGATGGCAGCCATGAAGAAATGGGAGGGTGGAGAGCTGAGCCAGAAAGGGGGGGAAATGTATAGCAGAGCGGCGAGGCCTATTCAGGCCCTCGTAGGTGAAACCAACACCCTGGGGAAGGTGGCAGCCAGACAGAGGATCGCACACATGGTAGGAATGCGAACGCTGGAGAGCAGATGGGAAGAGGAATGGGATTGCGCCCATGTGGCCCCACTGCAGCAGCAACAGCAGAGCCAGCAGCGACAGCTGCTGCACTCGCCGCTGCAACAGCAACAGCGCCAGCAGTGGCAGGTGCAACTGTGGGCGCCACAGCGGCAGCAGCAGCTGCAGCAGCAGCAACAGCAACAGCGCCAGCAGTGGCAGGTGCAACTGTGGGCGCCACAGCAGTAGCAGCAGCTGCAGCAGCAGCAACAGCAGACCAGTTGGGCACAGAGGGCAGCTGCAGCGGTGGCCCTGCCACAGGTGGACAACAAGCAGATGGGCCGAAACAGAAAGGCAGAGCGGGAACCAACAGGGTTGGAACCGATCAAGCACTCGATTCCATGCAATGAGTGAGGAATTGTCTTTGAGAGAGCAGCAGGTGCACCGCAGATCGACACAGTGGTGGCAGCAAGTGCTGCAGCTTTCGTCAACATTGCACTGAGCAGGGTGGCACCAGCCCATGTCCGGACTGAAGCTTACAGGATCTCGGTGCAGGGGAGACTATCGACAACCGCCCGCTTCGGGGCGCCAGCGGCGATGCTGCTGTACTTCAAGAAGGAGATCTTGGAGGCGGCTAGAAAAGCCGACAGGACGATCATCAATGTCATTGCCAATGAGACGTGGGTGGAGTTGAAGATAATGGTGCTATATGACCGGTACCACCACCCTAGCGGGCTGGCAGATCTTAGGGAGCAGATCAAGGCGGAAAACCTGGGAGTTGTAGTCCCCCCACTCTCAATGAAGTGGATACGGTCGGTCAGCACCATTGAGCGGCACTACCAAGCCGGCTGCCTCCTAAAGAATGCAGCATCTGTGGTCTTTAAGGTGCCGGGCAAGGTGGCAGCCCAGAAGCTGTTGGTAGAGATGTGGGTGGCAGGCAACAAGTTCCGCACCCTCCCCTACATTCCTGATAAGGCGGATACCCTGTGCAGCATGTGCGGACAGTGGGGCCATTCAGAGTTCAGGTGCCAGCGGGCCACCGCAACGTGTGCCATCTGCGCTGGTACCCACAGGACTGAGGAGCACCGGTGTGAGGTGGCAACCTGTAGGAAGGTCGGAAAGGTGTGCCCCCACATGGAGATGAAGTGCCCCAACTGCGGGGGAGGGCACTCCGCCCAGGATGCCAGGTGCTGGGCGAAGTGCGCCACTATCGAGATCGCCCGAGGTAGACGCGCTTCTACGCTGCGTCCGGCTGTGGCCTGGGGTATCGGCCAGCCAGCACAGCTAAGTGCAGCTCCCAGTGCTGGCGGACCGGCCTTACTGAACTGGGTCCCAGGAGGCATGTATGTGGAGACTTCTCCAGACTTGACTGAAGACCCAATGGAGGTAACAGTAACTGGAATGGAACCAAGTGGCAGCTCCCCACCCATAGCCGTCTGATGGCGAACCCACCAGAAATACGAAAGCTGCTGGCGCTGCAGCATAACTGCACTAGGGGGGGCCAGATCATGGAGGCGGTGTTGGAGTCAGCGGTCAGAATGAGAGTGGACCTTGTTCTGATACAAGAGCCGAGAGGAGAGAGGGAGAAAGACAGCACCAGATCACATCCCAGTTTCACGTTTATAAGGGGAGAAGAAGGTGAGCCAGCAAAGTGCTGGATAGCAGTCAATCGGGAATCATGTTGCAGGGTGACCGAAATGAAGGATATGATGAGGAACTGCAGAAATTACGTGCAGGTAATCGAGATCACACCACCAGGCACGCCGACAATCACCATTGCTAATGTGTACGACCAATGGAGAGATGTGGGAAGACCAGCGCAACATGCTGACTGGGGCGCTATTGCCAAGTCAGCCCGAGTGATAATTGCTGGTGATATGAACGCCCACAGTACAGTGTGGAACGGGAGAGTGACAGGATGGAAGAATGCGATCTTCTGGGAAAAGCTCATCGAAGAGGAGGTATTAGTGATGTGGAACACCGAACAAGCAACAAGGCTGGGCGGCCCCAATCACTCCATTATCGATCTAACCTTGTCCTCACCAAACGTGGAACTAAATTGAAGCATCGCCGGGGAGAAAGACACCACTGGATCAGACCGTAAGGTTATTGTCTGGGACGTGCTTGGGCAAGGGGCAGTAGGAGGAGTCAGCAAGGATACTACAGGGTGGGATATCAGCGGGTGGACGACAGGGGGCAAAACTGGAGAAGCGCGGGAGGCAGCGGAGAGAAAGAGGACGGAAGCGAGGGAGGTTTACCTATGGGCAGCCAGCCGGACCCCGCTCCTCAACGAAGACAGCACAGTGGAAGAGGCGGACAAAGCAGTGGCTGGATTGAAAGAGGCGATGACAGGAACGCTGGATCAGCTGGCAAGGAAGAAGAGATGGTGCTCAAGGTCAAAGCGTTGGTGGTCAGAGGACGTCAAGCAGCTGCGGCATGAGCTGGGAAGAGCCAGGAGAGAATTCAGATACCGCCCAGCCGGCATCAGCCGCTTCAAAGAAGCAAGACGCAACTTCCGGAGAGCTATCTGATGGGCCAAGTGGGAGTGCTGGAACCGGTTCCTACAAGAAGGTAAAGGAAATGATGTATGGACAGCAACGCGGTACATGACGCCCAGAATCGACAAGGCCGGACAGGCTCTGTTTGATGAGGATGGCAATATTGCAGAAAGGCGTTACGAGCGAGAGAAAGCCCTACTGGCTGCCCACTTCCCCAAGGCACTACTGAGCAACTACATGCCAAAGGAAGGGGGAAGAGTCTTTGAACAGGTTAACAAAGAAGTGGTAGGGAGCTACTCGGAAAGGCGCCCAATTCGTCAGCCCTGGGAGATGACCATATCTCGGCGGGAATCCTCAAAGTCTTCTGGGAATGGGACCGACAGCGGATCGTACAGCTAGTCAGAGCCTGCATCCAGCTGGGCCATCACCCCGAACTCTGGAAAACAGCCAAAGGAATCGTTATTCCAAAGACTGGAAAGCCCAACTACTCGAAGGTACGGGCCTATCGGGTGATCTGCCTCTTGGATGTCATCAGCAAGCTAGTGGAACGGATGGTGGGCCACCTGATCGCCGACCACCTGGAACGAAAGAAGGGGCTACACGAAGGACAGTACGGCTGCCGCAAGCGAAGGTCATGTATCGATGCAGTTGCGGTACTCATGAACTGAACTCAGCAGGCGTGGGGAGAAAAGAAAATAGCGGGTGCGTTATTTATGGATGTCAAATTGGCGTTTAACAATGTCAACAAGGCGCTCCTTGGCAAGCGCATGGAAGCACTGGAGCTGGAGCCGGACCTCATCCGATGGACACACAAGTTCATGACAGGCCGAAACGTCAAACTCGTGCTGGATGGTGAGGCCGCGGACGTCAGCCCAATTGATACCGGGATCCCACAGGGGTCACCAGTGGCCCCTATTCTGTCTGTCACCTACCTGTCCAGCATCTTCGACAAGGTGGAGAGAGCAGTACCAGATGTCCAGGGCCTATCATTTGCAGACAACATTGGATGGTGGGTGAAAGCAGAGAATGAGGAGGAGGTGGCGGCAAAGCTGGTGGAAGCAGCAGCCATGTCCCTAGACTGGGCAAAGGATAATGGAGTGGCGTTCGACCAGGGAAAAACGGAAGGTGTCCTCTTCCAGAAAAAGAAGGGCACTCCGACTGCCACCATCCGTGTGGGGACCAGCGACATCCCCTTTAACTCCGAAGCAACCCGTTGGCTAGGAGTCTGGCTAGACTCCCAGCTCACACTTAAGGAACATCACACAGTTAGGCTAAAAGAGGGAAAGAAGGCCATGGAACGGCTTCGCCAGCTTACTGGACAGATGGGTCTCTTGCCAGCCAACTGCCGCAAGGTCATGACAGCGTGCATCCAGTCAGTTGCCATGTTCGGGTCGGAACTATGGTGGAAGGGCAACAGGGTGGATGGCACCATAGGAAGAGCCGAAGAGCTACAGAAAGAGGTGAACAAGCAGGTCCGGGCAGTCACAGGATGCTTCCAAACAACCAACTGCGGAGCACTAGCGATAGAGTGAGGGCTTAGACCGGCAACAGCACAACTTGAGAATCGGCAACGACGCTTCAGCCTATGGCTACTCAGTCTGCCCAATGACGATCAGGCCAGAGAGGTGGTGGGAGCAAGGTCGGGAATTGGGGGAAGGCTGAAGAATGCACTGGCGCATCGAGGCAGTACAGAGACGACAGTCCTACTCGAGGAACCGGAAGCGCTAGTCACTGAGACAATCCAGAAGGACGAGAAGATAGCCAAGGCGGAGGCGGAGCGGATCAGATCTGGACTCACCATGTTTACTGATAGGTTGTGACTCAACAGCGGAGCAACCAGATATGCTGTTGCATGGCAGAATGGACAATCCTGGGTGGGTATCAAGAACCAGATGGGATACAACCAAGAAGCCTACGATGCAGAATGCACAGCACTGGCAAGAGCCCTCGAGGAGGCGGCAAAGCACCAGACGGTGCCGGAATGGGTCACAATTTTCACTGATGCCCAAGCTGCTATTAGGCGGATGGCATCAGAGGAGCCCAGCCCAGGCCAGAAGTACACAATCCTGGCAAGACAACACATCGCAAAGCTGTGAAGAGCTAGGCCAGGTATTACCTTCGAGATCCGGTGGTGCCCCACCCATAAGGGCGTTCCAGGCAACGAAAAGGCTGACGAGTGGGCAAAGATCGCAGCAGAAAAACCGGAAGCATGAGGGGTGGAGTGGTTACAGGGAGGAGCGTACCTGGTGCCACTCCCCAGGTCTCTTGCACACATCAAGCGTGAGATCTCGACGAAGAAATGGGACAAGGCCCACCAGTAGGCTGGAAAATGAATCTCTGCTAAGAAATACAGAATGCCACGTATGTAGCAGCCTGACAAGACAGTGGCCACAAGCAACAAGAGGGTCGCCGCAAGGTTTTACCAGATCAAGACCGGGCACTGCCTTACCGGGCAGTACTTAGAATGGATGGAGAACTGAACTTCAACGCAGTGCTGGTGGTGTAGGTGCAAGGAGCAGACAAGGGAGCATGTCTTCAAAAACTGCGGACAATGGAAGGAACAGCAGAAGGTGCTGTGGAAGGAGGTGTGGAAGGAGACGGGGAGAGGGAGGAGTCGGTTTCCGATCCGGGACCTCCTTGCCGACGATAGGTGCAGCAGGACGGTGCTGGACTTCCTATCCACCACGGATGTAGGGAGGCTGGCTCCGGCCCCAGTTGAGGAGGATGCACAGAGTGAGGCGTCAGAGTGGGAAGTTCGGGAGAGAAGAGAATGAGAGGAGGAGAGGGAAGCAGAAACTGAGAGGCTGGACGCCGAGGTCGAGGAACCCCTGTTCCTCCCCACGCCTGCCTTCCTGGCATCCACGGAAGAGGAGTGAGAATGCAGTGTGTTTCCTTCCTGTTTCTCTTTTGTCATTTCTTTGGGACGCCTTCTATCTTCTTGGGACAGGCCTGGGCAGATGGTAAAGGAAAGCTTACAACGTGCCGCCATCGCACGGACAGCGGTGGGAAAATGGTCAAAAAAAATGTACGCCGCCATAGTCTAGATAGACTTCATGCGAGTATGATAAAACTGATACCATGTGAGGGAGGTCAAGAAGCATGTCCATTCGTAGGAGTGGTGGACTGGGTCCTTATAGGAAGGAACCAACAAGCCCACTACCCAAAGCTAGACTACTCTAGGCTAGCGTACTTCCGACTAGTATCCGTGCCCAAATCCCACTCCTACAACCACTCCCTGCTCAAGAAAACAAGCCCCCACTTCAACAGGACAAATCCCCACAAATCAAAACAAAGCAAAACAAAACAAACCTCAAACCATGCAATTTTTCCTGCCATCCAACTCCAATACCCTAACTCTCACTTGGTCATCCACTGGTATACCCGAAGCCCATTTGCAGCATGGTACTCCCTGAGTATCTCCTTACTTCCACCCTTCAAATTCTCTAATGGTTCCCAGGTTGATTTCCAGTATCCAACCCATTTGATGAGATACTCCAGGTTGCGGGCAACTGCACCTCAGTGCTTGATGATCGATTCCACCTCATATTTGGCAGCCGCGGTAGCAGTGGAACGTAAAGGTGGTGGTGGTGGGTGTTCCCGTGCTCTGTTCACCCTTGACGGTTTCAGCTGTGCCACATTGAAGACTGGGTGTAATCGCCAGTGGGTTGGGATATCCAGTACGAATGCATTGCTTCCTGCTTTCTTGAGAAGCCTAAACGGTCTGGCATAAGGGTGTTGGAATTTTCTCGAATTTGTGACATCGTTCGCAACCCCATTAACATTCGCATATCTGACTGGCAGAAGACGTTTATCGAGGAAGACTTCATTGCCTACTGAGAACGGGTGTTGTTGTCGATGTTCATTTGCCTCTGCGACCATTGTCAACTGGGTTTCCTCCATCCGTTCCTGTAGCATTCGTAGTGTTTTTGACAGCTTTTCGGTGTAAGAAATTCCGGAATGCGATTTGGGCGTGAAGGGTCCAGGAGCCAACAGATCCAGCGGTAGCCTGGGAATATATCCGATATCCACTTCAAAGGGTGACATTCCAATTGCCTTATGCCTGGCTGCATTGTAGGTGAATTCGGCCAACGGTAGCAGCTGGTCCCATCTTGCTGGATTGTCAAGTTGAGCGATATATACCTTCAGAAATGTCTCCAAAGTCGCATTGGCCTTCTCAGCTTGTCCATCCGTTTGTGGGTGGTATGCAGTTGACATCCGCAATTTGATGCTGAGTTGTGAGCACAGTGACTGCCAAAAGTTGGAGGTGAACCGAGCATCACGATCTGAGACAATGGAGACTGGCAGTCCACGGCACCGAACGTAGCCTGCAATGAAAGCTGTCGCGAACTTCTCAGCAGTGAGATCTCCCTCTGTAACTGGTATCCAGCGGGTCCTCTTTGTCAGAGGGTCGATTATGGTTGCCACAGCATCATATCCAGATTCTGACGTTGGCAGTTTGGTGATGAAATCGATGTTAACATGCTCGGCCCGTTCCAATAGTGTTGGCAATGCCTGCAGAAGCCCGTATGGCTTTGCATTCTTGTGCTTAATCCGATGGCATATATCGCATCCACGAATCCAGTTTGCGATTGAATCAGTCATCTTTGGCCAATGATAACATGACGCCACAGCTGCAATGGTCTTTCGATACCCATATGGCCACCTCCGAGAACCACATCATGAGCCTCCCAAATAACATCCGGCCGCTGGCTTTTTGGGATACACAATTTCCCTCCTGAAGGTTTGTGATAAAGAAGGCCATCCTGCAGAAGGTATGACTTTGCCCTCTCTTTTATTCTCCTGGCCTTCTTTGAATTCGGGATTTTGGTAGTACTGTCATCCTTCAGACATTCCACAACTGAACCGAAAACCAAATCGTCAGAGTAACCTGCACGGATGACGTCAAGCCATTCCTCCGTTGCGGATATCCGAAGTTCAACAACATTGAGAAGTGCGGTTGTTGATCCAGGAATTGGTGGCTGAGTGTAGGCGATCCGGCTCAGTGCATCAGCAACAGTATTCGAGGTACCAGGAAAATATTTGATGTCATAGTTGTGCTGCTGAAGTTTGTCGAGATGTCGCCACTGGCGACTGGACAACTTATTTTGTCCGAGGATGTGCTGTAGAGCAGCATGGTCAGTATAAATCGTGGTATGTCTCCGTCCGTGGACATAACAAGCCCAATATTCCAAATTAGCACTAATCGCTAGCAGCTCGCAGTCGTATGTTGGGTATCTCATTTCCACCGAATGAAGCTTTCGTGAAAAAAAACCCAGTGGTCGCTCCACCATCTTCCCTTCAAACGTTTGCTTCTACGCGAGAACTCCTCCAATAGCGGTATCAGATGCGTCAGTTCGAAGGATAAAGTCGGCATCAGGATCCAGTGTTGCCAATACTGGTGCCGAAGTCAAAGCCTGTTTCAGATCTTTGAATTGAACCTGATGCTGTTCCAACCAGCTGTATTCGTCCTTTGGTGTCGTCGCGAGGTCATATAGCAGGTTCGAACGATGAGCAAACTTCGACACGAATTTTCTGTAGTATCCTGCCAGACCGAGGAATGAACGCAATGCTGAAGGTGACTGTGGAACTGGCCATTCTCGTACCACAGCTACTTTCTTTTCTTCTGTATGGATTCCATATCGATTGACTTTAAATCCAACAAAAGAAGTTTCCAAGGTGCCGAATATACATTTGGGCTCGCTGAGACACAGTTGGGCACGATGTATTGACTGTAGCACTGCCTCCACGTGTGCCTTGTGTTCTGCCAGGGATTTTGAGAAGATCATGACGTCATTCAGATAAACAATGGCATGCCGACGGTGTGGCCAAAGTATCTTGTGCATCAGGCGCATGAATGCTGCTGGTGCATTGGCAAGTCCAAATAGAATGACCTTGTACTCGTAAAATTCATCTGGAACAACGAATGCTGTTTTGTGACAATCGTCAGGGTGAATTCGAACTTGGTGATAACCACTGGCCAGGTCCAACTTCGTGAAAATCCATCCACCGTGAAGTTTGTCAAGGAGATCATCAATGTATGATAATGGGTACCAGTCTTTGATGGTAATCTTGTTTAACCCACGATAGTCAACACACATCCGTAGCGTTCCATTCGGTTTCTTCACAAAGATGACTGGAGCAGCATATCGAGAATGAGAATCCGTTATCCATCCATTGGCTAGGAGTTTTCTGATCTGTTCTTCGAACTCCTCCCATTCCGCGGGTGTCATCCTGTATTGTTGACGGTGTGGAACCTTCACCACAGGATCGGTGAGAATGCGAAAGTCGTTCTCTCCCGGAGGTGGAACCCCTGAGGGTGGCTGAAACAGATAGTCAAAGTCCTGACGAATCTGTGCCCGCCACTTTCTGAGGTCTGCGAGGATGGAGGTGTCATCCCCAGCAGTATCGTCTCCAGGTGTACAATGTTGAATATTGATCACAAAGATTCTGGCGCCATTGGTCGATCCAGCCAACTTCATTGCGTATTCGGTGTCCTTCACCGATATCAGGTTGATATTGGCTGCATGTGCAACCGCAGCACAGTGGTTTTGGACTACGCGATATCTTCCCTGATGTGGTCGAAGTCTCATCAAGGAGAGTCGTGGTATGAATGCCGGTCGACCGTCTGTCAGTAGTGACCAATCCGTATCCAGAAGGTAGAGGACATTATTTGAGTCCACCAGGTGACGTGTTGTTGAATGCCAATTCTTTCCAATGATGAGGTCATATGCTCCACTCAAATCAAAAAGTATAAACCATCCGGTAATGTCTGCATAATTTCCGGTAACACCACGTATTCGTGCCTTCAACCACACCTGGAATCGGTCAGTTGGTGGGTGTTGGGTGCCTGCTGTTGTAACAGTCATCCGACCAGCGTGTCGTAGGGGCAGTCCCAAGTTTTTGGCATAATTCGAGTCAATATAACAGTGTGAAGTTCCGGGATCCATCAAGGTATAGGCTGAGCGGGTTTTAGAGTTAGAAGTTTGGACTTTTGTATTGAAACGTAACAAATCGGTCTGGCTGTCAATACCTTAGTGCAAATTCAGATCTGTCAAATACAAAGTCATTGCTTCTCGCTCTCGAGTAGAGGGACACTCAATCACCTCTAACGTACCGTAGGGGTTTACCGGCCACTACCCCTTACCCGGACACCTTAGTAAGCTGTGATTTAGCCTGTAGCCCCACCCTATAACCCCGCTCAACCCACTAAAAAATCCTCAACACCTTTCACC
>Ga0307508_10005084_pt1 | contig 12619 bp, 10 predicted proteins | sample 9_EM_MG_FD_203089 | JGI IMG/M metagenome (GOLD analysis project Ga0307508, IMG submission 203089) | Populus trichocarpa ectomycorrhiza microbial communities from riparian zone in the Pacific Northwest, United States - 9_EM | ecosystem: Host-associated > Plants > Roots > Unclassified | place... | reverse complement strand
CGTTCCGGTCGCAGCAGGCCACGACCGGCAGCGGGACCGTGGACGACCCGGACCGTACGATCACCGGCCGGGCGCAGCTCGACTGGCTGAAGGCCGGCCTGACCGCCTCCGACACCTCCGGCACCGCCTGGCGGCTGATCGGCAACTCGGTCATGATCAGCCCGGTCGCCTTCGGCTCCCTCCCCGCTTACCTCCTGGAGCCCCTGGACAAGCTGCTGGGCCTGCCCAAGGACGGCCTGGCCATCAACACCGACCAGTGGGACGGCTACACCGACGACCGCCGCGAACTGCTCGCGCACCTCCACGACAACGGCATCCGCAACACCGTCTTCCTCACCGGCGACATCCACATGGCCTGGGCCAACGACGTCCCGGTGAAGGCGGCCACCTATCCGCTCTCACCCTCCGCCGCCACGGAGTTCGTCGTGACCTCGGTGACCTCCGACAACCTCGACGACATCCTCAAGGTCGCCCCCGGCACGGTCTCCGTCATCGCCGCGGCCGCGATCCAGGCGGCCAACCGCCATGTCAGGTGGCTCGATACCGACTCCCACGGCTACGGCGTCCTCGACATCACCGCGGCCCGCGCGCAAATGGACTACTACGTGCTCTCCGACCGCACGGACCCCGCGGCCACTTCCACCTGGAAGCGCTCCTACCGCACCACAGCCGGCACACAGAAAGTCGAGCGGGTGTACACAGCTGTCAGCTGACCCGCCCATGCCATCGATTTTCAGCCATACCCAGCGTTAACCGAAGATCACGCGGGGCGGGCAACAGGGCCTTACGAGGCCTTGATTTCAGACATTTCGCCCGCCCCGTGTGTCAAAGCCATTGCATACCTAGGGATTACCCTCCCTTTGCCAATGGGCCGGTTCGGACCTGCACCGGTTCTGGCATGGACACATAACCTCCGGCGATGGGGAGGAAAAACCTCTCCGTCAGCCAGCGAGGAGTGTCCCCCACATGTTCCGCACTGCCCGCACCACCCCCCACGCCTCGGTCCGCTCCCGACGCCTCGTCGGCCTCGCCGCCATGGCCGGAACCCTTGCCCTGATGCCGCTCTCCGGCGCCACGGCCACCGTCAGCAGCGCGTCCGCGCAGACCAGAGTCACTGAGGCGGCCGCCTCCGCGGACTGTGCCACCGACGCCGACGCCGGCGCCCGCAAGGCCAAGGGCTCCACCGCCCACGAGCCCGGCGAGCTGACGGCGAAGCAGGTCACGGCGATGAACGCCGACCTGGCCAAGCGCGTCGCCCAGGCCAAGGCCCGCGCGGCCCTCACCGCCGGCGCCAAGAAGTCCGCCATCACCGCTGCCGCCACCACGACCATCCCGGTCTACTGGCACGTCATCACCAGCGGCACCACCGGCTCGCTCACCGCCAGCCAGATAGCCGGCCAGATCTCCGTCCTCAACGCCGCCTACGCGGGCTCCGGCACCGGCAACGTCGACTCCGGCTTCCAGTTCAGCCTCGCCGGCACCGACTACACCAGCAACTCCACCTGGTACAACCTCACCGACGGCTCCTCCGCCGAGACCACCATGAAGTCCACCCTGCGCAAGGGCGGCGCCGGAGCCCTCAACATCTACTCCGCCAACCTCCAGGACGACCTCCTCGGCTGGGCCACCTTCCCCAGCTCGTACGCGTCCAACAAGACCTACGACGGCGTCGTCATCCTCAACACCTCCATCCCCGGCGGCTCCGCCACCAACTACAACGAGGGCGACACCGCCACCCACGAGGTCGGCCACTGGATGGGCCTTTACCACACCTTCCAGGGCGCCTGCGGCTCCACCGGTGACTCCGTCTCCGACACCCCGCGCGAGCAGTCCGCCGCCTACGAGTGCCCGACCAGCCGTGACACCTGCACCGCGTACAGCGGTGTCGACCCGATCCACAACTTCATGGACTACACGTACGACTCCTGCATGTACCAGTTCACCGCAGGCCAGGTGACCCGCATGACGAGCCAGTGGAGCGCCTACCGCGCCAGCTGACCGGGCACTGACTGCCGCTCTCCCGCGTTCTCGTCCCATGGAGAAGACCAAGGGACGGGGACGCGGGAGCCGCATGCGCAAAGCCGTACTGACCATCACCCTGGTCGGCGGCCTCGTCCTCGCCGCCGCCGCCTGGCCGACCCTGCGTGCCCAGGTCCGCGCCGCAAGCTGGGAAAAGGAAGACCCCCAGGGCCCCGACCACATAACCCCCCGCATGCAGACCGTCCGCGACGCCGTCGTCAAGGAGTTCGGCCTCAAAGGCACCCCCGGCTGCTACCGCGAAGAAGGCGGCATACCCGGCGGCGGCGAGCACCCCCTCGGCCGCGCCTGCGACTTCATGCTCGGCCCCACCGGCAAACGAGCCACCGGCGACGCACACGCCCTCGGCGAGAAAATCGTCGCCTGGGTCCGCGACCACGCCGGCGAGTACGGCATCTGGTACGTCATCTACGAGCAGCACATCTGGTCCAGCCGACTCCCGCAGCAGGGCTGGAAGCTCATGGAGGACCGAGGCTCGATAACCCTGAACCACTACGACCACGTGCACATATCCGTCTACTGAGCGTCAGCTTCCACGTCCGCCAGGAAGTCCAGCGCGATCGCCCAGGTCCGCTCGGCCGCGTCCGCGTCGTAGTCGTGGAGGTCCGGGTCGGTGTAGAGGTGGCCGGCGCCCCGGTAGCGGTGGATCTCGACGTCGGCGCCCGCCTTGCGCATGCGCAGGTACCAGGCGTTGAGCCAGTCGTCGGACTCGAAGGGGTCGGGGTCGGCCACATGGAGCTGGACGGGGATGTCGGTGGTGACGTCGTCGGCGATGTCCGAGGTGCCGTGGAGGAGGAGCAGGCCGCGTGCGTTGGCGTCGGCGAGGGCGAGGTTCTGGGCGATGGAGCCGCCGAGTGAGAAGCCCGCGTAGACGAGTCCCTGGTCGGAGAGGGGGCCGGAGACGGTGACGGCGCGCATGAGGAGTTCGTCGCGGCCGATCTCGTCCTTGATGGCCATGCCCGCCTCCACGGTCTCGGTGGTGCGGCCCTCGTAGAGATCGGGCACGTGCACCACGTGACCGGCCGCGCGCAGCCGGTCGGCGGCGGCGTGCACGGCGGGGCGCAGACCGTAGGCCGAGTGGAAAAGGACGATGTTCACAGGGCTGCCTCCGGCAGGGTTCGGGTACGCGACCATGGTGCCAGCTACCGTCATAGCCATGGAAAACGTCATCCGCCCGCTCGCGGTGGCCGGTGGCGCCGTCGTCATCACGCTGGTCGTCGGCTGGGCGGTCGACCAGGCGGTGCGCCGCATAGGCCGACGGCACCCGGAGTCACCGCTGTGGGGCCCGCTGCGGCGCTGCCGTGTCCCCTTCCAGCTCGCGCTGTGCGCGGCGCTGCTGCGGGGCGCCTACGGCTACGCGCACATCGCCCGCGACCACCGGGCGGCCGTCGGGCAGGCCCTGGTCCTCTTCCTGATCGCGGCCTGCGCATGGCTGGCGGTCCGGGTCGCCGCGGCGGTGGTGGAGGCTTCGTACGCCCGCTTCGCGTCCGCGACGCAGGACGCGGCGCGGGTCCGCCGGGTCCGTACGCAGGTGACGCTGATCCAGCGGGTCGTGTCGGTGACCGTCGGGGTGGTGGCGGTGGCGGCGATGCTGCTCACCTTCCCCGCGATGCGCACCATCGGCGCCTCGCTGCTGGCCTCGGCCGGCATCATCGGGATCGTCGCCGGTGTCGCCGCGCAGTCGACGCTGGCCAATGTCTTCGCCGGTCTGCAGATCGCCTTCGGCGACATCGTGCGGATCGGAGACGTGGGGGTCTTCGAGGGCGAGTGGGGCACGGTGGAGGAGATCACGCTCACCTATCTCGTGGTGCGCACCTGGGACGAGCGGCGGATCACGATGCCCGTCTCCTACTTCACCAGCAAGCCGTTCGAGAACTGGTCACGCAACAACCCCCGCATGACCGGCACCGTCTTCTTCCACCTCGACCACGCCACCCCGATCGACCTCATGCGCGAGCATCTCCACGACGTCCTCAAGGACTGCGCCGAGTGGGACGGCCGCGCCTGGGGTCTCGTCATCACCGACACCACCCCCACCACCATCCAGGTCCGCGCCCTCGCCACCGCCAAGGACGCCGACGACATCTGGAACCTCCGCTGCATCCTCCGCGAGCAACTCATCGCCTGGCTCCGCCACGAACACCCCTACGCCCTCCCCCGCATCAACACCGCCCCCGCCCCGGGCCTCGCCGAGGCCCCCGACCGCGAAGCCGCCGCGCCGCGAAGCAATGACATGGGCCCAGGCCCCGGCAACCGCTGAACGCGGGGCCCGGGGCGGCGGGCCCTACGCCTGCCGGGGGGCCGATCTGAGGCTGCGCAGGTCGAGCTGGCGCAGGACGCGGTCGACGACCTCGGGGTCGTATCCCGGTTCGCTGCGGGCGGCCAGCACTTCGTGGCGTGCGGCGGAGAGCATCTCGTTCTGGATCCGCTGCATGGTCCTGGTGCGCCCGATGCGCTGCTTGTGGGATTCGCGGCGCTCGTCGTCGAGGATGTCGGGGCAGATCCTCACCCCGACATCGACGGCGCGCCGTTGGAGCAGCTCCTCGACCTCCTCCGGGAGGTGCTCGGCGTCGCCGATCTCGCGGAGCCGGTGTTTGGCCGCCAGCATGGCGCGCAGGGCGAGCATGCGCTCCAGGTCGTGCTCGGCCTCGATGTCGCCGCTGACGCCGAGCCGCTTGACGAGGAGGGGCAGGGTGAGCCCCTGCAGGACGAGGGTGGTCAGGACGACCACGAAGGCGATGAACAGGACTTCGCCGCGCGCGGGGAAGGAGCCGCCGGCGTCGGTGTGCAGGGGGATGGCCAGGGCGAGGGCGATGGAGGCCACCCCGCGCATGCCGGCCCACCACATCACGACGGTCTCGCGCCAGGTCATGGGGATGTCCTCGTCGAGGTCCCGTTTGCGGTGCAGCCGTTTGGTGACGTACGAGGCCGGCAGCAGCCACAGCAGCCGTACGCCGATGACCACCGCGACCACTGCGCCAGCGTGAGCGGCCATGGTGCCCCAGCGGCCGGAGCCGACCTCGAAGACGTTGTGGAGCTCAAGCCCGATGAGGCCGAAGGCAAGGCCGGTGACGAGGGTGTCGACGATCTCCCAGAAGGTGCTGCCCGCGAGCCGCCCGGAGACGTCGTCGGCGTCGGAGGCGTACTCGCTCAGGAAGAGGGCCGTGGTGAGGACGGCGAGCACCCCGGAGCCGCTGGCCTCGTCGGCGATGGCGTAGGAGGCGAAGGGGACGAGGAGGGTGAGCCCGATCTGGAGGGTCGGGTCGTCGACCATCCCCATGAGCTTGCCGGCGCCCCAGCCCAGCGCGAGCCCGACGGCCACGGCGACGACCGCGGAGAGCACCAGCTCGCCGATGGCGTGCGGCCAGGAGAAGCTGCCGGTGACGGCGGCGGCGATCGCCACGTTGTAGAGCACGATCGCCGTGACGTCGTTGAACAGCCCCTCGCCCTCCAGGATCGACACCATCCGGCGCGGCAGCCCGAGCTTGCCCGCGACCGCCGTGGCCGCGACCGGGTCGGGCGGCGCGACCAGCGCGCCGAGCGCGACGGCCGCGGCGAGCGTGATGCCGGGTACGACGGAGTGGGCCACGGCCGCGACACCGGCCGTGGTGATGAAGACCAGGGCCACGGCCAGCAGGAAGATCGGCCGTTTGTTGGCGGCGAACTGCCGCCAGGACGTGCGCTGTACGGAGGCGTAGAGGAGCGGCGGCAGCACCAGCGGAAGGATGAGCTCAGGGTTGATCTCGACGTTCGGGACGAACGGCAGCAGCGCCATCGCGATCCCCAGCAAGGTCATCAGCACCGGCGCCGGCAGTCCCAGCCGGTCCCCCAGGGGCACCATCACGATCGCCGCCAGCATCAGGGCGAAGAAGAGCGCTAGTTGATCCACGCCCTCAGCCTCGCATGCGCATGCGGCTCAATGGCCGCGACCTCCTACAACGCGCAGCTCATCGACCGGTGCGCGATGCCCGCTTCCTCGTACTCGGAGCCGTACGCCACGTACCCGAGCCGCTCGTAGAAGCCCAGCGCATGCGTCTGCGCATGCAGTTCGACGACCGACAGCCCGAGCCGCCGCGCCTCGTCCTCGATCGCGCGCACCAGCGCCACGCCGATACCGAGGCCGCGCGCGGCACGCGCCACGGCGAGGCGGCCGAGAATGCCGGTCCCCCCGGCCCCCGCATCGCCCGGAATCAGCCGTCCGGCCCCGAGCGGCCCGTCCGGGCCGACGGCCAGGACGTGCACGGCCTTCGCGTCGGGTTCGTCGTGCTCGTCGTACTCCAGCTCGGCCGGGACCCTCTGCTCGACGACGAAGACCTGGCGCCGTACCGCGAAGCAGGCCTTCAGGTCCGCCGGGGCCGTCGCGACCCGGATGTCGTACGCGTCAGGCACTGTCCGCCCGCACCGTGTCGAGGGCCTGCTGCAGGTCGTCCGGGTACTCGCTCGCGAACTCGACCCAGCGGCCGTCCCCGGGGTGCTCGAAGCCGAGCCGGACGGCGTGCAGCCACTGCCGGGTGAGCCCGAGCCGCTTGGCGAGCGTCGGATCGGCGCCGTAGGTGAGGTCACCGACGCAGGGGTGGCGGTGGGCGGACATGTGGACGCGGATCTGGTGGGTGCGTCCCGTCTCCAGCTTGATGTCGAGCAGGGAGGCGGAACGGAAGGCCTCGACCAGGTCGTAGTGGGTGATGCTGGGCTTGCCCTCGGCGGTGACGGCCCACTTGTAGTCGTGGTTGGGGTGCCGCCCGATCGGCGCGTCGATGGTGCCGCTCATCGGGTCCGGGTGGCCCTGGACGAGCGCGTGGTAGCGCTTGTCGACGGTCCGCTCGCGGAACTGCTGCTTGAGCAGGGTGTACGCGATCTCCGACTTGGCCACGACCATCAGCCCGGAGGTGCCGACGTCCAACCGGTGCACGATCCCCTGGCGCTCGGCGGCGCCGGAGGTGGAGATGCGGTAGCCGGCGGCGGCCAGGCCGCCGATGACCGTGGTGCCGGTCCAGCCGGGGCTGGGGTGGGCGGCGACGCCGACCGGCTTGTCGATGACGACGACATGGTCGTCCTCGTACACGATCTTCATGCCGGGGACGGGTTCGGCGACGATCTCGACCGGCCGCGGTGGGGCCGGCATCTCGACCTCCAGCCAGGCGCCGCCGCTGACGCGGTCGGACTTGCCGGCGGCGCTGCCGTCGATGGTGACCTTCCCGGTGGCGGCCAGCTCGGCCGCCTTGGTCCGCGAGAATCCGAACATGCGCGCGATGGCGGCGTCCACCCGCTCGCCTTCGAGGCCATCGGGTACGGGCAGGGTGCGGATCTCGGGGCTGCTCTGGGGAAGGGTGCTCACCTGAACGAGTATGCCGGACTCCGGATACGGTTCAGCCCTTGTGGACGGTCCCGTCAGGGTCCAGGCCCTTGAAGGACAGCAGCACGATCAGGATGCCGCCGCAGACGATCGCCGAGTCGGCCAGGTTGAAGACGGCGAAGTGGGTGGGCGCGATGAAGTCCACCACATGCCCCTCCAGGAAGCCCGGCGCCCGGAACACGCGGTCCGTGAGGTTGCCGAAGGCCCCGCCCAGCAGCAGGCCCAGCGCGATCGCCCACGGCAGGCTGTAGAGCTTGCGGGAGATCCGCGCGATCACGCCGATCACGGTCAGCGCGATGAGCGTGAACACGATCGTCATGCCCTGGCCGAACCCGAAGGCCGCGCCCGCGTTGCGCACCGCCTCCAGGCGCAGGTACGACCCGATCACATCGATCGGCGCGTGTCCTTCGAGGCGGGTCACCACCCAGATCTTGCTGAGCAGGTCCAGGGCGTACGCGAGCGCCGCCACGCCCAGCAGCACGGCGATCCGCCGCGAACGGGAACCCTGGCGGGCGGGCTCGGTCGCCTCGTCCTGAGTGCTTATGGTGTGCTCCGCGTTCGCCATGTGCGTACGTCCCTTCCTGACCAGGACGAGGTTACGGCACAGCGTCGCGCACCGGACCGGCGGTCAGCGGCGTTCCTGCTTCTGCTTGCACTCCATGCACAGGGTTGCCCGCGGAAAGGCCTGCATCCGGGCCTTTCCGATCGGATTGCCACAGGATTCGCACGTCCCGTACGTACCGGCGTCCAGCCGCTCCATGGCGTGCGCGGTCTGGGCGAGCATCTCGCGGGCGTTGGCGGCCAGCGCCATCTCGTGCTCGCGCGTGATGTTCTTCGTACCGGTGTCCGCCTGGTCGTCGCCCGCCCCGTCGCCCGAGTCGCGCATCAGCCCCGCGACCGCCGCCTGCGAGGCCGCGATCTCCGACTTCAGCCTGGCTCCCTCGACCTGGAGCTCCTCACGGGCCTCCGCCACCTCCGCCGCCGTCCAGGGGTCCTCCCCCGGCCGTACGGGCAGTTCCCCCGGCACCGCGGCGCGGGGCGTGGGCACGGCTGTCGCCTCGGGCGCGGCCGTCCGCGCCGCGGTCTTCTTAGCAACCACCTTGTGGGCTCCCGTCTTCTTCGCGGTCGTCTTCGCGTTCGTCGTCTTCTTGGCGGTCGTCGTCTTGGAGGCGGTCGTCTTCGCCTTCTTCGCGACCGCCTTCTTGGCGGTCGTCGCCTTGCTCACAGCGGGCGCCGTCTTCTTCGCGGACGCGGCCCTCTTGGCCGGGGTTGCCTTTCTGGCGGAAGCCGTCTTCTTCACGGCGGCAGCCTTCTTGACCGCACCGCCCGGCGCAGCCGTTGTTTTCACCGTTTTCGCCACCATTGCCGCGGCCCCTTCACATATTGTGATCTTGCGCGCGAATCGTCCCGGAACGATAAATCGACTCCGGACCCGCGGCAACGGGGCACGCCGCCGGATTCGCCCGCCACGCCCGGTCGGGAGGCAGGTCTGCATCCGTTGTGCCCAGCTCACCGCCAGGTATTCCGGTACTTCCGGGTAGGTCGGAGCAGAACAGGCCATTCGGGTCAGGGCCCGGCGGCCGGAAACCCGGCCGACAGGCCCCCTCGCTTCCCCGTACACTGGCCGGAGCGAAAGGCGTGGAAGGGGACGAGTAGCGCCGCACGCAGCCAGTAGCGACCCGGGGACGGTGGAAGCCCGGGGGTGTGCGCGACGTGAAGATCACCCCGGAGCCGCCGGAGGAAAGCCCCGCGGGCCCAGTGGACCGTGGAGCGAGTAGAACCGGCAGCGCGACCCCAATGAGGGGGCCGTGGGCGAACCCGTCCGCGGTCAAGGAGGGTGGTACCGCGGGAGCGGCGCGAACGAAGCGCTCTCGTCCCTCCGACGGAAAACGCTCATGACGTGTCCGCCGGAGGCAGAATCCGATGTCGCAGTACCGCCAGGTCCCCGCCCAGGTCGACCTGCCCGCGCTTGAGCACGAGGTGCTCGCGTTCTGGCAGGAGAACAAGGTCTTCGCCCGCTCGGTCGCGCAGACCGAGGGCAAGCCCGAGTGGATCTTCTACGAGGGCCCGCCGACCGCCAACGGCATGCCCGGCGCCCACCACATCGAGGCCCGCGTCTTCAAGGACGTGTTCCCGCGCTTCAAGACCATGCAGGGCAACCATGTGACCCGTAAGGCCGGCTGGGACTGCCACGGTCTGCCGGTCGAGCTCGCGGTGGAGAAGGAGCTGGGCTTCTCCGGCAAGCAGGACATCGAGAAGTACGGCATCGCCGAGTTCAACGCCAAGTGCCGCGAGTCGGTGACCCGGCACACCGATGCCTTCGCCGAGCTGACCACCCGCATGGGCTACTGGGTGGACCTGGACGACGCCTACCGGACCATGGACCCGGAGTACGTCCAGTCCGTCTGGTGGTCGCTCAAGCAGATCTTCGACAAGGGCCTGCTGGTCCAGGACCACCGCGTCGCCCCCTGGTGCCCGCGCTGCGGCACCGGCCTGTCCGACCACGAGCTGGCCCAGGGCTACGAGACGGTCGTCGACCCGTCCGTCTTCGTACGCTTCCCGCTCACCTCCGGCCCGCTCGCGGGCGAGGCGGCGCTGCTGGTCTGGACGACGACCCCCTGGACCCTGGTCTCCAACACCGCCGTCGCCGCGCACCCGGATGTCACCTACGTCCTCGCCACCGACGGCCAGGAGAAACTGGTCGTCGCCGAGCCGCTGCTCGGCAAGGCGCTGGGCGAGGGCTGGACGGCCACCGGCGTTTCCTTCACCGGCCGCGAGATGGAGCGCTGGACCTACGAGCGCCCCTTCGACCTCGTCGAGATCCCGGACGCCCACTACGTGGTCAACGCCGAGTACGTCACGACCGAGGACGGCACCGGCCTCGTCCACCAGTCCCCCGCCTTCGGCGAGGAGGACCTCAAGGTCTGCCGCGCCTACGGCCTCCCGGTCGTCAACCCGGTCCGCCCCGACGGCACCTTCGAGGAGGACGTGCCGCTGGTCGGCGGCGAGTTCTTCAAGAAGGCCGACGAGAAGCTGGTCGCCGACCTCCAGGCCCGCGGCCGGCTCTTCCGGCACGTCCCGTACGAGCACAGCTACCCGCACTGCTGGCGCTGCCACACCGCGCTGCTCTACTACGCGCAGCCCTCCTGGTACGTCCGTACGACCGCCGTCAAGGACGCCCTGCTGCGCGAGAACGAGCGCACCAACTGGTACCCGGAGTCCGTCAAGCACGGCCGCTTCGGCGACTGGCTGAACAACAACATCGACTGGGCCCTGTCCCGCAACCGCTACTGGGGCACCCCGCTGCCCATCTGGCGCTGCGAGGAGAACCACCTGACCGCCGTCGGCTCCCTGGCCGAGCTCTCCGAGCTCACCGGCACCGACCAGTCCGGCCTGGACCCGCACCGCCCGTACATCGACGCGGTCACCTTCGACTGCCCCCAGTGCGAGGGCACCTCGACCCGCGTCCCCGAGGTCATCGACGCCTGGTACGACTCCGGTGCGATGCCCTTCGCGCAGTGGGGCTACCCGTACCGCAACAAGGAGCTGTTCGAGCGCACGTACCCCGCGCAGTTCATCTCCGAGGCGATCGACCAGACGCGTGGCTGGTTCTACACCCTCATGGCCGTCGGCACGCTGGTCTTCGACCGCAACGCCTACGAGAACGTCGTCTGCCTCGGCCACATCCTCGCCGAGGACGGCCGGAAGATGTCAAAGCACCTCGGCAACATCCTGCAGCCCATCCCGCTGATGGACCAGCACGGAGCCGACGCGGTGCGGTGGTTCATGGCCGCCGGCGGCTCCCCGTGGGCCGCGCGGCGCGTCGGCCACGGCACGATCCAGGAGGTCGTCCGCAAGACCCTCCTGACGTACTGGAACACCGTCGCCTTCCAGGCCCTGTACGCCCGCACCTCCGGCTGGGCGCCGTCCGCGTCCGACCCGGCGCCCGCCGACCGCCCGCTGCTCGACCGCTGGCTGCTGGGCGAACTGAACGCCCTCGTAAGGGATGTGACGGACTCCCTGGAGTCCTACGACACCCAGCGCGCCGGCAAGCTGCTCTCCTCCTTCGTCGACGACCTCTCCAACTGGTACGTGCGCAGGTCCCGCCGCCGCTTCTGGCAGGGCGACGCGGCCGCGCTGCGCACGCTGCACGATGTCGTCGAGACCGTCACCCGGCTGATGGCCCCTCTGACGCCGTTCATCACCGAGCGCGTCTGGCAGGACCTGGTGACGCCCGTCGTCCCCGGCGCGCCCGACTCCGTCCACCTCGCGTCCTGGCCGACGGCGGACGAGGCGTTCATCGACCCGACGCTGTCCGAGCAGATGGCCCTGGTCCGGCGACTGGTCGAGCTGGGCCGCGCCACGCGCGCCGAGTCCGGCGTCAAGACCCGCCAGCCGCTCTCGCGTGCGCTCGTCGCCGCCTCAGGCTTCGACGCCCTGGGTGAGGAACTGCGCGCCCAGATCGCCGAGGAGCTGAACGTCGCCGGGCTCGCCTCCCTCAGCGAGGTCGGCGGCTCCCTCGTCGACACCACCGCCAAGGCGAACTTCCGCGCCCTCGGCAAGCGCTTCGGCAAGGGCGTCCAGGCCGTGGCCAAGGCCGTCGCCGAGGCGGACGCCGCCGCCCTGTCCGCGGCGCTGCGCGACGGCACGGCCTCCGTCGAGGTGGACGGCGAGCCGGTCGCCCTCTCCCCCGACGAGGTCATCATCACCGAGACCCCCCGCGAGGGCTGGTCCGTCGCCTCCGACTCCGGCGCCACGGTCGCCCTCGACCTGGAGATCACCCCGGCCCTGCGCCGGGCCGGTCTCGCACGCGATGCCATCCGTCTCATCCAGGAGGCCCGCAAGAACTCCGGCCTCGACGTCGCCGACCGCATCGCCCTGCGCTGGCTCTCGTCCGACGCCGAGCTCTCCTCGGCCCTGGCCGAGCACACCTCGCTGGTCTCCGACGAAGTCCTCGCCACGGACTTCGCGGAAGGCGAGGCGGACGATTCATACGGGGCCGCGTTCGCGGACGAGGGCCTCGGCCTGACGTTCCGCCTGCGCAAGCGCTAGCCCCACCGGGGGTGGGGGGGGGGGGGGGGGGGGGGGGGGGGGGGGGGGGGGGGGGGGGGGCGACCCCGCGACGTCGACTTCTCCGTCTTCCAACCCTGCGCCATCGGGCACGAAAGCCACTCACACCCACAAGGCCAAGAAGGCGAGCAAGCAATCCAGCTTCGACGACCCCGCCTT
>Ga0307508_10005083_pt1 | contig 12620 bp, 13 predicted proteins | sample 9_EM_MG_FD_203089 | JGI IMG/M metagenome (GOLD analysis project Ga0307508, IMG submission 203089) | Populus trichocarpa ectomycorrhiza microbial communities from riparian zone in the Pacific Northwest, United States - 9_EM | ecosystem: Host-associated > Plants > Roots > Unclassified | place... | reverse complement strand
CGCCGGCGCGCTGGCCCTGCTGGGCCGTGACTCGGGCGGCGCCCAGACCCTCGACTCCCCCATCCTCATCCGTACCGCCGACATCTCCGCCGACGGCCGGCTGCGGGTCCCGGTCGGTGCGACCCTCGTGCGCGGCTCGGACCCGGAGAGCGAGGTCGCGGAGACCCACGCGAAGGCGGCGGGGGTGCTGGCGGCTCTTGGTGTACGACCGTCCCGGCCGCGTGCGGAGGGGACGCGCCCCCGGCTGTCCGACGACCCACGCGTGCGTGCCGCGCTGGACGGGCGCCGCACCTCGCTGGCGCCGTTCTGGCTGCGGATGCAGGAACCCCTCGACGAACTCACCGGACATGCCCTGGTCGTCGACGGGGAGGACACCTTCACGGCGATGCTCGCGCACGTCCTGCGGTCGAGCGGGCTGGACGTCACCGTCCGCCGGTACGACGAGGAGGGGCTCCGGGAGGCGGTGCTCGCGCACGAGGGCCCTGTCGTGCTGGGCCCCGGTCCCGGCGACCCCTGTGACCTGGACGACCCGAAGATGCGGTTCCTGCGGGGCCTGACCACCGAGGTGATCGGAGGGCACCGGCACGGCGTCCTCGGCGTCTGCCTCGGACACGAGCTGATCGCGGCCGAGCTGGGCCTGGAGATCGTACGGAAGGAGGTGCCGTACCAGGGGGCGCAGACGACGGTCGATCTGTTCGGGCGGCCCGAGACCGTGGGCTTCTACAACAGCTTCGTGGCGCACTGCGACGACGAGGCGGCGCGGGAGCTGGCCGCGCACGACGTCGAGGTCAGCCGCAGCCCGTCCGGCGAGGTGCACGCACTGCGCGGACCGGGCTTCGCCGGCGTCCAGTTCCACCCCGAGTCGGTCCTGACACTGGACGGCGCCACCGTCGTACGGGAACTGGTGGCTCAGCTGCGGGGCACGAGCACGTTCTCGGAGCGGCGGCCGGCCCTGTAGTCCAGGACGTTGCGCACCGTGGCGTCGATGATCTGGCCGACGGCGTCCTCGGTGTAGTACGCCTGATGGGAGGTGACCAGGACGTTCGGGAACGTGACCAGGCGGGCCAGGGTGTCGTCCTCGATGGCCTCCAGGGAGCGGTCGAGGAAGAACAGGCCCGCCTCCGCCTCGTAGACGTCGAGACCGACGCCCGAGAAGCGGCCCTCGCGCAGTTCGGCGACGAGGGCCGCGGTGTCGATCAGGCCGCCGCGGCTGGAGTTGACCAGGATCGCGTCGTCCTTCATCGCCTTCAGGGCGCCGGCGTCGATGAGGTGCCTGGTCTCCGGCATCAGCGGGACGTGCAGGGTGATCAGGTCGGCCTCGGTGAGGAGCCGGTCCTTGGGGACGTACTCCATGCCGAGTTCGAGGCACGCGGGGTTCTCGGCCACGTCCCAGCCGAGCAGCCGCATGCCGTAGCCGTGGGCGATCCGGGTGAAGGCCTCGCCGATCTTGCCGGTGCCGAGGACGCCTGCGGTACGGCCGTGCAGGTCGCGGCCCATCAGCCCGTCGAGCCGGAAGTCGAAGTCACGCGTGCGCGTGGAGGCCCGTACGACACGGCGGTTGACCGCCATGGCCAGGGTCCAGGCGAACTCGGCGACCGAGTACGGCGAGTAGTACGAGACCCGGGCGACCGTCATGCCCAGGCGCTCGGCCACCTTGAGGTCGATGTTGTTGAAGCCGGTGGAGCGCTGGGCGATCATCCGGGTGCCGCCCGCCGCGAGGACCTCCAGGACGCGCGGGCCGAGTTCGGCGTTGACGCTGGTGGAGACGATGTCGTAGCCGGCCGCGATGGGGGCGGTGTCCTCGTTGAGGAAGACGTCCAGACAGCGGACCTCGTGGTGGTCCCGGAACGCCCGCTCGATCAGGGGTTTCTCGTCCGCTTGCACGCCGAAGGCCAGGATTTCCACGAAAAGGCTCCCCTTCTGGTGGGTTATGGGCCGAATATACGGCCCATGCCCCGCGGCCGCCCCGTCAGCCGAAGAAGACCCCGACCTCCTCGTACAGCTTCGGATCGACCGTCTTGAGCTTCGCCGTGGCCTCCCCGATGGGGACCCTCACGATGTCCGTGCCGTGCAGCGCGACCATCTTGCCGAAGTCGCCGTCGCGGACGGCCTCGATGGCGTGCAGGCCGAAGCGGGTGGCGAGCCAGCGGTCGAAGGCGCTGGGGGTGCCGCCGCGCTGGATGTGCCCGAGGACGGTGGTGCGGGCCTCCTTGCCGGTGCGCTTCTCTATCTGCTTGGCCAGCCACTCGCCGACCCCGGACAGCCGCACATGTCCGAAGGAGTCGAGCGACTCGTCCTTGAGGACCGCGTCGCCGTCCTTCGGCATGGCACCCTCGGCGACGACCACGATCGGGGCGTACGACGCCTTGAAGCGGGAGGTGATCCAGGCGCACACCTGGTCGAGGTCGAAGCGCTGCTCGGGGATGAGGATGACGTTGGCGCCGCCGGCGAGGCCGGAGTGCAGGGCGATCCAGCCGGCGTGGCGGCCCATCACCTCGCAGACCAGGACGCGCATATGGGACTCGGCGGTGGTGTGCAGGCGGTCGATGGCCTCCGTGGCGATGCCGACCGCGGTGTCGAAGCCGAAGGTGTAGTCGGTGGCGGAGAGGTCGTTGTCGATGGTCTTCGGCACGCCGACACAGGGCACGCCGTGCTCGTCGGACAGGGTCGCGGCGACGCCGAGGGTGTCCTCACCGCCGATCACGATGAGCGCGTCGACCTCCCGCTCGGCCAGGTTCTCCTGGATACGGCGGATGCCGTCCTCCTGCTTCAGCGGATTGGTGCGCGAGGACCCGAGGATGGTGCCGCCGCGGGGCAGGATGCCGCGCACGGCCGGGATGTCGAGACGCACGGTGGCATCCTCCAGCGGACCTCGCCAGCCGTCCCGGAAGCCGGTGAAGTCATAGCCGTACTCCTGTACGCCCTTGCGGACGACGGCCCGGATGACGGCGTTCAGGCCGGGGCAGTCGCCGCCTCCGGTCAGTACTCCGACGCGCATGGAAAAAGTCCCTTCGCCGCAGGTGTCCGACGAAGGGTCAGTGTGGCGCGCGTCTCACTCGTCGTCGAGGCCCCGCTCGATGGCGTACCGGACCAGCTCGACCCTGTTGTGCAACTGGAGCTTGCCGAGGGTGTTCTGGACGTGGTTCTGGACCGTGCGGTGGGAGATCACCAGGCGCTCGGCGATCTGCTTGTAGCTCAGGCCCTTGGCGACCAGGCGCAGCACCTCGGTCTCGCGCTCGGTCAGCTGCGGGGCCTTGGGCCGGTCGGGGTCGGCGGCGGGCGCGGGGTCGGAGGCCAGGCGTCGGTACTCGCCGAGGACCAGACCGGCGAGGCCGGGCGTGAACACCGGGTCGCCCACGGCGGTGCGGCGGACCGCGTCCAGCAGTTCCTCGGTCGACGCCGACTTCAGCAGATAGCCGGTCGCGCCGGACTTCACGGCCTCCAGTACGTCGGCGTGCTCACCGCTCGCCGACAGCACGAGGACGCGCAGCGCCGGGTTGTGGCCGACGAGCTCCTTGCAGACCTGGACGCCCGGCTTGACCGGCAGGTTCAGGTCGAGCACCAGCACGTCGGGGCCCGCCGCCCGGGCCCGGCGTACGGCCTGGTCGCCGTCGCTCGCCGTCGCGACCACCTCGAAGCCGGACTCGGCCAGGTCCCTGGCGACCGCGTCGCGCCACATGGGGTGGTCGTCGACCACCATGACCTTGATCGGGTCCTTGTCACTCATCGCTTTCCCGCCTTCCCCCGTGAGACCTTCGGTACCTTCAGCTCGACCTCCGTGCCCTGCCCCGGAGGCGAGATCACCTCGGCGCTGCCGCCGAGCTCGCGCAGCCGGCCCCGGATCGACAGGGCCACCCCGAGCCGCCCCTCGCCCTCGGCCTGGGCGAGCCGCCCCTCGGGGATGCCGGGGCCGTCGTCCCGTACGGTCACGATCACCTCGTCGGGCTCGTCCTCGACGAGGATCCACGCACGCGCGTCCTCGCCGGCGTGCCGGCGCACGTTGTCCAGGGCGGCTCCGACGGCCGCGGCCAACTCGCGCGCGGCGGGCGGGGGCAGCGGCACGGGTGTGCCGGGCTCGGCGAAGGAGACCTTCGCGGCGGCGTACGGGGCGAGCAGGGCGCGCAGATCGACGGGGCCGTCGTCGTCCGTCTCCTCGTCCACCGCTCTTACGACGGCCCCCTCGGCCGCGTTCTCCGAGATCCGGGAGACGGGCGTCAGGCCGCCGGAGACGAGCGTGCGCAGCGCCACCTCCTGCTCGCCGGCCATCCGGCCCAGCTCGGCCGCCTCGCCGCCGAGGACCGAGCCGCGCCGCTGCACCATGGCCAGCACCTGGAGCACGCTGTCGTGGATGTCCCGGGCCAGCCGCTCCCGCTCCCGGGTGGCCGCCTCGATCTCCAGGGCGCGGGCCAGGGTGCGCTCGGAGGCGCGGGCGACCTCGACGACGTAGCCGATGGCGATGGAGGCGACCCAGACGAGGATCACGTTGTGGACGGTGTCCCGGGCCGGGTGGCCGCGCTCGATCAGGTTGGCGGCGGCGACCGGGGTGGAGGCGAAGGCGGCCCAGCGCCAGCCGCCCTTGATGGCGAACGCGAGGACCGAACCGGCGGTCCATATCGACGGCAGGGTCGTGCCGCCCGCCTGGATGTGGTGGTCGTTGGCGGCCAGCGGGGTCAGGACGATGCCGGTGATCGCAACCGTGAGGTCGACGGTGAGGAAGCGCTTGGTACAGGCGGCCGCGCTCTGGACGCGGGGCAGCGTGGCGAGCGTCCAGACGGTCAGGACGACGTAGTAGGCGATGGCGATGCCGGGCCGGTCGAACTCCTCGTAGTTCGTGGCGAAGAGGCCGACCGCGTACAGCATGGTCAGCACCCGGTACCCGGTCAGCGCACGCCACAGCGGCTGCTCCACCGACATGCGCATGACGCGTACTTGTTTGGCCAACTCCCCCACCCCCGGCTCGGAATGCCGTGTCCCAGGATCCTAGGACGCGGATTGCTGGGGCTTGTCCTTGTCGGCCTGCGCGAGTGCCGCCCTGGCCGCCTTCTCGGCTTCCTTCTCGGCCTTGGCCGCGTCCGAGATCCGCCGCTTGGCGGCGGTCGCGTAGATGTCGACGTACTCCTGGCCGGAGAGCTTCATGATCTCGTACATGACCTCGTCGGTCAGCGCGCGGAGCACGAAACGGTCGTGCTCCATGCCCTGGTAGCGGCTGAAGTCCAGCGGTTCGCCGATGCGGATGCCCGGGCGCATCAGCTTGGGCATCACCTGGCCGGGCGGCTGGATCTTCTCGGTGTCGATCATGGCGACCGGGATGACCGGGGCGCCGCTGGCGAGCGCCACGCGCGCGAGGCCGCCGGGCTTGCCGCGGTAGAGACGGCCGTCGGGCGAGCGCGTGCCCTCGGGGTAGATGCCGAACAGTTCGCCGCGCTCCAGGACGTCGAGGCCGCTCTTGACGGCCGCCTCGCCGGCACCGCGTGCGCCGGAGCGGTCCACCGGGAGCTGGCCGACGCCCTTGAAGAAGGCGGCCGTCAGCCGGCCCTTCACGCCGGGCGTGGTGAAGTACTCGGCCTTCGCGATGAAGGTGACCTTGCGGTCGAGGACCGCGGGCAGGAAGAACGAGTCGGAGAAGGACAGGTGGTTGCTCGCCAGGATGGCCGGGCCCTCGGCGGGAATGTTCTCGAGGCCTTCCACCCAGGGCCTGAAGGCGACCTTCAGGGGCCCTCCGATGGCGACCTTCATCGTGCCGTACAACAACCGAGTGCCTCCCGTGTCCGTCGATCAGACCTTAACCCGGGGCGCTGTCAAACAGCCCGACGGCCCTGGTCGGTGTCAGTGCCGTCGCGTACGGTGAACCACACCTGGACTTGCTCACGCTTCTTTCATGAACAGGAGACCTAGGTGCCGGTCCTCCCCGAAGCCGAGCCGTTCCGCCATGAGGGCGGGGAGGCCGGTGTTCTTCTCTGCCACGGCTTCACCGGTTCCCCGCAGTCGCTGCGCCCCTGGGGCCGGCACCTCGCCGAGCGCGGCCTGACCGTCTCGCTGCCGCTGCTGCCCGGGCACGGCACCCGCTGGGAGGACATGGCGCTCACCGGCTGGCAGGACTGGTACGCGGAGGTGGACCGCGAGCTGCGCGCCCTCGGCGAGCGCTGCACCTCCGTCTTCGTGGCCGGCCTGTCCATGGGCGGCACCCTGGCGCTCCGGCTGGCCGCCAAGCACGGGGACGCGGTGAAGGGTGTCATCGTCGTCAACCCCGCGAACCGCATGCACGGCCTCGCGCCGTACGCCCTTCCGGTGGCCCGGCACTTCGTCCGTACGGCGCCCGGGATCGCCAGCGACATCGCCAAGGAGGGCAGCGTCGAACTGGGGTACGACAAGGTGCCGCTGCACGCGGCGCACTCCCTGCGGAACTTCTTCGGCCAGGTCGACGGCGAGCTGCCGCAGGTCACCCAGCCGTTGCTGGTGCTGCGCAGCGCCCAGGACCATGTGGTGCCGCCGGCCGACTCCGCGCGCGTGCTGAGCCGGGTGTCCTCGACGGACGTAACAGAGATCGTGCTGGAACAGAGCTACCACGTGGCGACGTTGGACCACGATGCGGAGCGGATTTTCGACGAGAGCCTCGCGTTCATCGACCGGCTCACCACCGGTATCGGCAGGGAAGGGACGGCCGCACGTGGCTGAGCACGACTCCGACCGCGAGGACCGCGAGCCGGACGAGCAGGGCGTCCCGTTCGACGAGGAGGCCGCGTGGGCGGCCATCGTCGCGGGGTACGGCGAGGAGCCGAAGGACCCGCCGGGGGCCAAGCCGTTCAAGTCGGTCGAGGATCTGGCGCTGCTCGAACCCGAGGCCAACGACGAGCCGGCGCAGCCGACGAAACCGGCGAAGTCCGGCAAGGAGGACGAGAAGCCCGCGAAGCCGCTGGGCGGTTCCGTCTCCTTCGCCCCCGGCGTCGGGCCGCGCGACTACAGCACGCCCGAGGCGTCCGAGGACGACTTCGAGGAGGACGACGAGGGGCACTTCGTCCCGCCGGAGCCGCCGCCGCTGCCGGCCGGCGACACCACCTCGAAGTTCGCCTGGCTGGGGGTGCTGGGCGGGCCGCTCCTGCTGCTGGTCGCCGTCCTGCTGCGCTGGGACATGACGTGGTGGCTGGCCACGATCGGCATCGGCGGCTTCCTGGGCGGGTTCGCCACGCTGGTGGCCCGGATGCGGGCGGATGACGAGGACGAAGAGGGGCCCGGCCGGGGAGCCGTCGTCTAGTTCGCGGGAATTCTGAGGGTGGCCAGGACCGGGAGGTGGTCGGTGGCCGCCCTCAGGTCTGTGTCCATGATGCCGGGGAGGTCCAGCGGGACCCCGCAGCCGAGCACCTCGATGCCCTTCGTGGCGAAGACCGCGTCGATGCGCTGGTGGGGTTCGGTGCGGGTCCAGGTGTGTTCGCCGCCGGTGGGGCTGGTCGCCCAGCAGTCCTGGAGGTTCGTCGCGAGGCGGGTGAAGGTGCGGCTGGTGGGGCGGTCGTTGAGGTCGCCGCCGGCGATCGCGTGCTCCACGCCCATGCCGGCGAGGCGGTCGAGGAGCAGGCCTGCCTGGTCGTAGCGCTCGTTCTTCTCCAGGCTCAGGTGACAGCTGAGTACGCCTACGCGGGCGCCGCCGAGTCGTACGACCGCGGTGGCGAAGCCTCGGCGGTGTTGGCCGAGGGTGAGGGGGAGGAGGACGTCCTCGGTACGTTCCACGGTGGCGCGGAGATTGCAGAGGATCGCGGGGCCCGCGGCTGTGCCGCCGCCGGTGAGGACGACGAGGTTCGCTGCGCGGGCCAGGCGGGCCAGTTTCTTGCGCCAGCGGAAGAAGCGGGGGGCTTCTTGGATCAGCACGAGATCCGGTTCGCAGGAACGGATGACTCGGGCGAGAGCTTCTGTGTCGTCGCGCATGGAGCGGATGTTGTAGCTCAGGACTCTGACCAGAACCATGTGGATCAATTTACGCCCAATGGGGAGGGGCGCGAGGTGAGTGCGCGACTGCCGGTTCGTCGTGGCTGGTCGCGCAGTTCCCCGCGCCCCTGAGGTACGTGCACCTGACGTGTCCCGCAAAGAACCCTTACATGATGGGATCTGGCTCTCTCGCCAGGTCCGCCGCGCCCACCAGGCCCGCCTTGTTGCCCAGTTGGGCCGCGATGACGTCGGCTACCGGGCGCCAGTTGCCGCCCACGAGCCAGCGCTTGTAGGACTTGCGGATCGGGTCGAGGACCAGTTCGCCCTCGTCCGAGAGGCCGCCACCGACGATGAAGGCGGAGGGGTCGAAGAGGGAGGCTAGGTCGGCGAGGCCGGCGCCGGCCCAGCGGGCGAGTTCGCGGTAGGAGTCGACGGCGACCGGGTCGCCCTGGCGGGCGGCCATGGAGATGTGCTTGCCCTCGATGCCGTCGGGGCTGCCGTCGCCGAGGCCGAGGAGGATGTCGGCGTTCTCCGGGGTGGCGTTGGCGCGCTGCTTGGCGTACCTCACCAGCGCCCGCCCGGAGGCGTACTGCTCCCAGCAGCCCTGTGAACCGCAGCCGCAGAGCAGCCCGTCCGGAACCATGCGGATGTGGCCGAACTCGGCGGCGACGCCGAAGTGGCCGCGGCGCAGCTTGTTGCCGATGATGATGCCGCCGCCGAGGCCGGTGCCGAGCGTGATGCAGATGACGTTGCGGTGGCCCTTGCCGGCGCCGAACTTGTACTCGCCCCACGCGGCCGCGTTGGCGTCGTTCTCCACGACGACGGGGAGGCCCACGCGGGCCTCGACCTTCTCCTTCAGCGGCTCGTTGCGCCAGTGGATGTTGGGCGCGAAGTAGACCTCCGAGCGCTGACGGTTGACGTAACCGGCGGCACCGATGCCCACGCCGACGATCTCGTGACCGGCGCGCGCGCCCTCCACTGCCGAGGCGATGGCGTCCACGATGCCCTCGGGCGTACCCGGGGTCGGCACCTTGTGGGTCGAAAGGATGGCGCCTTCCTCATCGACCACGCCGGCCGCGATCTTGGTGCCGCCGATATCGACGCCGATGGTGAGTCCCATGAATCCCTCAGTTTCGGTCGAGCCCCGCTACGGCCAACCGTACCCGAGGCCCTGCCGTCAGGGGGTTTCAGTCCAAGTCGATGCGCTCGCCGGAGCCGGTGCCCTCGCCCCGGTCGCCCCGGTCGCCGAGGTCGTCCGGGGTCGCGTTCCGGGCCGTCCAGCGCTGCTCCTGTGCCTGGACCGCGGAGCGGTAGGCGGCGAGGAGTTCACCGCCCGCCGCGGCGAGGTGGTCGAAGACGTCCGGGTTGCGTTCGATGACCGGCTCGACCGCGGCCTTGGCCTGCTGCACGACCTGCTTGACCACCTGCTGGGCGGCGGGCCCCGCGATGCCCCCGAGGAGCGGGGACTGGAGGCCGGACAGCTTCTCGGCGACGTTGTCCACGAGCTTGCGCAGTTCCTCGGCGGCCGAGCCCGGCGGCGGGCCGTACTGGGTGCGGCGGCGGGCCTTCTCCGCCGCGAGATCCTCCGCGACCGCCGTCGCCCACGCGTCGGCGTCGGTCGCCCGTACCTCGTCCACGGAGTCCACGGCGTCCGCGGGCTCGCGGTCACCGGCTTCGGACGGGGGGAGCTCTTCGCTCATGACGGACTCCTGACTACGGTTCGTCCCTACGACGTTACCCGAATGGGCGTACGCGGTTCACGGGGTGAGGGGCCACAGTTCCGGGTCCGGCGCGAACCGGATCCGCAGCTCGCCCTCGCGCAGGGAGGCGCCGGCGACGGTGCAGCGGCGCAGCGCGGAGGGCAGCGGGAGGATCCGGCGGAACTGCCCCGCGGTGACGACGAGTTCGTCGCCGCGCCGGATCAGGTCCAGTTCCTCGCGTATCGCGCCGGGCAGCGGGATGTGCCACACCAGCACACCGTCCTCGTCGAGCCGGTCGGTGACGGGCCACTCGACGGTGGAGGTCGTGCCGTCGACCTCGGGGACGGCGAGTGCGGCGAGGTCGTCGGTGCCGCGCGGGTCGTGGCCGAGATGCGGGACGACATGGACGTCGTGCGACTCCTGCCACTCCTCCAGGGCCTTGCGCTGCTGGGCGACGAGGCCGGCGGGCCACTCCTCCGGTACGACCCGGTTCGCGACCAGGGCGTCGGGGCGCAGGCCGCGCAGGGCGAGGGAGAGGGCGGCGGAGCGCACGGCGTCGGTGCCGGCGGGGCCGGGTTCGGCGACGAGTCGTACGACGGCCTTGCGGTCGGCGAGGACGGCCTCGACCGCGCCGAGTTCGGTGTCCCAGCGGGCGGCGGTCTCGTACAGCCACTCCGAGGGCATGGGGACGCCCGCGAGCCGGCCGAGCATGGGGCGCAGGGCGCGGGCCGCCTGGCGCTCCGGCGGGAGCAGGCGGCGCAGGTAGCGGCGGAGTTCCTCGGGGAGGGAGAGCAGGGCGAGGGCCTGCGGGGTGGGCGGCAGGTCCACGACGAGCAGGTCGTGCCGCGCGGAGAGGGCGGCGTCGCGCAGGGCGCGGAGCAGGGTGAGTTCCTCGGCGCCGGGGAGAGGAGTGACCTCCTCGGGGTCCAGCCGGGAGGCGCCGAGGAGGTTGAGCACGTTCGAGGCACGGTCCTGGAAGCCGGCGAGATCGTCACGGAAACCGGCGGTGGCGTCGGGGCGCCAGGCGGTGAGGGTGTCGGTGACCTGGGTGGGGGTCGCTCCGGTGGGGACGCCGAGGAGTGCGCCGAGGGTGTCGGTGCGGTCGGCGGAGAGAACGAGCGTGCGGGTTCCCTCGCGGGCGGCGGCGAGCGCGGTGGCGGCGGCGACCGTCGTACGACCGCTGCCGCCGGGGCCGGTGATCAGGATGGTGCGCATAGGGGTGAACCGTAACGCCCGGCGGGGTGCCGCGTGCGGTCGGCCGGCGACTGCGGGTCCGTTATGGCTGGTCGCGCAGTTCCCACCGGCCCGCACCCGGCGAAATCCCTACGCCGGCCCCGCCTCCACCCGCTTCTTCAGACCCGCCAGCGCCCGGTCGATGATGACCTTCTCCGCCTTGCGCTTGATCATGCCGAGCATCGGGATCTTGACGTCGACCGTGAGGAGATACGTGACCTCGGTCGCCGAGGACCCCGCGGGCTTCAGGACGTACGACCCGTCCAGAGACCGCAGCATCTGGGACTTGACCAGCGTCCAGGAGACCTCGTTGTCACCGGTCCACGTGTACCCCAACACCTGGTCGTCCTTGATCGCCCCTGCGTCCATGACGAGACGGACCTGCTCGGCCCGCCCTGCGGCGTCCGTCGAGAGGACCTCCGCCTGCTTCACCTCACCGGTCCAGTCCGGATAGCGGGCGAAGTCGGCGATCACCGCCATGACGTCGGCCGGTGCCGCCTCGATCGTGATGCTCGAGCTGGTGTGTTCCGCCATCGCCGTGGCTCCTCCAGATGCGGCCGGAAAAGAGATCCCGGTACGAGACCGTCGTACGCACGTGTGTGCAGCGTGAAGGCTACCGCGCACGTGAACGCCCGACTTCACCCCCACCGGCGTCGGGGCTCACCACTCCAGCGCCCAGGGCTCGCCGCTCCCCGCGAAGTGCCCCACGTTCACGCACTCGGTCGCCCCGATCCGCATACGCCGGACCAGCGGCTGGTGGACATGGCCGAACAGCGCGTAGCGCGGCCGCGTGCGGCGGATCGCGGACAGCAGCGCCCGGCTCCCCCGCTCGAAGCGCCGCGCCACCGTGTCGTAGACCAGCTCCGGGACCTCCGGCGGAATGTGCGTGCAGAGCACGTCGACCTCGCCGACCGCCTCGATCTTCGCCGCGTACTCCTCGTCGCTGATCTCGTACGGCGTGCGCATCGGCGTCCTCAACCCGCCGCCGACGAAGCCGAAGACCCATCCCCCGATCTCCACCCGCTCGCCGTCGAGGACGGTCGTGCCGGGTCCGGCGTACTCCGGCCAGAGCGGTGGCATATCGACATTGCCGTACGTCGCGTACGTCGGTGTCGGAAAGGCCGCGAACATCTCGGCGTACTGCTTGCGCACCGCTTTCTCGATCGCCGTGGCCCGGTCGGTGCCGATCCCGCTCCACAGCCGGGCGCCGAGCTCCCGCGCCTCCTCGAAACGGCGGGCGGTGCGCAGCTCGACGATCAGGTCGGCGTTCTCCACCCCGAACAGGTCGGGGAAGATCCCGCGCGAGTGGTCGGCGTAGTCGAGGAAGAGGACGAGGTCACCGAGGCAGATCAGGGCGTCGGCGCCCTCGCCGGCTCTGGCCAGGTCACGGGCGTTGCCGTGGACGTCGCTGACCACATGAACACGGGTTCTGCTGTTTCCGGTGGGTGTGCGTGCCATGGCGATCAAGGGTAAGCGTGTGGGGCATACGTGAACAGTGGCGGTGGGACCTGCGGTTACTGGCCAGTCAGTAAGTGGGTGGACTACTGTGCGCTGAAAACCCCAATCTGTGTGACGCAGCGAACATCTCGCCGGGACCCCCTGTCGAAGAAGCCATACCGGCGGGTAACGTCCGGGCAGTCCAGTCGTGCTCAGGATTCAACTACTGAAGTTCTGAGTACCTGCCCGAGCCTTGGACCGGACCGTCGCATCACACAACGTCGTGGCGCCGGCGCCCTATGAGGAGCAGCAGTCTTGCGCGAGTTCAGCCTT